>TARA_R110002020_G_scaffold358559_15_pt1 | contig 26214 bp, 30 predicted proteins | sample TARA_R110002020 | Tara Oceans TARA_R110002020 (sample SAMEA4396489) | marine metagenome | biome: Westerlies Biome; feature: [MES] marine water layer (ENVO:01000295) within the mesopelagic zone...; material: water (ENVO:00002006), including particulate matter (ENVO:01000060)...
CAGAAACGTCGAAATCACGAAGCGGCGCAGCGGCACGCCGAGGAAAGCAGGAATAAGGTTGGCCACAAAGAACGGCACCGCGGGCACCAGGCGGATGAAAAACAGCATTGACCACTGATTCTCGTCCAGCCCCTTCTTGATCCGCGCCACCATCCCCTCCGACGCGTCCATCCGCGCCTTCAGCTTTTCGCCCAGCCCCATGCGCGCTGCCAGAAAAATCAGCACAGCACCTGTCGTAGCCGCAACCACATTGAGCGCAGCCCCCGCAAAAGTCCCGAACAGGAACCCGCCTGTCAGCGTAGCAATCAGCGCGCCGGGCAGCGAGAACGTCACGATCAGCACATAGGCGAGCAGAAATCCAAGAACGGTCAGGACAAAATGATCGTCCCGAAACGCAATCAGCGCCTCACGGTTGTCGCGCAGAGCATCAAAGCTGAGATAGTCACGCAGCACAAACGCGCCCACTCCCGCTACGAGCACTATCAGCGCAAGCGGCGCAAACCGTGCTATGGGGGATTTCCCGTCTTCGGCGTCACTCATGCTGGTCATCTTTCGCAATCCTCGAATATGATTTCCCTTAGATGCGCCTTTGCGCTTAGCAAGAACACCCCGCTCACGCGCGCTTGATCAACCATGGCATATTCGGGTGTTTGCGTGTCCGGATATTCGGCCTATTGAAACATATCAGCCGGTGGCGCGGGATATTTATTGCAGTACGGTGCATTTTCCGGCGACGCGGGGTTTGACTTGGACACCGCAGCGCTTTAGAGGACGGGTCTGAATTGATGTGTACCGGCGAATCCGCCGCTCACAAGTTATACTAGATGGAGACGGAGCGATGAAACGCACCTTTCAACCCTCGAACCTCGTCCGCAAGCGCCGCCACGGTTTCCGTGCACGCATGGCAACCAAAGCTGGTCGCAAGATCATCAACGCACGCCGCGCCCAGGGCCGCAAAGAGCTGAGCGCGTAATACCGCCAGCCGAGGCTAATGCTATGACACCGCCGGAGACTGACCTGATTGGCATAGACGCCAATGGGACAACGTCATCGGCGGATTTGTCGTGTGTACCGCTCACGATTCTAACCCAGCGCCGCGATTTTCAACGTGCAGCGCGCGGCAAGAGAGTGGCGATGCCCGGATTTATCGTGCAATCCCTGCGCCGTCCCGAGGGAGACGTATCGGGGATACGCATCGGCTACACCTGCTCCAAGAAGGTCGGTAACGCCGTTGCGCGCAACCGCGCCAAACGCCGTTTGCGTGAAATTGCCCGCGCTGTGCTGCCGCAAAATGGGGCCCAGGGGCATGATTATGTACTGATCGGACGGCGTGAGGCAACTGCGACGCTCCCCTATGCGCAACTGCTGACGGATCTGGAAAAAGCGGTGCGTATTTTACACGGACCGCGCAAGTGACAATAGTTGCGCGTCTGGTCGCCCTGCCCGTTCACGCATATCGTTTACTTTTCAGCCCGTGGGTAGGCTTCAACTGCCGTTACCAGCCGACCTGTTCCGCTTATGCGCTCGAAGCACTGGAAAAACACGGGGCGATCAAGGGCAGTCTGCTGGCGGTCCGGCGCTTGGGCCGCTGCCATCCTTTCGGGGGCGACGGCTACGATCCGGTTCCCGACAAAGACTAAGCCGCTCAGGACTTACCCAACGTGATCAGCACCTCTCCGATGTCTACGCCGCATTTATTCATATAGGCACGGATCAGCACGCGCCCGTCGCCCGCATCCAGTCATCAAAGCTGACCTGCTAGGTGCCGTCCGGCCCCGCCTCTTCCAGCACACGACCGTCGAAGAACTCCTATAGATTAGAGTCTGCCTGCGACAGCGTCTCATCCCCCGGAGCGGGTTTGCCAACTCAAGCGCTCAACAACAGTCAGGCAATTGCCGCAAAACGCATTCTCTATCCTCCAAGGCCTTTAAGGCGGAGGTAACCTGATATAAATAAAATCAACCGCGCGAGGAAACCTGCATGCTGGATCAACCCGAAGACATTCACGCCCTGTTCAACGGCGCGCCGCACACGACCGAATTCAAAAAGCTGCGCAAACGCATTGTCCGCCAGACCCGCGAGGCGATAGAGCAATACGGCATGATCGAGCAAGGAACAAAGTGGCTCGTCTGCCTGTCGGGCGGTAAGGACAGCTATACCTTGCTGGCGGTCCTGCATGAATTGCAATGGCGCGGCCTGCTGCCGGTAGAGCTTCTGGCGTGCAATCTGGATCAGGGTCAGCCCGGCTTTCCAGCGACAGTCCTGCCGGAGTTTCTTGAAAAGATGGGCGTTCCGCACCGGATCGAGTATCAGGACACCTATTCCATCGTAATGGACAAAACGCCAACCGGTCGGACGTTCTGCGCCATGTGCTCACGGCTACGGCGCGGAAATCTCTACCGGGTCGCACGGGAAGAAGGGTGCTCGGCGGTGGTGCTGGGCCATCATAGGGATGATATTCTCGAGACGTTCTTTATGAACCTGTTTCACGGGGGGCGTCTCGCGACAATGCCGCCCAAACTGCTGAACGAAGAAGGTGATCTGTTTGTATACCGGCCGCTTGCCCATGTGGCCGAAGTGGACTGCGAGAAATTCGCGGCAGCGATGAACTATCCGATCATTCCCTGCGATCTGTGCGGCTCGCAGGATGGACTTCAACGCCAGCAGGTCAAAGCGATTCTGGACGGGTGGGAGCGCAACAGCCCGGGCCGACGTCAGGTTATGTTCCGCGCGCTGACAAACGCACGGCCCTCCCACTTGCTGGACCCGAAAATCTTTGATTTTGCAGGGTTAATGCGGGATGGTGAAACTTTTACCTAAGTTTCCTCTAGGAAATCCGAGGCCGTTAACTCCAGATTTTTTTCCGTGCCGCTAAGGTCCCTGAGCGGAGCGCAGATGTGCTTCAAACCGGAGGGGTGCCTGTGCCGTACAACACAATCAAAAGGTGTTTTTATACTGTATCCACGTTGCGGAAGGCACTCCTGACACTTGTTAGCAGTCCCGCCGCTCTGGCTTTTATACCAGCGTTTTCACTGGCCGCCTTGTGGTTTGGCGGCGAAGGTGCGTTGCTTGTTGTCGCCGCGCTGATCCCGCTTTTGTATCTGGCCTGCGGTGGCCTGACGGCGCGCAACCTTCACGATCGCACAGACACTGTAACGGCCAGTGGGCTGTTGGCCCGCCCACCCATGATCGCACGTTGTGACGCAATTTTTTCTCAGGCCATCGAGACTGGATACAAATCCTGCCTGCATGTTGTTGAAATTGAGCGCTTTAGCAACTTGGCTGATCGCTACGGCCCAGCAGCCGCAGATAGTATCATCCAGCGGATGGGGGAGCGGCTGACTGGCGTCGTGCGAGACGGTGACGTAGTCGGCCAGATCGGTGATGCCCGTTTTGCCATTTGCGTAAACCCCGTGCGGCAACTTTCTCTGGAGCTGTGCATCCAACTCGCAGGACGAATCCAAGCCGCCGCAGAAGAACCGTTCGCGGTGGACGGCACCGTGATCTACGTTGATGTATGCATCGGATTTTGCCAGCACAGCCGCGCTCCTGACGAGCAGGGAAAACAATGGCTCGAGGCTGCCACCCTCGCATTACGCAGCGCACAGGCGAATGGCGGGTCCAGCATCCGCGCCTACTCGGCCCAGATGCATCAGGAACGCAAAACGCGACGTGCGCTCCACGACGATGTTGTCGCGGCATTGGAGAGTGGGGAAATTGTGCCTTGGTTCCAGCCACAAATCTGCACCGATACTGGCCGCATCACAGGATTTGAGGCGCTGGCACGCTGGATTCACCCCGTTCGTGGCGTGATTTCCCCAGTGGAGTTCCTTCCTGCGATCGAAGCCACCAACATGCTGGAGCGTCTTGCCGAAGTGATCATATTTCACAGCTTTCGCGCCCTCAAACAATGGGATGCCGCTGGAATCAAGGTGCCGCAAGTTGGAGTAAATTTTGCAGGGTCCGAACTGAGCAATCCTCGGCTTTTGGACAAGATAAAATGGGATCTTGACCGTTTTGATCTGACGCCGGACAGACTTGCCGTCGAGGTGCTAGAGACCGTTGTCGCCAATTCTCCAGACGATGTGATCAGCCGCAATATCAATGCATTGAGCGCTTTGGGGTGTCGGATTGACTTGGATGATTTCGGCACTGGTAATGCGTCCATCGCATCGATCAGGCGCTTTTCCGTCACTCGGATCAAAATCGACCGCAGCTTTGTAATGAAAGCAGATCGTGACCATGAACAGCAACGCATGATCAGCGCCATACTGACAATGGCTGAGCGATTGCAAGTGGAAACCCTCGCCGAAGGTGTTGAAACCGTGGGGGAACATGTGTTGCTGGCGCAGCTCGGTTGTAACCACGTTCAGGGATTTGGCATTGCCCGGCCAATGCCATTTGATCAGACACTAGACTGGATCCATGCGCACAATGCCAAGCTGCGAGAAGTGCCGCAGATTTTCCAGAGCAAAGGAAAATAACAGGAAATACGCCGCAATCCGAACCTTCAGGTGCGTCCTGCGGCCCGAATCCGCTTGACCTTTTGGCCTCCCCGTTGTGTACCGACCGGACAGTTTTCAGACATCAGGTGGCAGTGCCAATGGACGATCAGAACAAGAACCTAATCATTGCAACAGCGCTAAGTTTTGTTGTGATCCTTGTGTGGTTTGTACTTTTCCCGCCACCGGAGCCTGACACTCCGATTGACGGAACAAGTGTTTCTCAAGCAGAGACGGGAGAAGGCACACTGGCCACACCTAGCGCGGACATTCCCGCAGCCTCCCCTGCAGCGACTGCACCCACGGAGACCGCATCCAGCGCGCTGGCCACGGCACCACGGGTGGCGATCGAAACCCCACGTGTAAAAGGCTCACTGTCCTTGTTGGGCGGCCGGATAGACCAGCTGTCATTGGTAGATTACAAAACCTCTCTGGAAGACGACGCGGAAATCGTTGAAATTCTGTTTCCCGCGACCGAGCCAAACGCCCAATACGCCCTACACGGATGGGCCGCTGCTGCGGGCGTTGATCCGACCGCTGTTCCCGGACCCAACACCGAGTGGGAACTGGCAGAAGGTGAAACCCTAGGCGTCAATACACCTGTCACTCTGAGGTGGGATAATGGCGCCGGCCTGATCTTCTCAAAGCAAATCGCGATTGATGAAAACTTCATGTTTACCATCACGCAGTCTGTTGAAAACACAGGGGAAGCGACAGCGTCAGTCGCCCCTTACGCCATTCTCGCGCGGCACGGCATTCCGCCAAACCTCAAGAACTTCTTCATTCTCCACGAAGGAGTCGTCGCGATGACAGACGGTGAATATTCGGAAACCGACTGGGGCGATATGCCTGATTTCGAGTTTGATCAGCGCGCAGGCGCCCGCACTGAAACCCGCAATATTACTGAAAACGGCTGGATCGGCTTTACCGACCATTACTGGATGAGCGTATTGATCCCCATCCAAGGGACCGCATTCAAGTCCGTCGCAAAATATGACGAGCGTCGCGATATCTACCAAACCGAGGCCGTCAGCCCTGTTCAGACGGTTGCACCCGGACAAAGCATTACCAACACCACCCAGTTTTTTTCTGGCGCCAAAGAATGGGACGTGCTGAACGCCTATGAGCAGGCAGGCGTTTACAACTTTATCGATGCCATCGACTGGGGATGGTTCGCCTTCCTCACCAAGCCGATTTTCTGGTTGCTGCACCATCTGAACATCCTGATCGGGAACATGGGCATCTCGATTATCGCCCTGACCTTGTTCATCAAGGCACTGCTGTTCCCGCTGGCCTATAAATCCTATGTTTCCATGGCCAAGATGAAAGAACTTCAGCCAAAAATGGAGAAGCTGAAGGAAGAAGCGGGCGACGACCGTCAAAAAATGCAACAAGGCATGATGGCGCTCTACAAAAAGGAAAAGGTGAACCCCGCTGCGGGCTGCTTGCCGATCCTTTTGCAGATCCCGATCTTCTTCTCGCTCTACAAAGTGATCTTCGTCACGATCGAGCTGCGCCATGCGCCTTTCTTCGGCCCATTTCAGGATCTCAGCGCACCCGACCCGACCTCTATTTTCAACTTCTACGGCCTGCTGCCTTGGGGCACGCCGGAAACCGGTAGCATCATGGCGCTGGTCTTCATCGGCATCCTCCCACTGCTTCTGGGGATCTCGATGTGGCTTCAGCAAAAATTGAACCCGGCTCCCACAGATCCGACACAGCAAATGATCTTCGCGTGGATGCCTTGGGTCTTCATGTTCATGCTGGGGGGCTTTGCGTCGGGGCTGGTGGTTTACTGGATTGCAAACAACACCATCACCTTCACCCAACAGTATCTCATCATGCGCAGCCAGGGCTATAAGCCGGATCTGTTGGGCAACATCAAAGGCGGCTTCAAGCGCAAAGCCAATGCAGAATCGAAGAAGTGACCAAGGCTGAGGTGCTCTGTAGCCCTAGGAAAAACAATGAACGTGACGCACTACTGTGTGTCACGTCACGGTCCGGGACATAACCAAAGCAAACCATCGACCCATCCCAGAGGGCTCGGCCCCTTCCATCGGTATTATGCTTTGGTGCGGCTAGACTTGGCTGGACGCCCTGCACTCACGAGAAGAACATGACTGGCCGAGATCTGATATGCTATTCGGCAATGCAACTCTACGGGTGCACCGCCACCAACATCGAAGCTGACACGGGCACCCGTGATACCGAAACTCCCAATGCGTTGAACAAGGCCTTTGACCATCAGGATTTCGGCGTCTATGCCGAGGTGATTGCAGGAGATGACACTTTAATCCGCACAAAGGCGTTCCCGATATGACCCAGCTACCCTTCCCTCTCGCTGAAGCGCCAGATGCGCAATCCGAAGAAAAAGGGCGCCTGCTGTTTGCCGGCCCAACCGAATTTGTCAAAGGCGTTGTCGCTATGTCGGGCTTGCCCGAAGCAGACCGGATCGAGGTTTGCTTCGCGGGTCGCTCCAATGTGGGTAAATCATCACTCATAAATGCGCTGACAGGCATGAAAGCGCTCGCGCGGGCCTCGAACACTCCGGGGCGGACACAGGAAATCAACTATTTCACCGCGGGCGATGATCTTTATCTGGTTGATCTTCCCGGCTATGGCTACGCCAATGCCCCCCTGCCCGTGGTAGAAAAGTGGCAACGGTTGCTCAAGCAGTTCCTGCAAGGCCGCCAGACGCTGCGCCGTGCCTTCGTGTTGATTGATGCGCGCCATGGGGTCAAAGCAGTGGACGCCGAGATCATGAGCCTGCTCGACAGCGCCGCCGTCACCTTTCAGGCTGTGCTGACCAAGGCGGATAAGGTGAAAGAAGTCGAGCGGGAGAAAATCCTAAATCAAGTGCGCGGTGCGCTTGCCAAACACCCCGCCGCCTACCCTGAAATCATTGTGACCTCATCGGAAAAAGGGTGGGGCATCCCGACCTTGCGGACAGTGATTGCCACGCTTGAATAAGCCCCTATGATCCATGGAAACCCCTTGGGACCATGGATATGAGAAAACAAGATATGAACCGTGACTGGGCCGCCACCGCCGCTACTCTCTCACAGGCGCTGCCCTATATGCAGCGCTATAACGACGCGACCGTTGTGATCAAACTGGGCGGTCACGCCATGGGCAGCGACGACGCGATGATCGAGTTTGCCCGCGATGTGGTGCTAATGCGGCAAGTAGGGGTGAACCCCGTGATCGTGCATGGCGGCGGACCGATGATCAACGACATGCTCAAGCGTCTGGATATCAAATCCGAGTTTGTGAATGGCAAGCGCGTCACCGATGAGGCCACTATGGAAGTGGTAGAAATGGTGCTGTCCGGCCTTGTGAATGCCAAGATCGTACAAGCCATTTCTGCGCAAGGCGGTCGTGCGGTAGGTGTTTCGGGCAAGGACAGCGGGCTGATTATTTGCGAACCCGAAGATCCTGCACTTGGGCTGGTTGGCAAGCCCACCAAGGTAAACCCGCGTCTTTTGCTGGATATGGCCGAAAAAGAGCTGATTCCGGTGATTTCGCCGCTGGGCATGGGCATGAACGGCGAGACGTTCAATATCAATGGTGACACCGCAGCAGGCGCTATTGCCGGCGCGCTTAAGGCAGATCGACTGCTGCTCTTGACCGACGTGTCGGGCGTCAAGAATGCCAAGGGAGAGGTCTTGACCGAACTGACTGCCACCCAGATAGAGGAAATGACCGCTGATGGCACTATTGCAGGCGGGATGATTCCCAAAACGCAGACAGCGCTGGATGCGCTTCGAGCAGGCGTTCGCGCTGCGGTTATTCTGGACGGTCGCGCACCCAATGCGTGCCTGCTTGAGTTGTTCACCGAACACGGTGCAGGCTCGATCATCCGCGCGGGTTGAAGGGCCCCCCTCGGTGAAACGCCTGATCCTGATGCGCCACGCCAAGTCGGACTGGTCCGAACCTGCGCTGTCCGACCATGCGCGCCATCTGAACGCGCGCGGTCGGCAGAGCGCTGAAGCCCTCGGAGATTGGCTGCGGCGCGAGACGTTGCAGCCCGACCACGTGCTGTGCTCCGACGCTGCCCGTACCCGTGAGACGCTGTCACTGCTGGGGTTGGACAATGTGGAGACAACGTTTTTTCACACTCTATATCTGGCTGAGCCTGAAGTGATGGAGGCCGCTTTGCATGAACGCAAAGAGGACTGCATCCTCATGATCGCGCATAATCCAGGCTGCGCAATGCTGGCCGAAACCTTGCTGGCAAAGCCGCCGGAGCATCCCGATTTTTTTCGCTATCCCACTGGCGCTACGTTGGTTGCGAGCTTCGACATAACATCATGGCGTCAGCTGCGCTCTGGCACGGGCAGCGCCACCCATTTTATCGTCCCACGTGACCTGACGGACTGAGGGCGGAAGTTTCCCCCCGCCCCATCGTCTCATGTTTCAGTGACCCAGAATTTGGCTCAGGAACAGCTGTGTGCGCGGGCTTTGCGGGTTGTTGAAGAAGGCTTCCGGCTCGTTCTGCTCGACGATCTGCCCCTGATCCATGAAGATCACGCGGTTCGCCACCTGACGGGCAAAGCCCATCTCGTGGGTTACGCAGAGCATGGTCATGCCTTCTTCGGCAAGCTCGATCATCGTATCCAGAACTTCCTTGATCATTTCGGGGTCCAGCGCCGACGTTGGTTCGTCAAACAACATGATCCGCGGACGCATGCACAATGACCGTGCGATGGCCACGCGTTGCTGTTGACCACCCGACAGCTGACCCGGGTACTTGTTTGCCTGATCAGGAATTTTCACCTTTTCAAGGAAATGCATCGCTGTTTCTTCGGCCTCTTTCTTGGGCGTCTTGCGCACCCAGATGGGCGCCAGCGTGCAATTCTCAAGGATCGTCAGATGCGGAAACAGGTTGAAATGCTGGAAGCACATGCCCACCTCCGACCGGATCTTGTCGATATTCTTGAGGTCCGAGGACAGCAACGTTCCGTCCACCTCGATCGTGCCCTTCTGGTGCTCTTCCAGAGCATTGATACAGCGGATCAATGTTGACTTACCCGAGCCGGAAGGCCCGCAAATCACAATCCGCTCACCCCGATGAACGGTCAGGTCAATGTCACGAAGCACGTGGAAAGTGCCGTACCATTTGTTCATCTGCCGGATCGAGATCGCGACCTCGTCAGACACGCTCATTTTTGCTGCTTCAGCCATGTTCAGGCCTCCTTAACGATGATCAGTCGCAAGACGGCGTTCCAGCCATTGCGAGTATTGTGAAATTCCGTAGCAAACGACAAAGAACAGAACAGCGGCAAAGCCAAACAGCTCCCAGTAGACCCCGTTCCAGTCGGTCGAGGCGAGGATGGGACCGCGGATCATACCGACCATGTCGAACATCGAGATCACCGACACCAACGTGGTGTCCTTGAAGAGACCAACAGCGATGTTGACGATACCGGGGATCGAGATCTTCAACGCTTGAGGCAGGATGATCAGACGCATCGCCTGCGCATAATCCAGTCCCAGACTGTCCGCGGCCTCGTACTGCCCCTTGGGGAGGGCCGCCAGACCGCCGCGGATCACCTCGGCGATATAGGCCGAAGAGAACATGGTGATCATGATGACCACGCGTAGGAACAGATCTACAGTGGCCTCGGGAGGGAAGAAATACGCCAGCATCACACTTGCCACGAACAGCAAAGTGATCAACGGCACACCACGGATGAATTCAATGAAGACAACACAGATCCATTTGATCAGCGGCATAGAGCTCTGACGCCCCAAAGCGAGCGCGATGCCCAACGGGATCGACAGCGATACACACGTCAGACCCAGCATGAGGTTGAGCATGAATCCCCCCAGATCGCGCGAGGGGACGGCCTCAAGCCACGGCTCTGCAGGTGCAATGGCGTCGACGATAAACCCGCCAATATACCACGTCACCGCAGCCGCCGCGACACCACCGAAAAAGCCGAGTGCAAAGTTCTGCGCGACAAACCGGGCATAGACCATGTAGCCAACAGCAAAGCCCGCCAATGCCAGAACCGGCACCCAGAGTGTGCCCCCCCAGATCAGCCAATAGGCCGCGAAGGGGAACAATGCTGTGATGATCAACAACTTGCGCGGCAGGTCAAAGAACAGCACAGGTGCCAGTGCGAAGAACATCAAGAACAGTGCCAGTGTCGGCCGCCAGTAGAAATCGGCAGGGTACTTGAACCCGAAGAGCAACTGGTTCCAGCGATCACTGATCACCGAGAAACAAGCAGCCGATCGGCCTTGTAGCACCTCGCGGCATTCCGAAAGCGACGATGTGGTCCAGACGCCGTGCCAAATCCAAGGCAGGATCGCGCTGAGAACAAGGTAGATGATATAGGCTGACACGATGGTCAGCAGGCCGTTCTGCCAAGTGGCAAAGAGGTTGTCGCGTGTCCACTTCACAGGGCCTGCCGCGTTCAAGGGCGCGGGCTGCTGCGGGATTTCGGTTTCACGGACGAAAGGGATTGCGTGTGCATGCGTATCTGACATCTCAGCGCTCCTTCAACTTCATGGAGTTGTTGTAGACGTTCATCACAGCAGAGATCGTCAGTGATATCACAAGATAAAACAGCATCAGCAGGATCACACATTCAATCGCACGCCCCGTCTGGTTAAGCGTGATGCCCCCCAGTGTGGCCGTGATGTCAGCGTATCCCACAGCAATCGCAAGAGAGGAGTTCTTGGTGATGTTGAGATATTGCGAAATCAGCGGTGGAATGATCACTCGCAGGGCTTGCGGCAGAACCACCAGACTCATGATGCGTTTGGGACGGATGCCGAGCGCTGCGGCAGCTTCGGTCTGTCCCTTGGAGACGGCCAGAATACCTGCACGCACGTTTTCGGCAATAAATGCGCCAGTATAGATAGAGAGTGCAAACCAAAGCGCGATAAGCGGCGCGCCGATCTGGATGCCTCCTTGCAGGTTAAAGCGGTTCGCAAGCGGATCCGGCATATCCCAGGACAGACCCAACACCAGCGAGAGCAGGACAAGGGGCACAAACCATATTGCCAGCTTGATAAAGAGCGTACCGGGCCGCACCCCGGTTGCTTCTTGTTTGCGGTCCGCGCTGCGTGTGACCATGCGCGCACCAAAGAACGAGGCGACCAGCACGCCGATCACCATAAGCCAGTTCAGCGCACTGCCTTCACCACCGCCAAACCCGTTGGCAAAAAACGGAGCAGGCATGTAAACGCCACGGTTGGTGAACGCGAACACACCACCCAGCATGCCAAGCTGCGGGTCTTCGCCCAAGTAGGCGCGGGCCCCCGGCATGACCGCCGTCATGATCGTGAAAATGATGATGATCCAGATCAGTACCGGAATATTGCGGAAAATCTCGACGTAGCCGGCCATGATTTTGCGCACGAGCCAGTTGTTCGACAGACGCATCACCCCCGCAAAAACGCCAAAGAAAGTCGCCGTGATACACGCCAGAAATGCGACAAGCAGCGTATTGATAATGCCCACAAGGGCAGCACGCAGGTTGGAGGACTGGCTGTTGTAGTCGATCAGCGTCTGGTTGATGTCATAGCCTGCAGGACTGCTGAGGAACGAAAAGGAGATATTGAGACCGGCCGCCCGAAGGTTCGCCATTAGATTCGAGTAAAGATAGGCAAAAGCAAGCGCTAACAGGATCGCAGCGATGACCTGTAATGTCATCGACCTATACCGCGTGTCGTTCAACAGCATAGACAGCCGGAACGAGCCCTGTGGTGGGTCCGTGAGTGTCGACATTTTATGTATCCCCGTAGTCCCGGTCTGTTTTTGTGCGTCTTTTGACGTCACTGCCGGATCATTATTTTGGTCGTATGGATCAAAGGGCGCGGAATGTTCCGCGCCCTTCGAAGTTTTCGGCTTAACGGAATGGTGGGCTGTAGAGCAGACCGCCATCGGTCCACTGGGCGTTCAAACCACGCGCCAGACCGATCGGTGTCTCTTCGCCGATGTTCTTCGCGAAGATTTCGCCGTAGTTACCCTGCGACTCGATTGCGCGTTTGGCCCATTCTGCGTCCAGACCGATCATCGCACCCAGATCACCTTCGGTGCCCAACAGACGGGCAACTTCGGGATTGTTTGTGGAAGCGGCCATTTCGTTGACGTTCGCCGAGGACACGCCCAGCTCTTCCGCCGCGATCAATGCGTTCAGTGTCCACATCACGATATCACCCCAGTCGTTGTCGCCGTGGCGGACAACTGGGCCCAGCGGCTCCTTCGAGATGATTTCGGGCAGCAGCATGTGCTCGCCTGGGTTCTCGAATGTCGCGCGTGTGGACGCCAGACCGGAAGCGTCTGTTGTGTATGTGTCACAAGCACCGGCGAGGTACTGCTGTGTGCCTTCCGCGTTTGTCTCGATCGGCACGGGCTCGTAGCTGATGTTGTTGGCGCGGAAGAAGTCGGCCAAGTTCAGCTCAGTTGTGGTGCCTGTTTGGATGCAAACCGTTGCACCATCGAGATCTTTTGCGGAAGATACGCCGAGAGCCTTGGGCACGAGGAAGCCTTGGCCGTCATAATAGTTCACGCCAACGAAGTCGAACTTGAGGTCGGTATCGCGGGAGAATGTCCATGTGGTGTTACGCGCCAGCATGTCGATCTCGCCGGAGGACAGCGCGGTAAAGCGCGTCTTGCCCGTTGTCGGCACGAACTCTACGGCAGTTGCATCACCCAGCACGGCAGCGGCTACAGCGCGGCAAACTGCCACGTCAAAGCCCATCCATTCGCCGTTCGCGTCAGGCGCAGCAAAGCCCACCAGACCGGTCGTCACGCCACAGTTGAGTTTGCCGCGTGCCTTGACATCATCCAGCGTTGCCGCGGCTGCTGCACCAGCAGACAGACCGGCGATCGTCAGTGCGCCAAGAATAATTGATTTTTTCATTGTTACCTCTTCCTGATTTTCCGCCACTTTACGGGCGAATACGCCGACGTTTTTCACGTCGGTGGTGATACCTTGCAGGCGATACCTGCCTAGTAACATGGAGTTTGGGCGGATTCCCGCAAGAAGGTCAAGAGCAGAGCGATCAAAAACCGGTCACAATGTTAGCCCTACCGTGGGAAATTGCTTATTTTTCAGTCACTATGCCTGAGCGAGGTCAAACATGCGTTTTGCATGCACGAAGGCGTCTCTTTTGATCTGCGCAACAGCCGTCGCTTCTTCGTCCGCGCCCCAGTGCTGCTCCTGCCAGATCTCGTCCAGCCGCGAGATTTCCCATATCTCGTCCGCTGGACGCGCGCCCAAAGCAGCGGCATAGCCGAGCACTAGCGAGCCTGACATCGCCACCAGATCATGGAAAGCCGCAAGTTCAAACGCAGTCAGCGCATGCGTGCGCCGGCGCAGGGTGGCCACAGCATCAGCCGCCTGAGGAACATGCATGACGCCCGCGCGGGGCAACAGCCGTGCGCCAAGAGCGTGCGCCGCCCAGTCCAGCATCGGATCCCACTGCGCCGCCTGCCGGGCAGCGAGTTCTTCCGGTGCCTCTGCGCGATAGCACAGCAAGTCACTGTCGCCATAGGCGGCCAGCATGTCTGCAACTTCCACATGCTGGACAGCCACCTTGTCAATCGCGGCATTAGCGGTTTTGGTAACCGGCATGGTGTGCGGATTGATCAGCTCCTGCTGCGCATCCCATTCAGCCGCAATTGCCTCCGCCATCGCATAGGACGGCACCAGAAGCGCTTGTTTAGCTGGTGTTTTGACTGCTCGACCATCAAGCTCTACTGAATAACCCTCTGCGCGTGGCGTAACCGCTGCCGCCTTCCAGAACCGTTTCGCTTTCCACTCGCTCATCTCTCACCCCTTCCAAATCGTGTCGAGCAGTGCGGGCAGGGCATCAAAGCTGTGAATCATGTGCCGCGCATCCGACAGCCGGTGCGCCCCGTGATAGCCCCAGCTAACGCCGATGCCCGTTATGCCCGCCGCCTGCGCCATTTCCATATCAAAGCTTGTGTCACCCAGCATCACAGCATCCGCCGCCTCCACACCTGTGTCCCGCAGCGCTTGCAACAGCATCGAGGGGTGCGGCTTGGAGGGGTGGAAATCCGCCACCTGCTGCGTCAGGAACATGCCCTCAAGCCCGTGCGCCTCGATCAACTTGTCCAGACCGCGCCGCGATTTACCCGTGGCCACGCCCAGCAAGACATCGGGCCTTGCATGCAACGCCTCCAGCGCCTCACGCGCGCCCGGGTAGAAGGGCGAGGACACAGCACCGGTGTTCTCGGCGCGCAAGGCCATATAGGCGTCCTTGTATCCTTGAACCAGCCGCGACAGCGTGGCCACATCCGCCTTTGGCGCAAGCTGCGGCATCAGCACATCCAGCGAAAGTCCCACAACGCCCAGCGTCTGCGCACGGTCCGGCGCGGGCAGCCCCTGCCCCTCGAACGCCAAACGCATGGCACCCAGAATATCGGCCTGGCTGTCCACAAGTGTGCCATCGACATCAAACACCACCAGCCGCAAGGGCGTGTCGCTCATCCCCAGTCTTCCCCGAACGGGTCATCCGGTGCAAATTTGGTATGCCACGCAAAAGTGTCCCACGTGCGCTGCATATGCTCCGGGATCGGTGCCACCAGATTGAGCATCGCCTTGGTTGCCGGATGCTGGATGGTTAGGCTGCGCGCGTGCAGGTGCAGTTTTTTCGAGATGTCACCGCCCAATTGCGCGCCCCAGCCATCGCCAAGGTTCTCCTGCCCCGAACCGCCGTATTTCCCGTCGCCTACAATGGGATGCCCGATCTCGGCCATATGGACCCGCAGCTGGTGGGTCCGCCCAGTCACAGGGCTGAGCGCCATCCACGCTGTGCGCGTGCCCGCCTGCTCCAGCACAGTGTAATCCGTGGTAGCGCGCTTTGCGCCCTCGGTGTCCTCGATGTCGCGCGGATGCACCGCGACCATTTTCTCACCCTCGCCGCGCGCGCCATGCCCGCCTGCCTTTACCAGACCGTATTTGATGGTGCCATTGCGCGGGTGCGGCACGCCGGCAACGGCGGCCCAATAGATCTTGCGGGTTTCGCGGTGACGGAAATTGGCGGTGAGCGCCTTGGCGGCCTCACGCGTGCGGGCCAGCACCAGAACACCGGATGTGTCCTTGTCCAGACGGTGCACAAGGCGTGGCTTCTCGTCCAGATCGAACATCAACGCCTCGGAGAGCGCATCGACATGCCGCTCTCCCTGCCCTGACCCGCCCTGCACCGGCAGGCCGGGCGGTTTGTTCAACGCGATCACGTGGTCATCACGGTAGATCACGCAGGCGCGGATCATCTTGGCCTCGGCATCGGTCACGGTCGTGCGCTTTGGTGGCGGCGGTGCCTCGCCCTCGGGCAGCGGCGGGATGCGGATCTGCTGGCCCACCTCGATGCGCGTGGACCCCTTCACGCGCCCGCCATCGACACGGATCTCCCCTTTGCGGCACATCTTCTCGATCCGGCCCTGCGGGATCTGCGGAAACATTTGCTTGAACCAACGGTCCAGCCGCTGGTCTCCCTGACCTTCTTCGACGGTAAGTGTCTGTACCCGGCTCATGCGAATATCCCTCTGGCAATCCATAGCCCCAACATCAGTCCCCCGATAGACAACCCCACCGACAGCGCCACATAAGCGGCCGCCGCTGTAATCTGTCCACGCTCCATCAGCGTCACCGCCTCCAGCGAAAACGCCGAAAACGTGGTAAAGCCGCCCAAAATGCCCGTCATCACAAAGGGGCTGTACTGTGTCAGCCCCTTGTTGACGGCGGCCACCACAAAGATACCCATCAGGATAGATCCCACGATGTTGACCGTAAGAACAGCGAGCGGGAAATCCATGGGGCCAGTCAGGCGCAACATGCCAACGCCTGCAAGATAGCGGCAGGTGGCACCAATGGCCCCGCCAAGGGCGACAAGGGAAACAGTTGAAATCATGCTGATCCAATCGCGCGCTACAGCCCGAGAGTCAACTATGCGTCAACTCTCGCGCTGCGCCCGTAATTTGGCAAAATACTCCAGACGCTTTTTCAAGTCCCGCTCGAAGCCGCGCTCGACCGGTTGATAGAGCGCGGGCCGCGTCATCCCGTCCGGGAAATAATTCTGGCCGGAAAACCCGTCCTCGGCATCATGGTCATAGGCGTAGCCCTTGCCATAGCCCTGATCCTTCATCATGCCGGTAGGTGCATTGAGGATATGCTTTGGCGGCGGCTCCGATCCGGTGGCCTTGGCCGCCTTGCGCGCGCCCTTGTAAGCCACGTAATTCGCGTTGCTTTTCGGCGCGAGCGCGAGATAGATCACCGCCTGCGACAGCGCCAGCTCTCCCTCGGGAGAGCCCAGCCGTTCATACGTGTCCCAGCATTGCAGGCACACCGCCTGCGCCTGAGGATCAGCCAGCCCGATATCCTCGACGGCCATCCGCACAATACGCCGCGCCAGATAGCGTGGATCTTCACCGCCTTCCAGCATCCGTGCAAACCAATACAGCGCCGCATCAGGGTCACTGCCGCGCACGGATTTGTGCAAGGCGGAAATCAGGTTGTAATGCTCGTCACCACCCTTGTCATATTGCGCCGCTCGCTTGCTCAGCCGCTTGCCCAGAGCGGCAGTGTCCAGCGGCGCATCTACTTTCCACGCGCCAATCTGCTCGATCAGGTTCAACAGCGCGCGCCCGTCCCCGTCTGCCATGTCCAGCAAAGCCTGCCGCGCCGCGGGCTCTAACGGCAAGGTAAACCCCAGTTCGGCCTCCGCCCGCGCAACCAACAGCGCTAAGTCAGCGTCATCCAACCGCTCCAGCACCAGAACCTGAGCGCGGCTCAACACCGCGCGGTTCAACTCAAAACTCGGGTTTTCCGTGGTCGCCCCGACCAACAGGATCGTGCCGTCTTCCATATGCGGAAGAAAACCATCCTGCTGGGCTTTGTTGAAACGGTGAATCTCGTCAACAAACAACAAGGTGCCCTGCCCGTTCTGACGCCTGATTTTCGCGGCATCGAATACTTTGCGCAACTCGGGCACACCGCTGAAAATGGCGCTGATCTGGACAAAATGCAGATCCGTCTCATCCGCCAGCAGCCGGGCGATCGTAGTCTTGCCCACACCCGGAGGCCCCCAGAAAATCAGCGAACCAAGGGCACCCCCTTCCAGCATCACCCTAAGCGGGCCTTCAGGCCCGAGGATCTGGTCTTGCCCTATGACATCGGAGAGCGTCCTGGGCCGCAGCCTGTCCGCGAGCGGACGGTGCCCGTTGTCTGCTACCGGTGGCGCGCCAAACAGATCGGCCATCTGCTATCCCCTGAACCGCATGGTGATCCGCCGCGCACCGCGCAGCACGGTCAACTCGACCGCACGGATTTTCCCGGACAGCAAGTCGGCAGCTTCATCAGGATGCCTGAGCGCCATGCCGTTGATCATCAGAATTACATCACCCGTGCGCAAACCCGCCCGTGTGGCCAAGGCACCAGCATCCATGACCGCAACACCCTCCACCTCCAGCGGCAGATTCAGTTCGGCCAGAACAGCCGGATTGATCCGCGCGAGGGTGAGACCCGGAAACGCGCTGCGTTCCGGCAGGGTCAACTGGTCGCGCGCAGGCACCTCCGGTGCCGCGATTAACGCCACCTTGACTGTTTTCTCTGTTCCCTCGCTGCTGAACGTAACCTCAGCCTGCTCATTGAGGCCGGTCGCGCTCATCCGGTATACCATCTCGGCAGGTGTATTCACGGGTTGCCCCCCAACAGACAGGATCACGTCACCGACATCAAGCCCCGCTTCCAGAAACGGGCTGGCCGGGTGAAGCCCTGAGATGATGATCCCGCCCGAGCGGTCAAAGCCAAGCGTTGCGGCCATGTCGGCATCCAGTGACTGACCGCTGATGCCCGCCCAGGGGCGGCTGAACTCTGTGCGCCCCTCCTGAGCCTGTGCAACAAAGGCCGCGACCAGATCAGCAGGGATCGCAAATCCGATACCGTTCGACCCGCCCGAGCGCGAAAGGATAGATGTGTTCACCCCGATCAGCCGCCCCGAAGTATCCACGAGCGCACCGCCAGAGTTGCCGGGGTTAATCGGCGCATCGGTCTGGATGAAATATCCCCGCCCGCTGCCACCCGAATTACCCGACCGGGCCAGACCCGACACGATACCGCTGCTCACCGTCTGTCCCACACCGAACGGGTTGCCGATCGCCAACGCCAGCTCGCCGACCTCAACACTGTCGCTTCGCCGCAATTCCAGGAAAGGCAGCGGCTCGGGCGCATCGATCTTGAGGATTGCAAGATCGCTCTCCTGATCCCCCAACATCACCCGCGCAGAAAACTCGCGCCTGTCATTGAGAACAACACGAATATCCGTGGCCATGCCGACGACATGGAAATTGCTCACGACAATCCCGTCTGCCGACAGGATCACACCCGACCCCAGCGAGTTCTGGACGCGCGGCCTGCGGTCGGCCAACGGGTCGCGAAAGAACCGTTCGAAAAACGGGTCGGACTGCAAGGGCGTCCGTCGCGGCTCGCTCACCGTTCGGGCATAGATGTTTACCACAGCGGGGGCAGCCTGCTTCACAACGGGCACAAAACTCAACTGCATCTCGGCAGCGGTTTGCGGGACTTGCTGCGCAGACAGGGGCGCTGCAAGAAGGGTTAGGATCAAGACAAAATACTTCATCCGTCAGATATGCGCAGGCCACGCAGAGCTTGCAACCGCTCTGTTTCTTTTGGCTATAAATATCCAAGCACACCCACCAATGCAAAAAGCCCCGCCAGATGGCAGGGCTTTCCGTCTCACCAAGCGGTGAAATCTTATTCTTCAGCAGCTTCCATCGCTGCAACGCGAGCCTTATCGGCCGCACCTTTGGCATCGCGGTCGCGGTCAACGAACTCGATGATCGCCATCGGCGCCATGTCGCCATAACGGAAGCCCGCCTTCAGCACACGCACGTAACCACCTTGGCGGTCTTTGTAGCGGGGGCCGAGGATGTCGAACAGCTTTGTGACATACTGGTCTTCTTTCAGGCGCGCGCGGGCCTGACGACGGGCGTGCAGGTCGCCGCGTTTCGCCAGCGTGATCATCTTTTCGATGATCGGGCGCAATTCTTTTGCTTTTGGCAGGGTGGTCTTGATCTGCTCATGCTCGATCAGCGAGCCGGCCATGTTGGCCCAGAGCGCCTTGCGGTGCTCATGTGTGCGGTTCAGACGGCGGTATCCACGTGCGTGACGCATTGTAAGTCTCCAATAGATATGCCCTCTACGGGCGGTTTTGCTTTGTCTGGCTGGCGTGCGTAGCGCCAACTCTCCTTGGGGCGGTATGCCCGGTTTTCAGGGGGTGCAAACTGTACACCCCCTGTACACCGTCCGTACACCGGACGAATGCAATTCGGCTTTAGAAGTTGTCTTCGAACTTCTTGGCCAGATCTTCGATGTTGTCCGGTGGCCAGTCCTCGACGTCCATGCCAAGGTGCAGACCCATACCCGACAGCACTTCCTTGATCTCGTTCAAGGATTTGCGGCCAAAGTTCGGAGTGCGCAGCATTTCGGCTTCGGTCTTCTGGATCAGATCGCCAATATACACGATATTGTCGTTCTTGAGGCAGTTGGCCGAACGCACGGACAGCTCCAGCTCGTCCACTTTCTTCAAGAGAAGCGGGTTGAACTCGAGACCGTCGTCATCATCCTGACGCGACGCAGACTCAGGCTCATCGAAGTTGACGAAGATGCCCAGCTGGTCCTGAAGAATGCGCGCAGCGAAAGCCACCGCATCATCCGGGGTCAGGGAGCCATCGGTTTCGACCTTCATCGTTAGTTTGTCATAGTCCAGAACCTGACCTTCGCGGGTTGGCTGGACGTCGTAGCTGACTTTCTTGACAGGCGAGTAGATCGCATCAATCGGGATCAGACCGATGGGCGCATCTTCGGGCTTGTTCTTGTCGGCGGCAACGTAGCCTTTGCCGGTGTTGACCATCAGCTCCATGTAGATGTCGGCACCGTCGTCGAGGTGGCAGATCACATGGTCACGGTTGAGGATCTCTATGCCAGCGGATTCGCTGATATCACCAGCAGTCACAACGCCGGGGCCCTTCGCGGAGATCGACAGACGCTTTGGTCCTTCGACTTCCATGCGGATGGACACACCTTTGAGGTTCAGGATGATGTCGGTGACGTCTTCACGCACACCGGCAACGGATGAAAACTCGTGCAAAACATTGTCAATTTGTACGGATGTGATCGCGGCACCTTGCAGCGAGGACATCAGAACACGGCGCAACGCGTTGCCCATGGTGAGACCGAAGCCGCGCTCGAGCGGTTCAGCAATCACAGTGGCCTGACGCGCAGGATCGTTGCCGGGTTTTACATCAAGCTGTGTTGGCTTGATCAATTCGGCCCAATTTTTGTGGATCATTAGTCCCTCCATTCCTGTTCGCGCCCGTATGTCCGACCGGGGCAAACTCCCGAGGTTTCAAAAGTTGCGGGCAAGATGCGCGCGGTAGAAAACCGTGAAGGGTCCGCGAAGATCGCGAACCCTGTGTAGAATATTGATCGCTTAAACGCGGCGGCGTTTCGGCGGGCGGCAACCGTTGTGTGCCATTGGTGTCACATCACGGATCGAGGTGATGTTGAAACCGGCAGCTGCCAGAGCGCGCAACGCGCTCTCACGACCCGAACCGGGGCCTTGCACTTCGACTTCCAGCGTCTTGACGCCGTGGTCCTGTGCCTTCTTGCCTGCATCTTCTGCGGCCATCTGGGCGGCATAGGGTGTCGATTTACGCGATCCTTTGAAGCCCATTGTGCCCGCCGAGGACCATGCGATAGCATTGCCCTGAACGTCGGAGATGAGGATTTTTGTGTTGTTGAAAGAAGAGTTCACATGCGCAACACCGGCTGCGATGTTCTTGGAGACCTTCTTTTTGGTGCGTTTTGCTTCGCGTGCCATTAGCTGAGCCCTCCCTTATTTCTTCTTACCGGCAATGGCCTTCGCGGGGCCTTTGCGTGTGCGTGCGTTGGTGTGTGTACGCTGACCGCGTACGGGCAGGTTGCGGCGGTGACGCAGGCCACGGTAGCAACCCAGATCCATCAAACGCTTGATGTTCATCTGGGTGTCACGGCGCAGGTCGCCTTCGACGGTGTAGTTTTCGTCGATATGCTCGCGGATTTTCAGGATCTCTGCGTCCGACAATTCGTTGATGCGGCGGGTCAGGTCGATACCCACGGCTTCGCAGATGGCCTGAGCCGAGGAGTTACCGATACCGGTGATATAGGTGAGGGCGATTGGAACCCGCTTTGCAGTCGGGATGTTTACGCCGGCAATACGTGCCACGTGTGCAATTCCTTTTTCGTTGCGGGTCCGTTATGCCAGACCCTTTTTTCACAACATAAGCCCGAGGCGTAAATGCCTGCGGGCTAAAGCTGATCAGGTGATCCTGCGAGATGTGGTGCGACCACAAGTGCAGTTTGATTCTCTTTCGAGATACGGCTGACTATGAGCTTTTTCAGGGGGCGTCAACCCGCGTAAAAACCGAAAACGGGCAGGTCTTCCACAGAAGCCCCGCCCGGTACAATTTGGACCTGTCAAAGCGTAGTCAGGCGTCAAGCACTGCGGCGATATCGCGCTCGACTGCGTCCATGGTGCCAAGCCCGTCAACGCAGCTCAGGTTGCCCTTGGCGTAATAATAGCCCAACAGTGGCGACGTTTGCTTGTAGTAGGCCATCAGCCGCGTCTTGAGGCTTTCTTCGTTGTCGTCGGCGCGCGGCGTACCACCGGCAGCGACCGCTTCAGCGGCACGTCCGACAATGCGTTCTACCAGAATTTCGTCGTTGACCTGAAGTTCGATCGCGTGGTCCAGCGATTGCCCCATCTCTGCCAACAGCGCGCCAAGCGCGTCAGCCTGAGGCAGTGTGCGCGGGAAACCGTCGAAGATATAGCCACCGTGATCACCGGCTGTTTCCAGCTGTTCCCGGATCAGGCCAATCACGATCTCGTCTGTGACCAACTCGCCTGCATCCATGACGGCGGCCACAGTTTTACCCATTTCAGTGCCGGATGTCCGTGCTGCACGCAGCATATCGCCTGTGGAAAGCTGGACCATGTTGCGGCTGTCTACGAGTTTTTGAGCTTGCGTGCCTTTGCCCGCACCGGGGGGTCCAAGAAGAATAATATTCATTTGCGCGCAGGGCTCCGCTTCTTACGGCCTTTGCCGGATTTGCCGCGCAACTGCGACTTCTCCAGCAGGCCTTCATATTGATGGGCCAGAAGATGGCTTTGTACTTGTTGGATCGTGTCCATCGTAACGGACACCACAATCAGCACTGAAGTACCCCCGAAGTAGAACGGGATCGCGAACTGGCCGCGCAGGATTTCCGGAAGGATACAGACCGCTGCAAGATAGGCAGAGCCCAGAACCAGCACGCGGTTGACCACATATTCCAGATACTCTGCCGTCCGCTTGCCCGGGCGGATACCCGGCACAAAGCCGTTCTGGTTCTTGAGGTTGTCGGCAACATCGTCAGGCTTGAACGACACGTTGAACGTGTAGAAGTAGGCAAAGAAGACGATCATCGCGACAAAGAACAGCAGGTACAGCGGCTGACCTGGCCCGAAGTTTGCCAGCAGCCAGGACATCACAGGGCTGGTTGAATTGCCCGAGAAGGTGCTGATGGTGACCGGCAAGAGCAACAGCGAGCTGGCGAAGATCGCAGGGATCACGCCTGCAGGGTTTACCTTGACGGGCAAGTGGCTGGAGCCGCCGTCATAGACCTTCATGCCGACCTGGCGGCGTGGGTACTGGATATGGATCTTGCGCAGGGCGCGTTCCATGAACACCACGAACATGATCGTCAGGATCACCATGGCCAGCACGGCAACAATTACTGCAGGGCTGATCGCACCGGAACGGCCGGAAGCGAAGAACTGCGCGATGGCGGCAGGAACCTCGGCGATGATGCCCACGAAGATGATAAGAGAGATGCCGTTGCCGATGCCGCGTGCTGTGATCTGCTCACCCAGCCACATCAGGAACATGGTGCCGCCGATCAGGGTGATCATACAGGCGATGCGGAAGTACATGCCCGGGTCCGCGGCGATATCGCCTGCCTCAAGCGAGACGGCCAGACCGTAGGACTGCACGGTAGCGAGCGCAACCGTACCCCAGCGGGTGTACTGGTTGATTTTCTTGCGGCCCTGCTCGCCCTCTTTTTTCAACTGCTCCAGCGAAGGGACCATGGAGGTCAGCAGCTGAACGATAATCGAGGCAGAGATATAGGGCATGATGCCCAGTGCAAAGATGCCCATACGGCCCAGGGCGCCGCCGGTGAACATGGAGACCATGCCGCCGATGCCCTGCCCCGCGCTCTCCATAAACTCGCGCAGCGCTGCACCGTCGATGCCGGGTACGGGGATGAACGTGCCCAGACGGTACACGATCAGCAGACCCAGCGTGAACAGGATGCGGTGGCGCAGGTCGGTCGCCTTGCCAAAGGCGGACCAGCTTGAATTGGCGGCCATATTCTCGACGGCAGATACCATGTGAGGGCTCTCTTTTTTAAACGAATACGCCGCCCGAACCGTTTTCCGGCGGGCGGCGTTTGGGAAAACTTGAAGCTCTATGTAAGCGGCTTGCGCGCCGCTCACAAGACCGAAGCTTACTCGGCCGCTGCTGCCGCTGCCTTGACGGTCAGGCTGCCGCCTGCCTTCTCTACCGCTTCAACGGCAGATTTGGAGGCGCCCGTCACGTCCAGCTGCATTTTGGCGGACACATCGCCTTTGGCCAGAACGCGGATACCGTCGCGCTTGCGGCGCACAACACCGGCCGCAACCAATGCGTCTTCGGTGATCACGGCGCTGATGTCGAGCTTGCCCGCGTCGATAAACTTCTGGATCAGGCCCAGGTTAACGGCGGAATATGTCTTGCGGTTCGGCTTGGTAAAGCCACGCTTTGGCAGACGTTGGTAGAGGGGCATCTGGCCGCCTTCGTACCCTTTGATAGCCACACCCGAACGGGATTTCTGACCTTTGATACCACGGCCACCGGTTTTACCCATGCCCGAGCCCGGGCCACGACCAACGCGCTTGCGTGATTTGGTTGCGCCTGGATTGTCTGAAAGTTCATGCAGTTTCATGTCGCTTCTCCTTTTGCCGGAAATACCCCCCAGCGACGGGAGCGGGTAGACGCGGCGTTACGATTCTGATGGACAGAATTCAGTCCACTGGCGGCGTATAGGGGATCACACCCGATGTGGCAAGTCCCCGCGAGGCACAAGCGCGCATAGTATACAGCGGCATTTGGGACGCGCTGACAAGTCGCCAGAGTGATACGCCACAAAAAAACGCTCCGCAGAATTCTGCGGAGCGTTAAAGAGCGGGCCCATGGGACCATCAATGAGGTGACCTAGCGCGGTCAGCCTTTTTCTTCGATGATCTCAACCATGTGGCTGACCGCATTGATCATGCCGCGCACGGAAGGCGTATCTTCCAGCTCGCGGACGCGGTGCATCTTGTTCAGGCCCAGACCAACCAGCGTTGCGCGCTGTTTTGCGGGGCGACGGATAGGCGAGCCTACCTGCTTGATTACGATAGTCTTGGCCATGCTTATGCCTCCTCAGCCACTTGAGCGGAAGAATCAGCTGCGTCTTCGCGCTTGGGCAGAATGTCAGCCACTTTCTTACCGCGGCGCTGTGCGACGGAACGTGGGGACTGTTCTTTTTTCAATCCGTCCATGGTGGCGCGGATCATGTTGTACGGGTTCTGCGAGCCGATGGACTTGGACACAACGTCCTTCACACCCAGCATTTCGAACACGGCACGCATTGGTCCACCGGCGATGATGCCGGTACCTTCTGGCGCAGTGCGCATGACCACTTTACCGGCACCGTGACGACCATTCATGTCGTGGTGCAGCGTGCGGCCTTCGCGCAGCTGAACGCGGATCATCTGGCGTTTGGCCTGCTCGGTTGCCTTGCGGATCGCCTCGGGCACTTCTTTGGCTTTACCTTTGCCAAAACCCACACGGCCTTTTTGGTCACCAACCACAACAAGTGCGGCGAAACCAAAGCGCTTACCACCTTTTACGGTTTTGGAAACGCGGTTGATCGCGACCAGACGGTCAGCGAATTCGGGCGCTTCTTCGCGCTGGTTACGGCGGTTGTTGTTACCGCCCCGGTTGTCATCTCTGGCCATGCTGGCCTCCTTAAGCTTGCGGGCAAATGCCCTGTTCTCACAATCCTGGTGGGTATTTGCCCCCGGATCATCGAGAGGTCCACGCGTTGGACCTCTTCAAATAGATATGCCCCGCCCTGCATGACGCAGAACGGAGCAAATCCGATTAGATCTTCAGACCACCTTCGCGGGCAGCGTCGGCCAAGGCCTTCACTTTACCGTGGAAGAGGAAACCGCCGCGGTCGAAGTAAGCAGATTCAATACCGGCCTTCTTGGCACGCTCGGCAATTGCCGCGCCTACCTTTGTGGCAGCTTCGATATTGTTTTTGCCGACTACGCCAAGATCTTTTTCAAGCGACGAAGCGGAGGCGAGTGTGACGCCATTTACATCGTCGATCAGCTGAACGCTGATGTTCTTGTTGGAGCGGTGCACGGAGAGGCGCATACGGCCCCGGTTCGTGCGACGAAGTTTGTTCCGAACGCGCAGGCGGCGTTTGATGAACAGTTGTCTTTTGCTGTTTGCCATCTGTGCGTTCCTTACTTCTTCTTGCCTTCTTTGCGGAAGACGAACTCACCCTTGTAGCGGATGCCTTTGCCCTTATAGGGCTCG
>TARA_R110002020_G_scaffold130237_1_pt1 | contig 26149 bp, 22 predicted proteins | sample TARA_R110002020 | Tara Oceans TARA_R110002020 (sample SAMEA4396489) | marine metagenome | biome: Westerlies Biome; feature: [MES] marine water layer (ENVO:01000295) within the mesopelagic zone...; material: water (ENVO:00002006), including particulate matter (ENVO:01000060) such...
GCTGAAAAGGATGGCTGGACCGCCCTTAAAGCTGATATAGCGGCTTTGTAATTAATAATAAACAAAAAAGGATAAATAATGTCTGATAAAAAACAAAAAGAACAGCAGACTGTCGTTATCAACGATGTTGAGTACAAACCTGAAGATTTTAGTGAAGAACAGGCAATGCTCGTTAACCATGTTGCTGACTTAGATAGGAAAATACAGTCAAGTATGTTTAATTTAGACCAGCTACAAGGTGGGCGCGAGTTTTTCATGAAGAAACTGGAGAAAGCTCTTGAAGAAGAAGACAAAGAAGCAGAAGTGGTCAATTAACACAAGTTATGGTATCCCTGTAAAGTATGTTTTTATAGGGATTCCATTCGCAAAATAATATGAGTAATGGAGAACCTAAAACCGCCAGAAGCTATAGGGGGACTGTTATTGGCGATAACGCTGTCGTTAGCCTTAATCTCAAATGGTTGGGTCAGTTACTCGTTTTGGTCGGTATGCTCGTTTATGGTTATTGGCGTATTGAGTCTAGGCTGGGAAGACTTGAAGAAGCGATGGTCACGGCTGATGTTAAGATTGGGGATTTACTTGGTAAACACATCGTGGAAGAAACTTTACAAAGAGAGCAATTAGAGGATAAAGTAGCCTTTTACGAAAAAGAATTAAATTTAAACCCATTTAGTTGGGGTAAGAAAAAGCGGAAATAAGTATGGATTTTATGGCAGTATATGGCGAAGCTGGAATGATAGGAGTTGTCGGAGCAATGTTCGTTTACCTTGTTGTGCAAATGTCAAACAAAGCTGCTAAACAACAAGAAACATTAGAAAATTTAAAAGTTGAAAATAAAGGTCAGAGTGAAACTCTTGAGAATATGGAAGGAATGATAATAAAATTAATTGGCAGATGGAACTCTAGTGATGATAAACTGGATAGGAAGTTTGATGCCATAACTAAAGAGATTAACGACCTTGACAACCAAGTTTCAGAACTTAAAGGCTCTATGAGCAGGATAAACGGCAGGCATTGATTATGGACAGTTTAAAAGTGACGACTATTAGTACAAGTTTAGGGCTTGTTTACTATACGGATATAATATCTGGTGTATTAATGTGTATTATGTTTGGAATACAGATTTATTACCTATTATTAAAAGCAAAGAAATTAAAGGATAGCGAGTAAAGAAATGTTGAGTATGCCTCCTATTAGCTCTATATCCTCCCTATCTCGTCCATCCTCTGTGGGGCTGAGGCATACTCAATTTAAATACAGGAGTAGTAAATGGAATGGTTAAGTGCAAATTGGGAAACAGTTTTGGTGGCTTTTTTCTGTCTAGAGAAAATAGTTAAATTGTCCCCATCAGATAAAGATGATATCCTTGTGGATGTTGTATTTCAAGGATTAACTAAAATGTTAAAAAAGGAAGGTTCAAAATGAGTATGCTTTCAAGTTATATTAAGCGTAAAGTAAAAAAACATGGCGCAAAGGGTTTTATTATTATGGTATTAGATATTATAGTAAAAATTACACCTTCTAAAGAAGATGATAAGATGGTCGCTAAAATCAAAAAAGCTATGGCTGGTTTTAAGTAATGCCTAGATTTGGAAGAAGAAGTAGGTCTCGTTTAAAGGGAGTTGATTCAAGATTAGTTAATGTCCTTAATGAATTAATTAAAATTATGGATGTTACTATTATTGAAGGTGTTCGCTCAAAAGAAAGGCAAGCTGAACTTCTTAAAAAAGGAGCAACTAAAGTCAAGTATTCAAAGCACATGGAAGGTAAAGCTGTAGATTTAGCACCTTATCCAATAGACTGGGAAGACAGAGAGAGATTTCACTATATGGGTGGAATGATTAGAGGCATAGGTCAACAACTTGGTCTTAAAATTCGCTGGGGTGGGGACTGGGACTCTGATGGAGAGATAGCTGATAATAAATTCGATGATTTAGTTCACATGGAAATTCGTGGCTAATGCCTAAGCTTTCAAGAGTAATAAAGGAATTTCATGGTGGACTTAATAGCCATGCTGAAAAGAGAGATGTTGCTAAAAATGAATTAACCCAAGCTAATGATTTACAAGTTGATAAGCTAGGTAAGGTCATTTGTATGTCTTCTAATGCTTCTGCTACAAATGGAATTGTAGATAAGGGGATTTCTGCTATTGAAGCTGGTTACGGGTTAATGCATTTTCAACATGACTATGAAGGAATGGGGAGTGCTTATACGTCTGGTATTGGAGAAGCAAGTCCTAGTGCTACGCCTACTAGCTATACAATATTAGCAAGCCCAGAAACTGACCAGAGAATCTATATTCATGCCTACCCCAATGGTGGATGGAGTTCTAATTTTGATTTAGGTTCTGAAAACAATTTTAAATTACATGGGTTTGTGACGGATGGTCAATTAAGAATACACGATTCTAATTTTAATAATGCATATACTCCTAAATGGTTTGGGTTTCTTAAAAGAGATTATTTTAGTGTCTCAGAGTTATTTGAAGGCTGGTATAGCGAAAGTTCTATTTATACATCCCCAAGTGTGACTGGCTCTAATGATGCATCCCCAACTCAGGTAACTGGTAAATTCAATCATACAACTACGTCTAGTGGTTCTCCATTGGGTTCTATTTCTATAGGTTTCACTGAGGGTTCTGGAGGTTTCGCTTCTGGGACTTGGGATTTTGCGAATGATAATTATTTATTTTATGTTTCATATATATATGAGGGTGGTTATGATAGCCCATTAGTTTATTTAGTTGATTCAAATAAACTAACAACTGTCACTGGTGATAATAAACAATTAGTGATTCGAGTGAGTTGTAAAACTAGTGGTTTAGATACATGGTTTAATGAACATAGTCCAAGAATTATAGGTTTTAGATTGTATTTTAAACAAGATGTATCTTATTGGACTCAGCCAAGTGAGGCTTGGTGTCTACAGGAAAATTATTTTAGCTCAGACAAGGGGAGCAGGCTTCCTATGAGTGGAACTTGGAGAGAATGGATTTTTTCTGCTGGGGGCAATGAGAATACTTATCTTACTTTCACAGCCCCTCCAGAAATTATTTCGTATCAAGATATTAATGGATTTAGTAGTGATGATATTACGTCCGCTCAATTCAAAGCATCGTGTGTGGCTAATAGAAAAACATATATAGGCAACATTAAACAGGATGGGGTTGTTTATGGGGATATGATGATTAAATCCCCAGTGAATGGATTTGATTTATTCCCAAAATCGAGAAGTCTTGAAGTTGCTGTTGCTGATGGTGATGAGATAATTCAATTAGAAGAGTATGCAGATAGAATCCTTCAATTTAAAAAAGGGAAAATGCATTTAATTAATGTATCTCAAGAAATTGAATTTTTAGAAGATACCTTTGTTCACAAGGGTGTTAGTAATCCCAATGCTACTTGTAAAACAGATTTTGGTGTTGCTTGGGTAAATAAACATGGTTGTTATTTGTATGACGGGAAGCAAGTTACAAATTTGCTAGAGAGAAAGAATGTAAAAATAATTGATGAAGATGATTGGCTTGCTCATGTGGGAGATAAATCAATTATAGAATATCTACCAAAGAAAAGACAATTAATGGTTATAAAGGATTATAGCTCTGTCTCTACGGGTAAGAATATATATCTATTTGATATGGTTACTCAATCATGGGTTACAAGTGATGATGCTGTAATATCAACAAATGTAGACATGACAAATACAGTTATAGATAAAAATGGCGATTTAATGTGGGCTTACAGGAATGGGTCTGGTGATGCTACGTTTTTAAAGTGGAGTACTGCCCCAGTAGCGCAGTCTAATTTCGCATTAAGAACAAAGGCTTTTGCATTTGGTAATCCAGCTCAAAGAAAAAAGATATATAAAGTATATATTACTCATAAAAATGCTGGTGATGAGGATTTAGGTCTATATGGGGAGTTCCATTCTCAAAAAGCAATAGCTGGACAGGGAGTTGGTGAACTATCTAATGATTTTTTCTTTGGGTACTTGACCCCAGATGCAAATGCTAATAATTTTATACAACAAGAATTTAGTGTCCCTTCTGCAAATTTAAATAATCAATCTATTGATTTCAATTCTGTATACACATTAAGACTATATATTTTATCAAATAAAGTATGGACTCCTAATTCAAACCCAGGCGGAAATTTAGTTGGGGAAGCCCCAGCAGGCTTTGAAATTAATGATATAACAGTTGTTTACAGATTGAAGTCTGTGAAGTAAATTTAAGTATATGAATCCGCTACGTTACGCTAGAACTTCTATTCATAAGAAACAAGATTCTTTGAATCTGAAGTCTGGAATACCTAAAATAAGAGAGCTTGCAGAAGGTGTCCCAGTTTTAAGAAAGACCAAAGATGGTATAATGCAATATGTTAGAATTAATAATCTTTTGTACAAATTTAAATATGAGAAAGCTTAGATATGTCTGATATAATTTCATCTGCTAAAAGACTAGGAAGAAGCAATAGGTCAATGTCTAGGGCTAAGACAAAAAGGGCTTTAAATAAAAATATAGCTAATGACCTCTCTGCTACATTGGCGCAACTAGCTGGGTTTGCAGACCAAAAAGCTATTGAGTCTGAAAATTTACAAGCTGGAGAATCATTATTAAAAGAAGGTGATAATTTTCAAAAAATAAAAGATACTAAAGAATTTTCTTGGAAAGACCCTAAGTCATGGGGGAAACAAGAAGGGTATAGATATAATGATAAGATTTATGATAAAGAACAGGTTATGACTCTTGGTGAATCATTTAAGACATATGGTTCTGGGTTTGATGACAAGCAAAAAAGTAATTTAATGTCAAATTGGGAAGAAATGAATAAGGATAAAAGCTCTTCTTATGTTGAACCTAGTTCTAATTCCCCTATGATAAATATGGAAGATGTTGTTAAGAAACATAAGATGAAATCATCGGAAAAAATAGATAATTTAATTAATAATACATTTAAAGAAGAAGATAGTTCTTGGAGTTTTCTCGGTGATGGTAAAGGTATTACTAATGAAAGCATTGTAAGAGAGCCTTCTGAAAAAAGCAAAGATAATATACCTAAGATTGAAAAAGGTTCTAATTTAATTAATAATATTACTACGTCTGTAAATAACGAACTTTTGAGTTCTGACGACCAAGCTTGGGTTAATGAGGAATTTGACGATAACAGACCATTTCTAAAATATTAATAATGAATAAAAAACAAGCAAAAAAGCAATTTAATAGGTTAACTAAGAAGTTAGATATTGAACATACATTCACATTTGAAGAAGCATGGGAATTTTTAGAATATAAAAGGTCTTTGGATGTAATGAAGAAACCAGATTTTAAAATTTTACCAGAGTACTCTAAGAAAGAATTTCGTGACAAAATTGTTAAAACTGAAGATAGATTAAAGTCTCACCCACTAACAAGAACTAAAGAAGAGTCTAATGAATACAATCCGTTAAGGCATTTCTTTGCAGATGGTTGTTATATAAGGGAGATTTTTAATCCAGCAGGTGAAGTTATTATTACTAAGATACACAAAGTGTCTCATCCTTTTTTCTTAATGAAAGGCACTATGTCAATATTAACAGAAGACGGAGAACAACAAATATCAGCCCCATTTTATAGTATCACTAAGGCAGGAACTAAACGCTTGATATACGCCCATACAGATTGTGTATTTATTACTGTCCATGCGACAGATAAAACAGATATAGAAGAGATAGAAAAGGATATAGTAACTGAAAATTATGAGGATTTAAAATGAGTGTTATAGGCTTAACTTGGGCTGGGGTTGCGACAGCGGCTACGGTAGCAGCTGCGGCTGTTAGCATAGGAGGTAAGGTTTTAGGAGGGCTAGGTGCTAGTTCTGATGAGAACAAAGCAAGAATAGCAGAGGCAAAGGCAGCAGCTGAAGAATATAAAGAAGCTAAGGTTGGTATGTTGAATACGCAATATGGCACAACTGTAGATAAACTTAATTTAACAGCTGATAATACGGCTGAAAAAAGTTCCTTAGGTGCTAATAAAAATTTAACTGACTTAGTAGGACAGGTTCAAAATGTTACTGCGAAAAGTAATATGGCAACTAATCAATCTGTGGCAAAGATGCAGGAGTCGGCTTCTGGTGATATATATTCTGCTTATAATACATCAATTGAATCTGCTGTAGGAGCAAGGGATTTGGGTATTAAATCTGCGGGGACTACTAGAGACTTGTCTATCGCAGACGCAGAACTTGATTACGCAGATAGAATGGCTGATATTGAAGCAGAACCAGATGATTTTTGGGAAGGAATGTACGCATAATGGCTGTTTCAGACGCATTAGCAATACTTAAAGAGCTTAATAAAGATAAAGCTTCTAGGAGGAAAACTGCATCTAACCAGTTAATGCAGATGACTAAGCTTAGTAATGAAAAAGACATAAAGTTAATGTCTACTAAGATTACATACGCAGATAGGAAAAGAACTGCTCTTCAGGATAAGTATGATAAAAGTCAATTAGAATTAGATACATTAAATGAAAGTTTAAGTTTGACTCTTGGAGATAAGGAGAGAATTACTAATAAAATAGATGTCACTACAGGCTCTATAGATGCTGCTAACGATATAAAAAGTGTTCTTTCTCTTATACAGGAAGAAAATTCTGTCCTAAGAAAAAATATTTCTAGTCAAAATGAAGCAATCACTTTAGGAAAGCAAAAATTAGGTCATTATAATGCTTTAGGTGAGTTTTTTGCTGGAAAAGGTATTTCTGATTTTGATAAAAGTGGTACAATAGATGAGAAAGATGCTACTTTATCAAATTATTTTAAGAGTAAAAATATTGACAAATCAACCTTAGACCCATCAGTTATGTCTGTATTAGAATCTTTGGATAAAACTGGTTATAGAAATATTGATGCATACATAAAGGCAGACGCTGATTATAAACAAGCACTACAGACTAGGGCAGATGTTGAAGAAGGTGAATCTGATGATGCTATGTCTTCTAAAATTACAATGATTAGTTCAAGAGGAATGGGAGATTATACTAAGGCAAGGAATCAATTTGCTTTAGGAGTTCAAAATGACAACTATACTAAGGATGAATTAGATGTATTAAGGGGTAGATATAATGAATCAAGATTTGCTATCGCATCTGATATGTATGGTGACCAATTAATAGATGTTGTTGGAAATACTACAGTTGGCGGAGAGCCTTTTACTAATAATCCAGATGCTTTTTTAAATGAATTCTTTAAAGAGTTAAGAGACAATTTTGGATATGATACTGAAATGGCTTTACAGACTATAGATGCTGATTTAAAAAATGTAGAAGAAAAACTAGGAAAGAAAAAGATAAGCAACAAGGATAGAACAAAGTTACAGAATCGTAAAAATAATATTCTAGTAAAAAGGGATGTACTAAAAAGAGCTGATGGAGTTACTAAAAGATATTTAAGCTTATTTAATGAGGCGACTAATGAAAATACTCCTGTATATAAGGGCTTAATTGATGAGACAGAAGCTATTTATGGTAAATTTTTAGAATCATCTGGAGAGCAAAGAAATCATCTTCAACACGTATTAAGAAATTATTTTGGATTTGACCCATCATCAAGGGAAGATGTTAATTGGATGAACAAAGAGCAAAACAAATCTTTAAATGACGTTCTTAATACATTAGGAGCAGATGAAGTTGATGTAGATGAAGAGTCAGATGAAAATATTTTAGCTCACCCATTTCAACAAATTCAAGATTTGTCTACTAGAGACGAGAATTTTGGTTTTATAAAGTCTGATGGAAGTAACGCTTCTAAAATGTGGACAGATGATGAATTTGCAAATTACCTAGCTGGGTATGGAGAAGAAGTTGGCGAAGATAAAATTATTGTTGATGAAGGTAAGGGTGACGATAGTGGAGAACCTACTCTTGACGATATTAATTCTATTAACAATGAATTAGACATGGGTTCCTTTAATCCCGAGATTGGGAATGTTGGACCATCGAGCGATGATTACGATACAAACGACCTATCTTTTCTTTACGAACCAATAACAGAAGGTAGTGATTCAACAGTAGTTTTAGATAGTCTAGGTAATTTTACACCCATGATAGATGAGAGTGAGAAAGAGTTTAACGATTATTTAGAAAGTGGTCAAAATTTTATTTATGCCAATGATAATATTTCTATGGACAATCCTTTGAATATTATGGAAGATTCCTTAGGTACGATACCAACTGGCTCTATAACCCTATCGGATACTGGAGCAGAATTTAGTGGTAAGATGAATTGGGTTACTGGTGAGATATATAATGAATCTGATGGTAGGTACATAGGGAATCTTCAACATGATAATGAAGCCTTAACAAATATTAGATACAATGATGGTTCTAGTATACTTGCATCAAAATTCCCCTCAGTAAAAAATGCTGAGGTTACAGACAAAGATTATGTAAGAATGGTTATAAATCATCCAGATTATAACTTAAGAGAGAAATTAGATAGTGGATACATAACTAAACCTGCTGATTTTATAAAATACCTTAGAGATTTTGTTGAAAAAGACCCTAACTATAAATTTGGTGTTTCTGAAGCTGGTGTAAATAAAGCTATAGATTTACTAGAGTTGTTCCCGTGGGAAGAAGAAGGAGGTGGTTTCTTTGGTTGGCTTTCTGGGAAACAAGAGGGAAGTACAATTAATTTTATAAAAAGTAGTGGAAAGCAAGGAGAAGAGCAGGATGCTCTCCTTGAAGTTATAGCCGAGATTATGAAAGAATATAAAGGATTAAAAAATCCATCTACTTACCAATCAGACATTGATACTACAAGAAGTGAATATGCTAATAGAGATGATGCTTTGGTAGGTTTAGATAGTGGAGAATTAACTCAACAGCAAATTGATAGGGCGTTTCCTATCGAATAATAAGGAGAATATTATGGCTGAAAAAACATATGGTGATGATTTATTTGGTTCAAACCCAGAGGAGGGCAGTGGATTTGGTGCTGCTATGGATGATTTTGGAGATTATCTAGGAGGGGGAACTCTTGTAGAGGATTATGGTGGAGGTGCTTTGGGTGTAGGTGTAGGTGTTGGAGCGTATAAGGCAAAAGATGCTATTGCCGCTGGGGCTCAGGCTACTGGAAGAGGAGCAATGGTTGGTGGTAGATTTAGATTAAAAGCTGGCATTGCTCAAAACGCTTTTTCTTTAGGTCATGATTTCGCTGAAGCAACGGGTCAACAAACTGATTTGAGAAAAGATGTTTTTGGTGGTGTAGCCGCTACTGGTGCTTACGTTGGCTTAGGTAAGGGAATCGGATTATTATCTAAACCCTTAACTGAGAGCTTTAGGACAAATTTAGCAGTTGGTTCTTGGTCTTCACAGGTTGATGAAGTAATGAAGGTTGTGAGGGCTGGTGCTGAAAGAGGTGCTGAACTTAATGTTAGAAGACAATATGGTAGACAACCTGCTGGCTCATATAAAACAGGAGCGAAAGCCGCTACTAGAGATAGAGTGCTTAATGACCCTGTAAAAATGAAAAAGTTAGTTCAGGATAGAGTAACAAAGTCTACAAAGAAGGTTGAAAAAGCATTACAAGAGAAGATAAAGAATGAAGTATTCAAAAAGAAGGGTATGAAAAATTCTTTTGATAAGATTGTTAATCAAATGGTTAAAAATCCTAAAAAATGGCAACCATTAGCTGTCCTTTTGGGAAAACAATTTCCTGGGTTAGCTGCGAAATTAACTGCTTCTACCGCTGGTGTTTTTGCCCCTGAGGCAGTTTCTAGTGTAGTAGGTGCTGCTGGGATTGCTTGGACTGCTTATGATATTTATCAAATAATGGAAGCATATCCAGATATGGGAAAACAAATAGCGGATATATTATTTGGAGAAGAGCCTATCGAGGGTGCAGTTGCTGCGAGTTTAGTCAAGTAATTAATGGGAAAATTCTATTCAACAGATTCGTCTTCCAGCATACTTGATACTCCTCTTGAATTAGAGGCTTATGAGCCAAGTGGAAATTCGTTAGATGAGCAAGGGCAAAGTCTTTGGGAGTCCTTAGATGGACCTCTTGAATTTGTAGGTCAGGCTGCTTGGGGGGCAACAGAAGCTCTTACTTTAGGTGCTGCTACAATAGCAGATGTAGCTAAAGAAGAAATAGCTAAAAATAAAGTCAAAGATGGCACTCTTGAATCTTCTGAGTTAGAAGGTAGTACTAGATTCTTAGAGAAAAAAGTTACTAGCTTTGGAGGAAGAGTAGATGATAGCGCAGAAGCATTCGGAGATTTAAGTCTCTGGGGACAAACTGGCTATACATTAGGTTCTATACTTGGAACAATCCCTACTTTTATGTTTGGAGGAGCGTTAACAAGTAAAGCTATAACTGGTGTTAGTAAGATTGGTCAAGTTGGTCAAAAAGTTGTTGCTAGTAAAGTTTCTAAAGAAATAAAAGATGCTTATTCTAAAAAAATAGCGACAAATGCAGTAGATGATTTAGCAAAAATCCCATTTAGCGATAATAATGCTAGAGCTATTGCAGAGGCTGGAATGGAGGAATTAGGGAAAGATGGAGTCTCTGCTGCTTTTAGAGAGTATGGTAATGAGGCTTTTGAAGTCGCTGCAAAAGGTCAAATAAATAAAGATATTAATGCTATTGTTAATTTACCAAGAGAGCAGGCTGGGCGACTTTCTGATGAAGTATTTAACATTATAACAAGAAATAATCCAAATGATGCTCAAAGAATATTATTCGGATTAGGTGCTAAAGCATTTCCTAATAGTCCTAAACTTGGTCTTGTTAGTGGAGCTATGGGATATGATGCTATTTTAGGTTTGACAATAGGTGCTATGAGAGGAGCTGCCGTTGAATCAGTAAAAGCTAAATTGCAATATGATACTCCAGATATGGTTGAAGAAACTTATGTGGATAGAATTTTAGGTGAGACATTGCATGAGTCTGCTGTTTTATCTGTTATTGGACCAGTTAAGTTTATTAGAGGTGGTAGTCAGGCATCTATGCTTAAGAAAACAAAAGAAGCTATTTATGGGGTAGCTAAGAATTTAACTCCTGCAAAGAAAATGTCTGGACCTCAATTAGAAGCTACTGTTGAGATGATGAATCAAATAGCAGGAACTGAAATAACAAAGAAAATTGCTCCTAAAGTAATGAAAAAATTCACAGGACATAGGTCTGAAACTGATTGGTGGAGAAATAAAGGGAATTCTGAGGCTGGGAGAAAAGAACTAACGGAGTGGATTAATACAGCTAGGAAGGATTTTGTTATGAATGCTCCTGGGCTTTGGTTAAGAGAGTTTGGAGCAGAAATGGCTTATAGTCTCCCTAGAATGGCTATGGGTTCTCTCGCTATGAATGCTTCTGGTATTTATGAAGTAGTAAAGCATCATGGTGTAGAAAATATTGAAATGGCATTTGGAGAAAGCCCAGAAGAAAGAATTTCTAATATATTCACAGCTATGTATTTTACTAGAAAACCTCACTCTTTTTACACTGGTGAAAAGATGATTGGTTTTGAAACTGGAGAAATAAGAAATTATGCATCTATTAAGGGAGAAATGCTCAACAAAACTGTTGGTAGTTTAAGAGCAATATCTTCTGTTGATATAGATGCTTTAAATAATTATACTGGTGGGGCTGCTAAAAATTATGTTGATGAGGGATTTACAAACCATGTCGTAGAGAATAGTAAAGAATTAACTACAATTAGGAATCTATCATCAGAACATACAAAATCAGTTAAAGCAAGGACTGGTAATGAAGAGGTATCTGCTTTTAATAAAGCAGCATCTAAGTATAATATTGAAAACTTTGGCAATGACCCTACTAGGTTAGAATCTTTCAGAAAGGAAATTTTGCGTACATCGGCAATATTAGAGTATTATAGAGAGGCTTCATTTTCAAAAGATGCTCTTTTATTCAAAACATTTACTAAAGATGAGGCTGGTAAGATAGTAAATGATATTTCTAGATTAGAATTTGGTGGTAAGACTATAGATTTGGCTGACCCATTCAAATCTTTAAATGAGTGGCATAATGAAAATATTATGAATTCCACTACAGACCCATTAAATAATATATATCAATTTGTTAAGAGTTCGACTTCAGATATAATAGGAAGTGGAGTGCCAGAGAAGAATGGCGTTATGGACTTACCAAGAATGCCTAAATTGTCTTTAGATGTCGATGGTAAAAGTGGTGCTAATGCTGTACACGCTTATAATAGTGCTGTTTCAAGCCTTGAGAAAATTGGTAAAGTAAGAATAACTAGTGAAGTTAAGTCTGGGATGGACGTGACAACAGAAGAAGTTAGAAGGCGAGTTATAAATAATCATGAGGAATTAAATAGTTCTCTTCATAAATGGGTGTATGGCGATGAATTTAATAAATCAAATGATAATAGATACGATGTTGATATTGCCTCTAATTATTCTTGGTATGAGCCATTTTTAAAGATAAGAGAAAATGACCAAATAAAGAGTGCTATTTCCGTTTTAAAAGGTACTCAAGATGGTAGTATAAAAGATTCTGATAGAAAAAGATTAATTCAAGAGATAGATGCTGTTATTAGTGGTAAATCTAAAATAGAACTAGAAGAGACAAAAGGTTCTAATATTGACCCTGCTGAATTTCAAGCGACTGTTGAGTTTACAAAGAATTTACATAAGTATTATACTGATATTAATAAGAGAGGGGCAGACGAGAGTAAGATTGTTTATAATGATGCTGCTGCTTTGAAAGCTAATGTGGAAGAAGTATTAGGTTCAGTATTTACTAATTACAATTCTAAAGGCAGATTGTCAACTGGGTTATTAGATGCCACATTAAAAGGTGTTGATTTTTCCAATATAGATACTCCTCATAATATGAAGATGGCATTTAGAGACTTGCTTCACTCTAAAACCTTTTCAGAGACTGGCGATGTTATTGTTCCAGATATAACAACTTTCAGAAATAGAATATCAGCCTTAGAAACAACTAATAAAATTTCGCAAGATGAAGCTAGTAAAATGAGAGAATTTTACACGAATTTGATAAATATTGTAGAAAACACTACGCCTAATGGAATCACTGTCAGACAAGGAATGTCTGAAGGTGGTGGTAGTAAGTGGTATGATGAAATTAAACAAATAGAAACTTCTGCTAGTCTTCATTACTACAATTCATCTAGAGATAGGATTATAAAGGTTGTTGGTGGTCTTGAGAATGCTCAGTCTAAAGTAAATTTATTGCGCCTTGAGAAGAAAGTCTTACTTAATAAAGAATTAGATAGGAAAGACAATGCTAAAATAATAGCAGAGATAAAAGATTCTATTAAATCATATGATGATAGTGTGCGAGATATAGATGATATGGTTTTCAATATTAAAGCATCTCATCAGGGAATGAATAGGCATTTATTACACGCAGTTGTAAAGCATGAATCTAAAATGTCTGATATTATTGAGCAAATCAACCAAGTTAGCGTTGATGGTAAAGGAAGAATATTCGAGCATTTTAAAGAGCTTTCTTTAGAGATGGCTAAAATAAATGAATATGCTATAGAGAATGGACTTAAAGAAAGTTCTGTTATAGATAGAGTAAATGCAGAGATTGCAGGTATTCATGTCCCAGAAAGGGATGTTCCAACTGAAATTACAAGAACAACTATTTCTCAATTTGCATTAAAATATGGTCTTAATCAGGATAATATCATTGACCTTACTTCATTAGATAAGACAAGGAGGAAAAGAGGGGCTGATATAAAGGCTAGATTTGAAAATATGCAAAGCGATATTCCCAATTTGACTGATGCTGCTAGGAAAAAATTAAAAGACTTAATTGATAATATCCCAAATGAAGATTTAGCTACTGAGAATTTTAGAAAAGGAATTGTTGAGCCTTTATTTAGAATGACATTAGAGAGTGCTAGGTCAAAGGAAATGAGAACTAAAAAGAAATTTAGAATAGAAGATATATATTCAGATTTGAATACAGTTATAACAGCAGCAACATCATCAAGACCTATAATAGAGTATAAATATAGTGCTGGAAGACTTATAGCTGACACAAAGTTGATTGGGAACGCAAAAGACCAAGAAAGGGGCGTTTCTGGCGTTATAGACTATCTCTCCCCAGGAAGAGAAGATGTTGTTTTACTGTCAAATACTAATCATTCTCGTAGTGGGAAAGTTGTAAATAATTTTCCAGAGTATTTTAAAGCAGAGCTTAAAGAAAGCCTAAATGGCTCTCAGGCAATGTCTGTAGATAGTAAAAACGCATTGCGTGATGCTCTTTTTAATGATGGTGCTCCAGCTGAAATTAGGGAACGTGGTAAATTTAGGATGATTGAATTGGATGAGAGTACAGTTGTTCTAGCTAGGGTAGATGGGCAATCTCTTCGTGACAAGATTAGATATCAATTCGGAGAAAAAGGTAACTTAAGGGAGAGGATTGATGCTCTTGGAATAGAAGGAAATCATTTATTAAAAGATTTTATGGATATTGTAACAAATCCATCAAGGGATATTACTGATTTACACATTGAAAACGCAGTTAAGATAACAAGGGCTCTTTTAGACGCTCCTCATATTTTTCAAAAGAAAACAGCTGGCTTCTTAGGTGATAAATTAGAATCATACGAACCTGAGGCAATGAATAAATTATGGAAGTATTTAAAAATGGCAGAGCCAAAGAATGGTTATATAGGCACTTCTGAGAATTTAGCAAGAAGTAATGCTCAATTAGAATTTTTGAAGGATTACGCTGGTAAAGGAAGCCATTATGACCATTTGTATACTAGGGCAAAAGAATGGGTTACTCCAGATGCTAAAGGTGAGTATAAACCATTAAAAGTATTGTCAATTTCTGATGAAACAGATTTTGGAGAAGGTTTTAGAAATATATTTAGTTCAAGAGGTAGAGCAGAGGCTATATTGAATGAAAGATTGAGTAAGGGTGAAATTACTAAAGAGCAATTAGATTATAATCTAGAATTAATAGAATCAATGAAAAAATCTGTTGCTGATGGTGAGTTTATTATGGCTGAAAGTCCATATATTGCACATCTCGCTATGCAAGGTTCTGGTGGCAAAGATTATATTAGATTTAAAAAGAATGGTGATGTAAAAGAAATAAGGGCTGGGGGTATAAAGCCTAGTATAACTTACAGCAAGGTTAATACTGATAAGAATAGCAAGAATTATGGAAGGGCGAGGGTGTTTTATGCAAAAACTGCATTTAAACATAGACCAGAATTTGAGCCATTATTAAAAGATTTAGGCGTTGATGCTATTACATTTAAATCTGCTAACAAAATAAACCAATATAAGAAAAATAAAAAGTCTTCGTGGTTAAATGACGATATTGATAAATTAGATTCCAATGGAGGACAGGTAGAGCAAACTACATATGCAAATGTCAGGAGAATTAATGAGGGTTCTGGTGATTTAGGTAAGAATTTAGTTGAGTGGTTGTCTGAGCCTGGGAATATAGTATATCACAATGGTGATAAAAATAATCATATAACACATTTGCCACTATCATCTATTAATATGTTTTCTGTTGGGATTAATCATAAGCCTATGGTTGCTAGCAGTCTAGGCGTTCATATGCAACACGATAACGGTATTACTGAGTGGATTAATTTAAGAGGTAGGTTAGACCAAACAACTGAAGTCTTTAATATGAAAAGAAATAATTCATTGTATACATCTGCTTTAGCAAGGAAGATAATTGCAGGTTCTGAGAAAGTAGGAGATATGGCTTTTGCTAATAGTGGATTAGACCAAGTTATAAAGCATAATGGTTTGATAACTGATGAGTGGATGCAAAGGTCTATTGATGAAAGGACAATATCTTATTTATTGAATGGTGGTGCTATTGCTGGTGCTAAGGTAGAACATGGCTCTTACGATGTTATGTCTGGTGACTTCTCTGGTATAGGTCAGTCGAATAATAATAGATTAGCAATTCCTGTCAGGGAAAAATTAAAAACAAAAGATGATGTTCTGTCAAATATATTCATGGGTGAAAGAAAGATTGTTTCTCAATTTGGAGAATTTTTACCATCTCACGCTTTTTCTCAACAGAAATTTAAATTATTTGGCACATCGACTGGGGGTGAGTCTAAGGGAATTGGTAGTGCAATTATAATACCGACAGATTATCAAATGAAGGGTAAGTCAAGAGGCATAGCAGAAAATGAGAAAGGTGTTAAGACAAGAGATAATGTAGATGGATTTTTTATGCCAGATAGAAATAATAAAAACCATATTTTTATTGTAGAAGGTATAGGAATAGATAAAAAAGGTCGTTTTATAAGTCTTGATTGGATAAATAATCCTGATATAATAAAAACTGATGCTAAAGACATGGCTTATAATAAGGATATTTATAAAAAAGCCTTAGAGATACATAATGATGTATTGTCTAATTATGAAAAGGGTGACGCATTTCATGATATGCAGGCTAAAATCTATCAGTATAACAATGATAATTCTACAAATATTGCTGTTGGCGCATTAAATAGTAGGCAACCAAGAAATCAAGCTGGCGATATTGTAATAAATAGGCTTAAAACATATCATGAGTCTGATAATACAATTATTACTAGTCATGGTAAGAAAGAAGGCAATTTAAGTAGTCAAAATTTTGTAGATGTTATTCATGCTCAAGATGCAGATTTTGATATGGATAAATCAATGGTTTTTGGTGCTTCTCATAGAAAGTTTTGGGGAGAGGCTGGCAGGTTAGCTGGGTATGAATCTACAGCTGATGCTCATTTAATAAGTAATATATTTACAGATTACGTTAACAGGGCTAATGATATTGGCATGGGATTTGATTGGGGACCAGATACTCACAAAAGTGCAATGAATAGTGTTGATGCTGCTAGGGGCAGATTTGTTAAGATGCACCAAACTATGAGTTATATGGCAAATATATTTAGAAGTTCTTCAGACCCAACTGGTAGCACTCCTATAATGACTTTTACAGTCCCAGAGGGGCAATATAAGAATGTAACTTATGAAGTAAGAGTTAATCCTTTCAATGCTAATTACATAAATACGACAGAGGCTATAGGTTCTTCTGTGAAGAAATTTGTTGATATGTATAAAAATGCTCCAGATGCTTTTAATGATAGAATTAATGAGTTGCAATATAATTTATATTTTGGAGAGGCTAATGGTCAGCCATCATTGTTCCAAGTTGGGACAGTTAAAAAAGGTAAGTTTGAAGTTGTGGATGGCTTTAATGTAGTTGATAAGATTGGTATTAAGGAGACAATTACGGAAAACTTCTTACGACCTATAAATAAGTATCTTACATACAATAAAGGGATTGCTATGGATGAGGCTTCAATGCCGAGAACTGCTACTCTTGAAGATTTTCACGGAGCGTTTAGAAATTTAAGTTTTGCAACAAATAGTAAGTATGTTAAGAGCAGATATAACGAAGGCAATTCCAATATTAATAATGTTAATCTTGTAAAGGGGTTAAATCAAATGAATATATACTTTGGGGCAGATGGTCAACCTGCTGTTTCAAGGAATCCATATGATGTCGCCATGAGAGAGATATATAAGATTAAAACATCATCATCTAGCCCAAATGAATTGGTTGGCAATGAAAGAGCAATGATTAGATATATTGAGGAAGGATTTAATTTTGAAGGTCAAAAGTCACAAGACCAAATGGTTAATGAGATTAGCAAAAGGGCTTTTATTGAGATTGTCAAGGACGATGCTAAAGTAATTGAGTATAAAGAGTTAGCATCACTTATATCTAGTTTGGATTGGCAAATGAATCAGCGTACTATGAGAGGAGACCCTAAGGGTGCTATAAAAGAAAGTGCTGAATTCAAAGGTCTCCAAGAAAAAAGAGATAGGGCAATTTCGCAAAAGCAAGTAATAGAAGATGCTTTAGCATACAAGTTAGACCCTACTTCAGATTTTATAGAGATTCGTAAGAAAAGAGATTATAAAATTCTTAAGGGTGAATATACTAACAATGGAAAAAGACCTATTGTAGTAAGAGATGGGTTTGATAAAACAACAATTAAAGAAGTAATTGCTGTTGGGAGAAGAAATTATAAACCTATTGACCCAGAAGATACAATGGTATTTAATGGTAAAAGATATGAATTAGTAGAGGGCGAAAAACATCTTGCGATGGAAGTGTCGGATAATTTATTTAACACATCAAATGGATGGGTTCATAGGAATTCTAGTGGAAAAGAAATATATCTTGACCCTAGTGAGACAGCTTGGCTTAGGGCTGAGGTTTCTTCTTACAATAATTCAGTTAAAGATGCTTGGAATAATAAGATTGATAATACAAGGCAATCTATAAATGAATATTCTATGAAGAGACTTGATTTATTAAATACGCTATTTTCACAAGAAAGAATACAATCAAATCCAGCATATCAAGAAGCAATAGTCGCAATTATGATGACACCTGGGATTGACAGAAATGTAGTTACCATTGCTCCTTATAGTAGTAATATGGGAGGTGGTGCTAAACTTGGTGTAAAGTTTTATGAGAATAAAAATTCTAAAGTTATATTTCAATACCTATCTCAATTGTCAAATAGTTCAATTAAAAATGCTCCAATGAGCAATACTACAGCTGATGCTATATTAAAAGATTTTATTACTATGAAGAAATTAGGTATGTACAGCAAGATTAATGGTGTAGACGTAAATCTGGATATAAGAAGAAGTATGGCTAAAGAGCATGATTTATTAACTGGGCATATTCAAAGAGATAATCAAATTGGTATTGATGTTTTTAATCAACTTAGGCAGGGGGATAACAACGCAAAGAAAGCGGCTAGTGTTCTTATAGATTATTCTAATGGTGAACGTATGGTAGATAGTTCGACTATGTATAAGGCAAGTAAAGTTCTTGAAAGGGCTGGTATACCAGTAGATAGGCAATTTATTAATACTAAGTACTTACCAAGCCAAGATAGGCTTGTTGGCATTGAAAAAAGATATTATCAAACTATAGATAGAAATAAAAAACAAAATCTTGGTGAGAATAATAATATAAATCAAGGGGTTAGCAATATGATTAAAAAATCCCTATCTTGTTTTAAAGGTGGTGATTAATTATGATGAATAGTTTATTATGCTCTAGTAAGAGGCTAGATAGAAGAAGGAAAATGTCTGATGAGGCTAAAAAAGATGAAAAGACATTTAAAACCGTCACCAAAAAACTAGAAGACATAGGTTATAAATTTGAACATGGGCATTGGAAGAATATATCTGACGCTAAATACAACAATGAAGATACATTCAGATTTCTATACCATAAAGCTACTGGTTGGGATTATGACCCTACTACATTTTTTCCTACTGCTATTGATTTAAGGAAGCTTGAAATAACAATTAATAGATTTAATAAATCATTAGGCAAGCCAAATGGCTGGTTTGCTTCATATTTTAAATTACCAAGAACAATGTTAAAGAAGTTACCAGAGCTTGATAGATTTCAGCAGGAAATGCTTAGGGAGAGTAGCTACTTTAGAAGTCAAACATTTTCTGGTACTAAGAATGTTAATTCTATTCTAAAGAACTTTAAGGATTTGTCGAAGTCTTTAGGTACTGATACGAAGAAAGTTGCTTTAATGGACAAGCAGTTGGACAAAGCTCAAACATTAGTCAATACAAGAGGAAACTCTCAAGATATTCAAAAATTAAATGAACTTCAAATTGCAAGGCATGAAATGTATAGAAGTGGTGCGGCTGATTCTCATTTAGCCCTTATAAAAGCATTAGAAGGTCAGTCTATAAATTCAATTCCAGAATTAAAAACATCAATGGATAGAGCTAAAATGTCAACTATTGTAGGACATTGGGATGTTATAAGAGGTGATACATCAACGTCTTTAATAAGAGGTGTACAGAAAGTTATATCTTTAGCTAAGGGAAATCCTAAATACAATACAATGATAGATGAGTTGAAATCTAAGATAAGGACTATCACATTTCAACAAGTGGTGGATAATAGGGGTAATTCTCTTGGTAACAAATCTTTCAAGGGGACTGAAGACTTGTTAAAATTTGGATTTACTGTTGAAAATGGATTTAGGGATGCTGCTGGTAATGTATCATATAGGAAGTACTTACCTCATTATGTACTTGGAATACCTAAAATGATTCGTAATATGGATAAATTATTTAGGGGAGAACATGGAGAAAAAAGCTCTGAGCAATTAAATAAAGAAATACAAGAACAATTTAATACATTAGATACTTATATAAAAAGACTAGATAAGAGAAATGATAACTTAGATAACGCTTATTATTCAGACCCTTTTTATTTTATGAATAAATATGTTAGTGATGTGTCAATTTTTAATTATAGAACCCATGTAAAGGATACTTTCAAAAGGGCTCATAATGAATTATATAAGAACCATTTAATGCCTGCACAGGAATCTGGTAATAAAAATTCAGCTTTAATGCTTGAGAATATGATGAAAATGACAAATGATGTATATGAAACATTAAATCATATAGACCCTGTGGTAGATAGTGCTAGTTCGAATATGATGAGAATGCTTACATCTTTAACTTATTTTCGATTACTTGGTGGAAATTTTAGAAGTGCTGCTAGAAATGCTACTCAAAGGATACATGAAATACATAATTTTGGATTAGATGGTCTTAAAGAAGCCAAGAACTATTACAATGAAGCAGGTAGTGCTAACGAGAATAAAGCAATAGCAGAAGACATGGCTAAGAAGTATGGATTACTATGGTTCTCTGGAGATGATATTAAACATAGGGTTTTTGAGAGCTTTGAGGGAGGTGCAGGAATTTCAGAAGCATCAAGGGGTGCATTAGAAGGTTCATTTATTGCTGAATATGGATTAAAAGTTACGCCACAAGGAGAACTTGTAAAGAGCAATGAAAGTTTTACTAAACTTGGTGCTAAGATGACTGCTAAAGTTGCTGAAAAATCAGCTTTTATGCATAGGCTTGTTGAAGATTGGAATAGAACTAATACATTTAAAGTTTCATTTGCTCTTGCTCATCAAAATTTAAAAAGTATGCCTAAAGAATGGGTGCAAAATAAGAGTGGCAAAGAATCTTCAAAAGATATAAATAAATGGATAGACAATGAGGCTGGGAAAATTGCATATAATAGTGTCATTGATATTCATTACGAATATGCGAAATGGGCAAAAGCAAAGGGAATGCAAGGTAAAACTGGACAATTCTTAGGTCAGTTTATGCATTATAGATTTTCATTATTTGATATGATGTATAAGTGGATGGATGATGCTGGGGTATCTTTAAGAACTGGTGACTTTACAAGTGATGAAGTATGGAGAATGGGAAGACTTGGTATGACTACAGCTATGATAGGAGGTGTATTTGCTCCTTTGTTAAATACTAAATTATCTGGTTTGTTCCAAAATGATGTTAAAGAAACTGCTGAAACAGCATATACTTTCTTAACAACAGACAGAGACGATAAAAAGGCTATGGAAAAATTGGATAAAATTACATATGGTCAGGGTGGTTTTTATTTTGCTGGTCCTAATGTTAATTATTTAATGTCAATGGCTGAATTAAAAGACCACTTTTTTATGGATGAAATTTCTAGTGAGAGATATTTAAATGACATTGGTTTCATACCTACTGAGCAAACTAATAAGAGATATAAGATTATGTCTTTAATCAATGCACAAGCAGCAAGGACTTGGAATTATAGTGCTCCATTATTTTATAAGAGAGGATTTTTTGATGCAGCTAGGATGGAATTAGGACTATTCCCAGATGAAGATGTTAAATCAATAAGAAATGTTGCTAAGAAATGGTTAGGTGAAAATGTACATCATTCCTTAGGTGTAAAAACTAAGAAAAAGGGCAGACCAAGAAAAACTTTGTATAGTGATAAAGAACTTGCTGATATTTCTACTTCAATGGGATTATTTTAAAAAAAAATATGAGGAGCAAGTTTTTACACTCACTCCCCATACGCGGATTGTTTAGTCTTTATGAAGGATAAATAGTATTTGTTCTAATTTCTCTAATATTCTATCAACTTTTTTTTCTAAGAAATATACTTTTTGTTCTAACTTATTATCTTTTTCTGATTTATTATTTCTTAGCTTAAGCATTTAATTATTATTCCAACTTTAATATCATTATTTTCATTTAGAAATTCCCCATAATATATTAAGTCTTTACAGAAATTAGAATCATATGAGACAAAATACGAAGCAGATATACATCCCCAAATTTCTATGCCCATTTTCTTTCCGATTGCATTAATTCGTGTCCGTATAAAGCAATACATATAGCATCAGCTGTTTTTAAGGTAGCTTTTACGTTACTTTTTTTGGTTGCTATTTCTTTCAACTTTCTTTTCCTTTCTTGTTTATTTTTAGGCAATATTCCAAAGGTTTTTTGCCAAGCCTGTGGTGTTATAAGTTCTGTCTTTATGCCAAAAGCACAAAGAATCCCCCTCCATATTCCGTAATTCATACCGAATTTGAAAGCAGAACTTCTTCCGTCTGTTGGGAAAGCATGGACTTTCTCCAGAAAACAAGTAATATAAGGTGATTCAGATTTTAACATTCCTATAAAGCCAACCATTTCTTCTATCGTTTCAGGGCAACTGTGAGCGGTGAATATTTTAGCACCAAAGTCATATACGTTTGATTTGATAACTGCCATTCCACCGCCTTTTCCAGGGTCAATTCCTACTACGAGGCTTTCCAAAGAGCCAGTTTTTCTTTTTGTCGATTTTCCATTTTTTCCCATGACTATAATTTCTCCCATAATATTCTTTTATTGCACATTGATAACATATATATAAAGTTGTATTACTGTAGGTTGAATGATATTCATAATATTTATCACTATTAAAATTCCCCTTGCACATTTGACAATGCCCTATTTTTGCTAATCTTGGTTTTATTCTTATTTGTATCATTGTCTTCTTTAGCTTCAGTTGAATTCATATAGAATTTACATTTACTACCATTAAATCCCATCACATAAGTACCTACCTTTCCATATCTAGCTTTATCACATACAACTTCTATTTCGTATTTATTATATTTATCATCATTAAAATTATATCCGTAAAATACTAATAATGCTGTTTCTGCTGTTTGTTCTATAGTTCCACTTTCTGCAAAGTCTGCTAGTCTAGGTCTAGGTTCTAATCTTTTTTCAATTTCCCTGTTTAATTGACTTACAAGTATTCCCGCACAATTTTCTTTCTTACATACCCATTTATATTCTGTTAGTATATCTTCTATTTCAAATCTTCTATCTTTGTTTGATTTATTTTCTACTTTAATTAATTGTATATAATCATCTACTACAACATCTGGTTTTTCTCTTTGTATTTCACGCATAGCATCACTTAATGTACGTATGTCATCATACATTATAAGATTACTTAATGTCTTTTTTAATTCATCAGCCATCATTTCTATTGCTTGCATCCTGCCTTCTTCAATATCCCCTACTCTTAACTCTTCATATTTTAAATCCCTACTTTCCATTATCATGAATTTCTTAATCATTTCAACATTAGACATTTCTCTGTTAAATACCATTACCCTGTAGCCTTGTTTTAATAAGCTGGCTACAATATTGATAGTTAGTGTCGTCTTACCATGTCCAGGTCTACCTCCTATTACTGTTAATTCCTTTCTAGTCATTCCTCCTGCAATATTATCTAGTTGAGGGTATCCAAATTTTATAATATTCTTACCTGTTTTAAGTGTATCAATAGTATCATTAATTACAGTTCCTATTTCTTTCTTTTTACTTGGTGCTATTTCTAATAATTCATTAACAAGGAGAGAATGATTGTGTAACATGGTTTCTACATTTTCTTCTGATTCCTGAAATCCTGTATTATATAATTCATATGCTGATTTTATAGATTGTCTTTTGATAAATTTTTCCCATACTATTCTAGAATAATTTTCTGCATTAGCTGTTGTTGGAACTTGCTCTGGTAATCCTGTTAAGTAATATAAAGAAAGACCTTCGTCTGAATATTTATCTGATTCTTGTATTCTATCGCCTACTGTTACTATATCTATAGTCTCACCTTCCCTGTGCATATCACTCATTATTTTCCATAAGTTTTTATTTTTACTATGATAAAAAGCATCTTCATCTCTTATCCATCCATTACATTTTTCGAATACACTCGAACCATCAGTAAGAATAGAACCTAATACTGCCTCTTCTGCCTCTGTCGAATGTGGGTATATCTTTATTGGAGTGTCCATAATTGCTCCTGTGTGTTTATTGGTTCATAATTTGTTATAACTAATTCATTTTTGTAATCCGTTCCTGTCATTTGTCCTGCGTATTTTATTGGTATTTTTTTTATTTTAAAATTATTATAAGTATCATTGACATAATCATGGTCATCATATGAAATCATAAATTTGCCACCATCAATATCTATTTGTTTACACATTTCGAATAAAGCATCATGGTCATTTATATCTAAAGAATGAACATAATAATCGCCTCTTTCTCCTGCTATAACATAAGGAGGGTCAAGATACCAAAAATCATCTTTTCTTGTGGGGTATTTATGGAATAATTCTCTGAAATCTAAATTTTCTATCATGGTATTTTCTAATTTCTTTTTACTTGTTTTTAAACAATTCCACATTTCACTATTCCATTCAGCTTCTTTTGCTATTGGATTTATAAAGTTTGTATTAAAGGCATTCTTTATAATATAAAAATATTTAGATGCTCTTTCAACATCTGGCATATCATTATAGCTAATGTCTTTCTTTAACTCGTTTTTAAATGCGTCATATAATGTTCTACTTTTAAGTATAGATTCACAATTCTGTATAAATTCTGGATACTTTTTCATTACAGATAAATACATATTTACTAAGTCATTATGCTTATCATTTAGAATATTAAGTTCTGCTTTACCTTTTCTAAAGAAAATACTGCCTCCTCCTAAAAATACTTCAATATATCTTGAGTGAGGTGGCATCATAGGTATTAACTTTCTCCCTAATTCAAATTTTCCACCCATATAAGGAATTATTACTGGACATTCGAACCATCTAGGGTCAGGCATCTTTATAACTTTCCATCCAAGCTGATACAAACTTTATAGACATTGTTTTACTTATTTCAAATGTTTCCATAACATATAGGTGTGCTCCGAACATATTTGTTTCACCAGATTCTCTTAAGTCTTCTAAATATTCAAATACATCATCTTTCATTTCATCAAATTGCCAATCTATTTGTGCTTCTTCTATTACATCCATCATTTCACTTTTCATTTACTCCTCCTTTTAAATTAATGGGCGAATGCCGTAGGTGTGAATTCATTGACCCTGACATCTATGTATATCACAATGTATTACATCCGCCCAAATAAATAGAGAGATAAGAGGTCTTACCTTTTTCATACCTCATTGCCACATGACTGAGTACTACTTATCTCCCTTAAGATGTTACGCAGCAGCTTTGGCTGCCCACTTTTTAACATTTGGAAATATTTCTTTTTCCAGTCTATGAGTAGATTGATAATATCTATTCATTTTATGAGTCGCTAGATACGTTGCTGTATTTAATAATCCCCAATAGTCTTTTGGTTTATTAGCAATGAGATACTGTACAAGATATTCAGACATTTGACTTGGAAATAGTTTAACAAGTTTAAATATATCAGATTCTCTTAACACAGTATTTGCCAATAATTCAAATTCATCACCAATTTCCATACTTCTAGTTATTGTTTTTTCTATTGCTTCATCTAGATTATCTAAATTTTTATTATTTATATTATGTTTAAAGTTTGTTTGTCCAAGTGTTACTCCTATTACAAGACCATTACTGCACACTAATCTAAAAGCACCAGCAAGGACGTGAACTTGTAAACTTCCATCATAACTATTTTTAATAATAATTTCAGGATTTAAGACATCACCTTTTGATACTTCTATTTTTTTATCTGGTATTACCCATTTCCATATTGATTTTTCACCATTTCCAAGACTTATTGATTCTTTTAATTCAGCTTTATGTTGTTTTAAGATAGGGACTGCTGTGTCTATTATTTCTTTATTTGTAACTACTTTATATTCATCCGTCATACAACTTAGTACTTTATTAGTATCTTCTCTTATTATGAATTTATATCCT
>TARA_R110002020_G_scaffold75315_16_pt1 | contig 26090 bp, 22 predicted proteins | sample TARA_R110002020 | Tara Oceans TARA_R110002020 (sample SAMEA4396489) | marine metagenome | biome: Westerlies Biome; feature: [MES] marine water layer (ENVO:01000295) within the mesopelagic zone...; material: water (ENVO:00002006), including particulate matter (ENVO:01000060) such...
GCCGCACGAGTCGATCGTCGTACGCTTCGCCGACGACGGTGAGCACGAGCTAGACATCGAGTCGTGGCTGCTGGGGTCGCTGCGCATGCTCCGGTATCGGGGCGAGAACGGTGTGCATGCCGTTCCGTACCTGCCGGCGGGAGAGAGTCCCGGGCTTTTCATCGGCATGCCCCTCGCGGGTGAGGTTACCGTCATTCAGGACAACCGCATGACAGTGCTGCATCCCGGTGACATCGGTTTCTACAGCGGTACTCGGATGTACCAGGTATCCACATCGTCGCGGCATGACTATCTCGTCGTGCGGGTGCCGGTGGTGCGCCTCGGCGCCGATGTCCACGACATGGCTACGCAGTCGCCGACCTCGATTTCGTCGGCGACCGCATCGGCGCGGATGCTGAGTGCGCTGCTGCGTGAGAGCGCCAACTCGCACCGTGGGCTCTCCGACGACAGTCGCCTCCGTGTCGCCGATGCGATCTCGGCGTTAATTCTCGCCGTGGTGACCGACCGCAGCTCGGCGTCGGTCGATACGAAGACGCTCACCCTTTTCAACCGCATGGCCCGATGGCTCGAGGAGCATCTCGCGAGTTCGGAGGACCGACTCGACTCCGACACTCTCGGTCAAGTGTTCCACATCTCTTCGCGGCGAGTCCGGGCGATCTTCGCAGCGCATGCGACCTCGGTTTCGACGTTCGTCAAACAGCGCCGTCTCGAGATCATTAGGCAGGACATCCTCAACCCGCAGTACTCCGAGCAGACCATTCGCGAGATCGGGCATCGCCACGGCTTCACCGACGCCGCATCCCTCAGTCGCGCCTTTAGTACGCAGTTCGGAATGTCGCCTAAGGCCTACCGAAAGACGCACACCGGGTTGACGGCGCTGTGACCCCTCCGCTGGCGGGGGTCTCTCTTGGGAACCCATCTGCCAGCAGGGGTGACGCCCGATGACTCACGTTGCTGGGTCCGGAACTCCGGCGACATGTCCCGCAGCGCTTGCCGAAAATGCATTCCGTACATACCGTCTCGCTCCGGCGGGGCTGCGAACGGCCCTGAACGTCAGGTGACGTGAACGTAACGACTGTTTTACGTGTCGTACGTAATTCGACCGATGCCTCGGAACGTGCCCCGCTTCTACCTTTCAAGCAAGTGCTCGGAGAGGTGCGCCAGGTCGACCGGCCTCGGTGTGGGCGGTAGCCCAGCCTCCCGCGATTAATGGAGAAGATTTATGTATCGCATCGGAGTCGATATCGGCGGCACATTCACGGACTTGTACGCGCTCGACGAGGCAAACCCGACAGCGGCAGGTGTCCGGACGGCTAAGGTCCTCTCGACGCCCGAGGACCTATCGCTGGGTGTGCTGAACGCATTGCGCGCTGCACGCATCGAGCCTCGCGACATTTCAACCATCGTTCATGGCACGACCGTCGCAACCAACGCGTTGATCGAGCGCAAATACCCTGAGCCTGCGATGATCACCACCGCCGGTTTTCGGGACGTGTTGGAGATCGGACGGCAGCGTCGTCAGGCACTATACGACCCATACCAGGTTAAACCGCGCCCGCTGATCAGTCGTGCAAACCGCTATACCGTATCGGAGAAGCTCGGCTCCGACGGCGCCGTCGTCAAGCCATTGGACGAGGTAGAACTGCAGACGAAGGTCGAAGATATCCGTGATCGTGGGATCAAGAATATCGCCATTGCCTTCATCAACGCCTACAACAGCGGCGCGCATGAGCGGCTCGCTCGCGACATCATCCTGGAGATCATCCCAGAAGCGACCATCGCTCTGTCTTCAGAGACTCGACCCAAAGTCCGCGAGTTGGGTCGCTTTGTCACGACCGCGATCCGCGCTGCAATGATGCCTGTCGTTGGCGACTACATGACGCGCCTCGAATCGACGCTCACTGCAGAAGGTTCGTCCGCTCCCCTGTACATCGTCAAGAGCAACGGGGGGATGATGAGTGCCGCCAACGCCAAGGAGCACCCCGAGGAGCTGATCGAATCTGGCCCGGCGGGCGGTGTCGCAGCGGGTGCATATCTCGCCACTTTGCTCGAATCGCCGAACTTGATTGTCACGGACGTTGGCGGCACGAGCTTCGAAGCTGCGCTGCTGGAGAACGGCCGCGGGCTGGTCACTGACGAATACGAGCTTGAGTGGGAGATGCCGGTCATCGTTCCCATGCTCGACATTCGCAGCATCGGCGCCGGCGGCGGATCCATAGCTTGGATCGACTCCGGCGGCTCATTGCGCGTTGGGCCCCAAAGTGCAGGAGCGGTGCCTGGGCCCGCCAGTTACGGCCGTGGGGGGACCAAGCCCACGGTTACCGATGCAAACCTCATCCTCGGGCGCATCAGTCCAGACCTGGGCGGGAAGTTCGACCTCGACATTGAAGCCGCCGAGCGGGCCGTCGCGACGGTGGCGGAACCGCTTGGAATGACGATTCACGAGTGCGCGGAGGGCATCTTGGCGATCCTCTGCGAAAACATGGCTGGCGCTATCCGAATGGTCTCAAGCGATCGGGGTCGTGATCCGCGTGACCACGCGATGGTTGCGTTTGGTGGTGCAGGTGGTCTCAGCGCCTTTGAAACCGCGCGCGCCGCGGGTATCGAAAAGGTCATCGTCCCGCCGTATGGAGGAGTCGCTTGCGCGTTCGGCGCCATCACTATGGATATTCGGCACGACCTTGACTCGACCTTCTATCACCCGCTTGCCGATGTCGATATGGACGCCTTCAACGACGCACTGAACGAACTTGAGTCGCAAGCTCGCGAATTGCTCGCTAGCGACGGCGCGAACGCGGACACTGTCACCGTCGACCGGTTCGCCGCTATGCGATACATCGGGCAGTCGTATGAGGTCGCAACACCGTTGCCTGAAGGGGAACTGACGGAGTCCTCGCTCGAAGTCATCACGAAAGCGTTCTACGTTGCGCATGAGCAGGAGTACGGCGTCTACTCAGAGGAGTTCCCTGTCGCCGTTGTGAACCTTCGCATCACAGCGGTTGGCATCACTGACAAGCCAGCGGCTGCCGCCATGGTTGGGGCAGACGTAGGAGGTGACGGGAATCCGGAGAAGCGCCAGGCCTATTTCGGGGGACAGTTCATCGATATCGATGTGTATAATCCCGCCTCCACGAGGATCGGGCTGCATGTCGATGGACCCGCCATCATCGAGCAGGACCACGGCGGCGTAGTTATCCCGTCCGAGGCAAAGGCGCACGTCGACCAGTTCGGCAACATCATCGTTGAAAGCAAGGAGAACTGAGCCATGACCGAAACAATTCTGCCCACCCGCAAGCTCGACCCGGTCACCTTCGAGGTGCTTCGGCGCGGCTTCGATTACGCCTGCGAACGGATGTCGCAGGTGCTCCAAAAGGCCTCCTTCTCGCCGATCATCTACGACATGGTCGACTTCTCGAATGCTGTATTCGACGCGGATGTAGAACTGGTGGGGCAGACGGCCAACTGCCCGGTGCACATCGCTGCTATGCACTACAGCGCCCGAGCATCACTCGCAAAGTTCCCGAGGGAAACACTGGTAGACGGCGACGTGGTCATCCTGAACGACCCATATCTCGGCGGCACACACACGCCGGATGTCACCCTCACCACGCCGATATTCCACGACGACGAGTTGATCGCCTTCGCGGTGACTCGTGCCCACTGGACGGATGTTGGGCAATCCATGGACACCCACATCGCGGGGGAAGGCTTCCGCCTTCCGCCCGTGAAGCTGGTGGCTGGTGGCGTTATGAACCGCGACCTGATGGACATCATCAAGAATGGAACGCGTACGCCGCAGTATGTCGAGGGCGACGTACAGGCGCAACTCGCGGCTCTGTGGGCGTGCCGTGACGAGATGCGTCGTCTCGCGAAGCGCTATGGCGTGGATGTGATGCGCGAGGGAATGAGGGAGATCCTGGACTATACCCAACTCCGTACGCAAAAGGCTATCGAGCAGATACCCGATGGCGTATACGAAGGCGAGGACTACGTCGATAGCGACGGGTATAGCGAACAACCGGTTCGAATCAAGGTCAAACTCGAAGTCAAGGGCGACCGCGTACACGTAGACCTATCCGGTTCTGACCGCCAGGTACTCGGGCCAATCAACTCCCCGCTCGCGAACACGGCTTCGGCCATCTATTATTCGCTCAAGTTCTTTCTTGATCCGCAGGCGCCCGCGAACGCGGGAATGTACCGACAGATTGATTTCACGATCCCCGAGGGCACGTGGCTCAACCCGATCTGGCCCGCCCCGACGCTCGGTTGCACGACTGCCGCCTCGTCGAAGGTTACTGGGGCCATCTGGTCGGCAATCGCCAAAGCGATTCCGGCGCGTAGCGTGGCATCGACCTATGCGGAGGCAAACTGGTTCGTCGCGAGTGTCATGGATCCTGCCACACGCGAGAACCACGTGTTCACTGACTTGCCAGCGGGTGGCTGGGGCGGCACTCCGTTTAGCGACGGGATGCACGTGACGATGGATCCGCTCGGCAACTGCCAGAATCTCCCGGCCGAGACTGCCGAGATGCTGTTCCCGTTGCGCTACAACTCATTCGAGATGATCGAAGATTCCTCTGGGGCAGGCAAGTACCGAGGTGGTGCTGGTGTGCGCCTGGAAGTTGAATTCGTCGGGCCCGGTCAGATCATCACGATGGAATCATCGCGCACTCGCCAGGGATCGCCTGGGACGAACGGGGGAGGATTCGGTAGTCGCCAGAAGCAGTTACGACGCAAGGTCGATGGAACGCTCGAGTCGGTCGGTGGACTCGATGACGACGGCAACTGGCTCCCGCAGATGTTGGGCGGAGTCCAATTCCAGCCTGGCGAGTCATTCGTGTTTGAGAGCGGCGGGGGTGGTGGTTGGGGAGATCCTCGCGAGCGCGACGCCGAACTCGTCGCCTCCGACGTGCGCAATCAGCTCGTTAGTCGCGAAGTAGCGAAGAAGGACTACGGCGTGATCCTCACCGACGACCTGCAAATCGATGCCCACTCGACTCAGCGGGAACGCGCAGCGCTTTAACCATTCATAGTCAAGGGCTGGCGCGCCTCCACGCGGAACGCGCGCCAGCCCTCGACGTGTGACGCGAGGTCTAGGTGAGGATGTGAGTATGCCCAACGGGACAGCGCTTTGGAAGGACGACGACTGGAACCCGGGATGGGGTCGGCTAGCGGTCGCCCGGAACGGCGTCCTGACGTTGACTACTTCCGACGGGATCGCCTCTGCCGACCTCAACTTAGGCGGATCGGCGTTCGTAGACGTTTTCGCGACCGAGCATTGGCTTGCGGCAGTGGGCCACGCGGCGAGCGAGTTGGTTATCGGGCATAGAGAAGGACCCCGCGTAGATGTTGCCGCCAACCTACCGCGCCTCGAGCGGACCGGGACCGGACTGGACGCACACGCGGCCCGGTTTCATCCGAGACCACACCATGACCAGTGCGTCCTGGCCTGGGAGATCGGCGTCGCACTGATCGATCCATGGGCGGGCGTGGTCTGGAGCTTCGTCCATGATGATGTCGATCAACGCCTTCTTTCGGTGGGTGAATGTGCCGTGGAGTTGGTCGGCCTACGACGGTCATTCTCCGTAATGCTCGCGGATGGCGCGGCCACGGCGGAAGCGCTGCCAGAGAACTCGGACGTCGATGTCGAGACCGTAGCGGAATGGCGCCGTAGTATCGGGCGTTAATCCGCAGGGTGGCCAGCCGACCGGGCCATGCAGCCTACCGGCACCACGGGGGTGGGAGAAAGACGCCGGCGGCGTAGGGCGTTGGCGCGAGCAGCACATTCCGCCCGTCTTGAATCTGGAACGTCGCGTGAGCTTGCGTGAGGGACGGGTCAGTTGACGTCTCACTCAGTCGCAGCGTGCTATGTCCCTTCGGGTCGAACGTGTACGCACCATTCACCCCGCGATACCGGGTGTCAAGCAGTCTGGCACTGACGCGGTCGAAGTCATCGGGATCGTTCACCTGGCCCCACGCCTGGGCGAGGATATGGATCCGGTCGTAGGCGATCCCTGCGTGCGACCGGCCCGGAGGGCGGCTGAAGCGCTGCGCGTACCGGCGGGCAAATGCCTTTCCCACGTTGTCCGAGTATGTGCCTGTCGTGGTGGCCCACACAACGCCCTCGGCGGCTTCGCGGAGCATGGCGCGGAATATAGGGACGGAGGGAGCGTAGCTTGAGTAGATGAGGGCGCTTCCTGGTGCGCTCCGGAACGCGCGGATGAACTGCGCGTTATCGGCCGGGAAGTAGCTGCCAATCATCACAGCCGCAAGGTCGGCGCGTTGCGCCGCGCGTGCGGCTACAGCCCATGAGTCACTTGCATCGATTCGGTCATTGACGGAAATCGTCTGGAGCTCCCATCCAGCGTCCGCAGCACGCGCAGACGCTTCGAGGAGGCCGAGATCCACTATCTCCCAGCGTGACTGGTGGACGACAGCGATTCTGCGCGAGGAGGGAGACCAGAGCCCGGAATCCCTGAGTTCGGTCAAGAATGAGACGAAACCCGGAGCATAATCCGAATCGTTGGGGCTAAATTGAAAGGCCCCACGGAAACGTTTCTCGTCTCCAGCGACCATACGGGCGATACGCACGGACGCAGAAGCATGCAGAAAAGGCATTCCCTCGCCGCTCGCGGCCTCGAGCGCAGTATGTTGATCCGCAAGATAACCCGACGTTATAGCGCCCGGGTGCTGGCGAAGTAAGCGCCCTACCGCACGGCGTGTACTGGCGCTATCGTCTGCGTCCACCTCCTCGACGCTCATGCGTAGTTCCCGCCCGTGCAGCCCGCCGCGACGGTTGATCTCTTCGAGCGCGAGCGTCGCACCGTTTAACATCTCGACCGCGTCGTGGTGCGCGCGACCGTGCAGGGGAATAAGCGCACCGATGAGGAGAGGGGACGCGTTGGCTGACAGGCGTACGCCGTGGGGCCTCTTCGCTGACCGGCGGCCAGCTGAGCGAACCATCCGGCCCAGCCGCAGACGTTCGAAAGCTGCCGCAGGACTCAAGAACGGCAGGACGATTATCCCAGCGTCGAGGGCGGCGGTTGCCGCAGCGGACCGGCTAGAGACGCCGAACTTCCGCATGACGTGGTCGACGTGCGTCGTCACGGTTCGCGCGCCTACTCCGAGGGCTTCGGCGATGTCGGCATTGGAAAGTCCCCCGACGAGCAACGTGGCCACGTCGAGTTCGCGCCTCGTTAGTCGTAGGGGAAATACATCCATCCAGTCGGCGGACACGTGTGCCGCCTCATCGTCGCCACGCGGCGATCTTTCGATGGTCACGTTGAGAAGCCTTGCGGTCCGAGCGTCGGCCCACAAGAATTCGACGCGGGTTAGTTCCTCGAACAGAAAGCCGAGGGCGAGGTCAACGAGTGCTGCCGGCATCCCCGCAGGAACCGAGTGCTGCGGCTGTTGGACGCGTCCGTCTGCGAACACCTGCGCGTTGAAGGTTACGGGGGCGACGCGCTCGGCGACATTGTGTTCCCGGTCGTTCATGGGTCCTCAGTAACAAGTTCCAGGGTGCACGGTTGGATCCCGACAGTTTGAACACAGTACCCTGCGTGCTGCATGGATCGACCTGTTCTAGGGGATGAACCCCCGGGCTCAGTTATCCAACAGTCCGATACAGATCATCCCGGCCGAGACCTATCGTTGGTATCCAACACGGCAGAAGTACTCGATGAACGTCGATACGGGCAGCCGAGCGTGGTCTTCACGGGCAAGCGCGCCGATCAACTGACGATTCCCACCCCGTGGTTGGATTTCACGTTCAGCCGCTCTAAGTAAGCGAAGGACTTTCTATGGCCCCCTTGGGCGATTACACCGTTCGCAGCGCTGTATGGGGCACCACGAAGTACGCTCCCAGGGTCGTGCCAGTCGCACGCGGTCGCACCGGCACTCGGCAAACGAACTGATGCGCGTCGACGTCCGAGAAGTTGGAGACGCGGATGCCGAGCAGTGGGGCAATCTTTATGCTGGCTACCGTTCCTTCTACCAGCTCCCAGCAGATTTCGCGGCCGTCTCCACTACGTGGCGGTGGATCTCGCAGGGACAGTATGGGTTTATCGGGCTGGTAGCGGTGACGAGCGATGGAGTGCTCGCGGGCCTGGCCAACCTGCGTCGGTTCGCGAGGCCGTCCGTCGCGGCGACGGGTCTCTACCTCGACGACCTTTATACAGCCCCCGCTTCCCGCGGTCTAGGCGTCGCTAGCGCTTTGCTGCGTGCCGCGGCACAGCGTGCGCGAGATGAGGAAGCCAGCGTCGTGCGATGGATCACGGCGGCGGACAATCAAGTCGCTCGCCGCCTCTACGATCAACTGGCTGTTCAGACCCATTGGGTTACGTACGATATGCGACCAGCTGAACTTGAACGCGGGTAATGGGTGGCGGCCGTTCAGATGAGCAGACCGGATGTCCGTCGCGCATCAACTCAAGCGAAGGGATGGTGCGCGGCCGTCGCTGGGATGGCGAAAGGTGTCGCGCCCGGCCCTGCGGCGTCAAGACGGAGCGACCCCAGCTAGTCGCCATCGGCGCCGGGGATTCTTTGCGACAATGCGGGAAAGCGCCGCGAACCGCGACGCCTTGCGCTGACTGCGAGCTCGAGGCACCAGCTTGTGTATTTGTCACTTTGGCGAAGGCCTTGCATTTCCGCCGAGGGGCGTCGGTCAGACCGCAACGTCCTGACGCGGGACGTCGTCTCGGGTCGTTGTCGCCTTCGCCCGCCCCAGCATCCAGGCGAGTGCCAACAGGCCGGCGCAGAGAGCGAGAGCGATGCTCCCGGTTGCGATGTTGTCCGGCAAGCCGCCAGCAAGTTCCCAGAAGCCCGGAATCCCCGCGGTGAAGATGCCGAGGAGCAGGGTGAACCAGCCAATGAATCGCTCTAGTTCCTTACGTTCACGCGCAAGCATCAGGAAGAAGAGGAACCACAGCGTTCCCCAAAACAGCCACAACACGCCATAGACGTATCCACCCGACCGAAACTCGAGGAAGCTGTACACGGCAGCGCAGGCGGCTACAAACAGAGCGAACCATCCGAGTCCCTCCCCGCTTGTTCCTGTCACCGCGTTGTACGCGACGTAAAGGTAGGTGATCCCGAAGAGGTATACGGCCGACGCGCTAATGATCGTCTCGAGGTCGCCGTTTGCCTGCATGAGAGCGATCGTCGGGAAGACAACCTGCATTGCTCCGACCAGAAAGTTAAAGGGAGCGGCAGCCTTACTCGACACCGTCCCGATAAGCACGAGTCCGTTCATGATGAGGGCTGCGGCGGAATAGATGAGTCCTACGTTGCTCACCGGCTTCCCCCTTGCGCATCGAGTACGTCTCCGTGATTCATCTGGTATGACTCCTCGGCACGATCCTCAACTCGGCTGTGTTCAGTCTTTGTGCGGCGACACAGGGCTTGCAAGTGGACTAGATGATGATTCGCCATGGATCTTCATACGCGCGTACAACCAACCGTCGTATTGTTTGTGCATGACGACGCCTCAAGGCATTCTCACAATCGGGGACATTCTCGCTATCTCGAGCCTGGACGTTACGTTGCTCGCCGGTGGGGCGGGCCTATGCCGCGAGGTGCTCTGGGCGCACAGCTGCGAAATGTCCGATCCCGCCCGCTGGCTGGGCCCACACGAGTTGTTGATGACCGTCGGACTTTGCGTCCCGCCCGACCCGGACGACCAGGTCATCTTCATTCGCACCTTGGATGACGGTGGGCTGGCAGGACTCATCGTCGGTGACCACCAGGAGACGGCGCCGCCGCTCAGTGACGAGATGCTCACGGAGGCTAATCAGCGAGCGTTTCCTGTCCTGCTCGCAGCGCCACACACCCCGTACGCGGTTGTGGCGCGTCACGTCGCGGCCGCTAACACATCGTCGCAGACCCTCACTGTATTAAAGCTCAGCAAGCTGTACCACCTCGCTGCAAATGCCGACGGCGCTGAGCAACTGGTGCGCGACTTGGCTACTTTGCTTGGCGTCGGCATCCGTGTCGATGACGCCCCCACGGGTGTGAGCATCCTTGAAGCGCAAATCCCAGGCGGGGCGCGCGAGGACGACACCGCAAGGAGCTACGCGCAACGTGGCACTCATCCGACCAGCCTGGTCATTACCGAGCATGATCGAGAGACGCTAGACGGTTTTCTGCTGGTGCACCTCATGAAGGTGCTTGAGGTCACCGTTGGACGGATTCTCCATGCGGCCGAGCGCCGTCGGGAGACGGGTGAGCATGCGATGCGTTCGCTGCTCAATGGGCTCACGCCGCACACGCTGGACAGTTTGCTTGCACCGCATCGAGCTACAGATGGGTACCTAGTGGTGTCGTTCAGTACCGCCGACGCGGAGCTAGTCACGCGAACCGCAGCACTCCGAGCGCTCCCCGTCGTCGTCGGCGAAGGCGCCGCAGGTCCTCTTGCGCTGCTACCTCTTGGCGTCGTACCTGAGGTCCGAGTTATGGCTGAGGCGGGGAACGTCAGGTTCGGTGCTTCGTCTGCGTTCACCAGCTATGCAGACGTGCGGATGGCAGCCGACGAAGCGGCACAAACTTTGGCCTCTGCACTGCAGGGTGACAGAACATGGGTGGATTTCGTGGGTTCGCGAGTTTCCGTCCTTTCTCGATCAAGTCGGGAGGCCGAGGAAATCACACAAGGGGTGCTTAGAGGTTTGCTAGAGAATTCAGTCTCCGCAACGAATCTGCGCGAGACGCTCTTCGCCTATCTGCGTCACGACCGCAGTTGGAAAGATACCTCCAAAGAACTCAGCATCCACCGCCAGACCCTCTCGTACCGTCTCAAGAGGATCCAGGAAATTACGGGACTTAATGTGTCCAGGTCAGCTGATCTCTCTGCCTTATGGGTGGCCTACAAGGCCTGGGAGTCTCTTCAGTAACGCCGCTGTTGCACGGTCGCTATCCGCCGCTGATCCGAATCGCTCGCGCCGACCGGGAGAGTGACCCGAACGTAACGCCCCTTTTACTTCGTCTACGTAGTTCGACCGATGTCGTAGGGCTCTTCGGAGCTCTAGCTTTCCACCAAGCGCCTGTATGTGGTCACGAACCTTGACTGCGTAAAGGTGCGGACCCGGCCTGACCAGCAGACAGACGTTGAGTGTTCGCGGGGGTGCCGTCACCCTCGGCCCCTGCACCGTTGCGGCCGAATCGCCGCGAGCCTCACCATCGCGAACAAGGAGTTGTAATGAAGTACTCAGATTACGTTCTTCCAGCCACCCAACGGGTGGGCCGATGGTCGCTAACAATGGCATGGTGGGCACTCTTCTCAGCGATGTTCTGGCTCTATATAGCCGTAGCCTGCGCGAACCTCGTGGGCATCACGGACACGCTGATCGGCATGGCGCTCACCATCGCGGTGTACGGCATCTTCAACGCCTTCCTCTCGAAGTTTGGCGCAAAGACGGGACTAACCGTCGAGCTCTTCTCTCGTTCCCTCTTCGGGATTGTGGGCTCAGCACTCGCCACCTTAATTTTTGCTGCCACAGCCATCTACTACATCGTCTTCGAGGGTTCGATCATTGCGGTTGCGTTCCAGCAGTTCTTCGGCGGTGACATCAACCTCTGGTACCTCGCCGTTGTCATCTACATCATCCCGCTAGTAATTGGTGGAATTCGCAACTGGCTGGACCGGCTGAACGGCGTCCTGCTCCCGATCTACTTCCTTGGCTTAGTTGCTGCGGTCGTTGTGACCGCGGTCACCCACCCGGGTGAGCAAATTGCATGGCCGACCGCGCCGGCCGGAGGGGGCGGCGCCTTGCCAGGTTGGGCCACCACCTTCCTCATCTACATGGGCGTGTGGATCATGATGATGTACACCTTCGACTACGCTCGGCTCGGTAAGAAGGAAGACCAGAAGTTCCACTCCACCTTCACGTTCGGCTGGGTCTTCTACCTCTTCACCTTTGCTTTCAACGGCGTGATCGGTATTTACCTCACGACCGTATGGCAAACCGCGGGCACCGAGACAGGCGTTGTGAATGCCATCATCCAATCGCTCGGAATCGTCGGGCTACTTGTGATCGTTGTGTCTCAGACTCGTATCAACACAGCCAGCTATTACCTGAGTTCCACCAACCTCGATGCGTTCGCAACCAGAGTCTTCCGCCTCGCGCTGCCTCGATGGGTGTGGGTCCTGGTTACGAGCGCGATCGCTTACGCAGTCATGCTGACAAACGTTCTGTCATGGATTCTTGTCGCCCTCGCCTGGCAGGGGGTCTTCGTTGTGGCGTGGGCCGCGATTGCGCTGGTATACATTTTGAACCACCGCCGCAGAACGTCCGATCTGCCCGAAGTGCGACGGGACCACTTGTCGGCTGTGGCTCCCGGAGCGCTCGTGTGGCTGTTGGCTTCCGGTATCGGCATTTGGCTCACCGAACAGGATGCCGTCCCCGTTCTGGCTCAACTCGCGCCAGTCATCACCTTCGTGCTCGCTGGCGGTGGATTCCTGCTGACGTCGAAGTTCTGGCCGCCGCGTGTCCTCGACGTCGCGGAGGACGTCCACGTCGACGAGCAGGCGATGGCCTAAGACGAAAGAGACCCGAGGGGCTTCCGCCCCCCGGGTCTCTTTCGTGCCACGCAGAGCGGTCCCGCCTCTCAATCGCACCTAAAGCTCAGACGAGGGTCTGAGCTTCTTCGGCTCGCGCGATGCTGGGGACCCGGATAACTGCGCTCGCGGAGTCGTGCATGCATCGCGTCGCAATCGCGGCGGACGACTTGTGCGGCGCGATCATGGACGTGGCGAGCGGAACGCCCAGTTCGCGCGCCAGGCGCAGCGAATCACCGCGGCGGCCAGGAGGATCTTGACGACCTCGCCAAGAATGAAAGGGTAAAGCCCCCACGCGAGCGTTTGCGCGATTCCCGCGCCGGTCGTCGCCGCCAGCCAAATCAGGCCGGGCACGAAGATGACGCCTACGCCGGCGGCGTACGTAACGATTGCACCGAGGAGCCGTCGATCCCACTTCCTCGCCGCCATCCAGCCAGTAAGTGCCGTTCCGAGAACGAGGCCCACGAGGTAGCCGCCGGTCGTACCGACTAGCGCACCGAGTCCATGAGAGCCATCACTGAACACCGGTAGACCGAGCGCGCCAACGAGCAGATAGAGCAGCAGCGAGGCAGTACCGCGCACCGGGCCTAGGGCGCTGCCGACAAGAAGGGCAGCGAAGGTCTGCCCGGTAACGGGGACTGGCCACAACGGCACGACGACTTGTGCGGCCAGCGCGGTAAGAGCGGTACCGGCCGCGATAAGGATCACATCGGCGGCGATGGTGCGCCGGACGAAGGCATCCACGATTGTCGCGGCGGGACGGGGCTGTGCTAACGAGGACATATCAGCCTTTCGAGTTTATGGTGGCGGGGATCTCAATCAACACGGGCGAGCCGTGCGCCCATCCGATCGATGTCAGCGAGCCGGGTTCGGGCGCGAAGCCTCCGGGCCCGACCTCTATGTGGAACATCACCTCATCGACCGCGACGATCATTCGATGCCGACTCCCCATGAAGATCCGGTCCTGCACCGTGCCTTCGCCGTAGACGTACACGTGTTCGTTGGAGGAGCGGCCAGCCGGGGCCAGGATGATGTCTTCCGGTCGCACACTGCAGGCGGCGTCGGCACCGACAGCCAGATCCTCGCCCCTTGCGCAGGCGATTGTACGGCCACCCCTTGTCAGATTCGACGTCGCGGTGTCGCGCTGGCCCACCGTTCCTCGTAGGACGTTGGTATCACCAAGAAAGCCAGCAACGAATAGGTCCCGAGGGCGGCTATAAACCTCGAGAGGATTGCCCTTCTGCCGCACTTCGCCGTGGTCCATGACCACAACGCTGTCGGAAAGCAGGAACGCCTCCTCCTGGTCGTGCGTGACATACACGGCCGTAGTTCCCGTCTCGTGCTGGATGCGCCGCATGTCGGCGCCTAACTGCTGCCGCAACTTGCGGTCGAGAGCGCCAAGCGGCTCGTCGAGCAGGAGCACCCGCGGCCCATAGACGAGGGCTCGGGCGATGGCCACCCGTTGCTGCTGGCCGCCGGACAGCTCGTTCGGTCGGCTCTTCGCAAACGAGGTCAGTCCCACGAGGTCGAGCATCTCGGCAACGCGCTGAGCGCGTCGGTCCTTGCTCATCTTTCTCACGCGCAGCGGGTACTCGATGTTTTGCGCTACGGACATGTGCGGGAATAGCGCGTAGTGCTGGAAGACGAAGCCGATATCGCGTTGCTGCACCGGCATGCCCGTCACGTCCATTCCCCCGATTGTGACCTTTCCGCCAGTCGGTGTCACTAGACCCGCGAAGATGCGCAGCAGGGTGGTCTTTCCCGATCCGCTCGGGCCGAGCAGCGTGCAGAAAGTGCCGGCTTCCACGTGGAGGTCAGTCGGTTGAAGGGCGCGGAAGCCGTTCTCGAAGACGTGCTCGACACCGGTCGCGGTCACCGAGGCGGCCTTCGACCCGAGGAGGTCGTCGTTACGACTGCTTGCCGCTCCGTCTGCGGTGATGGTGGTCATGCGAACCTCGATCTAACAGTTTTTGAGACGTATGTAATATTTCAAGAAATCATTGCCTGTAATATCACTACCCGTCAAGGGCTCTGAAAAAGAAAACTGACCGGAAACATGCCGGAAATGTCCCCGACGGTTGATGCGGCCGTGGGACAAACTCATCATTGACGCGAGGGGAGGTTCTCGCTAAGAATTACACGTGTCTTAAAAAAGGGAGAGATGTGCCGAAGATCGTTGACCACGCCGAGCGCCGGAAAGAGATTGCCAGCACTGTGCTGGACCTCATCGCCGAGCGCGGGGTTAACGCGGCGACAATCCGCGCGGTCGCCGAGCGCAGCGGCTGGTCGACGGGTGTCATCGGCCACTACTTCGAAGACCGCAAAGACTTGCTGCTCGGCGCTCTCCGTCGTGCCGGCGAGCTCGCGGGCGCGAAGCAACTCGAGATCAACCGGCTGCTGATCGGCCGCCAGGCGCTCGAAGCCGTGCTCGAGGAGGAACTGCCGCTGGATCGGCGTCGGCTCGCGTTGACCCGCATCTTCGTCTTCTTCTACGCCGAGGCGGCGGCCGACGAGAGCACGAGCGCCGAGGTCGACATGTATCTGCGTCGGTGGCGACGACAGGTCGCCCACGCCGTGCGCGCGGCTCAAGAGCTTGGCGACCTCGACCCCTCGCTGGACGCCGACATCGTCGCGATGGACCTCGTCGCCCTCACCGATGGCCTCAGCATCCAAGCCATCTTTAACGGCGAGCTCATGGCGCGTCTGCGCGAGTCGTCGCCGATCCGGATGTGGATCAATCGACTCGCACCGCTTGCGTCTCATGCTCTCGACGAATGGATCACCCGGTGATGCCTACCTCGCACGCTCGACGATCGCTCCCGCAGGCCTGGGAGAACGTGTCCTGGTTGCTCGGGCTCGAGTCCCTGCCCGGTCACGTTGACCCAGACTCGGCCGCGTTGCAATGGACCGGCGGCTCGCGCACGTACGCGCAACTCCGGGCCAGCGCGATCAGTCTGGCCGATTCGCTCTCGCGGGCGGGGCTTTTACCCGGAGATCGTGTGGCATCGCACCTGTTCAACCGTGGCGAGACCTTCGAACTCTATTTCGCGTGCGCTTATGCGGGCCTCACCCTGGTTCCGATCAGCTTCCGGCTCACGTCCCGCGAGATCGGCCTCGTCCTAGACGACGCTACGCCGCGCGCGATCTTCACCCAGGCCGAGTTGGAGTCCACCTTGCGCGTGGCCCTGGAGGAGCTCGCACCTACAGCGCCGGACGTCTTGGTCGTCCTCGGCGACGAGGCGAGCGGGAGCGCTTACGATGCCTTGGCCGGCCGGGAGGATGTCGCGGAGTTCGAACCGCGGCATACCGAAATCCAGATGATCCTCTACACCTCGGGGACGACCGGCCGCCCCAAGGGGGTCGAGATGCGTCACCGCAACGCCATGTGGTGCGCGCTTCAACAGGCGCTCTACTACGGGATGAATGCGTCGACGGTGACCATGATCACCGGTCCGATGTACAACACCGCTGCAATGAACGAGCAGAGCATTCCTACCTTTGCCGTCGGCGGATGCGTCACGATCATGCCGAGCCGCGGGTGGACTCCGTCGTCGATGAGCGCTCTCATCGATAGGTGGCGGGTGACGCACGCACTCATCTACCCGTCGATGATCGAGCCGATGCTCGGCGCCGACGAGACTGACCCGATCGACCTCGCGACCATGCACTTTGCCCTCACCGGCGGTGAGAACTGCCCGCCCGAGACGATGCGCCGATTTCGGGAGCGCTGGCCGCATGTGAGCTTATGTATTGCCTACGGATCGACGGAGTCGGGGATCGTGTCGCTGTTGCGGGACGACGAGATCGCGGCGCACGTCGGGTCGGTTGGGCGAGCCGCTGGCGCTCAGGTCGTGCTTGTAGTTGACAATGACGGGCATCCGCTCCCAAAGGGTCAGGTCGGTCGCGTGTGGACGGCGGGCCCGTCGATTGTGTCGGGCTACTGGCGGGCGCCCGAGCTGACAGCCGGCGCTCTGCGCGATGGCTGGCTCGACATGGGCGACCTTGGGCGCATGGATGACGCCGGGTACCTCTACATCTCGGGTCGCACGAAAGACATGATCATCTCGAAGGGCCAGAACATCTATCCGGCCGAGATTGAGAACGCTATCCGCGAGCATCCTCTCGTCAGTGATGTCGCTGTCGTGGGCGTACCCGACGCCGATGCGGGGGAAGCCGTTTGCGCCGTGGTCGTCCGCAAGCACCCGGATCTCACTTCGGGCGCGGTGACCGCGTTCGTGAAGGAGCGCATTGCGTCGTACAAGAAGCCACGATACGTCGTGTTCGAATCCGAGTTGCCGAGATCACCGGCAGGCAAGGTGCTCAAGCCGGAACTACTCGAGCGCGTACTGAAGACCCTCTTGAAAGCGCAGTCATGACCCCGATTATCGATCCGAAGTGGGAGGGTCTGCTGGCAGACCTCGAAGAGCGCCGCGAGCGTGCGTACACCGCAGGCGGTGAACGTCGTGTTGCCCGCGAGCATGCGCTGGGACGCAATACCGCCCGTGAACGCATCGACCAGCTCGTCGATCCAGGCACGTTCCTCGAGTTCGGCACGTTCGTCACTACGCCGGGACAGGACGGCCCGCTCCCATCATCTTTCCTTTGCGGGCTGGCCGAGATCGACGGGCGAACGGTGGCGGTCGGTGCCGAGGACTTCACAGTCGAGGGTGGCGGTGTCGGCGTGCATCTCGTGCGCTATAAGGGCGCCTGGGGCGGATTCGTCGAAGAGCTCGCCTACGAATACAAGGTGCCGCTGGTACTGCTCATGAGTGGCGTCGGTGGCAGCGTGTCATTGCAGGAGGAGAAGGGTTATCCGGAACTCCTCGCCTCCGTACCGGTTTTCCCCGTGTTCGAGCTGCTCGGCCGCGTTCCCGTCGTCACGGCCGTCCTCGGTCCGACGGCCGGTAGCTCGGCCGCTCGCGCCGTGATCTCGCACTTCTCGGTCATGACGCGCGACAACGGCTGCCTCTTTGCAGGCGGGCCGCCGCTGGTCAAACAGGCGATGGGGATCGACATCGACAAGCTCTCGCTTGGCGGCGCCGACGTGCATGCCCGGCAGTCAGGCCTCATCGACAACGCCGTCGACAGCGAGGACGAAGCGTTCGCGCAGATCCGGCGGTTCCTCGGGTACCTACCGCTCAACGCGTGGGAGTTGCCGGAAGTTGTCGAGACCCCTTTGCCGGAACGCGCCGACGACGCGGTGCTCTCGATCGTGTCACCCAATGGGCGACGCGCCTACGACGCCCATGCCCTCATCGACGCAATCGTGGACGAGGGTTCGTTCTTCGAGTTGACGCCCGAATACGGCATCTCGCTACGCACGGGGCTGGCTCGCATCGGCGGGCACTCGGTCGGCGTTCTCGCCACCGATAACCGACACCTAGCGGGCGCGATGGATGCCGACTCTTCGGAGAAGCAGACCCGTTTCGTAGAGACGTGCAACGCCTTCCACCTCCCGTTGGTCTACCTCATCGATGTGCCGGGGTTCATGATCGGCCCTGACGCGGAGCGTGCCGGTGTGCTGCGCAAGGGAGCCCGTGCCGTTCAGGCCATCCAGCAGGCTGAGGTGCCGGTGTACAGCGTGCAGGTACGGCGCTCGTACGGACTGGCAGGCCAAGCCACAGGCAGCCCCAACCGGCGCAGTATTCGGCTCGCGTGGCCCAGCGGCGTCTGGGGCGATATGCCCGTCGCGGGCGGCATTGAGGCTGCTTTCTCCAAGGAGATTGCGGCGGCCGACGATCCCGCTGCGAAGCGTCGCGAGATCGTCGAGCGATTTACCGATCAATCATCGCCCTGGCGCACGGTGGAAAAATTCGGCCTAGAAGAGATGATCGATCCCCGCGACACGCGTCGCTACCTTGCGCGGCTGCTCGCGCTCGCCCGCCGGACGAGCGGAACGGTTACGCCGACCGATCGGACTTTGCGGCCATGACGCTCACTGACACCGAGGTGTTCTCGACGATCGCGCAGAGCGACGGGCGCTCGCCGCGTCGCGGCTCATCGCAACGCTCCGCCGTCATCGTCGCCCTCCTCCTCCTTCCCGGACTGCTGTTCGCGATCTCGCTGTTCTGGCCGCTGGCCACGGTGGTCCTCCGGAGCCTGAGCGGGTCGGGGTCGCTCGACCTGTCGGACTTTAGTCTCGCCAACTACGCGGGCGTCTTCACCGACGAGGTGCTCCGTCGCGTCACCCTGCGGACCTTTGGCTTGGCGGCCCTCTCGACGGCGATCACCGTCGCGCTCGGTTTCCCCGTCGCCTACCTCATGGCGCGGCTGCCCCGGCGCGCGAGCGTCGCACTGCTGATCCTCATCATGATCCCGTTCTGGGTGTCGATCCTCGTGCGTCTGTTCGCCTTCACCGCGATTCTCGGTCGGCGCGGCGTCGTGAACTCTTTCTTCGAGGGCTTCGGCCTCGGACCCTACGACCTGCTTTTCAACAGCCCGGCCGTCGTGATCGGCATGGTCGCGTACCTCGTGCCATACATGGTGCTTATCCTCTACGCGGGCATGGTCGGAATCGACCCGAGCCTCATGACCGTGGCGCGCACGATGGGAGCCAGCGGCAGACAGGCATTCCTGCAGGTTTACCTTCCCCAGATCCGCGCGGCTCTGCTAAGTGCGACGCTGCTCGTCTTCGTGCTCGGTCTCGGGTTCTTCCTTACCCCCGCCATCCTCGGTGGCCCCCAAGATCTCACGATCCCCGTGTTCATCCAGCAGGAGATCGGCGTGTACCGCTGGGGCCCCGCCAGCGCCGCGGGAATTGTGCTGCTGGTGGTGAGCCTCGCTGGCTACCTGCTGGCGCTCCGGCTCGGCGGTACGTCGATCCTCGCCCCGGGCGGCAGGCCTGCCGGACGCGGCACCGTCGCGCGCGAACCACTGCGACTTACCGTCGGTACGGCGGTCTCTTGGATCATCACCGTTGCGGTGTTGCTACTTCTGCTGCTGCCGCTCATGATCATCGTGCCCGCCGCTTTCGGCGAGACCTCGCAAATCGCCTTCCCGCCGCAGGGCTTCACAACCGACTGGTTCGTGCAGGTGTTCACCTCCAGATCGTGGACAGACTCGATTGCCAAGAGCTTCCGTGTCGGTATCGGCACAGCGGTGCTCGCGACCGTAGTCGGCCTGATCCTCGCCAGGGTCTACTCGCAACTGCGCTCGGCGTGGTCCCGTACCGTTATCCAGGCCGTGGCATTCGCGCCGCTCGTCGTTCCGGTGATCCTGCTATCGATCGGTATTTTCGACGTCCAGGTGCGCATCGGGCTGGTCGGCACCGACGTTGGACTCGTAATCGCCCACGCCATCATCTGCGTGCCCCTCACCTTTCTTGTCATCAGCAACTCGATGGCGAACCTCGACTCCTCGCTCGAAGAGGCGGCGTGGTCGATGGGCGTCGGGCGCGTGAGGACCTTCTGGACCATCGTTGTTCCCAGTATCACGCCGGGACTAGTCGGCTCCGCGGTCATCTCGTTCATGACCTCGTGGGACGAGGCGGTGCTCGCGCTTTTTCAAACCGGGTTGCAGAAGACGCTGCCCGTGACCATTTATGCGCTTGTTCGGAGCGGTGTGACCCCCGCCGTTGCAGCTGTCTCGGTCTTCCTCATCGCCATCGTCCTCATCGGGGGGGTCGTGTTCTTCCTCGTCTCGCTCCGGCGTTCCAAGAAAAAGGTGTCCGCATGAGTAGTTTCCCCAGCGGGAAGGCTGTCGTAGTCGGCGCGTACGAGTCGCCGCGCCGCGTGGCCCCAGGAGTGCATCCGTACGAGATCCACGCCGAGGTCGTCGCCGGAGCGCTCGCCGACGCCGGCCTGCAACTCGCCGACGTCGATGGCTTCGCGACGACGGGCACGTTTCCGCCGGAGTCGGGATGGCAGCTCAGCGCGGTGGAGGTCGCCGAATACCTCGGGTTGGCACCCCGTTGGATCGATTCCAGCGACCTGGGCGGCGCCGCCTTCGTCTCGCACGCGGGCCACGCCGTCGCCGCAATCGCGACAGGCATGGCCGACGTCGTGGTTGTCAGTTATGCGGCCGCCGGTCGATCCGCACCCGTGCCCTTCCCTGACTACAACGTGGGGTCCTGGGGGCCTGGGCAGTGGGAGGTCCCATACGGACCAACGACCGTCAGCACGTACGCCCTAGCCGCCCAGCGCCACATGCACCAGTTCGGGACCACCTCCGATCAGCTCGCCGGCATCGCCGTGCAGATGCGGCGCAACGCAGAGAACAACCCCGACGCCCGTTACCGCTCCCCGCTGACGATCGACGAGGTCCTCGAATCGACAATGATTGCTTCCCCCCTGCACAAACTCGATTGCTGCGTGGTGACCGACTCTGGCGGCGCCTTCGTCATCACCTCGGCCGAGCGCGCGAAGGATCTGCCCGGACGCGCCGTATCGATTCTCGGTTTCGGTGAGGCCGTTGGCCAGACATCCATGAATCAGATGCCCGACCTTACATTGACCTCTGCGGCGGAGTCGGGCCGGCGGGCGTTCGAAACGGCGGGCCTGCGCCACGACGACATCGACGTCGCGCAGCTGTACGACTCATTCACAATCACCGTAGCCCTCGGGCTCGAGAGCCTCGGCTTCGTCGGCCGGGGAGAGGCTGGCCCGTTCGTCGAGGCGGGCGGGATAGCCGCGGACGGAGCGCTGCCTATTAATACCGACGGGGGCGGCATGTCGTCGAACCATCCGGGTCGACGGGGCGCACTCGCCCTGATCGAGGGTGTCCGCCAGTTGCGCGGAACCTCGCCGGGAGTTCAGCTGACGGCGCCACAGACCTGCCTCGTCAACGCAACGGGCGGCTCTCTCTCCGCCAACGCCACCATGATCCTGGGAGGAGACCGATGACCGACCGGCTGTTGCCGATTTCGAGCACCCTTGACGAGCCGTGGTACGCCGCCGCGCGCGGCGGCCAGTTGCTCTTCCAGCGTTCGACGAGCACCGGCGCCCCGGTCTGGTACCCCCGGCGGCTCGCGCCGGGCACCCTCGCCGACGATCTCGAATGGGCCGAGGCGAGCGGCCGCGGCACGCTCTACAGCTACTCGATCGTGTACCGCACCCCAAACTCCGAGTTCGCCGATGAGGTCCCGTACGTACTGGCCCTAGTCGACCTCGACGAGGGCGTGCGCCTTACGACCCGCATCGTCGACACCGAACCGGATGCGCTCGTCGTCGGCGCTCGCGTCGACGTCATCTTTGAGCCAATCGGCGACGCGCTCGCCGCCGCTTACTTCACTGTAAAGAAAGAGGACGCATGAGCGCCATCTCGATCGACGAGATACGGAAGGGCGATGCGTTCGTGTCCAACGCGCGCACGCTGCGGGAGGCCGACATCGTTAACTTCGCCGGGCTCAGCGGCGACTTTAACCCCCTTCATACCGATGACGAATGGGTACGCGAGCACACGGACTATCCGCGTGCGATCGCCCACGGCCTGCTGGTGACGTCAATCGGCAGCGGTCTGCGGCACCCCGAGATCGATCAGTGGCTGATCGTGGCCTACCTCAGTGTCGAGCGCACTTTCGTCTCACCGGCCTACCCGGGTGACTCGATCCAGCAGCGCAGCGTGGTGCGTGAGGTGCGCCGTAGCCGGTCAAACCCCCGAAACGGGGTCGTTGTCGTCGACGTCGAGATCATCAATCACGAAGGGACTGTGCTGCAGTCTGGGGCAGACACCTACCTCATTGGCAGCGCCCAAGATGAGGCAGACAGCGCCGCGGGTAGTGACCGCACTGTGGTGGGTCGAGCGAGATGACCGTCGTCAGAGACGCCGTCGTCCTCGTCACCGGAGCAGGCTCCGGCATCGGTGCCGCGACCGCGGAGTTGCTCGCCACGGGGGGTGCGCGCGTGGTCGTCACCGACGTACGGGCGACGGACGCCGTCAGGGTAGCCGAACGAATTCGTGCGAGCGGGGGCACCGCCAAGGCCGTAGAGCTCGACGTCACGTCGCGTGACGGCTGGGCGCGCGCGCTGGAGGAGATCACCGCCGAATGGGGCGCGTTGGCCGGTCTCGTCAACAACGCCGGCCGCACCCGCGACCGCTCGCTATTGAAGATGACCGACGAAGAGTGGGCCGACGTGCTCGACGTCAATCTTCGAGGAACGTGGCTCGGATGCCAAGCCGCTGTCCCGATCATGCGGGACGCGGGTGGCGGGGCGATCGTCAATCTGTCATCGGAGTCGCGAAGCGGTGCGTTCGGACAATCCAATTACGCCGCCGCAAAGGCTGGGGTGGTGGGCCTGACAAAGACGGTTGCCCTCGAAGGCGCGAGGTTCTCGGTGCGCTGCAACGCCATCGCGCCAGGAACGATCGACACCCCGATGATTCGCTTGGTGCCCGACAGCGTGCGCGAGTCGTGGCTGCCTCTCATCCCCGCAGGTCGGCTCGGAAGGCCAACCGAGGTCGCGTCCGCGATAGCCTTCCTCCTCAGTGAGGGCGCCACCTACATCACTGGACAGGTGCTGCAGGTCGACGGGGGTTCCAGCCTGTGATCGACGTCGACGTACTGCGGTCACGGGTTACCGCCTTCGACCGGCGCGCGGCGGCTGGAACCCGTCGCGCCGCCGTCGCTATTGCGATCGTTCCGGTTCAGGGCGGTTGGGGAGCCGTTCTAGAAGAGCGGCCCGCAACGATCTCGTCGCACGCTGGACAGTATGCCCTCCCCGGTGGCCTGGTCGACCCGGGTGAGGCAGCGAGCGTGTGCGCGCTGCGCGAGACCCGGGAAGAGCTTGGCGTTGATCCGTCGGTGTGGGAAGTCCTCGGACAGCTCGACGACTATGTCACCGCCGGGGGGACGGTCGTAACGCCGGTCGTCTTGTTCTCCGCCCACCAGGTGCGGTTCCGGCCTTCCGTGGCCGAAGTCCACGCCGTTTTATTGCTCGACCTCGGTACCGCTGCACCCGACGTACAGCTGTCGCCCCCTCAGGAGCAGCCGTTCGCGGTCGAAGGCGCGTGGCCAGCCCGCAGCATTGTCGTCGACCGGCTCCGGCTCTTCGCACCGACGGGCGCCATCGTCCACCAGTTCCTTCAGCTCGCACACCGCGGCGCCACCGTGCGCGTTGACGACTTTCGCGAGCCCGCCTTCGCCGACGGCCGCGGGGTCGCCCTCGAGAACAACGCTTAGGAGAACCACGTGTTCCGTTCGATTCTTATCGCCAACCGGGGGGAGATCGCGCTCCGCGTCATCCGCACCGCTCGACGTCTGGGCATCACGGCGATCGCTGTGTACTCGGATGCCGACGAGCACGCGCTCCACGTACGCGACGCCGACATCGCCGTGCGAATCGGTCCCGCACCTGCGGCGGCGTCATACCTCGATGCTGAGGCGATCCTGGCCGCGGCGCGAGCGAGCGGCGCGGAGGCCGTCCACCCCGGGTACGGATTCTTGTCGGAGAACTCTGAGTTTGCCCGGCGCGTGATCGCGGCCGGGATCGCGTGGATTGGACCCGATCCCGACACAATCGACGCGATGGGCGACAAGATCGCCGCGCGCAATCTTATGGCGGACGCCGGCGTTCCCATCGCACGGGGCACGCGCGAACCCGTTGCCTCCGTTGAAGACGCGCTTATTGCCGCCGGGACCGTGGGGTATCCCCTGATGGTCAAGGCCGCGGCGGGGGGCGGAGGGATCGGGATGAGCGCGGTCGCCGACGCCGACGAACTCAACACGGCGTTCGGTACGGCCCAGGCACGAGCGCAACGGTTCTTCGGCGACTCGGCGATTTTGCTTGAACAGCTCGTGAGCCCCGCCCGTCACATTGAGGTGCAGGTGCTGGGACTCGCCGACGGAACAGTCGTAGCCCTTGGCGAGCGTGAGTGTTCGGTGCAACGTCGGCACCAGAAGATTATTGAAGAGACGCCATCCCCGGCGCTTACCGACCAGCAGCGTGCCGAGGTCTCGGCGGCCGCGGTGCGCGCCGCCGAAGCGGTGCAGTACCGCGGCGCCGGGACCGTCGAGTTCCTTTTCTCCCCATCGGAGGGGACCTTCGTCTTCCTTGAGATGAACACGCGCCTGCAGGTGGAGCATCCGATCACCGAGCTGGTCTTTGGTATCGACCTGGTCGAGGCACAGTTGCGCGTCGCGGCGGGAGAGGAGCCGGCATTCGACCCTTCGACGTTGCGGGCCAATGGGCACGCGATTGAACTGCGCCTGTATGCCGAGGATCCCGACACCTTCCGCCCGTCTCCGGGCACGATCGCCCGGTGGGAATTTCCGCCCGGCGACGGCATCCGCATCGATGCCGGCTATGGGGCGGGCGACGTCGTCTCGCCCTACTACGATCCGATGATCGCGAAATTGTGCGTGTGGGGGGCCGATCGCAACCAGGCGCTGGATCGGGCACGATCGCTCGTCGCCAATGCGACAGTTGACGGGATCGTGACGAACATCCCGCTGCTGCGCCGCGTGCTCGATCACCACGAGTTCGCCACCGGCGCGTACGACACCCGGGTGATCGATCGGATGAACCATGGATGACGTGCGTACACCCGTGTCCGTTAGCCGTAGCATCCTGCGGCTCACCGCCTCCAACGGCGACGACTACACCCTCGCGGGAACCAACACGTGGATCGTTCTGTCACCCGACGGCAGTGAGGCGGTCATCGTTGACCCCGGACCCGCCGAGCCTGACCACGAACGGGCCATCCACCGCGCCGTACGCGGGCGGCGCGTGCGCGCCATCGTGCTCACCCATTTTCACGACGACCATTCCGACCTGGCGCCTGCTCTCCACGACGCGCTCGCGGCGCCCGTGCTCGCGCGCGATCAGCGTTTGGCGCTTGGGGCCGGTCCGATCGAGGAAGGCTATACGCCCCGGTACGGGGCCGTGCCAATCTCGGTCGTGTCAACGCCGGGACATACACATGACTCGATTTCGGTGCTCGTGCGCACGGACGCCGCGTTGCTGACAGGCGACACATTCCTAGGCGGCGCGCCTACGATGATCGACTACCCCGACGGCGATCTGGGCGACTACCTCCGCTCGCTCGAATCGATGCTCGAGCTGGCACGCACGCTGCCGTTGCGCTATCTTCTGCCCGGTCACGGAGATGCGAGCGCGGACCCCGTCGGCGCGCTGAGCGCGTACATCCGTCACCGCCGAGTGCGGCTCGAACAGGTCGCCGTCCACCATCGCGCAGGCCGGAACGACGCCGACGACATCGTCCAACGGATCTACCCGACCGTGAACGATATGTTGCGGCCCGCCGCGCTGCAGAACGTGCAGGCCTCCCTGGCCTACCTGAACGACCGAGCGACAACCACGTCCCATGTACGGAAGGAAAACCTATGACCATTGAGATCACGGCCGATATGGCCGGCGTCGTCTACGAAGTGCTCGTATCCGAAGGGCAGGCCGTCGCAGAGGGCGAGCAGGTCGTCGTACTAGAGGCGATGAAGATGGAGAGTCCGGTCGCTTCGCCGACGGCCGGTGTTGTACGCGAGATCGCGGTCGCCGAGGGCGGCGCCGTCGAAGTGGGCGACGTGCTGCTCACGATCGATCCGGAATCCTGACTCAGGCACGTCGCGGGCGGGACACCACGAAGAAGCGGG
>TARA_R110002020_G_scaffold46255_1_pt1 | contig 26071 bp, 32 predicted proteins | sample TARA_R110002020 | Tara Oceans TARA_R110002020 (sample SAMEA4396489) | marine metagenome | biome: Westerlies Biome; feature: [MES] marine water layer (ENVO:01000295) within the mesopelagic zone...; material: water (ENVO:00002006), including particulate matter (ENVO:01000060) such...
GTTCCTGCCATTGCGCCGGGCAGGGCTCCGATAACGGCGCCTGTCACCTCTAGAGCTTTACAGATGGCATTTCCAATTAATTCACAAATTTTAGTCATGAGAATCATCAGAATTTTCCAAACGATCATCATGACGATTTGCTTAGCCATGTACCAGATAAAGGCGGTGATGTCGGCGAAATCGGGATAATATTGTAGAGGATTTTCAAGACGAGGAAGTGAAAACTCCGACATACTGGTGCAGAATGGGAATATAATTGATTTTATGAAATCAGGAAACGAAGGGTTAAGGAGAGGAGGATGAGGACAGTCTAGAGAACCGATGATAGATGCAATAATTTGGGCGCCGGGAAATTTATTCAATTCGTCGAGTAGTTCAAAGAGATTATCGCTATAATATTCTAGCAATGCTGATATATATGCCTGCATAATTTTATCGACTGGCACTGCATCACGCTGGGGCTTATCATTTTCCTCCACCAAGGTTCTTTCATATTTAGGTTCTTCCACTTGGCTGTTGGGCGTGGGAGTCATGCCCTCAAAGTTATCTTCAGACATGTTTTCGCGCTCTTTGTCAATAACCGCTTGATTTTCCCAAGGTTTTTCAATGGCGACAGACTCATTTGAAAAGAAGCTGCCCTCTCTGAGTTGCTTTTCTACCATTGCTCCAAGCTCGCGCTGTTTGTGCTCTGGTAAGCCGCCGAAAAGATCTCCAAACTGTTCGATTCCCATATTTTTGAGGGCTGCCGATAACATCGTTGATAGCGCTTCATCCAGAGTTAGTCCGCCAGTGAGACACTGGATAACAGAACCGAGTAGGTCAAACAGTCCACATATTTTTATACGCTGGAATCCAAACTTATACATAGTTCCCATCATCGACGATACTGAGCCTAGGTTAGAGGAAGATGCCGCCACAGACATGCACATCATGACGAATACATTATCATCTTTAGATAATTTTCCAAATGCCTGTTCCTGTGCCATTCCATACGCTTTTGTCATATCCATAGGGCCATCGCCGGGATACAAACCAGCCAAGAAGTCATCTGACAGAGATTCGTTAATGCTGTCGCGACAAATAGACTTTCTCCACAAATATGCTATAGCATCCCCAATGCTAAACACCTCGTCTAAGACGTCTTGTCCGAGTTCTTTAAACTCGTCAGCTAGAGCATCAGCAACACAAGAACCTATTGTCTTCTCTGTATTAGCCTCTTTTATATCAAAAAATACTTTTGGATATGTATACTTTTCAATAAAGTCTTGCCATGGAATTTGTACTCTCGCATTAAAGGCTCGAGCCATCTTCGGTAATTGTGCAAAATAGGCTACTGCGGTTTTATCTTTCCATGGTCCTTGCGCATTTAGAGGCCGAAGTTTCTTCTTGCCAAAGTAATGTGGCTTGTTTCCACACGCAACCGACCACACTCTCATAGATTTTAATTCGTAGTCGTCGAATACAAACTTGAGTTTTGTAACTAAGCGATCGCTACTAAACGCACCCCAAAATTGGCCGGGCAGCCTATAATCCTTAGCGTCTAAGAATCCCTCAAGGCCGTTCATCAGCTGTTTCATGATGCTGTCACCCATGAATCCCATGTCGCCGTAATCATCAAGATTGAAAATCGTGCGGCGGGCTTTATAATAAGCATTGCCTTCACCAATAGATCTGTAAACTTTCAATAGGCGCCCGTACATGCCTAAGCCTTTTCTTACTCGAATGATTTGAGTAGTCAACTGAGCAGCATTAAATGTTACCTTAACGGTGCCGGGTTCATCGTCCTCGAATGGTTCATCTTCAGGCACAGCATCCGGGAGTTCATAAATAACGTCAAACGGTACCGAATATAACAATTTTAAGCGCGTATTGGCATGTGGATCTAAGTCATACCGATCGAAAATCATCGCATCGCGGACTTTCTCTTTAGAGGTGAAACCATCATCCCTATCGTAGAAATTTAATAAACTATCAATAGCCTCTTCTTTGAACTCTTTAAAGTTAACATCAACATCTGCCTGTATTGTAGTATGGGGGGTAACTTTTGTTACTTGATAGTAACATTTTTTCTCATTAAGAAATGGCTCATTAATATCACGATTTTTCCATTGTGGATTGATTGCCGCTGGATTGGGAGTACACGGACCTTTACATGGAGACTCCGGGGTGGTGATTAAATCATCACAAACATCGATCAAGCCATCGTTATCGACGTCTTGGAATCTTAAAAATTTTGAATCTGCCATTTGTTTTCCTATTAATTTATTATGTTAAAAATACGTTGGGACTACCGATATACCGATATCCCGATTCATCTAAATAGTATTGTTCCCACATTGTTGATTTCATACGAGTAGCCCATAAATTCATCAAAGCAAAACTCATCAAACCGCCGGCTGCGGGAGGGCCTTGTGCAGCATTCCAGGCGCGCCATGGATCGACTGAGTTAGTAACGTTATAGCCGGTTTGAATTAAAACTAGGTTATATACAGCCGACCACACATTTCCTATAATTTCATTCAATTCCGTTAGCGCTTTAGTGAGATTTTCACCTTTGACTGCAGCTTGCAAATAAGGCACCGTCTCGATGGGGTTCTTCAAGCCACCGTAAACAAATTTTTGATCTGAATAGTTTCCTGCAATTAGTTCGATAGTGGGGGCAATCGTGCTCTTGCCACCAAATGCATTTGTTTCTCCGCGGGTACCGTGCCCTTCGAAGCCCGAGCCTCTGCCGGTGCAAATCTTGAAGCTATTTCTCGCTACAATTCTGACGTCGTCAGCTTTAATTCCAATACCTGCTCCCGGGCGCGTTCTACCGGGGACACCTTCTGCGATTCCAAAGTTTTGATCAATCTTAGTTAATTGACTAATATAGATTCTAGCTGCATCTGCGGAGAACATATTGGATACAACCGACTCGGCTTTCACTCCATCTCCTCCCTTGGCGCTAGCGCCGCGACCAACACACAAATCTATAGTGGAGGCATTTTGATAGCCGCGGGCACCGAAGCCACTAAAAATTGTACCGGGGCGATCTGAGCCTAAAGTGATGTATGAGCCGGCGTGGCTAATCACAGATTCGCCGATGGCGCATTTAAATTGTAATGGCTTTCCCGGAACTAATGTATGGAAAATACCGGAATCTGATGGCACCAGACGTAGGGCGTCAGGGGCTTGTTTAAATTGTGTATAAAATCCCGGGTAGGGTCCGTAGGGGATGAAGCCCGGCTTCTTTGGATCAAAAGACATAAATATTCCCTTTTATATTATATAAGTATCAAAAAAAACGTTTTTTGTATAGTTTTAAACTGTTTGTAAGCAAAAGATTCATTGAATTTCCGTGGCTGGAGCTATCCCATATTTTTCAGAGCAAACTCAAACGTCTTCACAGCCGAGCCCCAGTCTCTTTGTATACTTTCGCCGCCGCGGAGTACGGCGCCTGTAGATTTTAGCAGTGCTAATTCAGTAGCAGAGAACTGGGTGTTCCAATTCCGAAAATAATTATAAGTAAGTATCTCGGCATCCTTGGCGGCGTCGGTTCCTGTAAGCTCTTTGTAGCCGCCGGAGTCCATTTTACCTTTTATTGCCAACGCAAACAGCTTCATACCTCTTTCTAGGGTTTCGAAACCTGCAAATATTCTTTGATCTCCACCAGAGTCACGGAAGCACGTTTGATAATCGAAATCGGCTCTAGAGGTGCCGGCAAAACTAGAGGCATTATCCAATTGTATTCCAGCTACATTGTTTGCCGGGAAGTTAAATCTTGGCTGTTCCTTACTGATAAATGCCCACATTGTGCGCTTCAGCTTAAGGCTCCTCATGCCTCCGACTTCGAAAGAAGCTGTCTCTACGGCTGCTAGTACTTGCTCGCGGTTGTAAGTCATAAATCTGGTGGGGCGCTTTTCTAAGTCCGGATAAATAGATGGGAGACATTTGGTAAACGATGGATCATCTTTTGGACCCGAGGGACCCGTTAAGCCCTCCAGATAATCAAATACACCAGCGATAGTATAGCCGGGTGGATTAAAGTTGGTGCCGCCGGAACCCTGACCTGCCACCAGTTTGACATATTCTCCAACTTGCATATTCAGGGCGCCCTCCGCTCCATTTCGTCGTAACCTAATCTCGACTATATCTCCCGCGGCTGGAGGGGATGCGGCGCTACCAAAGGCGCCCTGAGCTATCATAACTGCGGTTGTATGTAAGCTTACGATCGTCATCGGAGAACACGTTCCATCGTCATCCTCATTTTCTGCCGCCGGAGCTAGCTTGAAGTTCGGATCCGTGGGATCAGGAAGGTATTGGTGCGGCGAATTATTTCCTAAGATCCTAACCTTAAAAATATAGTTTGTGCCGCTAGCTTGCTGACCTACTGCAAACTTGGTTGGGGCGCCCTGTGCTGCCGCCTCGGTGATCGTCAGCGCCTTCGGCGGAACGAGGACAATGGCAGGGAAGACGCTACGATCGCCGTACGCGTCGAACGATACTGAGTCCTTGATGGCTTTGCGTAAAAGATCTAAAGAGCCATCAGCGGATACGTAATCTGATCTGTCTAAGAAATCCCAAGGCACTACGAAGTCGTACCTTGGATTATATCATATAAATTAGTCTTGTCATCCTCTGAGAGTTCTCCAGAGATCGTGGCATTTTTGTGTTTAATATTAATTATTTTTACCAACTGTTCATTAGAGCGTTGCATTGTTTCAATGTGTTTTGCGGCGACTGGACTTAAACTTCTATTTTGATCGGCGTCGGTTGCTATCTGATTTGCTATCTCATTCAAGAACTCTTTAGCAATTTTTCGATCATTTCGAATATTTTCGAGAGCCTCGCCAATAAGATTATCTAAACTTTCTTTGCTCATATATCACCGTTTTCCCAGCCCACTTTAAAATTGGAATAACGTTTTCTAAACTTCTTCAGTGAATTAACTATCTGTTTAGTATTAAGTCCGGTTATCTCACGCAGGTATAGATAAATAGCTTTCTTGTTAAAAATTTCAATGTCGTCTTTTGATTCAAATAAGATATTAATTGCTTTGTAAACCTTCAAATCGTTATCCTTCATTTGGGACACATCCCAGGATTTTAATTCATTATGAAATGATTGCCAAAATTCTGCAGTTTCTCTTTCTTTGAGATATGAATCATCTGTTGATAGATACCTCTCTTCGTAATGCTTTGCAATATTTTCAAAATCAACTTCTCGCAGATTCCTTTTTTGTTGTCTCTTTACTTTGTGAATGAACCAGTTCTTTGTGATTACACTAAAATACGAAAAGGCTTTGGAGCCTTTACTTTGATCGTATTTATCTAAGATAGTCATTAACCAAATCTTGCACTCGTCTCTTAGAGAGTCAATGTTGGGTAAGTTTGTAAATTTATATGTAAAAACAATTTTGTCCACCATTTCGTTGAATGCTGGTTGGATGTAATTTACATAAAGCTCAGTTCGCTCTTTTATGCACGTTGTATTCGAATAGCTAACAATTGCATCTTCGTGAACTTTGGTAAAATAATGATTCTTTTTTCTTCTAGTTTGGGGCTTGTGCTTGGGTTTCGGATCCAATTTCTATTTCCTTTATTTCTGTTTCTGCTTCTACCAACTGCTCGTCCGTTAGTGAGTAGATATATTCAAATGTATCTAAATATTCATTAAATGAGCGAGCATGATCCATCAAGTGTTGAAGTGTGTCATCTCCATAGAACATTTCTAATTCATAAACTTCTTGGGTGTGTGCGGCTAGGGAGTCTGCCATATCTTTGAGATCTCCAAGTTCGCCGGCCACCGATAAGAGTTGCACAATTGCATTTCGTGCGTATATAAACACCCCTACATTAAAAAATATTGATAGTGTGGATACACAGATTAATATGATTTCTAGTTTGCTCATGAACTCTCTTCTTTATATGCTTTTTCTTTCACTTCTTTCTTCATATCATCAAGAAGCTTTTTATTGTCTTCAATATACTGCTTAGTGATATCGCCAGTCAATGCCTTCTTTGTTTTGCTATCGAAATGTAACGGCTTTGTCAGCAGCTTGCTTACGCCCGGAAGCATACAAGAAGTACATTCTTCTTGAACTTCGGACATCATATGATATACAAAAAAATTACTATGACAATTATGGCAGTGATAATAGTACTTTGGCACTATTTTACCATGTTAATCAAGTCTTGTTCACTAATCTTTTGTTCGTTAGATACTCTGACTGTGGGCGGGTTCGTCACCACTAAGCCGTCGGCGCTCTCTAATAGCTCGAATCCTCTAAGAATTGGAACAATATCCAATTCATTCAGAAGTGATTCCTGTAACGCCATCATAACCGCACCCAAGGCTTGGTTTGAAAGCTTGTGTGGGGTTGTGTTTTCGTTATCCATTCTTGTTGCCGTCCACTCGATCAGTGAGATACCTCACATCAGATGCAACATCTGTCTTGAATCTTTTCAATTCGTTTTTAAGAGTGAACACCTCATCGCTAAATGAGCTAATCCTCTTCTGGAGTTTTGAAATCTCCTCTTGTAGTTGTTTTACTGTCGCCATTTTATTCTCCTTTTTAGATATTACTAGCTTTAGTTATTTTTCCCTTTTTAAAAGTGGAAAATCTTTTCTCTAATTCTTTTAGTAGTTTATTATACTCCGGATTTCCTTTTCCGTGAATCTCAAAAACAAGATTTTTAATTCTTTTATCTAAATCATATTTAAATATTTGATTAAAAATTTCATATTCGCATCCTTCGCAGTCTATCTTAAGAAAGTCAACATAGTCTATTTTGTTCGTCTCGATTATCTCTTTAAAAGATATCTGAGGAGGTATCTCGTCTATAATCCTGTTGTGTGCTTTTGTGGAAACAAACCTGCTTTTAGATATATAGCAGTTATTACCAGCATATAAACCTTTGTGACCGCCGCGGTTGTGGGAAGTATACAGAGTTTGAAGAATCACATTGTCGCCGGTTACACCCTTGTTGGATACCTGAGCGTTATTAAACTTTTTGAGATTTTCTTTGGCTACTACGTAATTTTCTTCCATCAATTCATATGCCCATACATGGCATTGTGGGTGTAATTCTGCTGCAAGATATGAGAACCAACCATAGTTGGTACCTATATCAATAATATGCTTTGGCTCTCTTGAAAACTTAGCTTCTTTTAGATGATAGGCGTCACTATGGTAAACTTCATTTTTGATAGCCTCATTCCAATTTTTATCCATCATTCCCAATCCTCTGAGTTGATCGCCTTATCGCAAATAAACAAATCATACATAGGCTTGCCAAGCTTTAAATCATGATGCTTAGCACCCCACTGAACAAGTTGATCCTTCGTTATATCATGCCAGTCAATGCCAGTACCACTACCTCTGGCAGTCCAATATACAACAGTATGTCCCTCATCATAAAACTTGTTTGCTTTTGCGATGTTTTCCTCAATAGGGGTTGACATACTGTAATTTCTGTCATCTGGTGTGTTTGCAATTGTTTCGTCAATATCAATATAAACTATCATACTTTCTCCATAAAATCGTATAGCGGCTTTTTATCCGCGCTTAGTTGTTCGTAAAAATCTTTAGAAACTTGGAATCTCTTTGAAAATGGCGCCATCATCAGTGGGTTTTTGGACTGTCCAAGTTCGGGATGAACTAAAAAATTCATCGTAAATAGTGTACGAGAGCCACTCTTTAAAGGCAATCCCTTATGGAAACCATTGGTAGTTGCCATAATTAAATCTCCATATTTCCCAATAAGATTTTTTACGTTATCTCTACCATAGAGAGTTTCTATCTCGCTATCTTCCCACCTCAACTTGCCAGACCAGCCAACAGGTAGCCGGCGGTGAGATTCCTCAACATATGTAAAAGGACCGTTATCCATTGTTACATCATTTAAATATGTAAAAAATTTTAACACCTTCACCGGACTATTGAAGTCACGATGGAATTGACATGTACCAAATGCTCTAGAGTTGACACTGTGGCTGTATCTTAGGTTTTGTGTGCCAAAGCCGGGAAAGCATTTGAAGAATGATGTCGCAATTGCAATAATCCTATCGTCCATAGCCAATGAATTAAGTTCTTCTAGATTTAAAAGGGGTTGATTTATTTGAATGTGTTGATCGCCATGGGTATGCTTTACCAAATCAACATCATTGGATTCAAACACTTCATAAGTCTTATCTCTGACAGTATTCAATTCATCTGTGTTCCAAAAATTCTCTATTTTGTGGTAACCATTTTTGGTAATATTTTCAGCAATCGTATCTGATTCACCAGTGGTATATTCTTTCCAGTCAGGAATGCTTTGGCGTCTTTTTATTATCATGTCGTTGTACCAATCAACCACAGCGGCGCCGCCTCTATAGAAAGATGCATCTGTCGGAAAACACCACTTCATTTATACCAAATCCTCAGCAATCTGTTTACATAACTCTCTGAATTGCTCTTGATATCGAGATACGAGTGTATCTCTTGTGTCATACCACGAACTCAAGAAATCTTCATCAGTTGTCAATTTGGTAAATAAATTGTTTAATTTAATATACCATTCTGGCTCTGTGATGTCAACATTAAAATTCATTAAATCATTCCTTTTAGAAAAGTTCAGAACCTTATCTTGAGTTGAAAAATATATAGATGGAACATTTAAAGCCAAAGCTATCATTTGTCCATGTCCCCTCATTGCTATAGAACAACCAACTTCACTGTAATAATCTAAAAGTTCTCGGTAGGTATCAATACTGGAATATTTCTGGAAGTGTTGCTTATCCCACGCTATATTATAGCCCGCTACGTGAAGAGGGAAGTGCATGTAGTCTTTCGGAGTGTGTGGTAATATTTTCAATCCCAGTTCAACGGGCATTCGAATGATTTTATTAAAATTCTCATTGTTTAGGAATCTTCCAATCATAATGTTTTGTCCGCCGTTGAAGGCTGGTTGCAGCACCTTTGTTTTATTTTGCATTTCAGCGATAGTCAATCTATCGTAGTGATAATCATATATTAGCCCCGGATCCGGAACTTCTATAATCTTTTCAAAAACCGAGGGAGGCAATATTTCTTTTGCAGCGTCCATGGAGCCATCGTTTCTCAATGAAAATATAGCAGCTTTGTTAATCAAAGATGTAAGCCCTTTCGCTCCTTTCTCGGTGAAGCCGGCTACTGATCTAAAATAGTTAATCCCGGCACCAATGACATAAATTGGAATTTCAAGATCAAGTTCTTCAAATATTTCGTCATTAAATGGCAATTTCCAGCCTGTGTAAGTATCGTTAAAGGGCCCTCCTTCCAGAAGCCCTCCTCCACCTATGAACAGTGCTGAGCAACCCTTAGTTAACTCTCTGAACGTTTTTAAAACGTAGCTTTTGTCATTCTTGCAGTCTAGAAACCCGATGATGTTGATAGGTACCCACTCAACTGTCTCATCTATATGTTTAGATATTTGTAGACGAATATTATTAAGAGCAACGGTGTCACCAATGTTAGTTCCGTATGCACCGAAATGAGCTATTTTAATCATTTTCTATCACCGCTAACAAGGCAGGAGATTGGACGCCCTCTCTCAGATCAACTATCCTCATCCCAGAATCGTCTATCAATTTTTTAAAAGATCGTTCGCAAAAATAATGATAATGTCCATCATAATTTCCATCGTTAGGTGGTGTTAAGTCTCGTCGCCTTCCTTTACCATCCAAAGCAACCAATAGTGGAACTTCTATAATGGCGAACTTTGTGGCTATTTTGCTTATTTTTTGAATACTCTCTTTTACGTCCTGAATGTGTTCAAGTACGTGCCACATACACACAACATCAAATTTCTTGTCGTTTTCTAATTCCAAAATCCCGCTTTGGGTGGTTTCAAACCCAAGATTGCGGCATTCGGCGATCAGTCTATCGTCCAACTCTGCGCATTCAATTGTTTCTAAGGAAAGTGACTCCCTCAACAAGTTCGCAAAGGTACCGGCGCCGGCACCAATATCCAAAACACTGTCGCCTTTCTTCACAAAAGAATTTGAATAAGCTACACGGTTAGTGCACATCCCTTTTCTATTTTCATGAAACTGTTCTGTTATCTTTCCATTAAGAATTTCTCCGGATCCTCTAAAGCCTTCTTCGTCGCGATAACAATTGGTATGATACTCAATTGAATCTCCCGTGTAATCTCTATAGATATGGCTACATTCAGGGCATATATATATATCTTTTTGTAGGGTTGTATATTCCCCACCACAGCAATGACAGTTCATATCTCCTCCGGATTCATAAAAATTGACGTGCCTGTCCATGCACGGCAGTGTTTCTTGTTAATATATTTTTCTTCTTTAGTCCACCAAGGGCGAATCATAAAGACAATGGCGTCCCTAGTGTTGGGGGACATCGGTATTGATGCGCGGTGCGCTATATTGTTATCAAATATAGCAATTGTTCCTTTCTTGCCAAGTATTTTATAAGGATAATACCCTTCTGATGCCATAGTATCCAATTGAGCCTCTGTTATGCGGCTATTGTTGGGGGCTGCATTCCATGTTTTGTGATCGATCTTGTACGTTGGCATCTTAACAGCTTCACCTTCTTCATTGCACACAATTTCGAAAGCTCCGCAATCTTCATCAACATCACTCAAGTACACCATTACTTTAATTATTTCTTTGGGATTGTTGTCATAGTGCCACAACCAAGAAGAGCGCTGGGGAGCATCGCGATAGACATTGCGATATGCATAAAGTGCTTCCATCACAACATTACAGCCAAACATATTTTGTTCAATCTGGGGTATTATCACTTGTGCCAATGCTTCGAACTCAGGAGAATCGTGAATGGTTTGGATCCTTATTGCGAAATCAATCATTGGATCCCTTGGGATGTTCATATTTGAAGGATTCTTCATTAATTCTTTATATCTGTTCTTAGCCCCATTCACTATTTCCATATAGTTTTTCGGCAATTGTATTAAATCATCTTCAGAATTAGATGTGACATCAACAACAGCATGAGTAAAATCATATATATCAACCTTGGGCTTGGGATATCCTGACTGCTCTTTACATTTTTCATAATGTTCGGCATAAGTTAACATTGCTTATTCCTCTTCCCGACGGTGCCGTAACTCTATTAAATCTCTATAATTGCCCGGGCCCGTAATGTTTTCCAGCCCCATTAAATTACCATATAATTGAGTTCTTTGGAGCCTTGTGTGATCGTACTTCATCTTTACGGCATGAAGGGTGTCCACCGACGGCTTAAAAATTACTATCGAGTTATTTTTATTTGTATTTACAACTGATTCACACCACTCCCAAGGCACCCACGTCGTATTTTGACTAAAATCTGTTTCCCAGTGTTCCTTAATAAATTCCCATTCTTCTTTAAACTTCAGCAGGTGTGTGTGAATTGGAAGTTCATCAACTGAACTATCTTTATTTATATTGAGTAGATAAGTTAGTGCCTTTTCTCTGATGTCTGGGTGTGGGCTTATCTCATAGTGAGAAAGGTTCTTTTGGATAGCCGTAATAATTCGATTTTTCTTTGTAATTTCAAATTTTTCTTCTAAAGTTTTCTTGAAGTTTTCTCCATTCATATAGTCTACCAATTCTTGAGTAAATGGAGTGTCGTGTCGGTGAAGTCTGTAGGTAATGCCGTAGCTTTCGATAGGAGTACCCTTCCTTCCGGTAGGGAAGCTATCGTTCTTGTGGTGCCAGAGATATTCATCGATATCGCTGGTGCATCCGGGGAAATCCTGAATACGATATCCTTCCGTATGCAGGCGCCTAGTTAGTTCTGGGGTTGAGCCCACCTCTTCAAAATGCACTTGAGGATCGGACAATACTGCATCTAGATGTTCCGGAAGCAAGAAGTCCTCTATTAATATATGTTTAAAGGGAGCCGAGTAAAAATCTGCTTTTGCGATCTTATCAGATAAATATGAAAATTGACTCACTATGAAATTCCTTTATTCTTTATGAAGCTGTGTTGTTCTGCACCATACCCTAAATTAACAAATGCAGTCTCTGGGTATGTCTCATTTATATGCTGCCACAACAGTTCGTGTTGATCTAAGTAGCTTTTTAAAATTGTTTCTTGTGGGACGCCATGGTAGCATGCTGGAAAATTACTCTTGCCGCTTTCAAAGCCGTGATTGCCTCTTATTTGATATATCGGACCGTCTAATCCTATAAAAGCCACCTCTTTGCACTTCAAGGCGCCTCCGAATATAAGCATTCTGGCACCTATACCAATTTTACTATAGAATCGAGTATGCATACAAAAATATTTATTATAACTATCAAATGGGTGTGCTACCCACTTATCATGAATTTCAAATCCAAGATAAACCTGATGTAGATCACGATATGAAAGAAATTCTTCCGATTGCAAATCAACTTCAGGCATGATCATCGCCAAATCAACCTTAATATCTTTCAATCGAGGATGCCTGAAGAAGTGATTACATGACCAGATGTAGTCATACCCATCGGCTGTCCATTCGGTTTCCTTCGATGATGGGCCGCCTGCCACAAAAAGCACCTTCGCGCCCTCATATTGTTTAAAATAGTCTAAGTTAGAATAGACTATATTAGAATCAGCGACAGCCGAATTAACAAATTTACGAAAAGAATCCGGATGTGACTTGCGACAATCGTTAATCACCCAATCCGGAAACTTTTCAATGGCTCTGTGATGTTGAAAAACATCTATATACACTAATCTAGCCCTCTCAACTTCTTGCGCGCAGGCATCTCGCCATCATATAGCTTCTTAACTCCATCACCCAAGGCGAGTTCTAATTCTCTAATGCCTTTCACTAGCTTGATTAGTCCCTGCGGCTCTAACGATGCCAAGTGATCGGAGCCCCACATAGTTCTATCAAGAGTAATGTGGCGCTCCACGATTGTAGCACCGAGATATACGCTAGACACTGTTGTGCCTAGTCTAAATTCGTGCCCGCTATAGCCCACTTCACAGTCATATCGATCCCGAAGGGTTTTGATACATTGTAAATTTAATTCTTCCAGCGGGGCTGGATATGTTGAATTGCAGTGAAGTAGTGCAAACTCGCAATCTTCCTCTCTTAACCATTCTACTGTCTTATCAATCTCTTCCAGAGTGCTCATACCCGTTGAGAATATTACCTTTTTACCGGTTCTTGCGCATGCGCGCATCAGTTCTTCATGAGTTAACATTGCCGATGGCATTTTTATAAACGGAATATCATACTGTACAAGGAAATCGAGGCTGTCCATATCCCATGGGGATGCTGACCATGCAATTTCCTTCATTTTACAGTATTCGTCAATTATATCATATTCTTCTTTGCCGAATTCCATACGATATTTGTAATCCAGATAAGACATCGTTCCCCATGGGGTTTCTCGGGGTACCGATTTTTGATGCTCTGGCACACACACATCTGGGTTTCTCTTTTGAAATTTTACAGCGTCACAACCAGACAGCGCAGCCATATCAATAAGCCTCTTTGCTGTTTTCAGTGAGCCGTTATGGTTGATGCCGATTTCGGCAATAATATAAGTTTTCATTTATGCTCCTCTTTTAATGATTCAAAATATAATGTTTCACATAGTTCAAATTGCCACGGATAATCGATATCTAAACACTCTCGTTCTTCCATCGGGTACAATTCTATATCTCCAGGTTTTTGAAAATCCCCCATCCAAATACCATCTTTGATTAAGTCCATTCTGCCGGCATAGAGACAATGCGCAGCCTCATAAGTAGTCTCGACAGCTTTTGTGTTCATGCATGCTTGATCTTCTGGCCATGGCGTTTGTAGCTCTCCATCTTTGTTCCAGAAATAATTCTTCTTTTCCATAACTCCAAAAAGCCCGTCAGAATCGCTATTCATATAGGCTTTCACAAAATTATCGACAGTTTCAGTCTTCAGAAAAGGTGTACATCCATTAACAAGAACACAATATTTAAATGGTAATTTGTTCCACCATTCATACATGTCTGTCATTGGCGTTCCTTCTGAGTTGGCTGATTTTTCACTTCTTAGGAAGATATTAGCTTCGCGATTTTGAGCGATATCAACTAACTCTTGCTCATAGATGGAAACATAAAAATTATCTTTAGGAATAAAATCAGAATCTAGCACCTTTTGTATAGAAAGATCAAACAAAGTTGTGCCGCCAAAAGCTTTTATCATCTTTTGCGGAATTCGTTGAGAACCCAAGCGCGCTTGAATAACAACGCATATGTCCCTTAAATCTTTCACTAATCTCCATTAACAATTCTATGACTGTCGCTATTAAAATGTTGGGTTGAGAATTCGTATAACTCTGAGTCTTCTAGGGCATACATTTGGTGGCGCAGCCCGGTATAAACATAAAAGTTTTGTCCCGGCTCTAAAATTATCTGCTTCGCTAGCTCGGGATTATCTCCTTCGCTATATCTAACAATCATTTTTCCAGATTGTAAATAGAACACTTCATCTTTCTTCTTATGATAATGCCAAGAACACTGTTTTCCTTCTTTAAAAAATAAGAGCTTACCGCAGTATTCTTTTTTATTAACAATCCATTTTTCATATCCCCATCCCTTTTCCACATATTTCATAGGAGGGTGAATGTGATTATTTGGGGGTGAGTCTACCATACCGACTTTCCGCCATCAATCACAACGTTCTCGCCTGTCATATATGTGCTGGCGTCCGAACACATAAACACAATCGCGCCCTTGTATTCATCAATGTGTGACATTCGATTCATTGGAATAATGTTTGTAAGCTTTTCAACAAACTCTTCCGGGTGGTTATTATAGACGGCTGTGGGGCTAATAGAATTCACTCTAATGTTCTTTTCTGCAAAATAAACTGCCAAATACTTTGTCATGCCTATGATTGCCCACTTAGCTGCGGAGTATGTTATGGGCTTTACATTTTGCATCTCTTCTTGAACTCCGTCTTGCCGATAGAGGCGCTGATCGGGGGCAATGACGCCCAAATCTGACGCAACATTAAGAATGACTCCAGATGTCCCTCCCTCTAACATTTTATTAGCAACAGCTTGCGAACAAAAGAATGTTCCGTTCATTGCCGCGTCCACACCCGCAGTCCAATACTCGGGTGTCATGGTTTCAAAGCGACTATCGGGTGTCAAGCCGCCGCCCTTTTTAACTTTAGGATCCTTTGCGGCGTTATTAATAAGAATGTCGATCTTATCGCACATGCCCACTACAGTTTGAACAGACTTTGGATCTGTTACATCCATATGAAAGGCTTGTGCTCTGCCTTCTCCATACTTCTCATTTAGCTCAGCTACTTTTTTCTCAACTCGATCGAGGTGGTGATCTGTTAAGATCACATTTCCTCCAAATTCGATGATAGCCTCAGCGTGTTTTGGGCCGAGCAATCCGCCGGCGCCGGTGATCATGGCAGTTTTGCCAGTTAGATCAAATACATTACGTACACTCATTATATAACTCCTTAAATATTGTGGTGTGTTTTTTAATTGTTTCTTCTTCAACTCCAGACTCTCCTCTGGCGGTTTGAAGGGTGTATAGCCCATTATAACCCAGTTCTTTGAGTTTCTCAAATATTTTTGTAAAATTAGTGGCGCCTGTCAGGGGCTCTACGGTTTGGTTTTGGGGATCTCTATCCTTGAGGTGGATGTTGTTTATCTTTTCATGAAACATATGTAAATATATTTCGTGTTCCACACCAACGGTTGTCATATTGCCCGTGTCGTATGTCAAGTAAAAATTATCTCCCATATAAATTATGTCAGCAATGACATCCATTTTATCTTCAATTTCGAAAGAAAAATTGAGACGCTTAAATCTTTCAGAAAAATCTTGCATCTCTAAAATAAACTTATCTCTTTTCTTCCCATTTGTCAAGTTTGAATCCTCTAAAATAGGAATTGTAATGTTCTTTATTTTGTTTTTAATGGCAGCTTCACAGATAGGTGTCAGATTCTCAGCTAAGAAGTCTGTATCAGATATCTTTTCATCAACTAAATTATCAGCGCAAATGGAACTGATTGAATAGTCCTGTAGATCTTCGGTAAAGATTGGGTTATTCTCGAACGATTCCTTTGTAACAATCCACTCAACATGATTTAATCCCAGTGTTGGCAATAAGTTAAACTCTCTTTGCCAATTAGAGGGAGTGTCTTGAAATCCTTCAAGGGGTTCTGACAGTCTTCCTTGTATAATTCCTATTTTCATTTAAATGTTTATCCTTTTAAGTTGTATTTCATTTGATATCATTTCGTTATCGAACGAAACCGAAAGAATAATGTATTTTGCTATTTCTTCGGGATCAATAAATGTATCAAAATCTTGATTTTTTACCTTCTTGCCCATCTCTGTTTGAATAGAGCCGGGAGAAAAGCAGTATGAACGTATATTATTGGTGCGATACTCGTCATGTAGCGCCCTTGTGAGCCCAAGCAGGGCGTGTTTAGACGCACAGTACACCGAAGTGCTCTTAAAGCCGCTATAAGCGGACGAGGAACCGATATTAATTATCCTCCCCCAATTCTTTGTCAGCATTCCTTCCATGAATTCTCGACAAAGCAAAAATGGGGCGCGCACATTCAAATCAAAAGAACGATTAAAGTCTTCAATCTTTGTATTTTCGAAAGGCTTAACAACAAAAACGCCAGCACAATTAACTAAAATATCTATAGTTCCTAATTTTTGCAGAGCGTCTTCAGACAGTTCTTTGATTTGTGTTACATCTTCTAAATCAGCAGTACTGTAAAAGACGCTCTTATTAGAGCCTATTTCTTTTTTGAGTTCTATTAAATTGCTTTCATTTCTACCGGTGAGATACAGATTACAGCCAAATTTGGAAAACTCAGCTGCGATACATCTGCCCAAGCCGCCGCTAGCGCCGGTGATTAGGACATTTTTGTCGTTCAATATGGAAAGCAATTCTTTCATCTGAACTTCTAGAAATATCTAAGCTTGTCAGATATCGCCCTCTCTGCCGATGAGAACGTTTTCATTCCTGTTCCCACGATAGCTGCGGCTTTTGAAATTTCGTCCATCATTGTGTTCAAATCGTCTGGTTCGATAGACGCTGATTGATCTGAGCCATACATCTCCTTGTTCAATGTGATGTGGCGTTCTATTGCTGTGGCTCCGACGGCAACTGCTAATACAGTCGGTGTGATACCGCCTTCGTGGCCACTATATCCAACTGGGCAATTGTAGCGTGATGCCAATGTGGTGATTAGATTTAGATTGCAATCCTCATCAACACAAGGATAAGTCGATACGCAATGAAATAAGGTATAAGGACAACCATTGTTATTAAAAATTTCGACTGCTTTGTCAATGTCTTCAAAATTGCACATTCCAGTGGAAATAAAAGTATGTCTTTTCTCGGCTGCAATTACTTCTAGTAAGTCAGTGTGCGTCAACATCGCGGATGCTACTTTGTTAAAGGGAAGATTATATTGTTGAAGAAATACTTGACTATCAATATCCCAAGCAGAAGCCGACCATAAGATACCAATATTACGACAATATTCGTCGATTACATCATAATCTTCCTTTGTAAATTCTAGCCCTTCTTTTTGTTCGCGTTGGGTTGTTCCCCATGGACTCTCGCGTGTGCCTGCCAAATAATCCGCCGTATACACCGTATCAATGTCTCTTTTTTGAAACTTTACTGCATTACAGCCGGCACTCTTTGCCATGGCGATAAGTTGCTTAGCGACTTCTAAATCGCCGTTATGATTAATACCAATTTCAGCAATAAAAAATGGCAAGTTTGTTTTGTTGTTGTATGGATCAAAAGATTCCATGTTTTCTCCTTGTTAATCTAAGTTTATTCTTTCTATGCCATCATATAGAGTGCTTATGTCGGAAACTAGTTGAAGATTTATACCAAGATCTTTTAGCCAATAATACACATCTTTTGAAGATTCTCTTCCGGCTTCAATTTCCCAGTCAAGGACATCGCCGCGATTAAATAAATTTTGTGTATTTCCGTAAAAATGCTGGTATGTATCTTCGTTGACTTTATCGTTGGTTAAGTCCCAACCTAAGCCTACTATGTTTTTCACTCCAAGGTGAACAGTAAGAAAGAGTACTGTTTCTAACATTATACCCGGTCCGCATGGTCTTGTCAAGGAATTAGAAAGCAAAAAATCATCAAATTTCTTAGTGATGGTAACAAATTCATTGTTTATTTCAGTTCTTATCGGAATTTTAAAATATAAATCATGTTTTTGGCACGGATGCCAGCGCTGTCCTAAATCATAATTGCTGCTAGCGATAATGATCGGACGAGATTCCTCATCGTATTCATAGTGTTGCAGCAGGGGTGCGCATGTCGGCATCGGCAAATTCGCACAATTGAAAAAATGAAAGTCAGTAACATCTTTAAATGCGTTATATGCTTGTTTTACGCTGATTGTCAGTTTATCTGTCAAAAATTCACTAAGGAATTCTTCAGAATATTGACTTAAGCTTGGGCCGCAGTTTAAAATGTATGCAGTGTAGCCTTCGTAGGCATCCTTCAAAATGTCCACTTGCGCTTGCAAATCCGATGTCAACGAGATCTGCTTTTTAAGTAAATTTCTTTTCTGTATCTTTGGGTGATGAGTCGTCACGGGAAGCTGTGTTACAAAATCTATTATATCTTGCCCTATTTTTTTAGAATCATAATCAGGATTGTTCAATAATTTCTCCTTTGATTTAGAGCCGGCTGCAGCGAGTGTGTTCTCTTTCCACATATTGTATGCTAAACGTAGTTTTTGTCTGGCGCTAGCGATGTTTGGTTCGTACCACTCGCTATCAAGCGAATACACGGGATTATTTACAATGCAACTATCCCACATGCCGCTTACCATGAATTTATTCTCTGAGTCGATATAATCCAAATGGCCGCCTTGATCTGGCACCATCACGGGTACCCCGTTCAGTATTGCTTCAAAAATAGTCAAACCAAACCCTTCGCCACGCGGCAATAAAGCAAACATATCGCTGTTTTCATATAGCCATTTAATATTCGATTCGGCGATATAAGATGGCAATAGCAAGATGTTGTTTTTCTTTTCTTCTTTGTTAACAACAGCTCGAATACTTTTAACGGTGTTTGCTATCTGTTCGGCACTTCCAGCTTCCGCAGATTCGAATGTCTTAAGTATAAAGAGGCAATCTTCCTTATCGCCGAGTTCAGCGGTAAAGGCGGCTATAAGTTTATCAAATCCTTTTCTGTGTGTCCACTGAGACATTGAGAATATAACAAATTTATCCTCCAAGGATTGCGGGAGAGTGAGGGAGTGTGAATTGATTGAACCTACATCATATATTGGGTGCGGCGCTAGAAGCACGTTATCACAATATTTTGAATATAACTCTACATTCATCTTGCATGCAGTAATAATACTGTGAGGCTTAAACCATTCTAGCGATTCTTTCCATTCTGTGGATATATCGGTAGTTTCCCATACTACGAGATGATGGTTTCTCTTTGCAGCTTTGATAATTCTAGATAGGGAGGGGGTTTGGATCCCCTCCGTGGTGGAAAATCTGCTATCTGCAAATAGCGGCATTGGAGTAGGCATGTGCCAAATGCACTCATAGTCATTGTCTTGGATAAACTCTGCTATTGCTGCATCATTCTTAAAAGAGTACTTGGTAATTAACTCCTGCTCCCTATGGGACAATGAACTTAATTGAACTCCGGCAGCAACTGTCGTATATATTTTTAAATCTACATCTTCGGCTGAAATTGCCAAGTCTAGCGCATCAAGATATCTTCTGGCGGCAATTCCGTAACCAGATAGATCTAAGAATTGAGCGCAATAGACTATTTTCTTCACAGAACAATAACCTTGGCTTCTTGTACCACCGACTCTCCGGTGACAGATTTCACAGAATCAACAAACTGAGCGTAAAGTTTTTCTTCATCAAATTTATCATTTAAGAAATTGATATGAGCAGCAACACTTTCAATATTGTTGTTTGTCACATCTTCGTAACACTGTCTCATCTGCTTCTTTGCTGAGTTTTCGCGGGCATATGCCCACTTGCTATCTGCTTGAATCACGCCGTCCCACACAGCTTCCTTTTGAACATTGTTGATATCGAAAGCAACGTTATAAAACCTTTCTTTTCCTTCATCATCAACTAAAAAGTCTAATTGTCCCGACCAACCAACAGTAACAACGGGGATCCCAGAATACGCAGCCTCAAAAAGAGGCAATCCAAAACCCTCGCCGTGTGGCAAGGAAACAAAAGCCTTTATTTGAGGATGAGTGTACAAGGAGTGAATTTCTTCGTCAGTCATGTCGCCATGCAACAAATATATTTTGCATTTACGATCGGCTGAGTCTTGTACATCAGCTAAAATCTTTCTAAACTTCGCTTCCGTGTTCACCCTGTCGATAAGGGAATTTTTAGCCATGTTGGTTTTAACCACAAATCCGACTTCCTCGTCTTTAAATTCTGAGATAAACCATTTTATAGTGTTAGCTATATTCTTTCTAGGGCCGTACTGAGATATCAATAGAAAATTGAATTCGCAATCTAAGCCGAGATCTAACTCTGGTAAATCATCATAATGCTTAACGGGATAGTTTACTACGTCTACAGGCACCTGCAGCCCATAGTCTAATTCTTCGCCCGTGTCTTCGTTGGTGGCTCGGTATACTGTATTTTCAAATACATTTTTGGAATGATTTGAAACTACTATCAATTTCTTCATGTTGTTTGAGGGTTGCAGCCATTGTGGAGCTACCTTCGTGGTTTCGATGCCGGCTGTATATCCTATGTTAATGGGTGCCAGATTTTCAAACTCGTTAGGCACAGTAATTTGCAGAGACGCGTCGAACTTGCCACCTTGTTGGATATATCCTATTGTTTTTTCAATTGCATCATCGATCCACGTTCTTTCCTCATTAATATCATTTATCCAAGAGGTGGCTCCCCACTGCAGGGGTTGTATAAAGACGTTAAATAAGTCTGGGCGTGATCGCAGTGCACGCATTGCAAAGCGCGACTGTTCTCCATATCCGCTTCGTGTAAGGATTGGACCCTTAAGTAAAATATTCTTTCTCATGCTATCTCCTTTAATTCCCAACGAGCATAATTTTTTCTTGTATCCCAAGAACCATTTTCTTCCATGATTTCATCAATCTTGGTTACCCAAGCTTTTTCAAAATCTTCAAAATTGTAATTTGTTTCGATATGTTGCATTCCAAGTTCAGACATATTATTATACGCCTTCTTACTGCATTTAAGCGCCTTGTTCATCATTTTTTCAAACTGATCTTTTCCCATTCTATCTTCGTAGATGTATGGTACTTGAAGCGAGCCAATAATTGACTTACTGGCTGCAACAGCGCCCCATCCAAACCAATTCTGCCCGTCAGTGACTTGCTCTTGCAAGCCACCAGTCATATTAACGATTATGGGCGTTCCGCAGGAAAGAGATTCTAGTGTTGCCAAGCCGAAACCTTCGGCATCTGATATATTAATTGTAAAATCGGCGGCATTATAAAATCCAGCCAATTCCTGTGGTGAAACCTTGTTGGTAGATAGCAAGACTTGTCCGTCTTGAATTCCCAAATGTTCAATAAGATGTGGCAAATCTTGTCCATGGGGATCTCTCGCATCTGTGTGCATAAGGAGAGTAGCTTTATCGTGTCCGACTTTATCCAGCCATTCTTTAAACCACCAAATAAGAGTGCCGCTCTGCTTTCGGCGTGCGTTTCTATTGTTCCAGAAGAACACCTTCTTGTCGGGACTTGTAAATTCTTTACTAGTGTTTATGATTTGGGTTTTAATGTCCTTTGCACGTGCAATATCGGCAGATTCTTTGAATTTATAAAAAACTGATGAGTTTACTGCATGTGGGATTCTTCCAGCATAAGAGTCTGGGGATGCCGTCTTTACAATCTCATTTGTAACCTTTGATATAGAGACAACAGCATCGGTAGAGTCATACCATATTTTATTGAACATTGGAACAGGGAAATTATCCCATACGTGATAATATACCATCGGCACATAGGATCTAACTTCGTTTTCTATTTCCCACAACCAATCATAGAATCGGGGATCTGTCATAAACCACAGTAAATCCGGCTTCTCTTTCTGGAGTATCGAACGAATAATCTCCGGGTTTCCGTAATTGTCTACAGGGATGATTCGAAAATCTTGATTCCAACCCTCTACCATTACGGGTGTATAATCATTATGTTTGACTGCTCCACCTAAACAAATAAACTGATATCTACCAGTTTTTAAAAGTGCTTCGATGAAATATTTTGTTTGAGTTCCCACTCCGGATGGTGAAAGGGGGTGATCTGATAAAACCAGAATCTTCTTTTTTTGCATGTATGTCTTCCTTTATGTGCAATGTTTTGTGTTATAAAATTGACAGCCGTAGCCATCAGTGCAGGACAGCCTGTTTTTAATATAACGTTGATTTTTAATATTGTACAGCGCGGTGCTTAAAAGTTTAAGAGCATTTTCAGTTTTTCTTTGTCCGCTCGTGACTCTAAAAAATTCTACTATACCTTTGGTTGCAGTTCTCTTAAGTAGTGCGAAGTGGGTTTCAACGTCCTTTGGATCTACATTCATTTTTTGACAAAAGTACTTTTTATATAGAGTAAGTTGATATGTAACTATTTTATCATTTTTCTTCTTGGCATTCCATCCCCACGAGCACGTCTTCCAATCGAAAATATGAATTTTGCCATCGGGGGTTGCAACGATTGCATCAATAAATCCTTTAAAGTTGTACTCTTCTTCGCCTTCAATGGGTTCCATTAGGGGCATTTCAACAGCTATCACTTCATATTCTTCAAAGTAGTCATCAAGCGCGTCTTGGATTTCGGGAATAATTCTCTTTCCTTGTCCAATCATGTCCAGAACAAGCTTTTTGTTGACTTCAACATCATCATCGAGTGAGGCAATATTTTTCTTAAGCTCTTTCACGAAAAAATCACTTTCGATTTCTTCTTGGAGAAGTTTTTTCTCGCAAACAGAATGGATAGCAGAGCCAAAAGCAGTGTATTCGTTGCCTTTGAATCCTGCTATCTTGTCGACGCGGGTTAACTTGTGATAGAAAGGACAGAAACTCCAATCTTTTAATTCAGAAAATGATATGTGTGGCATGAATGCTCCAGTTGATGTTATATTATAACATGTTCAGTCACTGTCGTCAAGAGATTCAGGCTTTTGTGCACCAATTATTTTTTCATACGCTGCTGGAGAGACACTTTTTAAGAAATTATGATTACTATCTAAATAATATTCTGTGAATGCCGTTGCAAAATATTCTCGGAGTGAGGTGGCGGCATATGCATTGATAAAGAGCCCTTGGAGAGCTTGAGACAACGTATCATATCCAATTTTTTTATAGAGAAAGTCATCAAATTCTTGATTAAATTCCACTTCCCTAAAAAACGATTTTGGTGCTTTGAATCCCATGTTCCACAAAATATCATGTAATCTTGCGCGCTTAGCTAAAAACTCTTTTTTTATTTTTTCATCACCGTATAAGTAATATCCATGGGGGGACTCAATTGAGTGAGCTATCTCGTGAACTATATCATCATATAAATCTTTATTGTCATCTTGTAAATTTGAAACATAAACTGTTCCCGAATCATAGAAAGCATTTATATCTCTTTCTTCAAATTCATCAAACCATCCCACAATAATCATTTCAATCTCTTCTAAGAGATGAATAGGGATCGTGGATTCAATTTTAGAAATGACACTTTCAACATCGATATCGGACGCTGGTGGTTCCTTGAAATACACATGTATTCCAGTAGCAGTGTAGAAATCAGTGTTTTTCTGCTGCAGTTTCTGTTGCTTTTCTATCAAATGATTTATATGCATCGTCTAATCCTAGTTGGTATCCACGTAAAAAGTTTTCTTCAGCAAATGCATAAACAAATTCAGGGAACTCGTGAGCCATGGTTTCAGCTATCATATTAACCGTTACTTCTTCTTTCTCAAATTTTGTTCCGACATATTCAACCAACATGTTTTTAAGTTCAGTATCTTTATCAACTGCCATAGCCAACATATCGTTTGTGTGTAGCTCCTCCTCGCTTATTGCTTTTTCCAATTCTTCTTGTATAGACATAATATTCTCCTTTTATTAATATAACTTAAAAATTAAGTTTTGTAAACTATAAAACTTTTGAGGCTAAAGTTGCCAACTCCGAGCGCTCGCCCTTCCTGAAAGTGACGTGCCCGGCAATTGGATATTCTTTAAACTTCTCAATTGCATGCGCTAAGCCATTTGATGTCTCGTTAACGTACACATTATCGATTTGCTCAATATCCCCTGTCAAGATTATCTTGGAACCTTCTCCGATACGGGTAATAATCGTCTTTATTTCGTGTTTAGTGAGGTTTTGAGCTTCATCTATGACAATGTATGCATTTGCGATTGAGCGCCCTCTAATGTACGTTAACGCCTCGACTTCAATCTTTCCCTTATCCATATACATTTCAAGAGATGTCCTATCTCCCATCAAGAATTTAAGGTTATCTTGAATTGGCATCAACCATGGGAGCATTTTCTCTTCCATCGTACCCGGCAAAAAACCAATATCCTTGCCTAGAGGTTGAACCGGACGAGAAACAATTAGGCGATCGTAGTGGTTGTCATCTGATCTCAGTCCTATAGTTTGTTGGAGCCCTGCTGCTATTGCCATAAGAGTCTTTCCACTCCCCGCTCTGCCAACAAGAGAAACAATCTTAATGTCAGGATTCATTAGCATATCAATTGCAAATGCTTGTTCCTTGTTTCTAGACTCTATCTTCCAATCGGGTATTTTTTTATGAATTATGTTTTTGAGTGGCGTGTGGTAATTTTCAAATTTGGCTAGGGCGGATTTCTTTTCGTTAGAGTTTGATACCATCATAATGTATTGGTTCGGGTACCACATCTCGTCAGTCTCATCTTCAGTTATAGTTATTGTCTCTCCGTCGTAATAACGATCAATAACTTGTTCATCCACGGATTGAATAACAAACCCGTTGTATAACTCATCCGAAGATCTTACTGCTTTTTCGGAGGTGTAGTCTTCTGCCGGCATTCCAATTGAGTCACATATAACACGCATATTGATATCACGAGAAACTAAAATAGTTTTCTTCCCGGGAGAAAGCATCTGTACAGCTTTTGCAGTTGCTATTATAGTATGATCCGGATGGCGAATATCCAAATCGGGAGGAAATATAGCTTCTTTAAGGCAACTATACGACATAACTCTTAATATACCGAGCCCCTTGTCGATCCTAACACCTTTTTCCAAAGAGCCCCGGGCACGTAAGTCGTCTAGGATCCGAATAAAGTGGCGCGCATTAGCGCCAATTGAATCTTGACGCTTTTTATGTCCATCGATCTCTTCCAACACTTTAAGTGGAACAAAGATATCGTTTCTTCCAAACTTAAATACGGAACTAGCTTCGGTTAAATACACACTGGTGTCCAGTACGTAGTTCTTTTTGGTAGCCATGTATTCCCTTTGTGTCTATAACTAGTATTATATGTCAGTCTATTAGCATTTTTTAATTATTTGCCAATCGAAAACCCACACCATGGGTTTCTCATCTTTTTTATATGGTACGCCATGCTTACGCAATTTGTTAACTTCTTTTTGACTAGTAATTTGTGCATTCCAGCCATCAACACCAATTTTCAATTCAGATTCAGAAACCAAGAATCTTTCTTTTAATATAACTGAAACATCTGGGCCGGCAAATGATTTAACGAGAACTTTGTCGTTTTTGCGATAAGATTTCTTCGACTTCATAAACTTTCTTTATCGTTGTTTCAGTTGTCTTTGGAAGCAACAACACTCGAAAACAAAAAAATGCAGCTAAAAACATAACAGCAGCTATCACTGTCATCTCTGCGAATATCTCGAGTTTCTTCTCAATGCCCACATTAGTATATATGGGTTTATAATAAAATGGAGCGGGAAACGGGATTCGAACCCGCGACATCCACGTTGGCAACGTGGGGCTCTACCACTGAGCTATTCCCGCAAATGGCTGGGGCAGCTGGACTCGAACCAGCAACGGCCGGGGTAACAACCCGGTGCACCTGCCTGTGGCGCTTCACCC
>TARA_R110002020_G_scaffold63170_3_pt1 | contig 26069 bp, 21 predicted proteins | sample TARA_R110002020 | Tara Oceans TARA_R110002020 (sample SAMEA4396489) | marine metagenome | biome: Westerlies Biome; feature: [MES] marine water layer (ENVO:01000295) within the mesopelagic zone...; material: water (ENVO:00002006), including particulate matter (ENVO:01000060) such...
AAAATTCCCTTTGCCTACTTAACACTTGATCGTTGGCATTAACATGGAACATATTTTTATATTTCAATAAAATGTACTTACTTTGTAATAACATTTTACAAAATCATGGAAACATCTATTATCAAAATCGGAAATTCGAAAGGACTTCGTTTGAGCAAGACCATTTTGGAAAAATATAACATCAAGGATAAGGTTGAACTTATTCTTGAAAGAGGACAGATCATCATTAAACCAATTGCTTCACCAAGAAAAAATTGGGAAAAAGAATTTAAAAAAATGAGCGATAATGGAGATGATAAGTTGCTTATGAACGACGTGTTCGAGGACGAAAACCTTGAGGAATGGATTTAAAACAATACTCGATTATTCTGGTAAATCTTGACCCGACAATCGGTGGCGAAATAAAAAAAACAAGACCGTGTGTGGTCATTTCGCCAAATGAAATGAACAAATATCTGAATACGATTGTGCTCGCCCCCATGACAACGAATTTAAAAAAATATCCTACAAGAGTTTCGGTAAAGCACAATGGAAAAAAAGGTATGGTTGCAATTGACCAAATACGGACTGTTGACAAAACCCGAATAATCCGAATTTTTGAAAATCTGACCAAATCGGAAATTGAAAAATGTAAAGAAGTGATAAAAGAAACTTTTGTCGATTGAAAAAATAAGTTCGTATACCAAGAACGAAGTGTTCCCCGGATGAAAAATAGTTTTCTCCATCCATTGGGAGTTCCGCAAAATCAGAAGGGTGGTCAATTTCCCTTTCTGCAACTTGGACACTTGACACTTGTACCATGGAGCAATGGCGCTCCTCTTTTACAACTTTTACTTGGATAATAGGATATGTAAAGTTCGGTAGTTGAAAAAAATATGGGGTATCGCAATACATTTGAAAAATCGCAAAATCCCCAACGTTGCACCGGAAATGGGTCCTATCCTATTCCTTGACGATGACCAAGCTTGCCTTAGATCCCGTGGAAAGGTTCCATTTGCTGGAATAGATAAGTTCCCCTTTTTCGTCGTACACGTTTACTTGGGCGGTATTGGGGCCGGAAGATCCTTGGTTAAGCGCCTCAAAATCGATACGGTTAAAACCTTTTTTTAGATCAAGGTTGATTCCTTTAAAGGCGCCCGTGAGGTGGATATTGGGTTCCACTACCTCTCCGTCGGCATACATCTTTACCCGATCGCCATCCACATATTCATGATCTCTGCAGACGATCCCCACAAATTTGGCATTGGTGGTCACATCACCCAGATACATATCGCCAAAATGGGTCTTGGAATCGGTATCTTCCTTTTCCCTGACCTTAGGGTCGATTTTCATATCGAATCCCGCCTGCTTCAGATCCCGATCGGGCAACATCTTTATATTTCTGGCGGTAAGGGAATCTTTAAGGGAATAATCAGGTTTGTTGTCCAAGATCGAGGGGAACTTAAGGGCGGTTCCCTGATTGCTCTGTTTGATATCCAGTTTATTGTCGCTGTTCTCGATCTTTACGGATTTTATGGAACCGTCGATCAACTGGCCAACCGCCTGGAAAGAAATAAAACAGACAAGAATAAGGGTAAAAGTTAATTTCATAGCCAAAAAGCCTAGTTCAAGGTAAAAATAGCAAATACCTTGCCACATGGCTTTTAAATTGCTGTTAAATTCCCGTTCCGATCGGCAAAGGGATAAATGCTTTGGGCCAATGGGGAACCATCCATTCTTCAGCCACCAAACAATTGGGTAGAGTGATCGGATCAGTGCTCGTCGCTCCCATAATGTATGGGGCTCAATTGGCCGTTTTCCGTTTCTGAAAACATCCGTGATTTGATTACGAACCGCATCCCTAAGGGAATTTCCAATGAAAAGCTGGCGCCCCTACCGGGAACGATATCAATGGTCAGTTGGGTATGTTTCCAGTAGTCGAACTGATCCTTGGACATAAAGAAATCACATCCCGCAATCTTGCCCAACCAGACATCGCTTTCATTGATCATCAGTTCCCCCTTTTCAAAACACATGGGCGACGAACCGTCACAGCAGCCCCCGCTCTGGTGGAACATCAGTTCCCCATGTGTTTCCCTAAGGGTGGATATCACCTCTTTGGCCGCTTCCGTTACCACGATCCTTTCGGTCATAAATAGCTTTTTAGAAAAATCCCATTGCTTTTTTATCGTAGGAGATCAGCATGTTTTTGGTCTGACGGTAGTGTGACAGCATCATCTTATGGTTCTCCCTTCCGATACCGGATTTCTTATAACCTCCAAAAGGGGCATGTGCGGGATAGTTGTGGTAGCAGTTTACCCATACCCGCCCGGCCTTGATGGCCCTGGCGATCTGGTAGGCTTGGTGCGTATCGCGGGTCCATATCCCCGCACCGAGCCCATAAAGGGTGTCGTTTGCGATCTCAATGGCCTCGGCCTCATCCTTAAAGGTGGTAACGCAGACCACGGGCCCGAAGATTTCTTCCTGGAACACCCGCATTTTGTTGTTCCCCCTTAGGATGGTCGGCTGTATATAATAGCCGCCTTCAAGGCCTTCGTTATACGCGGCCTCCCCTCCGGTAAGCACTTCACAGCCCTCTTCCTTGCCGATTTTTATATAGTTCAGTATTTTTTCATATTGGTCGTTCGAGGCTTGGGCGCCCATCATAGTGGAGGGATCCATTGGATTGCCCATTTTTATGGCCTTGGTACGTTCCACCACCCTTTCCATAAATTTATCGTAGATGCTTTCCTGCACAAGGATACGGGAAGGACAGGTACAGACCTCCCCTTGGTTTAGGGCGAAGAGCACGGCCCCCTCCAAACATTTATCGAAAAATTCGTCATCTGCGTCCATCACACTTTCAAAAAAGACGTTGGGCGATTTTCCACCCAGTTCCAAGGTGACCGGAATGATATTTTTAGAGGCGTACTGCATGATCAGTTGCCCGGTGGTGGTCTCCCCGGTAAATGCGATCTTATTGATTCGCGGACTGGAAGCCAAGGGTTTGCCGGCCTCCGTTCCAAAACCGTTTACCACGTTCAATACGCCAGCTGGAAGGATGTCCTGTATCAATTCCATCAGGATCATAATGCCCACAGGGGTCTGTTCCGCAGGTTTCAGCACCACGCAATTTCCCGCTGCCAAGGCCGGGGCCAACTTCCAGGTGGCCATCAAGATGGGGAAGTTCCATGGGATAATTTGCCCTACCACTCCCAATGGTTCGGGAATATTGACCGATAATGTCATGGCGTCCAGTTCGCTGGCCGAGCCTTCCTCCGCCCTGATCACCCCGGCAAAATAGCGAAAATGATCTATGGCCAAAGGCAGGTCCGCCGCCCTTGTTTCCCGAATGGCCTTGCCGTTGTCCCAAGTTTCCGCCCTTGCCAAGGTCTCGAGATTTTGCTCCATTACATCTGCCACCTTTAGCAATAGGTTGCTCCTGTACGTGGCGGACGAACAGTTCCATTGTGGCGCTGCCGCCCAAGCTGCATCCAGTGCCAGCTCTATGTCCTCGGCAGTGGAACGGGCCACTTTGGTAAAGCTCTTGCCGTCCACTGGCGAAAGGTTCTCAAAATAGTTCCCTTTAACAGGGGAAACCCATTTTCCACCGATGAAATTGTCGTACTGCGACTTAAATTTTGGCGGGGTTACCGCATTTTGGATAGTGGTCTGTACAGTGCCCATAATAGTATTGTTTTACGTTAATTTTTTTTCGAGGTCAGAGGGATGATTTTTCGACCGCCATTGGAACGGGATCACCCTCCCTCAAATGTAGCGGAATCTTTTCTGAAAGGGCTGACGTATTCTATCAATGTAGTGAACAATACTGCTTTATATTAGTTTTATGATAATTTTAAACATAAAAAATTGTATTTTTAATACTGTGCGGCCTACTTGGTCCCGGATTTAAAAAGTATGATGCAATTGCCCACTAATTTTTTAAAAGGCAGGCGGTTGGAGACGTTGGTGGAGAACCGTACGTCCTATACCCTGAACAATGCCGCCCTACATGTGTTCGAGACGCACATGAGGGCAGAGCGGGTACTGTTGCAGTTCGACCAGCCCGTTTTGGCAAGTATGCTCATGGGCAAGAAGGTCATGCATTTAAGGGATCGTCGCTCCTTTGATTTTTTACCGGGGGAATCGCTGATCCTGCCCAAGCAGGAAATGATGTGCATCGATTTTCCGGAAGCAGATGAACGGCACCCTACCCGTTGCCTGGCCATGGCCATTTCCGAGGAACGGATACGGGAAGTACTGCAGTTGATGAACGAGACCATGCCCAAGGCAGATGGCTCCGAATGGGGACTCATGGATTACAGTTTCCATTTTACAAATGATATCGGGATCCATCAGATATTACAGCGACTGTTGTACCTTTTTACCGAAGACCATGTCTCCAAGGACCTTTTCGTGGATAATATGCTAAAGGAACTCATCATCCGCATCTTACAGGCCAATTCAAAAAAAGCCCATATGGACAAGCCGTCCGCTTTGACAAATGAGGACCGTTTGGGACATATCATTGGTTACATTAGGGGACATCTGTACGAACCCTTGACGATAGGGGCGCTAAGCCAAAAGGCCTGTATGAGCGAATCCCATTTTTACAGGGTCTTTAAAAATGAAATGGGGGTTTCCCCCGTAGAATTCATCAACAACGAACGGATTGGACGGGCGGCGGGTCTGCTCCGGGATCCCAATAGAAAGATCAAAGAGGTCTTTATGGAATGTGGTTTTGAGAGCAGATCTTATTTTAATAGGGTCTTTAAGCGGATGAAAAAACTTTCCCCTTCCGAATTCCAGGCCAAGATGGCCCACCCTTAAAGCACCTACTTTAGGACCAGACCTTCCGTAAAAATCGAATAAAATTTTGTTGCGTTACATTGGTTATATCCTCATCGGTATATCCCTTTGCCCTTAACATGGCAGGTATTTTTTGAAGATCGGCAATGGTTTCCAGATCGGCAGGACATTGTTCCTTCCCAAACCCACCGTCCAGATCGGTACCGATCCCTACATGTAGCGCATTGCCCGCCAGTTGACAGATATGGTCCATATTTTGGACCATCTGTTCCAGGGATACGTTCATTCCTTCGGGGGTGGACCGTCCACGTACCCAATTGGGGACCATCATCCAGGCATCCAGCGCCACTCCTATAACGGCGCCCCTAGAGATCAGTTCCTTTAACTGTTCGTCCGAAAACTGTCGGTTATGGGGCACCAGCTCCCTGCAATTGTTATGGCTGGCCCAAACGGGCCCTTGGTACACATCCATGGTTTCCCAAAAACTTTGGTCACATAAATGGGTAGCATCCAGAATGAGCCCCAAACGTTCCACCTCTTTTAGGAGCGCTTTGCCCTTGGGACCGATACTTCCTATGGAATCGGTCCCAAAGGCATAGGTCCCGGGACCGTAATGTGCCGGACCTATCGCCCTTAATCCCTGCCGATGGGCCTTTTCCAAATGTGAAATGTCCACTAGGGAATCCGCTCCTTCCAGACTTAGGATATACCCGATCGGTTTTTGCGGGGAGCTGTCCCCCCAAACCTGTAAATGGCGTTCCAATCCCTGTAGGTCCTTGATCTGTACCATTTCCCCAATGTCCTCCATGGCCCGGTACCATGCCAATTGGCCTTGGGTCTGCGCCCAGGCCTGGTGGGGCGAGTTCCATCCCGGAAGGGCACTTCCCTTTTTCACGTACCGTGCGATCTGTGTGGCAACGCAAAGTCCAATGTTGCCTTCGCGCATGGCGGGCAGGGACACCGTGTTTTTTGCCCTGTCGGGTTTATCGGTCATGCCCAATTCCCTTTCCCTGATTTCCATCACCGTTTTGGTAAGGTCCCGATTCCATTCTAGGGCGTTCATGGCCAGGTCCAAATGTGCGTCAAAAATAAACATACCTTTTTTTTAAAGTTATAATCGGTGGTCCCTAGCGGCCACCTTCCATTCGCCGCTCCTCCCATTTTTTACGAGCGGCAAAAGAACGGGGTATTTGGCCACGGTGGGGCAAATGTGACGGGGAATGGCGTAGTGTATGTCCCCTATGTTGACCTCCTCGGCATTTGTTGGGCGCACCACTAGATGTTCCTCGCTTTGCGATACTTGCTCCACTCCCTCCAAACTAAGGAAATGCACCCTTGGCAGCGGCATTTCGGAAGCGACCGACTTATGGCCCAGATCAAAGCACACCAATCCCTGCCTTGGTTTGCTCACCACCCTACTTGCCAATACCGCAGCGGGAAGGAAATCCAGATCGGGAAAGCTGTCATGGTAACCGGCATCCCATAATAGTGGCGTTCCCGGACTGGTCTCCACGCCCGCCCTAGTTGCATGAAATGGAAAGGTGGGAGTGCCGCCGGCAATGATACAGGGGGGGGTTGTACCCTTCCTTTCAAGTTCGGAACATAGCTGCCGTACCTTTTCAAAAGCAAGGTCGCATTCCTTTTTGCGCACATGGGGGTCACTTGTGTGCAGGTGGCCATCATATACATGCAGGCCCTTTTCGATTATGTGCGGATTCTGTACCATATGAAGGTATAGTCGAAGGGCTTTTTCATCGGGTTCGATCCCGGTCCGGTCCATACCATTGTTGATGTCCATCCAAAGGGAAACCTTTGTATTGTGGGCCGAAGCCATATCTGCCATCTCCCTTAAGGAAGGCGCGTTGTCCACCAAGGCCGAAAAAAGGGTATGGGGATATTTGGCCGATAATGCAAGGAAATCCTTTATGTTGGTCCCAACAGGCTGCATGGCCAAAAGCACGTCCCCCGCACCGCACTTTGCGAGGAGTTCCGCCTCCGCTATGGTAGCGCATTTAAACTTATGGATGCCCATATCCATTTGCATGGTAATGATTTCTGCCGTTTTATGGGTCTTGATATGTGGCCGTAATCGGGATACGTCGCCCGCCATCTGGATCATTCTGGAAATATTTTCCGCAATACGATCGGGATAGACCAAAAGACAGGGTGTGTCCAGGTCTTTTTCCTGAAGGCATCGGTACCAGGGCATAACTGTCATGTAGTATGCAATTGGAACATGGCTTCCACTTCCACGGGGATATTGCCGGGCAACATCATCCCAACGGCACTTCGTACCCCGATCCCGTTCTCCGGCCCAAAAATGTCCGACATCAGTTCGCTAAAGCCATTGATCACCAAGGGCTGTTGTCCGAAATCTGGGGTACAGTTCACCATTCCCAGGACCTTTACCACCCTTTTTATTCGGTCCAGACTGCCAAAATGGGTCTGTATGGTGGACAACATGGTAAGGGCCACCTGTCTTGCCGCAAGTTTGGCCGTTTCAAGATCCATGTCATCACCTGCCCTTCCTACGATTAGGCTGCCGTCCTCTTTAACGGGTCCTTGCCCGGAGACATATAAAAAATTGTCCACTACCAAGATAGGTCTATATACCCCCGCAGGTTTTGGCGCGGGGGGCAGGATAAGTCCCAAGGACTTTATTTTTTCGGATGCGTTCATACATTAATATAAGATTAAACGAACAGACTTAATATCAGGGTGCCCACTATGCCCACCACTCCGATGGAGGTTTCCATGACGGTCCATGTGGAGAGCGTTTCTTTCACGCTGAGGTTAAAATATTCCTTAAAAAGCCAAAAGCCACTATCGTTTACATGCGATAACATTAGGCTGCCACTGCCAATGGCCAATACCATCAATTCCGGACTTACCCCGGTGCTGGCGACCATGGGAAGGGCTATCCCGGCGGCGGTAAGGCCTGCCACAGTGGCCGAGCCCACACTTACCCGGATGGCGGTGGCGATCAACCAGGCCAATAAAAGGGGAGACATACTGGAATCCTTTAAGGAATCGGCGATGTACCCACTTACGCCACTATCCACCAATATTTGTTTGAGGGCGCCAGATCCCGCAATGACCAAGAGCACCATGGTAATTCCCGAAATGGAACTGCTCACCGATTCCATTACGTCCTTCATCTTCTTGCCGCGCGCAAGGCCCAAGGTATATATGGCGACCAAAACGGATATCAAAAGGGCGATCACGGGGTGGCCCACAAAGAGGATGACGTTCTTAAAGGGAAAATCGCCAGGCAGTAGAAAATCCAGGCCGGTGCCCAGGCCGATCAACAGCACTGGGAGCAGGGCGGTAAAGATACTTATCCCAGTTCCTGGCATTTCCTCTTCCGTTAAAACAATGGGATTGTAAAATTCCTTTATGGGGGTGGCCTTTATTTTCTTGATGGTCCGGGCAAACAATGGTCCCGAAATAATAATGGCGGGAATGGCCACCACCAGTCCGTATAATAGGGTCTTTCCGATACTGGCGTTGAACATTACCGCAATGCCCGTAGGGGCGGGATGTGGTGGAAGGAATCCATGGGTCACAGAGAGCGATGCCAGCATGGGCAGTCCCACATATAACAGCGGGAGACCCGTAGTGGCCGCCACGGTAAAGATCAAGGGTACTAGAATAACGAAGCCTACCGAATAGAACATGGGCAATCCTACGATAAAACCGGCCACTACCACTGCCCACTGTATATTTTTTTTGCCGAATCGGGCCACCAGTTGCGTAGTGATGCGCTGTGCGGCCCCACTATCGGCCACCAATTTACCCAACATGGCGCCAAATCCCAAGATCAGGACCAGCATTCCCAAGATATCGCCTATCCCGACTTCTATGGACTTCACCACATTGGCGAGGCCCATACCGCCAGAAAGGCCTATAAAAAGGGAGACGATGATAAAGGAGATAAAGGAATTTAATTTGACTTTGGCAATCAGGAGGAAAAGGAGGATGATACCGGCTGAGACAATAAGAAGTGGCATGTTATGGGTTTAGTGATCGTTCCAAAGTCATAAATATACAGGAAAATGAAAATAATACAGGGATATTTTGACAAATCTTGATGTAAGCGGGACGCTCAAATGTATAAACCCTAATGAATTTGATTATCCAAACCATTCAGGTATGATCAGGTTCCACATGGATCAGCACATCCGAGATTTCGGGAAACGTTTTTTGAAGGGTGTTCTTTAGATCGTGGGCAATATCGTGGCCCTCCGTTACGCTGATGTCCCCTTTTACGATAAGGTGGAGGTCCACATGAAAGCTGAAACCCGATTTCCGTACATGGCATTTTTCCGTATCGATGACCCCTTCGACCCCTTTGGCGGTGAGCCGGATTTCATGAATTAGGTCGTCATGCACATGTTCGTCCATGATCTCGCCAAGGGCGGGCCTAAAGATAAGATAGGCGTTGTAAATGATAAAGCCCGAAGCTAAGAGGGCCGCCCAATCGTCCGCGGTCTCGTATCCCTTGCCCATAAATATGGCAATGGAAATGCCAAAAAAAGCCATAAGGGAGGTGATTGCGTCGCTTCTGTGGTGCCAAGCATCCGCTTTTAGCGCACTGCTTTTTGTTTCGGTGCCCTTTTTGGAGACGATGCGATAAAATACTTCCTTGACCACCACAATGATGGCCAGGACGATGAGGGTGTAGGTTTCAGGTACTTTATGGGGCGTTCGTATATGAACCACACTTTCATGTGCGATCACGGTGGCGGAAACCACCAAGAAGCCCACCACCACAAAAGTGATCAGGGGTTCTGCCTTCCCGTGGCCGTATGGGTGATTTTCGTCGGGGGGTTTGGTGGCGTATTTAAGCCCAAATAGGAGCAGAATGGATGAGAATACATCCGTGGTCGATTCTATGGCGTCCGCAATAAGGGCGTAGGAATTCCCGAATATGCCCGTGATCCCTTTGGCAAGCGCCAGTGCGGCGTTGCCGAAAATACTGAGATAGGTTGCCTTAATGGCCTTTGCCCTATTGTTTTCCAAGGATTCGAATGGGGTCATAGACACCAAAACTACGAATTAATACCTTCCTCGGACGGGTTTGGCAGCGTAATGTTGTCCAGTTTATCCTGTGCCTTTCCATAGGCTATCAATGGCTGTGGCCCCTCCAATAGGATCCTTACAATTTGCAGGGTCCCATCCTCCTTGGTGGCAATATGCCATTTAATGAGGGAGATGTTCCCATTTTCAATCTCTATGCCGGTGATGCTCCTGGGATGCACACAGCTCCCATCATTGAAAAAGGGGATATCGCCCGGTTCGGGAAAACGCGGCCTATGGGTATGTCCCGTGATGGTGATTTTCCCATCATTGTCCAAAATCCATTTTTTGACCCTCCTTTCCACCTTTATCAGTTCCCTATAGTTCTTTGCCGGACTTGTGGGATCCGCTATTCCCCAGACCTGCAATGGCCTCCACAGTATGCGTACCAAGAACCTTCCCCAGCGCCAAAGGGTATAGTTCCACCAATCTGCCTGATGCCCGTGGGTGAGAAACAGTTCTTGCCCTGTGGTTCGGTGCTTCAATAAGATGGCCTCGTTGAACCGGATCCCTTCAAAAAGATCCCTGTCCACGCTTTCAATTGGCTCGAAATAGGTATAAAGATGATCCTTGACGTATTTGGGATCTTTGAATACCATGTTGTGGTTGCCCCATATCATGTGCAGCCGTTTATCCAAATGGAATTCCCGGAGCAGTTGATAAACATCTTTATGGGCCTCGAACAGGGTCTCGAACTTCATATTTTCCCATAGTTCGTCCCCATCCCCCAGTTCCAAATAATGGAACCCGTTGTTGAAATAGGTCGTAAGGGCGTGGAAATATATGTTCCTATTATTGGCGAAGTCATCCGCAAAACTATTATCGCCCCTATGGCAATCACTGAACAGTATAAACTTGGAGGCGTCGTCGAACGGAATGGTTTTGGCATTTTTATATGCCCTGCTGAGCCTGAATTGTGACGACATGTACTTGTTTTCCGTAAATATCCAAAAAAAAGAGGTAATTTCTAAGGAACTTTTTTTTGCAACCCCTACCGGCAAACTGAAAGTTGCCAATCAGGATATCAATAAAGGTCGCTTTAGTAAATGCCTTATCCAGCTTGTACAGAGGTAGTTGATTTGTGGATTTTCTTTTGTAATTTTGTTCAAGGTTTGCAGACTAAGTGAATATGTTGATGGATAAAAACAGGGGTGAAATTACCCCATTGGTACAGCTTATCAGTTTCAATTGCGTATTGGAGCAATATGACGATATGGCCAAAAGTGATGATCCACTATTGGCCGAGAGGGCACAGCATATACTTGCGGCCCAAGCCCCCTTTCCGGAGCTTAGGGACGGTTTCACCGATGTTTCATTGTTGGAGCGGCACGAGGATCTTATAAAACTGATCTTGCAGGATCTCTTTCCGCCAATGTTGGGCCTAAATGAGATAAAGACCGCCTCCTTACCCTACGAAAATACCATATTCAATACCTCCCCACGGTTCCGACAGATTTTGCGGGATGCCGGTGAAGATTTTAAGTTGGAGATCCGGAACATGCCGGAGCACTTTACCTATATAATGACCAGTGCGGTTATACTCAATTATTATTACGGGGTAAACCTGGATTTTAAACGACCTTTGTTTTATGATATTCCGGATGCCAATGGCGTCATGAGACATTACCGTATCCTTTACAATGGGGACTTCATGGAAATCGTGCCCACGGAAAAGGCCAAAAAATTGGAGCAGGCCGATTTTGATGAACTGCTTGCCAATTTTGATGATCTGGAATTGTGGAAATCCAAGATACCACCCAATAGCTTTGTAGCAAAGGGGTTTGTCATTTCCAGTTTGGTAGACGTGACGGCTGAGCATTCCATTTCGGAAATAAAATCGGGACTGATTTCAAAATCCAAGGAATTCAACAGCAGCTTTATGGAGAGCATGCAGGAAACGTTCCGTTCGCTCTTTAACCTTCCCGGGATCCGGGTAGGCTTTGTGAACTACAATCCAAAGGAAGATTGTCTTGAAAAGGCATTTGGGCACGGGCATGGAATGGAGAGCTTTATTTTGCACGATAAGGATAATGAAACCTGTAATGCAGCGCTCTGTCAGGAGACCTATCTAAAACTGCTGCGTCAAAACTCCTATTTCTCGATTTCCGATGTGGACGAGAAATTCAGGATTTCAGAGGGAAAGGCCCCTTATAAGAGCCTAAAGGAACAAGGGATCAAAAGTGCCATTTTTGCGCCCATTTCCGATCATGGGAAACTGTTGGGGGTTTTGGAGATCGTATCCGATACCCGGAACAACCTAAATAGTATCAACGCCAACAAAATGGAGGATGTTATGCCCTATATCGTCTCTGCCGTACTACGGTCGAAGGCGGAAGAGGAAAACCTGATCGATGTGGTCATTCAGCATGAATGCACTTCTGTACATTCATCCGTTTACTGGAAATTTAAAGAGGAGGCCAAACGTTTTATATTGGCCGATGCACAGGGAATGCAGCCAATATTCAGGGAGATCGCCTTTCAGGACGTATACCCCCTTTACGGTCAGGTAGATATCAAGGATTCTTCGCAAGCTAGGAATACCGCAATACAACGCGACCTGATGATCCAATTATCGGAAATCAATGTAGTGTTGGAGGCCGCGCTTAAACGAAACAAACTGCCTATTTATGAGGAGCTGATGTTCCGTGTCCAGAATCATCTGAACGAGGTAAAGGAAGTGCTGAACACCAGTAGCGAGCAATCTATCTTTGATTTTATAGTGGCCGAGATCGATCCGGTCTTCCGTCACCTTAAAAAAGTGGACAAGGAACTCTATACGATGGTTATGGCTTATGAATCCAATATCGATGCGGGCACACATTCCTATTATGACCATCGAAGGAACTATGACGAAAGTGTCATGATGATCAATAAAAAATTAGCGTCCGTACTGGATAAAAAACAGGTGGAGGCCCAAAAGATGTTTCCCCATTTTTTTGAGCGGTACAAAACGGATGGGGTAGAGCACAACATGTATATTGGTAACTCGTTGGTGGGCGATAGGGAATTTGATCCCCTTTACCTGAACAACCTGCGACTTTGGCAGCTACAGGTAATGTGCGAAATGGAAAACGGCTATTACGGACTAAAACCGAAATTGCCCATACAATTGGATGTCGCTTCGCTTATTCTGGTCTATAATACATCGCTTTCCATACGTTTTAGAATGGATGAAAAACGTTTTGATGTGGACGGCACCTATAATGCCCGTTACGAGATCATAAAAAAGAGGATCGATAAATCCTATATCAAGGGAACCAATGAAAGGGTGACCCAGAAGGGCAAGATCAGTATAATTTACTCCCAGAAAAAGGATGAGCTCGAATATTTGAGATATATAAAGTTCCTAAGATCCAAAGGTTATTTTACCAATAATGTGGAAATTGTGGAATTGGAAGGCCTACAGGGCGTCTCCGGATTAAAGGCCATAAGGGCAGAGATCCTGTACGCAAAGGACAAGGAGCCGGAACGTAGTTTTACCTACGACGACCTTATGCAGGAACTCAAAGCCTAACTTTTTTCGTAAACCTTACAGAATATTATTGTATGGTGGGAATCATCCGTTCCGGTCCAAAGAACTTTAGGGATACCCCAAAGGCAATTACCGAAACTACCATCCCAATCATAAAAATGGTATAGGTCCAGCGCAAGATCTTATATTTTCTGTTCAGCACCAACCCTAGGAAATACAGATCCTTGGTAAGGGAAGAATAGATATATTCCTTGTCCTGTACCAATTCCCCCATGGCCCATTCATATTCCTCCAGTTTCATCTTATGGAAGTTTCCGAAGAATAGGATGTTCACCTTTTTTTCTTTGATATCGTGCTTGGTGAACTCCCCCCGGGTAATATTGGGTCGGGTGGCCAATACGGCCAATATCATGGAGGCCACACTGAAGAGCACAAAAATAAAGGTCGGATATATAAGGTAATCGTTGGTGGGGTTGTCCAATTTTGGGATCAGGTTGGAAAGGGCCAGGGAAATAATGATGGCATTTACCGAGAGCAGGATGTTGGCCTTTGTATCGGCGATATCGCTTAAGGTAAGGTGATTTCGCAATGTTACCCGGAAAAGCGTTTGTATGCCCCTATCCGGACTCTCACTTTTAAAACGGGCCTTTAAGGCCTCTTTTTTTGCCAATTTCTTTTCGGACTTGCCCGCCTTGACCATTTTTTCCAGGTTCCCATCCTTTTCAGGTTGCCAATTCTCCTTGGCATAATCCGTATAAAAACGGTGTTCCGTCTGGAACATCCGAATGTTTTCATTCCGCCAGTCCTCAAGGGAATATTCCATAATGTCCATTCTTGAAAGTTCTTCCCGGAGCATTTCGGAGGTTTCCAGATAGCTCTTCTGGGCAAAATGGGAAGAATCCGCATCCCTCATAATTTCCTCGGAAAGGGTCTGTGGTTCGTAGCCGCGTTTGGTGGCCATTATATATCGTTCCACGGCTGTAATCGATTCTTCGGACTGTCCGTTTTTTTTCAAAAAATCCCTTGCTATTACACAACTTGTGCTTTCATGGTCCTTTCTTCCCTTGGTATAACCGGTATCATGAAACCAAGCGGCCAACGTAAGGGCCTCCGTTTCTTTGGTATCGGGGTGGTAAAAGTTCACTAATTCTTTAGTACTTTTAACTACCCGTTGGGTATGGCGCAAGTTGTGATAAAGATAATCCGGATGTAGGTCGTTGCTGAGCAGATCTGTAACGAATGCTTCTGTTTTTTCAAGGATATCGGACATATGTATATCTTAATGGATTGGACCAAATTACAAAATTTTGATTTCAAATTGGATCGGATATGATGAAACATTACGTTGCCTTATGTATAATTGTACTGCTCAGTGGCTGCGCCACCTCGAAGCTCAAATATGCGGATCCTTCCACGGCCAAGGATGTGGAAGTATCAAAGGAGGTGGCACATACTTTTTACCTGATCGGGGATGCGGGCCTTTCCCCGATGGGCGGGATGAACCCGGTCCTTAAAATTTTTAGGAACCGACTTTCAGGTGCCGACAAAAACAGTACCGCCATATTTTTGGGGGACAATATCTATCCTGCCGGACTACCTGATCCCAAAGATTCCACAGTGGCTTACAGGACGGCCATAAACCATTTGGATGCACAGCTCAATACCTTGGATTCCTTTAAGGGCCGGACCCTTTTTATTCCCGGAAACCATGACTGGTATACGGAAGGGTTGATAGGTCTTGAGCGGGAGCAGGATTATATTGTGGGGCGCTTGGGAAGTAAGGATGTTTTCCAGCCCCGAAATGGCTGTCCCTTAGAGGAAATCGAGATAAACGATGACCTGGTGGTATTGGCCATCGACACGGAGTGGTACCTGACCAATTGGGACAAGAGGCCCAGTATAAACGATAAGTGCGAGATCAAGAGCAGGAATAAATTTTTGGAGGAACTGGAAGGACTCATCAAAAAACATGGAGATAAGACCACTATATTGGCCATGCACCACCCGCTGTTCAGTTATGGGGCCCATGGGGGCCAAAGCACTTGGCGGGAGCAGTTCTATCCGGGCCATACCAGCGTGCCCATCCCCATATTGGGAAGCATTATCAACATCTTTAGAAAGACCACTGGTGCCTCGGTGGAGGATCTGAACAATAAACGGTACAGGGAACTCAGGAAGCGTATCGGCACTTTGGCTCAATATTCGGAAAAGGTAATCGTTGCCTCCGGTCACGAACACACCCTACAGTACATCGTGGAGGAGAACATACCACAGATTCTAAGCGGTGCCGGCGCCAAACGGGGTGGGTCCCGCTTGTTGAACGGTTCCCTCTTTTCCACAGGGGAAATGGGATTTGCCACTTTGGAGGTCTATGCAGATGGGTCTTCCAGGGTACGGTATTTTGGTCTGGATGGGGAGGAACGTGAAAAATTCCTTTTTACCGCCCAAGTGCTTCCGCCTGATAGGGAAAAGGCCTCTAGGGAATATCCGACTTCCTTTCCAAAACAGGTGGAAGCTTCCATTTATACGGAAGAGGAAATCGATAAAAGCAATTTTTTCAAGGGAATATGGGGCGAAAGGTACCGAAATTACTACGCTGCCAAGGTGGCCGCCCCTACGGTGCTGTTGGACACCCTGTTCGGGGGCCTGACCCCGGTTCGGAAAGGCGGAGGGCACCAGTCGAAGTCGCTTCGACTGGAAGATAAGGACGGAAAGCAATATGTAATGAGGGCCCTTCGAAAAAGTGCGGAACTGTATTTGCAATCCATGGCCTTTAAGGACCAATATATTGTGGGCGATTTTGCCAATACCTATACAGAAGACCTCCTAATGGATTTTTATACCGGTTCGCATCCGTACGCTCCTTTCGCCGTAGCGACACTTTCAAAGGCCGTAGGGGTGTACCATACCAATCCCGAACTGTACTACGTGCCAAAACAACAGGCCCTTATGGGGTTCGATGATGATTTTGGCGATGAGCTCTATATGATCGAGGAACATGTTGGCGATGGTCATGGGGACTTGGAAAGTTTTGGGTATGCCGATAAGATAGAGAGCACCGATGACCTGCTCAAAAAACTTCGTAAGGATGAGGACTATGTCCTGGATGCGGAAGGGTATCTAAGGGCAAGGTTGTTCGATATGGTCCTGGGGGACTGGGACCGGCATAGCGATCAATGGCGGTGGGCCGAAACGGAGGATAAAGAAACCGGTTCAACGGTCTTTCGGCCTATCCCAAGGGATCGGGACCAGGTCTTTTCAATAATGGGCGACGGTGCCCTGATGAAATTGGCCACACGCACCATTCCACCCTTAAGACTTATGGAAGGCTTTAACGAGGAAATCCGTAATGTGAGGGGCTTCAATATCAATCCCTACCCCATGGACATGTCGTTCCTTAGTGGCACTACACGTGATCAATGGCTCAAAGAGGTGGCCTTTATCCAGCAAAGACTGACCCCTGAAGTGATAGACAGTGCCTTGGAACAATTTCCACCTGAGGTACGGGACAGCACGGTTGCCATCATCAAAAGGAAACTTTTGTCCAGATTGAGGCAACTGCCACAAGTGGCAGCGGAATATTATGATGAAATGAACACTTTTGCCGTCATTAAGGGAACCGATAAGGACGATTGGTTCGAAATAGGTATCACTGGGGAGTATACAGAAGTAAGTGCCTACCGCATCATAGGCGGGAACAAGGAAAAAATGTATTTTCAGAAAAGGTTCTATCCATCGTTGACCCGTGAAATTTGGATTTATGGACTGGATGATGACGATTACTTTGTTGTGAAGGGGAAGGGGAAAAATGGGATAAAGGTCAGGCTTGTGGGAGGTCAGAACAATGATGTGTTCGATATCGAGGATGGAAAACAAGTGGTGGTGTACGATTATGAGTCCAAAGAAAACACCATCAAATCCAAGGGACGGTCAAAGGTGGTCCTTACCGATGATTATGAGATCAATACCTATGAGCCCCTAAAATTGAAGAGCAGCACCAACCAGCTTATTCCCACAGTGGGGTACAACCCCGATGATGGGGTAAAGTTGGGCTTTAGCCATACTTATATCCATAACGGCTTTATACAGGACCCATTTACCAGTAGGCACCGGTTCAATGCCGCTTATTATTTTGCTACCAACGGCTTCGAACTTGGCTACCAAGGGGAGTTTGCACGACTTGATAATTGGAACGTGGAACTGGCGGCCAGGTTTACCAGTCCCAATTTCAGCATCAACTTTTTTGGATTTGGCAATGGGACCGAAAATTTGGACGATGAGCTGGATCTCGATTATAACCGTGTAAAGATACAGACTTCCTCCTTTTCCCCCTCCTTGGTGCACAGGGGACCTTTGGGATCGGTGATCAAGGCGGGAATAGGATATGAACGATTGGAAGTGGAAGAAACAGAAGATCGTTTTATCAACACTTTCTATCAGGCCAATGGCGCCGAGACCACCAATCAGTTTGTGGGCGCCAACCTGTCCTATGGATACTCCAACCAAGATAGCCCCGCATTCCCGACCTTGGGGATGTCCACCGCCCTTGATGTGGGTTACAAGAGGAGCGCGGATGACGGTGGCCAAAGTTTTGGGTATGTGGTTCCCAGTCTTTCGTTGGACTATAAACTGGTGCCAGATGGGCGCCTGGTATTGGCTACCAAATGGAAGGCCCATTTTAACATAGGGGACGATTATGAGTTTTACCAAGCGGCGAGCATAGGAGGGGTAGATGGTTTAAGGGGTTTCAGGAACCAGCGGTTCACGGGAAAGACCGCCTATTATCAGAATACCGACATAAGATATAGCCTTAAGAGGAAAAAAACAGGGTTCTTGCCCATGTCCATGGGCGTTTTCGGGGGATTTGACTACGGTAGGGTCTGGTTTCCCGGGGATGGTTCCGATCAGTGGCACAACTCCTACGGTGGCGGCTTTTTCCTGAACGGGGCCGATATCATGTCGCTTAACCTGGCGTTGTTCAATAGCGAAGAAGGACCAAGGTTTACCTTTGGACTTGGGTTTGGTTTTTGACGGGCCGCTATTCTCCAAGTGTATAGGAATATAGGTTCTGCCCGCCATTTCCCTTCTTTTCATCGGAAAGGAGGAGTTCCGTATTGGATGTTCCGACAAAACAGACCGATTCCAATTGTGTAGTGGCACCCAGTTCCACCGTTTCCATAGTGCCCGTTGTGAAGTTGGCCCCTTCAAAATCGGTGAACACCCATAATTTTCCATAGCCCAGGAGAACCACTTTGGACCCGTCCGAGGAAATATCGGCTGCGGTCACCATACAGTTGCCTGCTTCCCCACAACTTACAAAGCTGCCAACAAGTTGCGCACTGTAATTTCCTTTTTTGGCGGGGACCTTATATACCAAGGCCTCCCCTGAAAAGGGCCTGGCCCTGTTCTTGGTGATAAGGTACAGATCGTCCTTATAAAAGAAAAGTGCTTCGGAATCATAAAAGAGACGGTCTTTTTTGGGCGGGAATTTTTTTTGCTCGGGATAGCTAAAGCGGATGACTTCGGCCTGCAGTTCGTTTTCCTGTGTTTTTTCTGGATTGGCTATCTTATAGATGGTGAGGTCCTCACGGTCGTTGGAATTGTTTCCGCTATCGGAAATATAGACGTTTCCTTCCGGGTCCTTGGCCAAATCTTCCCAATCGTTGTTTTCGGCATTTTTTATGGTAAGTTCCCGCAGCAGTTTTCCGCTGAGGTCCACCTCGTACAGTTCGTTTTTATTGCCATGATCCTCCAATGTCCAGACCGTACCTTCCTTTATTTGTACCATTCCGGAACTTTCGCTGATCTGTTTCGGCAATTTGGCCACAAAAGTAAGTTGGCCATAGTTGGAGCAACTGCTTAGTAATATGGACCATAAAATAACTAGATATCTGTACATCCCTTCTTTTAATGCAAAACTAGGGTAATTTTTAAACAAGGGTAAATTGCCAGTACCACGGCAAGGGTTTTTAACAACAATTTAATGGTTTTTGGGAAAATACCTCCCATAAGGTCGACCCGTGATAAAAACGGATCGATGGCCGTGATGGAAAATCGGCGAAATGGGAATAAAAGGCAATTTTACATTTAACTTGGATGGAAGTTGATGTTTTAATAAAAAATCCAATATATTTATCCATTATAATCAAACTGAACTAATCAAATTACCTATGTTGGGAATCATATCTTTTGTGGGCTTTACCTTATTGGTTGCGGTAATCGCCTATTTGGCCACCAGAAAAACCGATGAAACATCTTCAGATGGCTATTTCCTGGGAGGAAGGAGCCTTACCGCAGGAGTGATCGCCGGATCGTTGTTATTGACCAACCTCTCCACCGAACAGATCGTGGGCCTTAATGGACAGGCGTATTCCGAGGGGCTTTCCGTGATGGCATGGGAGACCCTTGCAGCCATTGCCATGGTGGTCACTGCAATATTTTTGTTGCCCAGATATCTAAAGGGAGGTATTACCACGGTACCCCAATTTTTGGAAAAAAGGTATGATACCTTTACCAAGACGTTTACTTCCGCACTTTTCCTAACAGGGTATGTGGTAGTGCTCCTGCCGGTAATCCTGTATTCCGGATCTGTAGCGATCAGTACCATGTTCAACGTATCCCAACTTTTGGGGGTGTCGGAAGGAGCGGCTTTGACCATCTGTGTTTGGGGAATAGGGATCATTGGATCCATATATGCTGTGTTTGGCGGCCTTAAGGCCGTTGCGGTTTCCGACAGTATCAATGCGATCGGACTGTTGTTGGGAGGGATTATGATTCCCATTTTTGGCTTGATAACCATAGGGGATGGTAGTATTCTGAACGGGTTGCACGTGCTGGTGGAGGAAAATCCGTCCAAGTTCGATTCCATAGGAGGGCCGGACAATTCGGTTCCTTTTGCCACCATTTTTACAGGGATGATGTTGGTCCAATTATTTTATTGGGGCACCAATCAACAGATCATACAGCGCGCCTTGGGGGCCAAGAACCTGGTAGAGGGCCAAAAAGGCCTATTGCTGGCTTCCTTTTTAAAGGTGTTGGGCCCGCTCATCGTGGTCTTGCCCGGTATTATCGCATACCACCATTTTCAAGGCAACTTGGAAGTGGCCGATCAGGCCTATCCTGCATTGGTAAATGCCGTATTGCCAAAGTATTTGGTAGGGTTCTTTGCCGCGGTACTTTTTGGGGCCATTTTAAGCTCCTTTAACAGTGTGCTCAACAGTTCGGTTACCCTCTTCGGGATCGATATCTACAAACAACATATAAACAAGGAGGCCGGGGAAGTTACCATTGTAAAGTACGGAAAGATATTTGGGGTCGTGCTGGCCATTGCCGCTATGTTGATCGCCCCTATGATCGCCAATGCGGGAAGTCTTTTTGCCTACCTGCAGGAAGTGAACGGGATCTACAGTATTCCCATCCTTACGATCATAGTAGTGGGATACCTGACCAAATACGTGCCCGCCATTGCGGCAAAAATCGGTATTATATCAGGTTCGGTACTGTACATCATCAGTCAGTTTTTCCTTAAACCGTTCTTGGTGGAGAGGGCGATCGATAGTGCGAAGGCCTCCGGGATTACGGATGAGGCCGCCCTGGCCCTTATCGGCGCGAAGGCCTATCCCCATTTTTTACATGTCATGGCCATTCTCTTCCTGTTGAATGTCGGTATTATGTTGATGATTGGAAAAATATGGCCGCGCAAAGAGGCCTTTGAACTGGAATATACCCAGCAGGTGGATATTGTGCCCTATAAATATGTGAACCAAGTGGGCATAGGCCTATGTGTGCTCGTAATTGGCATCTATATCTATTTTGCCCAATATTGAATAAAGGGCAGGACGATCTTTTTAGAACTTTATACAAATAGAAATGCCGAGCCTTTGCGCCCGGCATTTCTATTTGTACATTGTCCAAGATTCGTCTCCGACCGCTTTGTAGGTCAAGATTTATTTATATCCTTACGGACCTAGATCGAAACATTGTTGTCAATTGCAAGGTCAAAGGCCCTTTACTTGGATGTCATGAAAAGTATCTGCCTGTAACTTCAACAGTTCCCCGGCCTTCTTCTTTTTGTAATCGTATATTTCGGACTCGTTTGCAAGATCTTCGTACACTTTGCTGTTCAGGGCGATATCCGTTTCAAGGATCTTCCTGCGCTGTAGGACCTTTTGTGTCGCCCAGGTACTTACCTCACTTTCGGCATCTTCCAGTCTGTAATCGTAGGGTCCTTTTGGCGAAAGTAATTTTGCGATGATGGGGGAGGTCTCTATGGCGAGGAACAGCAGGAATATAAAAAAGGAAGGGAGCCATGGCAATTTGCCCAATGCGGTCACCCGTGCCATTAATCCGTCGAACCCATCAATAATCGGTTGTGTATCCGTAAGTTGTTTTTCGTATTGGGCATTAAGGGCGGTGATCTGCGATTCCAACCCGGATATTTTTTGTGCGTTTTCTTTCTTTAAAAGCTGTAATTCTGCCAATGATGCATCGTGTTTGTCCCTTTTTTCCTGGTATACGGGGCCTTTGCCCAAACGTTTTGTGCCAGAGGTTCCCTCCGCCTCCGTTATGTAGGTGTCATAAAGGGTGTTCGTTTCGAGTTCCTTGGCCGCCACTTCCGTTTTAAGGGCCATGATTTCCCCGTTCAGTTGATTTAAGGCGGGATCGTACTGTTGGGAAATCTGTTGTTGGTTTGCCAAGGTCAGCCCATTTTTCTCTTCCAGTAAAACTTGGTCGATCTCCTTTTCAAAGATTTTCATTTCCAACGGCTTTGATATTACGATGGCGATGATGACCGCAAGTACGATACGGGGTGCCGCCTGTAGGAGCTCGCTGCCTAATCGGTCCCTCTTTCGAATGGTGGAAACGATAAAACGGTCCAGGTTAAAGATCAACAGTCCCCACAACAACCCAAAAAAGACAGCGGCGAACCAGTTGTCGAATACCGTATAAAGGGCATAGGAGGCGGCGATGGTCGCCATAAGGGCGGTAAAGAATACCGTGGCCCCGATACCTGCATATTTGTTCCGTTCCCCAGGGGAGCAAGTGTCGAGAATGGAGGTGTCCGCTCCCGAGCAGAGGATAAAAAATCGTTGTAGCATAGTGTTCGCGTTTTTTGATTTGATGGTACGTGGGCGGTCGACACTTTAGGTCGTATTAAAAAAGGAAAACCGTCCAGTACATCTTAGAACGCAATTTGTGGCATTTTGGTACAAAAAGCCTTTAAAAAGAAGGCCATAGTGTGAAGTTTTACAGTTGGCCCGTTAACAGCCCCCTATCTGGACCCTAGGAAAGTTGCTTACATCAATGGTTGGCGCATTCGTACTTTTTTTGAACAGTTCAATTACTTCTTCAGCTTTATAGGTATGGGGACCGATTTGGAATATGGCCCCTTTTTCGGCCATTTCCCTAATATATTCCAAGGGATCGGGGTTTGGTTTGGGCGGTATTATGGGACCTATAAAACGATGGACATTTTCTGTCGAAATTCTTTTTGGAGCTGTTGGGGCAGGGGGAGCGGAGGGGATACCGGAAGGGTCCTTGGCTATGCCGGGCGGGACGGGGGCTTCTGGTGCTGGGGGGAGTTGGGGAAACGTTTCCGCGGCTTCCCGTTGTTCTGTGGTCATAAGGGCGTATAGATATTGCATGCGATCCACCTCTTTTTTTAGGATGTGCAGATTTTTGGGATCCTGTCCGTTGTATTTCTTGGCCAAAGTGTTGTACTCCGAAATCTGTGCCGGTGATGCCGGTTGGTGCACAAGTTGCTTGTTGGAAAATGAGATGAACAGTACTGCCGTTAGCGGCAGTAATAATAGGCAACGCAGCCAGCTTGTTTTTTTGTTGTTTGCTGTTTTCATGATCTTAAATCGTTTTTTGATGGATGAAAAGGTTATTGCATTTGCCAAGGAGGGTTCTTTGGCGTTGGATACGCATGCCAATAGTATTTCCTGATAGATGCTGGTATCGGCCCCTTTGTCCAGGACGGCACGATCTGCCAAGAACTCGTGGTTCAGCCGGACAAAACGTTTGGTGATATAGATCAGTGGGTGGAACCAGAACAACAGTTGCAGCACTTCCATAAGGAGGATGTCCACGCTATGTTTTTGAAGGGCATGGGCCTCCTCGTGCCAGAATATCTCCTTAGGGATCGTTTTGGAGCGGTAGCGTTGTTGGTCAAAAAAGATATAACGGAAAAAGGTATGTGGGGCCACCTGTCGGGGCAATAGAACATGGGTAAACTTTCTAAACGGAAGTTTATGGCCGCTTTTTATGGTATATAGCATAGTTGCCAGGTTCCATAGGAATTTTAGGGCAAATAGCACTGTTCCCAAAAGGTATGGGATCCACAATAGGTCGGGCAGTCGTTGCTCCCAGGTACGTTCGGGGACGGCCTTGGAAACTGTTTGGGAAAGGGCCGTGTCCAATAGGGGATTTTCTTGCGGGCCCGGGGGCACTATTTCGGTGATGGTGACAAGCGGAATGATGATCGACAGCAGGATAGCGCCCAAAAGAAAGAAGCGGTTAAAACGGTGCAAGGGGGCCTTCTCCAGCAAAAGGGCATAGAAGGTCAAGAGGACCAGAAGGCAGATACTGCTGTGAATAAGATAGGCCCACATGGTCTTATTTTTTTTTGAGTTGATGGTCTATAAGTGCCCTAAGATCTTCCAGTTCCTTTTTGGAAAGGTCCGTTTCCTGCGTAAAGAAGGAAGCGAATTGGGTGGCGCTGTCGTTAAAGAAATTCTTGATCAGGCCGTTCACCTGTTTGGCAAAATAATCCGTTTTTTTGACCAAGGGGAAGTATTGTCGGGAATTGCCATGCGGCACATACCCGATAAAGCCTTTGTCGGCCATCCTTTTTAGGAGGGTGGCCACGGTGGTGGTGGCAGGTTTGGGATCGGGATAGGCGTCCAGCAAATCTTTCATATAGCCTTTTTCCAACTGCCATAGATGGTTCATTAGTTCCTCTTCCGATCCTGAAAGTTTCATGTCCAATATTTTTGCTCTACAAACATAGAACAAATATTTTTATTCTACAAATGTAGAGTTGTTTTTAATGTAGGGTGCGTTAGCTATTGCAGCGGCATCCTTTTGCGGCGGCAAAAGATACAGCGGAAAGAGCGGCCCGTAGGGCAACGCCCAAAACGATAAAGGTTTGGGGGGACCTATCTATTTTGAAAGCTCCGTAAAATACCGATAAAAGTAGGGGATGGTCTCTATGCCCTTCATAAAGTTCCAGATCCCGAAATGTTCATTTGGGGAGTGGATGGCATCACTGTCCAGTCCGAAGCCCATAAGGATGATCTTGCTGTTGAGTTCCTTTTCGAACAGGGCGACGATCGGGATGCTGCCCCCGCCCCTTTGGGGAACGGGATCTTTTCCGAAAGTGGTCTTGTAGGCCTTTGCCGCCGCCTGGTACCCTATATGGTCAATGGGGGTCACATATCCTTGTCCCCCGTGGTGCGGGCGTACGGCCACCGTTACACCGGCCGGGGCTATGGCCTCAAAATGTTCCTTAAAAAGTCCGGTGATATCTTCCCAGTCCTGATCGGGGACCAATCGCATGGAAATTTTGGCAAACGCCTTACTGGCGATGACGGTCTTGGCACCTTTACCGGTATACCCGCCCCAGATACCGTTCACGTCCAAGGTGGGGCGAATGGAATTGCGTTCATTGGTGGTATAATCCTTTTCGCCGTACACGTCAGGAATGTCCAGCACTTTTTTGTAGGCTTCCAGATCAAATGGGGCCTTTGCCATTTCGGCCCGTTCGGCCTCGGAGAGCGGCCGTACCTTGTCGTAGAACCCGGGGATGGTGATATGGTTGTTTTCGTCGTGCAGGGAAGCGATCATCTTGGCCAATACGTTGATCGGATTGGCAACGGCCCCGCCATAGAGGCCGGAATGCAGGTCCCGGTTGGCCCCTGTGACCTCCACTTCCACGTAGCTGAGGCCACGTAGGCCGGTGGTAATGGACGGTACTTCCTTTGAGATCATGCCCGTATCGGAGATGAGGATGATATCATTGGCCAATTTCGCTTGGTTTTCGGCCACAAAACGTCCTAAATGAACGCTGCCGACCTCTTCTTCGCCTTCCACCATAAATTTTACGTTACAGGGCAAACGGTGGTGCCGTACCATAAATTCGAGGGCCTTGAGGTGCATAAAAAGCTGGCCCTTGTCGTCGCAGGCGCCCCGGGCGAAGATGGCGCCCTCGGGATGTACAGGCGTATTTTTGATCACGGGTTCGAACGGGGGGGAGTCCCATAGTTCCAAGGGGTCCGCCGGCTGTACGTCATAATGGCCATAGACCAGCACGGTGGGCAGGGAGGGATCGATGATTTTTTCGGCATAGACAATGGGATGGCCCTTGGTGGTACAGATTTCAGCGGTATCACAGCCTGCGTCCAAAAGGGCCGATTTAATGGCCGTTGCCGCGGCGAGCACGTCTTCGGTATAGGCCGGATCGGCACTGATGGAAGGTATCTTAAGCAACTGTACCAGCTCTTTTATAAATCGTTCCCTATGTTCTTCCAGGTAATCGGAAAGCTCTTGCATACTGTTGTTTTTATAAGGAACCCGTTTGTTCACGTCCATCCAAAAAGTTTGAACGGGTTCAGGTTCAAAATTACAAAAAAGATGTCAGCGCCTATAGGATTCCCCTAGCAGGTTGTGATGTTTTGAAAGGGGACAAAATTTTTTATGGCACAAGTATTTCATAATACAAAATTTGCTT
>TARA_R110002020_G_scaffold12642_13_pt1 | contig 26025 bp, 46 predicted proteins | sample TARA_R110002020 | Tara Oceans TARA_R110002020 (sample SAMEA4396489) | marine metagenome | biome: Westerlies Biome; feature: [MES] marine water layer (ENVO:01000295) within the mesopelagic zone...; material: water (ENVO:00002006), including particulate matter (ENVO:01000060) such...
CTTACCCGCAAATAATATCCCACACTGGATGCCCCAGTGTAAACTTTAACACCGATTTCAAAGGAGGGATGTGGCTACGAATCGCCACGATTGAGGTTATACCTTGACGGCTGACTATAAGTCGAACAGAACACCGCATTCAGTATACTGAGTATCAACCATCCAAAATTCGTTATATCCCCTGAGGACACTCTTGACACAAGAAGATAGAGAATCCTCAGGTTCAGGCACTGACTAACATTTATAGGGCCTTACATATAGGGCCTATAATAGGAACGAACATATGGCAGACCAACCAATGGCATATGCACGTATGCCTAAGAACGACTTCGATAAAGTCGTCCGCATATCCGGTATCCTCGGGAAGCCACACGGTCTGAGAGTAGCTATGGGTAAAGCCATAGTTGTCCTCGCAGAGAGTGGTGAACATAAGGAATACTACAAGGCGCTAGGAGATAATATCAAGAAGCAACTACCTCGTGGTATGACTAATGGTGAGAAGGCCGGTATAGTAGTCAACACGGCTACCGAAGATGAGTTTGAGACTTTCGTTGGAAAGCTCGACTCTAAAGCTGCGGACAAACTTAGAGAACTCCTTCTTAAGGCTGAGAAGAAGACCAAATAATCTTCCCGTGCAGTAAGTAGCGAACTCAAAGAGTCCGGTCCCGAGACATATCCACATACGTGTGAGGAAATATCGGACACTTACTTCGTTCCATTTACATTATGACTGGTGAATTCAGAAACTTCGCTAAAGAAAGTATGAAACTGAGAGAAAGGCACAATAAAGAATGGATGGCTTTCTTAAAGAGATACAAATTTGGCGGTAAAATAGACATCGTGTATAAGGAATTATCCGGTGTAGGGCAAGAAAAAAAATGCGATTGTTGCAAATAAGCTTCTAGCCCTGAAGAGCCCGAGGAGAGCTTATCTCCTCACCTTACGCTTCTCAAATTAATCCAAAAACCGACACCCGTGTGACTAGTTAAAGTTGAGTCTATGAATTCTGCAGAGACTTTTTCAACAGAACTCGGTAGATGTGGTAGTGAATCACTGAGAAGAACAAGACCTGTGTAAATAGGATAGTCCAATAAATCCGGAGTGAATACATCAAAGGGCTGAAGAAGCTGAACAGTTGACAAGCTCGAGTGAGTAAGCCAGATTCACAACCCCCCGACAAACTCCGGTAGGGCTCAGGCACTGACGATGATTAAAAACGATATGAGTAGGGGGTGAGTCTAACTAAGGTGAGAAGCCTTGACACCCCCGAAAGGTATTTTACCAGATAAATTATATTTCTAACTCCGAGTAGTTCAGGAAGAGGTCGCCCGAAGGGGGCGGCCAAAACAAGAGATACGGTGAGGCTCTCTCCTCTCGGGGGCCACCCAGCAGAAATTCCTGGTGCTGCGGCAGACTGCTACAGCGTGTGTGAGAGATGCTACAGCACTCGCGCAAATGCTACAGCGCTAGGTGAGAAACCACAGCAGATGCTTTTTTTGAAACGCTAAAGCTCGATGAGAAATGCTGCAGCACAGAATGCTGCGGCAGTCTGTCAGGGCAGGTGAGAAACGCTGTAGCACAAACTAGAACCAGCAGTTTAGGTTCCCCCCCTTGCTGTAGTTTTTTTAAAAAAGAAGTTTACGTTTTCTTTTTTACATATGCACTCCCTTAGGCTGTATATTATAGTATTATATAGCAGTATACATACTAAGCATATGCTTTAAGGGTAAGTATATAGCAATTGCTTTGCTCAGATATAACATATTTACTAAGATATATAGATATTATGCTATAATACATAGATATTGCTATAGTATTGCTTAGTATGCTATAATACTAAGAAGGCATAGCGTATGATACCCCAAATTTTTAGCATATCTGATGATAATTGCTGGAAATAGGATGGTTAATCTGCTGGTACGAGGCTTTATATATTTTGCCGTGTTTAGGTATTCACGAAGTGCTAAGTTGACCCAAATGCTGTGGTCAATGCTAAGTGCTCGAGGACAAAAGAAATGCTAGAATCAGAAAGTATGCAGAAGTTGAATGCTGTATTAGGTTTTGATGTGCGTGATTCGGATATGTCTGCTGCAGACCTTAAACGTTTGCTGTCAGAATTCCGGCACCATATCCACAGCACTCAACAAAGTAAGAAGCGCCGTAGACCGGCCAGATATACTGTATTATATGCAGTAAACAGCAAACGCCTTTCATATGCTTTGCATCACGGTATGTTGCCGGGGTGTGTATGCAAGTGCCGTATGTCAGATGCCGATTCAGGCAGAGTAGATGCTATGGAGTGTTTGTATTCGCTGTGATACAGGATAAGTGCTAGAATGGAAATAGATTTAAACAAGTTAAAATTATTGCTGGAGTGGCAACTCAAATGCAACGGTCGTAAACCACTGCTGCACGTGAGAGAAGATGATGCAATCACCAATAAGTTTTTACAAGAGGAAACCAACCGCTGGAATAATAGGGATGACAGTGCATTTGTCACACCTGCTAAAGTAGAAGAATTTATGCATCAGTTCATAGACTGTCTTGCTCAGATAGAGAGCCGTGACCGAATATGGTTGATGAAGAGGATTCAAACGCTGGGAGGGTATGGATACCGCTCTGGTGGAGTGACGGGAAAGAATGAATATACTAAAGATAAGAGCCGTGTAGATGGTTCAATGTATCAAACTAAAAGAAGGTAATGCTAGAAATGAATAACGCAAACGACAAATGGGATAGAGAACTGCAGCAAAAGAAATGTAAACTTAACTGTGGTGAGCCAGCACTTCAAGGATGGAGATATGCTAATATGTGTAGAAGGTGCTATGATGACCACAGCAAGGCAATGATTATGTTGTGCTCTACTAATGGTGGTGTGCTGTGATTACAATTTGTGATTCTTGCTGGACCCACATAGAAAATAACAGCAGAACAGTATGGTGGATAGATAAGAATGCCTGCTGTAATGACGAGGAATGTGAAGTTTATATGACAGGACACGGCACATAATGACAGAAGATGATTTTGAGTGGTGGTATATGTATATAGCATTTATGAGAGAGTGCCGCAATTGAAACCAGGAATGCTGTAATGAATCAAGTAATGCCGATAGTGTCTGAGCAGAACGTGTCCTCGGTCTGCTGGGATGCCGGTAAAGTGCTAGATTTGAATGAGAGAAAATGCTGGAACGAGTCTTTATATATATTGCCGGGGTTAGGATATTGTCGAAAGACACAAATGAAATGGAGATGCTGTAATGCCTGAAGAAACAACAAATGATAATGCCGTGACACCACCACAATGTGATGTGTGTTCTGCTGAGTGCACTGATGAAGTGCGTAGCTCAGACGATTACGATTGTATATGTTGCGACTGCTGGGATGATATGCACGAATGTGAATTTTGCGGTTCGATTACAGATGAATCCCACGAAACTGTAGCAGGTGACGAAGTATGTGCTAGTTGTGCAGAAGGTTGTCAAGTTTGCGTCAGTTGCGATTTATATATTAACTTAAGTCGTCACGATTATTACGAACATCCACAAGACTACGAATACTGCTGTTCTTCTTGTGCAGGTGACCAAAATATGTTCGACTGTGGGCGCTGTGGAACTGAAGTTTATTATTGTGATTCCGGTGAAGATTGGGCAGAAAATGGCGAGTGCTACAATTGTTATCACAATCGACCAGAAGAAATGTGGGATAGAGTTTCAACATCAGTTGCTCAATCAGATGTGCCGTTGTCAAAACATTATGAGTCGGCAGGTCAAACAGTTAGACAGTTCTATTATAATTTTTACTGCAATCAATCAGGTGATTATGCTCATAACGATAATCAATTACAAAAATCAGGTGGTGGCTACGGCAAAGGCTTTGGCTATTACAACACTAACATTGAAGTTGCGTCAGATACAATAGACAAAATGACAAAACATATTTATAAATTTATCAGAAGTAGACGTATGTATTGTGACCACCGTAAATACGGCATTTACAATCCATTTGTAGATTACTTCAAAGAAGCTATACGGTTTGTTGATGAAAAAACCGGTGAATACATCGATGCATCTGCTGTCACAATGCAAGAGTTCGGTCAGAACTACCACGACTACAGTGTATCATCAATAGATAGAGTCAAGATTGGCGAAATGCTAACTGATGACTTAAAAAACAAACGTCTATTAAGAAATAACATTATTAAATCCTTAAGTGGCTCAGCCGGTAAGCGACTGCCGTTATTACTTTACAAAGATGATTTATTTTATAGTGATTACGAAAAATACAAGACCAACAGTGCTGCAACTAAGCTCAAAGTTCGTATTGGGTTTGACCCAGAAGATATGTCGAGTGTGTTAGCATTCAATCGTGCTGTAGGTAGTTGTCAAGTTCGCAGTAATCAAGACACATACGCTTTTGGTATGATAGATATGGTGACTAATCCACATCTGCTATACCTTATTTACGATGGTGACGAATTGGTCGGTCGTTCTGTTATTAGACTATTCAAACACGATGGAAACGACATCACATACGTAGCACCTTCAAGATTATATTTATCAAAGTTTACCCACATCAAAACATCCTTGTATAACAGTATGTTCAGTGCTGTGCAAGAGTGGGCTGATATGAATTTCGGTCCAGAAAAGTTTCAGATGATGGCATACACAACAACTCGACACGACAGTGCTGCAGTATGGGACTATCTTAACAAGTCCAAGTATGCTATTTCTAAGGGTGAAATTGACAACGTTAGAGTGCTGTATACAAATTGGTGGCATCAGTGGTGGAATGAAAAGCCCGGCAGTGACGAGGCTAACTTCACATATTACCAAGACGAAAGTATGTCAACCGAGTTCGGCCAAGTCAAAGCAAATGCTGGGACCGCAGGGTCACCACGTTATAATTACGCAAGTCGTGAAAGAATAAATTCACGGCACTACTATTTAGTAGAGGAAATAAACAACACAAATGAGTGAACAAGAAGACAAAACAATAGCACTTGAAGTCGATGATATCGACGAAGAAGGTGTAGAGATAGCAAGTCGTCGTGTTCCGGTGAAAGATATGGATATGCTCAATGCAGTAGAAAGTTTGACAACAATGTTCGAGCTGTTTACACCATCAGGTGATGAACACGCTATGATATCATTAGTTTCGAAGTTTCTTACAAAAAATGACATAGACTATGAGATAGATTGTGCTGGTAATATGTATTTCAAAAATCATATTGCAGGTGCCAATAGATTCATAGTAAATGCTCATATGGATACCGTAGCTAACGGTATTGCAGAACTCGAAGTGCTCGAGTCTACTCCATCCAAAACCATTATTCAATCAACGAATAATCAGGTCATCGGTGCAGACGACAAGTGTGGTGTCTATGCTGTCCTTAAGATGATTACGGACAAGTCAATAGATTACCCACTCTCCGGTTTGCTATGTGTATCAGAAGAAATAGGATTAGTAGGCAGTCAGTATGCTATGGAACACCATAGTGATTACTTTGCAGACTGCATATTCTGTATTACTGTTGATAGACGTGGCAATACCGACATAGTGACAACAAACAGCGATGTGCAGTTGTCAAGTGATGACATAATCACTAAGTTAGATGAGTTCGGTGCCGAGTTTGGCTACAAACACACAACCGGTTCTATATCTGACGTAAGTAATATAGTCAAAGAACTACAAATCAATGGAATCAATATGGCTGCCGGATATTACGGTGCGCACACCGGTTCAGAGAAAGTTGTAGTAGAAGAACTGCTCGCATCAATCAAGTGGTTGTCACGTATAATGATACCACGTATGCGTGTTTACCTTATTGGTAATCCTGATGCTGTCAAATACAAACCAATTGCCCCAATTAGATACTACAGTTATGGTGGTTGGAATGATTATGCAGACTCACGCTGGACTTATAATACAGGTAAAGGTGTGTATGGTGGCTACAGTGCTGCGTTGAAGAAAGAAAGGGAGAATGACGATTTAGAAGATATGTTAGAAGATGCTCTGGACAAATGGCTTAGAATATTAGATGACATAGAGTTGACAGGTGGCTGGTATATGCTAGATTGTTTAGCTGAAGATGCGTCATATCGTCTATCCAATAGCGGTAAGTCATTAGTCATTACAGATGGATGGTCTACATACTGTCAAGAAATGGAAGAAGTTGCTAAATGTATTGATTGTGGCTACGGTCAAGGTGACGGTGATGCTACAATATCATTAGAAGCGATAGATAAATATTATGAATCGTTAGATGTTCACGGATTTAGTGCTTCGTTTGATGAAGAAGGTGATTGGGTATAATGGCAGATAGGTATTTAGTGCATTGTCCAGAGTGTAATCACGGCGATAGGTTGTGGAAAGTCAAAGATGAAACCTTTTATCGCTGTAGTGGCTGTAAGAATGAATGGTTTGATTCAGAAGTCGTTAGAGTAAAGTTTAAGACCATCAAGTTTGATGGTAAGGACGGCAGTCAGAAGTATCTGGCGCTGACTCCCAAAGTAGTAGCGAGATGGAAGAGAGATAGTGCTGGATACTATGCCAAACCGTTCACTAAACATCAATTCAAGAAAGATGGCGATGAAGCACACAGATACAATAACGTTAAAAGTATAGGTCGTGCTAAGAAGGGTTGGAGAGGCAGAAGAGATGATAAACTGCTAAGGAGGCTTAAGAAAAAGTAAGGTGGATAGGATTAAAGTATTGCAAAATATCACTAACGGAAAATATGCTGGGGATGATGCCCCAATGAGTTCCGTTCCCGTGTGGCTAGCATATCCCTGACGGTAGTAGAAGACAATCCTCTGTATTCTGCTCTAAGTTGTCCGTCGGTTGCAGTATATGTCAGGAGTCTACTGCGAGTAATCGGAAATGTCGAGTTGTCCAGAACTCCGCTGGTCTTGAGGTTTGTTTGTATTTTCCTCGCGCAAGTGCTCGATATAGTGAGAATAATGCATAGCTTTAATCCCCACAAACTAACAAATTAAGGAATAAATATGGTAGAAGTAAGTATAATAAACGCTGCGAAATTTAAAGAAGCGCACAATTCGATAGAATCGACGGAAGGTCTTATCCTACGTGGATGGTTGAATCAACCACGTTATCATTATGAGGCTGGATTTGAAGATGCAGGTCATAAATTTTCTGCTATTGACACAAGGATTATGGGTGAATCCCAAAGAGTTAACCACGTTGTGATAATGTATAGAAGATTAGGTCTTAATTACGTCGAAAGGATTAACTTAAAAACGTTTGATAAAATAGAACGTCGTGACAAACTGAGAAATTTATATGCTAGACTATTACAGTGGGTGATGAATGAAGAGATAAAACCTGATAGTGATATTGTGATATACAGAACACACAAACAAAGACGGAATATGACCAGAAAATGGGACAATGTTAAGTTCCCAATCCGATTTGTTGATGATACTTATGCTATATTGACAGGCATTACAAATTGGTATATGCGTTTAAATGACTTATTGATGCGAATTGCTCCAAATGGTGAGCCTGAACATCCAAGTGTAAATGATGTTGTAGAGTTTAACACATTTATCACTGATGTATTGCACACTGAAGACCCATTTATTATCAACCACAGTGTTTTTAGAGATAGATGCTGGTATCTGTGGGTATGGCTTAGAGCTTACAAGTCTAATATATGGGATATAATGGCTAATGACGGTATGTCTAATGAAGTAATGATGCGAGGTGAGCTTGTGCTATGGAAGAAAGGTAAATGTATACTTAGGGCAGAGAATTACTTAAACAGTGAAAGACCTGCCGATAGATTGGTAGGTTTAGAACCAGACAACCTATCAGAATACTTTGATGATATGCCGGATGAGGTTCTAAAAGACCAACCGTGGATTAAGGATGGAAGGTTTTAAATAAAATGACGGCAATTAGAGTTATGGCGTGTAGTATGCGGTTAAGTCACTTTAACTTGTATTTTACTGCAATGGGTATTACTACACGTCAAAACACCGGTTTCTCAATGCGGAAGAGAATTAAATACTACACCTTAAAAAGTAGCCACCCTGAGGTTAAATATGAAGAGAGCAGATAAAATAGATAAGATGATTGCAGAGTTTATAGCAGAGATGTTAATAAGCGAGTATGGGATGAACCTTGATGGCATTCACGAGTTCCCTGCTGGGAGCGAGGTAGTCGGAGAAGTCGTCTTAGAAGAACATAGAGGTGGAATGGGGTCAGTAGAGATAGCACCTATCATATATGATGAAACAAAAATGGACCCGATAGTGAATACAAATGAATTAGAGTGTAAAAATGACAAAAAGAGAAGATAAAGAAAAAATGCTAGATAGTATTTGTGACCCTGAAGAACTGTCAGGGTTCACTGTGCTAGAAGAGATAGAGTTCACGTTATATGCTTTACAAGCTGAACTAAATAGACTACAAAAGTTAGTCTTTATATACAAGCAAGACAAAGAATAGATTATGTCGGCAGATTACAGTGACGAACCATCTTGCACACGCCGTGGAACAGGTTGGGTTGACTTTTCTAAAATTAGAAAGAAACCTATAAAGCGTGTCAAATTAAAAAAGAAGAAGAATAATGCCCAATAAGATATGCTACATATGCAATCGCAATGAGTGTGAGGAACTGCTAGACATTTATTGTTTAGATTGTAGTTGGGATATACATTACAGTAGACAGTGGCACTTACGCCACACAACAAAAGAGGAATGGAAAAATGACAAGAGAAAAGAAATGTCCTAAATGCAAACAAACTGCTAAGTTTGATGAGGGTGACCTCAAATTAGACATACTACAACACTATTATTGTAGTGAATGTATGCTATGGACAGAGAACAGACACACATCTATCTGGACTGATGGATGCGAGGAATTTAAGAGTAATGGTAGAATACACCATACGAGGTTGATATAATGAAAATCACACGAGAAGAGTTTAATGAAATGTATGAAGCCGATGGACACACAGGTTTACCTAAGTGTAAATGCTGTGGAAGAATAGATACTGACACAAGTTTATACTATGAGGTAATAGATGAGTGACGGCAGGTATGAGGCAGAAGAAAGGCAAAGACTCGATGATAAATATTTACATATGTGTCAAGTTGCTGAGAACTCTGCAAGAGAATTGATGGAACGAGATAAAATGTTGTATTCATCAAGAGAGAAAGAGAAAGAGCTTAGACTTTCTAACAAAAAGTTAAGGCTTTACATCAAAGAGATTGCTGAAATAATATATATGCAAGACAAATTAGAAAATCAAGATGCTTGGGTTCAATATATGATGACAATGGGATTATATTCACCGTATAATACTTGGGATGATGTATCTCGGATAGAGGAACGGAAGGAAAAAAATGATGCACAAATATAAAATAGTTGTAGATGATAGAGATGTTGAAATTCTACGAAAGTATAGAATAGAAACAGAGAAACAACAACCAGATGAGTTAAATGACATAATACTTGATATATTAAATCAAATAGAGTCAAAATACGATAAGAGGTTGCATAAGGAAAGAGTGCTAAGACTGATGGCAGAACAGAGAGGTATGACATATGAGTGATAATCAAATGTCAGAAGCTGAATGGTATATGCTATTTGCATTCTTTATAGCGATATGGATGATATTAATGATGGTGATGTTCAGATGAGGTTAGTGACTGATTCAGAGGAAATGTTTATGTTTGGATTACTGCTAGGTTTTATCACCGGTGCTATACTAGGGGTGTATTGGTAATGCAGACATTCTTACCATATGCTGATTTTTACACATCAGCTTCGTGTTTAGATTACAAAAGATTAGGTAAACAACGCGTTGAAGCTAAACAAATACTAAATGCGTTAGACCCTGATTACAATAAGAAAGGATGGAAGACACACCCTGCTGTGCTTATGTGGAAAGGTTATGAAGAAGCCCTCAAGTATTACGCTAATGAGATGATAACAGAATGGGTATTTCGTGGATACAACAACACAATGCAAATGTATGAAATAGATAGAGATAACTATAAACTTCCGCCGTGGATAGGTAATGAAGAGTTCCATAAATCACATAGAATGAATTTATTACGCAAAGACTACGACTTTTATAGTGACATTTTCGATGAGCCAATAAAATATACAACATATGAGATAGAATCTTATCCGTATTGGTGGCCAACGGAGCACGAACAATGAGACGACGACACTTTGTTGATTCTGATGCAAGAAGAACGATGTGCGGTCACGATATGACAGACCAAGAGATGTTTCACGCTAAAAAATGCCCACCACATCACATTAACTGTAAAAAATGTATGTTGATAGGAAGGCACAAATAATGGAACCTATAGAAGATTTTATTGACGGCAGTGGCATAACTGAATGCCCAGATTGCGGGGAAATTGTAGAACCCGTGTTAGCCAAATCAGTATTCGGAGAAACTGAAGTGTGTCCTTATTGTGGCGTTTATGATGCTGCAACAGGTGAACAATGAGCCGTTTTAAGAATGGGGATAAACACCCTATTGGTCCCCGTTTTGCTACAGGTGGCTATGAGAAATGGAATTGGTGTTCAATATGCACTGCAATTTGGGATAAATCTATAATTAGATGTCCTGATTGTAATCAATTAACGAGAAGTAAGACGAGGTGGAAGTAATGGGAACCGGTGACGACAATCCAGATAGTATAGGAATGAAATTCAAATTACTTATCGGATGTGCTCACTTCTTTGCACGTTTGCTGGATAAGATATACGAAGGTGAGGATGTATGGGGAAGAGAAGAGGCGTGGTTTTGGGTGCTAGAAGACTGAACTGTAAAATATGCGGTAAAGTTATATATAGCGGTAAGTGGTGTTATACGTGTTGGGAGACCAAATATGAAAATTAAAAGAGAACTGAAATTTGCTACGTTTGAATATGATGACGAAAGCAAATCGATAATGATAGAGACGAGAAATAAAACAGGCAGAATGGAAGATGGCGTAGAGGTTTTACCTACGAATGGTCGCATTGAATTGGATAAAGTGAATACTTTTGCTTTACTACGATTTATGATTAGAATAGCGCAGAGGAATTGGTTCCGTAAATGGTTGAAACCAGAGAACTCCGAAAGCTAATCAAAGCTAGATTTGGCAGACGACGACCGACTGCTGCAGAAATCAAAGCTTTAAAGGATGAATATAATTTATAATGAGACCTACACTGATTAACGGGAACGCATTAGATGTTGTCAAAACTTTAGATGATGACAGCATTCAGAGTGTTGTTACGTCACCACCCTATTGGGGATTGAGAGATTACGGTGACTCGCAACAGTTTGGGTGTGAACCCACAGTTGAAGATTATGCTGCTAATTTAGTAGCTTTATTTGAAGAAATAAAACCAAAGTTAAAGGATGATGGAACAATATGGATAAATATAGGAGACAGTTATAGTGGGTTTTCTGGCAACCTCGGCGGTGCTTCAGGAAGTGACCAAAATGGAAAGCGAAATGCTGGAGTGGTTAAAAGAGGAGCTAATCTCAAAAAAAGAGACCTTATTGGTGTGCCGTGGGTGGCGGCATTTGCCCTCAGAGAAGCTGGGTGGTATTTACGTTGTGATATTGTTTGGCACAAACCTAACCCCATCCCTGAAAGTGTCACAAATAGACCTACAAGGGCCCACGAGTTTATATTTTTGCTGTCGAAGAGTGAGAAATACTTCTACGATATGGACGGAATAAGAGAGCCTTTAGCAGCTCCCCCACCTAAACAGTTTAACAGTAAGGGAGAAAGAGTGATAGTTGGCGACGTGTCTAAAGGTAAAAATGCTAGAGACGTTTGGTCTATACCAACAGCTTCTATCAGAAACTCACACATCGCAGTGTTTCCGGAAGAATTACCAGAGAAATGTATATTAGCTAGCACAAAACCGGGGGACACAGTATTAGACCCCTTTTCAGGTAGTGCAACTACTTGTCGAGTGTCAGCTCGATTAAATAGAAACAGTATAGGAATAGAACTATCAGAGAAGTTTCACAAATTAGCTGTAAAGTTAACTTTAAATGATAGCACATCACTGGAGGATTATGGCAAGAAAGAATGATACCGGTAAACAATTCGAATCTGAAGTTCGAAGGTCCTTAAAGACTAGCAATTGTTTTTGGTTTAGAATACAAGATACAAATGATGTAGCAAGATACTTACCAACTCAAGCAGTAGCTGAGAAGCAACCCGGTGATTTTCTTGCTCTGTACCAGGGAATGATGGTATTAATTGAATGCAAAACCAGTAAGAGAGAAACGTCATTTCCATTATTTTACAGAGATACACGTTCAATACCTGAGCATCAGGTAGAGGCAGCTAAGTTGGTTGAACAGAATGGTGGTAGAGCTTTCTTTTTAATTCGACGTGATAAACATAGAGATAAGCAAGTTTATGCTTTGACTTGGAGACAGGTAAATAATTTATACAAGACAGGAAAGAAGTCTGTTAAATGGGATAATATAAAACAACGAGCGACCCCTGTTTCTCGTCTTAAATCACCTTTAAGATGGGACTTAGAGAAGCTCTTTAAGAGGACAAAGAAACCTTTAAATAGAAAGTAGGGGATTTAACTAAAATGATTAAGAAGTTTAAAGAATTGCTAGATGACGACGCAGATATGATTGATATTGATGCTCTGTTGTCTGAAGAAGATAAAGAATCGTATAATAAATGGTTGAGTATTTTCACGCAATTAACGCCTTTTAATATTCCTACTGGATTACAAAAGGTAATAGACGATAATGAATTAGAAGAGTCAGATGAGGTAGTATTACTTGCTTATATGAAATTCTTCGAACAACGTATATTCCAAATGGCTAAAGCAGGAACGTTGAAAAATGGAAAGAAAAAGACAGATAGTGAATATGATGGAGCAATGTTTGGTTAACTTTAGAAATTGCTGGAACAAAGAAAGTAAGAAGTTTAAACAAACTCTTATACAAAAGTTGCAGTGTCGAGGTGTAGAACCGACATATAAGAATTGTAAAGATTTTTATTATGGTAGCATCAAAGCGTATAAAGACCCACGAAATGGAATTATCGAGCATATCCACGTTAAGGATATAATTAAAAATAAAAGGAGACACAGTAATAATGGAACCACACGGCCAATGGCGAAGAGAGATAGATATAAGAAACGGAAGTTTAACAGGTGATTGGTGGCCTTTCGTAGAGAATATAAACGCAATACTTAGCAGATTAGATGAAATTGAAAACGAATTTAGTGACTTGGAAAACAAGGTCGATGAGACGCTGGGTCTTATCAAGGGTATATACAAATCCTTACACAAATTACATTTCTTTGATAAAGAAAGAAAACTCAACTGGAAAGCAGTTGAATTAATAGGAGAACTATTAGATGACAGAAAACGAAGTGAAGAAGAAGAAGAGCGAAGAGCAGATGGCAAGTCAGAAAACAAATGATTTATTGCTGGAACAAATGTTTCAAACACACGCAGACAATCAATTGTTAAGAGGTCAGAATAAGCATATCTTAAAGATAGGCAATATAAGAGTAGAAGTGTTACCAACTAGTGATGACAAAATAGCAGATGTATTCAAACAGTTTACAAAGTTTGCTAAAGAAATGAAAAAGCTTCACAACAACAGTCATTTAAAAGATGATGGCAGTGATAGTGGTATGTCTACATTGATGGACCAGATGGTAGGTTAATGCAGTTCGGGGAATTAAGTCGTGTTGGACTGGTTACGGGTTCAATACTTGGCAAATGCACATTCTGTTCTAGTAAAGTGCAACAAGACAATAAGAACGTATGTTCAAAATTTGCTTTCGTGCATAACTCTAAGTGGTTGTGTGGTGATTGCATTGTTGGTATGTCTGATACAGTTGCACACGTAGCAGAACAAGCAAAGAAGTATAAAGTTATACTTGATACAGTGGGAGTTGACGAAGAAGCGGACTTCATTGTAGACGTAAAAACGGGTAAGTTAATACCCGCAGAAAAATGACATTAGCTATATATAGCACATCCGTGTTACTTAGCAAGAGGTAAAAATATGCCTGATTACAAAAGTAAAGAAAACAGTGAATTGGAAGAAATTGTTGGGTTATTCCGCAATGAGAGCAAAGCCGGAAAGGTCTACTACGGTGGAAAGATGGCAGATGGAACAGAAGTAGTTATGTTTCGTAACGACTACTGGGAAGAAGGGAGCAACCGCCCATACTTTAGATTATATAAGCGCACAGGTAATGCGCCTAAAAAAATAGAAGACTAAAGTGAGTGGTTACAGCGATTGGTTACAGTCGCCCTATAGTGCGAGAGTTTGGCTTCAAACTTCAATGACCGCTAAAGCTCAGTTTGCTTTTGTAAATCCTTTACATAGGCTAAAACATTGGATAGCTTCTAAGGGTAAAAGAGTAGACTGCTGGAAACAGAGAGATAAAGAATGTTTCTATTGTAACAAAGGTATAGACCAACAGCACGAATATGCTTATGGTGTATACATTGGTAAGGGTGATGCTGAGATAAAGTATTTACATACTAATCTCACAACCCATACCCACATACAAAACATATTTTCACAGTTTTTTGACGAGAGTCAGAATCCTTGTGACCTAGTATTTGCTGTAGAACGCACAGAGATTACCAATCTCAGTGGAGTGCGAGTGCTAGGGTATGACATTAAACAAATAGATGATGAAGAGATGTTTGTGCCGGAAGTGTTAAGACCTTCCCCACTATCACCTTTCCAGAATTTAGTAAGGGATTTCAAATGGATAGTTCCAGAAGAAATAGTTGTCAAGTTGTTAGACTATGATAGCAAACCCTTTAATCTTATAGATTTATTTCTATTGATAAAACAAAAAGCACCAAAGCTTCCTGATAAGACAGCTAAGTCTTATGCTGTGAGGCTATTGGAAAATGGAGTGTTAGACGTGAAGAAAGCAAAGGAGTATAGGCATTGAGCTACGAGATTGAGGATTTAGTAAGATACTTTCACAATACTCGTAATGAGAAGGGACAACTTGTTCCTATAATTGGAGAAGATAAATTAGCTGTCACATCAGCGTTAGCATATTTGTTAGAAGATACTAACTTTATGATTAATGCATATAGTGGGACAGGTAAGACTGTTATTATGAATGCAGTTTTTGATTTATTAAGAGGCACTGGTATCAAGACTACTACGATAGAACAGTTGTCAGATACAGCATTGTGGTATGATATGGATAAGATAAACCAATCTAGGTTTATTGCTATACCAGAAGCACAGAAGTGTCCTGAAAGTATTATTGAGATACTTAAAACGTGGGCTGATGATAGACCTGCTGTAAGGAAAAGGACAGATGTCACTATTCAGGATGTTAGAGAACAGACCCTTATACCTAAATTTGTGTTTATGTGTAAGGCTGTAGAAAACAAAAGAGGTGATGCATTTCTAGATGCTGAGTTAGAACGTAGGTATATGATAACACATACAAACCCTACTGTAGCTCAGACACAGGATGTTATTAGGCATAAGTTAGATAATCTAGCAAGACCACAAGAAGATATTATCACTATGTCTGATGAAGAGATTCAAGGACTGCGTGACCACATCAAAGAATGTATAGTTAGAAGAGATGATGAAAAAGCAATAAAGGTTAGAAACCCTTGTGCTCCATTCTTATTTGATATTATACCAACTCTGTTTCCTATAGCACGTAGTAAAGTTCATTATTTTATGAAACTTATTAACGCTGTAGCTAGGTTCTATCCAGGTGAAATGATTACATCAGAGCGTAATGACACAACATACGGTTTGATTACTCCGAAACACTGTTGGTTAGCTACACAGATATACATTGATACATTTGTTACAGAGTGTTTACAAATGCCATCACACGGTATTGATATACTAAAACTGATACCTGATAGTGAGATAGACCAATACGGTATGGTTACTAGTGAAGTAGTCAAGATGACAAAGAAAGAGATACAACAAGGAGCTAGAGCTGCTGGGTTACCTTTCTCAGGTAAGAATATTAATCCACTACTAACATCATTAACAATGCTTGGGTTCTTGGAACAAGAAGAAGATGGTGGTAAACAGTTCTGGTTTAAATCACCACTTATTAGAGAGCCTAGCACTAAGATAGACTGGAATGAGTTGATGAAAAACACACAACAGTTTGTTAGAGAGACTTGGCCAGAGGTAGCAGATGAGTATAACAACAAATACTGCACTGAAGTAGAATTAAGTAATCCTTTTACTAACGAAAAAACAGTATTAAAAGCTGGTAAACCCAAAGAAACGATACCAGATAAGCAAGACTACGGTGGTTGGTATGAGGGTTAAGCTTCCGTATAAACCTAAGGGTGAGATGTTTGCTGTGGTTAAAGATATGGTGGGTGGTAGTAGAGCCTCTGTGTTCTGTGAAGATGGTAAGAGTCGCACAGGTAGGATTGTAGGTAAGATGAAAAAGAAAGTTTGGATAAGACCTAACGATATACTAATCATTACGCCGTGGGTTGTGCAAAGTGATAGTAAGTGTGATATTGTGTATAGATATACAGTTACAGAGAAGGAAAGGTTAAACAAAAAGAATTTTATACCAGAGGTATTAAAATGACACTAACAGAATGGCTAGTGTTCTTTGCTGTTATTGATGGACCAATCTTTGGTTTATGTTATATGATATGGAGGAAAATTAAACGATGAATTTTGCAAGGTGTAACACTTGTCAGTGTAAATTAGCAGTTGAATATATAAGATATAGAGATACAGCAGGGAACCCCTACTGTCAGATATGTTATCAGAGGTTACTGATATGAAGATACCTCTAATGGCAATTTCTAATAGAACTACTGTCAACAAAATGACTGGACAACAGCAAGTGATACTATGGTCAAGAGACCAGAAGTTAGTTATAAAGTCACCAAGAACACACTATTACTATAAACAAGGTGATGGTGAACATTACAAAGTGCTAGGTAGCCAGAAGTTAGTTCAATATAACAGACACTTAGTGCAGAATGTTGCTGATTTAAACAAAGATAGAATAGGACCTTTAGCTAAAATAGATGGCGTGTCAGTGAATGAAGTAGAAAGGATTGCTATAGAACACCCTGAGTTCTTTACGAAGTTTACTGGAGAAAAACCAAAGTCATTGTGTTATGATTTAGAGGTAACATCAGCAGATGGTTCGTTTCCTTTAGGTAAGAAACACCCAATAGTAGCAATAGGATATGTCACAAGCGATGGTCATAGAGACGCTTTACTTTGGGATGGAGAATCAGACAAAGAGATAATACAAAAGTTTGCTGAGTTTGTTAAAGAGTATGACCCTGATATAATATATGGTTATAATGTAGTAGGTTATGATGTGCCGCAGCTGTTTGCTAGAGCAGGGTTTCACGGATTAAACATAAAACCTTATTTTAACAGAGACAATAGAGCAGATTACGGGTGGGAAACTGACTTTTCTTACCACAAGAAAGACGTAGTAAAAGCGTGGGGCAGAGTAATAGTTGACGTTTTTAATTTTACTCGTAAAGATTATTTTTTATCAGGAAAGAGTAAATCACTGAAGAATGTAGCAAGAGAATATGGACAAGAGCCTGTAGAACTTAGTTTTGCTGCCAAAGATATACTTGATTACGATACAGAAGAAATAAAAGAATATGTAATAAGTGATTGTGATGCAACAAAATGGTTGTTTAATCATTACTTTCCACAACATTTGTTTATTGCTGAATTGTTAGGAGTTCCTCTGGAGTCCTATATAAACGGTGCAGATTCCTTTATTACAAAAATACTTCAGGGGAGGGCGCTATTTAAAGGAAATATTTTGACCCTCAATAAAAACATAGATAGGTACCCTGAGATACAGAGCTTTCAGGCTGCTCACATTGATTTATATCAACCCGGTTTTCATACTAATAATTTCAAAGTAGATTTCAAATCGATGTATCCTAGTATAGCTATGGCATTGAATCTAGGTCCCGACACAACATCTATAATAGGGTATGAAGATTATGAACCTGCTAAATTTGGTTGGGTTGAAGATGACAAAGGTAAGTATTTAGTTATACCTGACAATGTTATAGAGAAAAACATTTTAATTAAAGTTGATAACGACAAGAAGTCTTGTCTGTATAATATGTGTAAAGAGTTTAAAGAAATGAGAGAGCCTTATAAAAAGTTAAAGACACACACTGCTAAAAGCAAGTCTAATGCTTTGAAGATAATGGTTAACACATTTTACGGTGCTAACACTAATGGTTATATGACTTATGGAGATACATCTGTTGGAATAGCTATCACAGGTATAGCAAGATGGTTAATAATGGGATGTAAAAGCCTTATACAACAGAGATATGGTAATAACTCGGTCATTTACATACATACTGACGGTGTAAACACTAATTTAGATGTTGATGTTGATTGGGTTAACAGTGAATTACAAAAAGGGATGGACCATTTATTCCCTCACAGCGAATCGAAGTGGATTGAAGTAGAGCGTGATGTATTCAAGGAAGGTATTTGGATTGCGATAGGTAACTATGCATTAAGAAACGAAGACGGCACCGTAACAAAACACGGTAGCACATTTAAATCTAAAAGCCGTTCTCTTTTTTATACAAAAGTTTTGGACAGAATGATAGAACACAGGTTAGATGACAAAGTTGACGCTGAGTTTATTGCTTCACTATATGATATAGATAATTATGAACTAAACGATTTTGTTCAAATGCGTTCTATGAATCAGAAGATAGAAGATTATAAAAGTGCTAATGATTTAGTTGTTCAGTTAGCAACACAGGCTAAAGAACAAGGTATGGATGTAAGACCCGGAGTTACATTTTCTTACTATAAAACAAATGGTGGCTACAAATTAGTGACTCTTGTTGATGATATAGAAGAAATAGATATAGTTTACCACTGGAATATGATATCTGGTCTGTTAGATAAGTTTGGTTTACAAGAGTATGTAAAGAAAAAACCACCGCTAACTGTTATAGATAAAAAACAAAAGAGTTTGCTGGAGTTTGTATGAAGAAAGTCAAAGCTATACCTGTTTGTCCTGATTGTAATTGTGTGATGTTTAGAAAGGAGGTGACTTGGGAAGTAACTTTATTAGGATGGTCGTGTCCCGAGTGCTATGTCACACAATGGGACAAGGTATAAAAATGGCGAGAGTAAACGTAAATAAGGATTTGAAATGGGGACTAGGAAAAGAGCAGTTGGTAATGAGAGCTGTAGCACAAGAACTAACTGGTTGGGATGAATTTAAGAAGTTAGATAAGTACGATTCATTTGACTACTGTGCTAACAAAGATGGAACAAATTGTTTTGTAGAGATAAAGTCTAGAAGGATAAAATATGGGGACTATGAAGAAACTATAGTGCCAGCAAGTAAGATAGCTAAAGGTTTAGAAATCATTGGAAAAGGTAATAAAGTGTATGTTGTTATATCTTTTACTGATGGAATTTATTATTTAAATTTGGCTAATGCAACAGTTAAATTTGGTTATAATGCTAGAACAGATAGAGGAGCGCTGGAGTTAAATCACTATGCTTTTATACCTCTAGCACAATTTAAGCGAGTTAGCAAAACCTTATATACCGAGGATTAGCTTATTATATTATAGCACGGAGGTGCAATAATGGAAGAAGACAGTGGTAAGATGGTATCGTACTTAAAAGATGCGGAAGTAAAAATAGTCTGGAGCGAAGACGACAAGACTAAAGTAGGACGAGGAAAGATAGTGAATGATGATGATAATTTTGTATATCTTTCTGGGGAAAAAGGCACAGTTATTGTTAGCAAAACTGATATAATAGCTATTAAACAATAGGTGATTGTATGAGGATAATGCCAATAAGTGATTCGCCGTGGGCTCCAACAGGATTTGGAACCAATACTAGATGTATATCAGCTGTATTTGCTGAAGAAGGACATACCGTAGGTTATGGTGGATGTCAAAACCCTAAACACGACCCAGCATATAAGATAGAGTGGCCGTTAGGAAGTAATGAAAACGTAGAGGTAGAGTTACTACCATTACTACACCCCGGACAAGAAAAGTTTGGAGAACAATCTTTCCAGACTTGGTTAGAAAATTTTAATCCTGATTTAGTTTTTACTCATTTAGACATACAGATGTTTGAATATACTGTACACGCTAAAAGACCGGGAGGTATTAACTTCCCATTATTTGATGAAGAAGGCAATAAAATGTCACAGGCTAAAATACTACGATTAGTTAAGAAAGCCCTACGTGAAAACCAAAAGCCAAGATTTAAGCTTGGTTCTATAATTCCAATTGACGGACAACCTTCTATTCCAGGATGGAAAAAGGTATTAGAGCACGTCGATTACCCAGTTGCTATGTCTCATTATGGACAACAAGTTATGTTGAGAGACTTTGGTGGCTATGAATCTACTGTTATCTCACACGGAGTTGACACAGATTTCTTTAAACCAAAGATGATGAATAAGCCAGAGCCTGATTGTTTTATAATTGGGTGTGTGGCACGTAATCAACACAGAAAAAACATACCACGTCTAATGAGAGCGTTTAAAATATTTGTGGAAGAAAATAAATTAACTCCACAAGATACTAAATTAATGCTTCATATGGATTGGACTGACCATATGGGATGGAATATAGACTATATGAAGAGCGACCACGTTTTTGGTATGGAAGAGTATTTGGTTCCTGCTACAATGGGAAGTATAGAAGGTGGAGAAGCACCTGACGATGCTGGAATGGTAGACATTTATAATTTAATGGATATACACGCTTTACCAACAGGTGGTGAAGGGTTTGGTATACCAACATTAGAAGCTATGTCTTGTGGTAAACCACAGGTTATATCAAATTACACTACTAGTTACGAATTAGTTGGAGCTAAAACACCTGAGTGTCCATCAGATATGCTGTACCCTCACGGTGATGATGGTGATGACAATTTAATAATGACAGATAGAGGATTCTTAGTACCTTACAAAGATTTGATGTGGGACACTCCTATCAGAGCAGCTCCAAGAAGAGCTTTGTGGGACGAAAGAGCAGCAGCTAAAGCTTTTGAACATTACTATCACAACAGAAGTGACGTAGTAAAACACGGTAAAGCAGCAAGAGAGTATGCTAAAAAACATTACGATTGGAATAATGCAATCGGCCCACAGTGGGTTAAATGGGTAGATTCGATACGATGAGAACAATGGAATTTTGGACAGGACATTTAGATGTAATGGTTTTTATTATAATCTTTTACCCTATCGCTGTAGAATATTTAAGATGGAGACTGGGTCTATGAACCTAGTTTTTGAATTAGATAATGTTATATGCACACCTAATGCTGATTATTTAGCCTGTAAACCAATTGCAAATTGTACAGAGTTTATGCAATTCTGTCAAAACAAAGGACACCATATTACTATATGGACAAACCGTAATAATGAAATGGAAGTTAAAATGAAAACAGAGAGATGGTTGAAAATGCATCAAATACCTTACGATAGAGTGTTGTTTGATAAACCAAGAGACCCTATTTTTGTTAACGAAACTCCTTCTAATGCTAAGTATTATGAAAGAGTTGGGGATGCTGATATGTATATAGTGTCTCAATTATATGAGGAGTGGATTGATAATGTTAGGGACTAACGGACCATTAATGAGAGTGAAGTGGCTTGACGCTACTAATGAAAGAGGGATGAGGAAAATAAATATTGAGGACCCTAGTGAACATTTATGTTATTGCGAAACTATAGGGGAAGTAGTGGCACAGGATGAACGAGCTATTGTTGTTACTTATCACTATACAGATTATGATGGGGTAGATTTTATATGCATACCTACATCTTGGGTAGTGGAAATGGAGGAATTGGTATGTTTAGAGAATTTGGAATACCAGCAAGAATCGAAAAAGTCAGAGAAAGCGAAAGAATAGTTGAATTACGTGAAAAATACGCAGGTAAACGCAACTGTTACGTAAGTGTATACGCTTTTGACAACGAAATAGATGGTAAAACAGACTATGATAGTGCTGTTTTAAATACACTTTGGTTTGATTTTGATGAAAGTGATGACGTTTCTAAGACATTAAAGGATGTAAGAAAGCTTTACACTAGATACTGTTTACCTTTAGGTATAGTTCCCCGTATATTTTATACAGGTGGTCGTGGTTTCCAAGTTAATATAGACCTTCCTTTAGAGGGTTTAAACATAGGTAAACATATAAAAAGAAAGGCCCTTAGAGATTATTTACTACACCTTCAGTCAAAGTATGTTCTTACTACACTAGATAAACAGTGTATAAACAACAGCGTTTCAGCTATGAGACGTATACCTTACAGTCCTTATTTAGATAAAAAGACATTCGAACCTAATGGAAGGAACTGTATTCCTATCAGTATACCTCAGTTGGAGAATATGAATATGGATGAAATAGAACAAATGTCTACTGACGATGATTCCTTTTTACCACCAGAGAGTTGGAAACCATCACTGGATGCAAGTAAAGACTTTCTATTTTTTATATGCGACCAGATGGGTATAACATATACACCTACTAACAGTATACAATATTTGTTAGATAGAATAAACGAGACCGATAGTATGCCAACTTTCACTGATGGACCAGCTATGTACAGGTTAACACCACGTGAGTGTGTATTACATTTAATAGATTTCTGTATTAAAAAAGGGCACAGTGGTCACACAGAAAATAACGTAATAGCTACAGAATTAATTCACGGTGGATGGAGTGATGACAACATAGCATCTACGTTTAAATTTATTTATGACGAGGATGGTGGAGACTTCGGATGGTACACAAATGAAGACAAAGCAGGGTATCAAATTAGGAACCTTCGAGCAAAAGGTATAAATAGATATTCAAAAGATAGATTAATAGAACTAAAAATCTGCAAGCCTAATTGTGCTTGTAGTAAGAGATAAATATGTACGGATGTCCAAATTGTAACAGTATATTTGAACCGGTGGTTTCAAAAACGGTAGCGACGGAAGCTTTTATAAGCTGTCCCGAATGTGGCTTTAGCAGAGCCTTAGAATCTGATGTGTGGCAAAAGAATGCAAAAGCACCAGAGCCTAAGGTTAGCGGAGACGAAGGTATTGCCAAAACAAAAGCAAAAGCTAAGGCAAAACCAAAAGTTAAAGCAAACAAAAAGAAAAAGTAGGTAAAACAATGGCTAAAATAGAAAACAGAGTAGCGCAACTAGAAGAGTGGGTAAAGAAACTAACAGACGACAACGACCAGAACGTGGTCTTTGCTAATGTGAACTTCTTATTGAGTCAGATAAGAGCAATGGGAAACGAAAACAGTACTATAACCCAACAAGCACAGCAAATGCAGGGAGCTTTACAAGCTAACAATGAAGCATTGAGAGTATTTTTAGAAAAGAATGACCTAGTAATGGATTGGCAAGAACACCTTGAAGAATTAAATAAGGAGGCCGAAGAAAATGCCATTCAAGAGTCAGGCACAACGAAAGTGGATGCACAAGAATAAGCCAAAGATGGCTAAAAAATGGGAGTCAGAGACTTCTAAAAAGAAAAAGCTTCCAAAGAAAGTTAAAAAGAGGAAGAAGAAATAATGGCAGAAATCAGCTCTAAGGAATTAAAAAAGCTTGTTAAAGAGTTTAATGGAGAGATAGTATCAGAAAAAGATGCTGGAATCAACAATTGGACTGATGTAGATAAGTTAGTGTATAAGAAAATAAAGGAAAAAGATGGTAGCAAGTAAAGAAGAAGCAAAAGAAATAGCTAAATTGATTTTAAGTTATTTACCACAAAGAGATGCCCAAGATTTAATGGAAGAAGTTTGGGATAAGGTTGGTCAATATACTAATAATGAATCTTTAGAACAAACTATAGTCATACTTAAAAGACTTATGGAGTAACAATGTCAGACGAAATAGCCACAATTGAAAAGAAGAAGGGAATATTAACTACAGTCTCTAGACTCTACCCTGTGTCTGGAGACAGAGTTTTAATTGATTATAAATGAACTTCTTCTTTGTTATGCAAAACCTTTACCCTATTTGGGGTGGGGCAGAAAAAAGCGCAGACACACTAATTAAATTATTAGAGTCCAGAGGACATAAAGTTCAATGGATGTGTCAATCTAATCAGGAAGAAATAGAACCTAAGCTTCACGACATAATGACTGAGGTAGATGTAGTAGTCACACAACTAATGTGGACTCCTAAGGCAACACAGTTGGCAGAAAAATATAATAAGAAGTCTGTTGTGTTTATAAGGTCTTATGAAAATGTATGTCGCGTTGTATTTAGTGACCCTAAATTTCACGCAGATTGCGGTCAACAATGTACTGGTTGTGAACATAAAATTACTGGTTACGAACAGCAGGGTATGGCCTTAAGAAAGGCTGATTTGATTATAGCTAATTCTAATTGGATGAAGTTGTTTTTACACGAAAGACACAGTTTAAAAAGTGAAGTAGTGTACCCTTTTATTAATTTTGATGAATATAGTAAAATAGAACCAGTAAACGGTAAGTTTCACCATAAGTACATAACTATGAATCAAATGTCTTATGCTAAAGGGGCAGATATATTTTTTAAAATAGCCCAGTCGATGCCATTTGAAAACTTTAAGTTAGTTGGCAATAAAGGTTGGATGCCACCACACAGTCATCCTAATAATGTTAAAGTAGAGCAGTTTCAAAAACCTGATAAGATGTATGCAGAAGCTTCTATATGGTTAAACCCAGCTAGATGGCAAGAACCTTTTGGTAGAACAGTTATAGAGGCTCAATTAGCTCAGGTCCCTGTACTAACATCCAGTTATAGTACAATTATATTAGACGGTAAATTACACAAAACGGGTGGTTTAAAGATTAAAGATTTAACTAACATAAGTGAATGGAAGACTAAGATTAAAAAGATTAAAAAGAACCCTAAAAGATTTATTAACAAAGAGGCCCAAACTAATTTAAAGCCCTTTTCCAGTGAAGTAAATACTGAAAGGTTTTTAGAACTAATGGAGAACATATGAAAATATTAATAACAGGTGTAGCAGGATTGATGGGGTCACGTATGGCCGATTGGATAATAAAGAACACTCCACATAAGGTAGTAGGTATTGACAATCTATCTGGAGGATATCGTTCTAACATAAACAAAGCAGTTAAGTTTTATCATTTTGATTTAGCTACACAAGAAACAAAGTCTGGTGCGAAAGGTAATAACAAAGAAGGCGATTACGATTTAAGTTGGATATTTAGAAAAGAAAAACCAGACATTGTATATCATTTTGCAGCTTACGCAGCAGAATGTTTAAGTCCATTTATTAGAAGTTTTAATTATAGTAATAATATAATAGCAACAGCTAACGTAGTTAATGAGTGTATTAACACTAAAGTTAGAAGGCTTGTATTTACATCTTCGATGGCTGTTTATGGTGAAAATGAACCACCTTTTGACGAGTCATTTGTTCCTAACCCTAAAGATTGTTACGGTGTAGCTAAGTATGCTTGTGAACAAGATATAATAATAGCTGGAGAACAACACGGGTTAGATTGGTGTATCATTAGACCACATAACGTTTACGGTAGAAAACAAAACATCTGGGATAAATATAGAAATGTATTAGGCATCTGGATGTATAAAAAATTAAACAAAGAAGCCCTTCTTATTTATGGAGATGGAGAACAAAAGAGAGCGTTCAGTTATATTGACGACTGTTTAAAACCACTATGGAGAGCAGGTAACAAACCTTGGTGTAGTAAAGAAATTATTAATTTGGGGGGTACTAAAGAAGTATCTATAAACGACGCTTGTGATACTTTAATCAAAATATTTGGTGGTGCACAATTAATAGAACACAGGGAGCCTAGATACGAAGTTAAAAATGCTTGGAGTACTTTTGATAAATCAGTTGAGTTGTTAAAGTATGAAGATAACACATCATTAGCAGAAGGTTTAGAGAATATGTGGGAATGGGTCCTTCAACAACCTGAAAGAAAAAGAAAGCAATGGACTAATTTTGAAGTAGAAGAGGGGCT
>TARA_R110002020_G_scaffold233701_2_pt1 | contig 25969 bp, 25 predicted proteins | sample TARA_R110002020 | Tara Oceans TARA_R110002020 (sample SAMEA4396489) | marine metagenome | biome: Westerlies Biome; feature: [MES] marine water layer (ENVO:01000295) within the mesopelagic zone...; material: water (ENVO:00002006), including particulate matter (ENVO:01000060) such...
TCTGATGATGAACGCGCCGAATGATCCGATGCCGGACCAGCTGATGGAGCTGGGCCTGCGCGTGATCCCGCAAGACTGACCCTAAGCGCCGCAGGAAACTGCGGCGTTTTTGCGTTCAGGCAGCCTTGTTTCACAGGGGCGTGAGCGCTGCTGGTCTTCACACCGCTGTAGGAGATGCTTGTCGCCGCACGCATCAACCCGGCGTCCAAACAACTGTCCACGGGTCTACGACCTGTAGCGTCCATAATAGAGCTGTTCACACGTAGTGTTTCGGACAGCCCAGAGGACGGGCAGAGTTTGGCGGTTGCAGGGGGCAGTGCCAGGTGCTTTGCGTTTGGGGCATAGCGCGGCCTTTATTCTTCGCTTGGCGCGGCGCGATTAGCGTCCTATCACTTTGGCTATGGAAGATTTCACACCCGCTGTTGCACCACAGGGTGCGCCCGTCACCGACTGGACACCGCCGCCCGCCCCCGACTGGGACGCGCGTGAGGGGCGCTTTGCCCGATTGGAGCGGTTGAACGCAGATGCCCATGCAGCGCTGCTCTACCGTGCCTTTGCCGGTCATGATGCAGTGTGGGACTACATGCCCTATGGCCCTTTTTCATCCGCGGCGCAGTATCACCGTTGGGTCCGGGATCAGGCAGATCAGGCAGATCCCCAGTTCTATGCTATCAAGAACCTTGCGACCGGCAATTGGGAAGGGGTGGCGAGCTATCTGCGGATCAGTCCTGCTGCGGGCTCTATCGAGGTTGGGCACATCAACTTCAGCCCGGCACTTCAGCGGACACCGGCAGCGACCGAAGCCATGTATCTGATGATGTCATGGGCTTTCGATGCAGGCTATCGACGGTATGAATGGAAATGCAACGCGCTCAATGCCGGATCGCGCCGCGCGGCACAGCGGCTGGGCTTCAGCTTTGAGGGTGTGTTCCGGCAGGCAGCGGTGGTCAAGGGGCGCAACCGTGACACGGCGTGGTTTGCTGCGATTGATACTGAGTGGCCTGCGCTGAAAGCTGCTTATGATGCATGGCTGTCGCCCGCGAATTTTGACGACACCGGCAAGCAGCGCGAAAGTTTGGGCGATATGACATGCCTGGTGCGGGTCAAGGATGATCCGACGCTGGGGCGCAACCGCTAGATCGCTATCTTTGTCGCCAGTCGCTGCTGGATCAGGCCGGCAATCTGTGCAGTCTCAGACGTGGCTGTCTGCCCTGATGCCCTTTTCCCGGCCAGTGCAATCGCTGCTTGCTCCAGCCCTACGTCCGCGACCGAACGTGCGACGCCCTGCAAAAAATGGGCAATATAGTCCAAGGCCTTGTCACTGTGCAGGTTTTCCAGCAATTCGGCGGCGTAGTTCATATCGTCATGATAGGCCAGTTCGTCCGGTGAAATCTGCTCGTCTACCAAAGCGCGCAGACCGGGTGGTTGCCTGTCAGCAGGCAGGGCGGCCAGCACCATCTGCTGGAAAGCCGCCAGTGAAGTGATCGGTTTGCTCAGAAAACCCTGCGCGCCTGCTGCCATCGCTTCCACCTCTAGGCTGTCATCGCCGGAGGTGGCCAGCACCGCGCTTTTCTCGGTTTCGGCGGCGGCAAGTTCGGCGATCAGATCGGCGCCATTGCCGTCCGGCAAGCCAAGGTCCACCACAACAACCGAAGGGCGATACACCTGCAAATGGCGGCGTGCAGACCGGATGCAATCTGCCCGCCTGATCCGCGCACCTGATCGTAGGCAAAGAAGTCGCATCGCCTCGCAGGCATAGCGGCTGTCCTCTACCACCAGTACAGTCAGCCCCAGCAGGGGACGTGTTGCAGTAGGGGCGAGACAATTGGCTGCAAACGGGTCATTTGAGTCCATGATCTTCTCCGATTCCATAGCATTTGACCTATCGTTACGCAGCCATAGCTAACGGGGAGTTAACGCGCCGCATTGCGCCGCCCGCTTTTGCATCGCATAAACACCGAAAATCCATGCTGTGAGGAAAATACCATGATTGGACGTCTAAACCATGTAGCCATCGCTGTGCCCGATCTGGAAGCGGCAGCGGACCAGTACCGCAATGCGCTGGGCGCCAATGTGGGCGCACCGCAGGACGAGCCTGACCATGGCGTGACCGTGATCTTCATCGAGCTGCCAAACACCAAGATCGAGCTGTTGTACCCGCTGGGCGAGAACTCTCCCATTCAGGGGTTTCTGGACAAGAACCCCGCAGGCGGCATCCACCACATCTGCTATGAAGTCGATGACATCATTGCCGCGCGTGACCACCTGAAATCCACCGGCGCAAGGGTGCTGGGCACAGGCGAGCCGAAAATCGGTGCCCATGGCAAACCGGTGATCTTTCTGCACCCCAAGGATTTCAACGGCGCGCTGGTCGAGCTGGAGCAAGTCTGATGGGACCTGTTTCCGCTCTCGTACTCTTTGCGATCGTCTGGTTCATGCTGTTTTTGGTGATTTTGCCGATCCGCGTCCAGACGCAGGGCGATCTGGACGACATCGTGCCAGGCACCCACGCAGGCGCGCCGGAGCACCACCACCTGAAGAAAAAGGCGCTGTGGTGTACGGCGCTGTCGCTGGTGCTCTGGGGGATCTTCGTGGCGATTATCCTGTCGGGTAAAATCAGCGTTGATGATCTGGAAAACTGGGTGGGACGGGGCGTCCCTGCGGCAACATCTGGAACAGGTGGGTAAACGTCGCAGCCCCCAGAATGGGGATCAGCAAATTGAGCAGCGGGATCGACAATGGCATCGCCATCAAGATTCCCGCAATCCAAATGGTCAGGAAGTTCTTGCGCCGTAGCTCCTTGGCGCGTTTGCGCCCCACGCGGCGCATGGCGGCCAGCGTGTAATACTCGCGACCCAGCAAGAAACCGTTCACAGCCCAGAAGATCAAAAGAGCGACGGGTGCAAAAACAACGTAAAGCACCAGCGCCAGAACATTGACCCCGACGATCACCCCCAGAAAGTTTATCGTGTCGCGCAGCGCCTCGCCAAACGGTGTGCGCGGGCTTTGCGGGATATCGGGGTAGTGCACGGCCTCCACTGCATCCGCCACATCGTCGAGAAACATCGACGTGATGGCTGAAGCGACGGGCACCATCAGAAAAACGGAAAGAAACAGCAGTAGAAACGCAGCACCCCAGCTGAACAGATCGTCCAGCCAGCGCACCTCGCCCAGAACGGGCAGCCACATGCTCTCGCCGCTCAGCCAGTCGATTAGCCAGACAAACCCTGCCGCTCCGCCGACCAGCAGCGCCAGCGTCAGCCCCACGCCAGTCAGCAGCACGCGGCGAAAGCGCGGATCACCGATTTGCCCTAAGGCAAGGCCAAATGCCTTGAAAATAGTGTCTAGAGCCATGTGGTGATCGCCTCAAGATCAGGGCGGGGACGCTCTGGTGGGGTGCTTGTTTCGGTTCCAATGTGAATGATGCCCGCGATGCGCTCGTTTGCGGTCAGATGCAAACCCTGCTCCACAAACAGACGGTCATGACTCGCCCAACCGCTGAGCCAGTTTGCCCCCCAGCCCGCCGCAAGTGCTGCGTTGACCAGTGCCAGACAGACGGCACCGGCGGAATAGGTCTGCTCCAACTCGGGAATTTTTTCCGAAGGTTTTTGCACCTCGACCACGGCCACGGCCAGATGGCCCTGATCGAATTGCGCGCGGCCCTTTGCGATCTGTTCGGCATCCAGCCCCAGCGCCTCGCCGCGTGCTTGCGCGAGGTCCGCCAGTGGCCCCATGGCCGCGCGGTCGATCACGATAAACCGCCAAGGTTCCAGCTTGCCATGATCGGGCGTGCGCGCAGCCGCCGTCAGCAGCGGCATCAGCGCGTCACGGTCCGGCACGGGGGTGTTCAGTGTCTTCGCGGGCCGCGATCGGCGGGAGAGCAGGAATTCAAGTGCGGCGGGGTTTGGTGTCGGCATGTGTTACAGTCCCAGTTCTTTGGCCATATCGTCGATCAGTTCTTTTTGGAAGGCCAGCACCCGTGCATTGGGCTGGCGGTTTGACAGTGCCTTATGCATCGGATCGGGGGCGTGAATATCGCTGCCCGACAGCGCCTCCATGACCGCATGACCACAGAAGGGCACATAGACCTCCGAATAGCCGCCTTCATGCACCACCACCAGCTTGCCATCGCATACCTCTGCTGCGGTGTCCTTGATCCGCGCAGTCATCGCGCCAAAGGTCTGCGCCATGGCCATCATGGACGCCAGCGGATCGGGGGCGGCTGCATCATATCCGCTGGCGACGATGATGATGTCAGGCGCAAAGGCCTGGATCTGTGGGATGACGACAGTGTCTATCGCGTGCAGATAGCCTTCGTGCCCCATTCCCGCGGGTAGGGGCAGGTTCAGGTTGAACCCTGTCCCTGCGCCTGTGCCACGGTCGGACAGTTTGCCTGTCTCCAGCGGATAGTTGCCTTCCTGATGCAGCGAGATCGTCAGCACGTCATCGCGGCCATAAAACACTGCTTCGGTCCCGTTTCCGTGGTGAACATCCCAATCGAGAACCACAGCACGTTTGATAGACCCTTCGGCCAGTGCCGCCTCGACCGCGATGGCAATATTGGCCAGCAGGCAAAAGCCCATCGGTTTGTCCGGCTCGCAATGGTGGCCCGGCGGGCGAGACAGGGAATACGCATTGTCGAGCTCGCCCGTCGCCACTGCCCGCACTGCGGCTGTTGCGAGGCCTGAGGAGAGTGCGGCAATCTCATACCCGCCCTGTGCGAAGGGTGCATGGTGGCCGATTTCACCGCCGCCAGCGTCAGAGACTGCCTTGAAGGCGTCAAGATAGGATGCGGGATGCACCCGCAACAACTCTTCCCGCGTGGCGGGGGGCGCGCTGCGCAGATCAAGCGCGCGGGTGAGGCCGGTCACATCCATCAGGTTCTTGAACCGGCGCTTGGTTTCAGGGCTTTCGGGCAGGCCCCCCGCCGCGAGCGGCTGTACCAGCCCGCCGAGCGGCACGGTCATCGCATAGTTGCCACCCGCGTGCCAGAATGTCCGCTCGTCCCAGAAAAAACCCGTGGTCATATGCGTCTCCTACTTTCGGGGCGAAAGTGACAAAGCGGTTGCGGGTTGTCCACGGCTATCACGGGTGTAGTGCGTGCTTTAGCCTACCACGAAGACCGAGATGCGGGCGCGGGACGCGAGAGCCCCCTCATCTGACCAGACGAAATGCCGGGCATAGCCCAATACAAGGCTTGCTCTGACCATTAGATCGACAGCGGGATCATGGCGTTCTCCATAGCAATTGATGCAGCCAGTGGGCACTGCTGTGGCAGCGCCTCCCGCCGTTAGCCCCGGAATAGTGGAGACGGCACCCCCGCCGACACCTGTCAGCAGATTACCCAACCATACCGACGATTTCGTAGGTTTTCTTCAGGATCGGCGCTGTGATCTCACGCGCCTGCTCGGCACCAATTGCTAGCAGGCGGTCGATCTCGCTCACGTCATTCATCAAACGCGCCATCTCTGTGGAGATGGGGGAAAGTTTCGCCACGGCCAGTTCCGCCAGCGCGGGCTTGAATGTGCCGAACTGCTGGCCGCCATGCTCCGCCAGAACTTGCTCGACCGTTTGCTCGTTCAGGCCTGCGTAGATGTTGACGAGATTGCGCGCCTCGGGACGGTCTTTCAGGCCTTCGACCTCGGACGGCAGCGCGTCCGGATCTGTCTTGGCCTTGCGGATCTTTTTGGCGATGGTGTCGGCGTCATCGGTCATGTTGATGCGGCTGGCATCGGACGGATCGGATTTGGACATTTTCTTGGAGCCGTCGCGCAGGGACATCACCCGCGTGGCCGCACCTTCGATCACCGGCTCGGTCAGCGGGAAGAAATCAACGCCATAGTCGTGGTTGAACTTGGTCGCGATGTCGCGTGTAAGCTCCAGATGCTGTTTCTGGTCCTCGCCCACGGGGACATGGGTGGCGTGGTAGATCAGAATGTCCGCAGCCATGAGTGCCGGATAGGCAAACAGACCCAGCGATGCGGCCTCGGCGTTCTTGCCCGCCTTGTCCTTCCACTGGGTCATGCGCCCCATCCAGCCCATCCGCGCCACGCAATTGAAAATCCAGGCCAGCTGCGCGTGCTCGGGCACCTGCGACTGATTGATCAGAATGGATTTCTCGGGGCTGATGCCGGAGGCAATGAAACCTGCGGCCAGTTCGCGGGTGTTGTGGCGCAGGGTTGCGGGATCCAGCAGCTTGGCCGTGATCGCGTGCAGATCGACCATGCAATAGACGGTCTGGAAATCACCCTGATCCTGCATGTCCACAAACCGTTTGATCGCGCCAAGATAGTTACCAAGCGTAAGGCCGCCCGAAGGCTGGATGCCGGAGAATACGCGCGGGGTGAATGTCGTCTCGGTCATGGAACGCTCCGATGGGGCTGGAAATGCTGTTGTGTTGGGCTTACCCATGGCGCAGGTTCCCGTCAACCAGCCCTGAAGGACGCATATGTCAGACCAATACGAGACGAATTTCGAGCCACCCTTCAACAAACTGCCGCCCGTGGTGCTGGTGTTGTTCCTGATCATGGCGGGGATCGAGGGCACGCTTGCGCTGGGGGAGGCCGGATTGATCGGTGGCCCAGCCGCGATCGGCTGGCGTCTGGCGCTGGTGCGCGACTGGGGATTTTCGGGTGACATTTTCGACGCGATGATGGCTCAGGGTGTTTGGTCCTGGGAGCATCTGGCGCGGATGGTGACCTATCCGTTCATCCATCTGGGCTTTACCCATGCGCTGGTTGCATCGGTGTTGATGCTGGCGCTTGGCAAGATGGCGGCAGAGGTCATGGGCCAGTTTGCCATGCTGGCGCTGTTCGTGTTGTCCGGCATCGGCGGCGCACTGGCCTATGCGCTGCTGCTGGATGATCCAGTCTGGCTGGTCGGGTCCTATCCTCCGGTTTACGGGTTGATCGGCGGCTACAGCTTTCTGCTTTGGCGCAAGCTGGCGGCGAGTGGCGGGCAGCAGATGCGGGCATTCAGCCTGATTGCCATGCTGATGGGTCTGCAACTGGTCTGGAGCCTGTTTGCCACGGTCGGCAACGGCTGGGTTGCCGAGCTGGCGGGGTTCCTCACCGGCTTCGCGCTCAGCTTTATCTGCGCGCCCGGTGAATGGGCGCGCATCCTGTCAAAATTGCGCCAGCGCTAGGATTTGGGGCTGCGCCGCAGCGCCGAGCGGAACTCGGACAGACGGAAGGCGCCGATCAGTTGGCCTGAGCCGAAGTAGGCGACAGCGCCGATGATGATCAGGATCAGCAGGCCCAGCCCGCGCCACCCCGAAAGCGCCAGCATCGCGCCCAGTTGCAGGTCAAAGAACCACAGCGCCGCGCCCATGATCAAGCTGGCCGCGATGATCCGCCAGATCCGCTTGCGAAACCGCGCGTCGAACTTCGCCGCGTCCCCATAGCGCCGCGCGCCGACAGCCAGCATCGCAAACATCGCCCAACCCGCAGCAGTGGCCGCAATGGCGGGCGACAGCCAGCCGACCACAGGCGCGAGGCCGATGGCAAGCCCTGCGTTGATCACCATCGCCGCGACGGCGAAATGGAAAGGGCGGCGTGTGTCCTCACGCGCGAAATAGAGCGGTTGCAGGATCTTTTGCAGCACAAAGGCGGGCAGGCCGAGGCCGTATATCATCACCGCTGTCGCAATCGCGGCAGTATCATCCACCGTTGTGGCTCCCCGCTCGAACAGCACCGAGGCCAGCGTCATTGGGATCACCACAAGTGCTACCGAGGAGGGAATGGTCAGCGCCAGCGACACCTCGGCGGCACGGCTGAGCGTGCTCTGTGATCCGGCGGTATCCCCGGCCTTCAGCCTGCGTGACAGATCGGGCAGCAGCACAACACCGATGGCAATACCCACAACGCCCAAGGGCAGCTGGTAAAGCCGGTCGGCATAGCTGAGCCATGCGACCGCGCCGTCATAGAAACTGGCCACCTGACGACCCACCAGCAGGTTGATCTGCACCACCCCGCCCGCCAGGGCAGCAGGGGCTGCGATGATGGCAAGGCGCTTGAGGTCCGGCGTCAGGCGCGGGCGTTTGTTGAGCTTGAGCGTGAAGCCCGCCCGCCGCGCGGCCCACCAGACCAGCGCCAGCTGCGCGGCACCGGCCAGCGGCACCGACAGCGCCAGCGTATCGCCCACCCGCAGCCCCAGCGCCTGATCCAGCCCCAGACCCAGCGCGTCGGACAAAGGCCGCCCCATAGCGGCGCCGATCAGCACCGCAAGGATGAAGATCACGTTCAGCACAACGGGTGCCGCCGCTGCCGCCATGAAGCGGCCCGTCGCGTTCAGCACCCCCGAGACTAGTGCTGCCAGCGAGATGAACAGGATATAGGGAAACGCCAACCGCCCGTAGGTGACCGCCAGATCGAAGCGTTCATCGCCCGCAAAACCGGATGCCATCAGGAAGACCAGCCCAGGCATCGCAATGATACCGATCACGGTGAATACCGTCAGGATCATGGCCATTCCCACGAAGGCGTCTTGCGCAAAACCCTCCGGATCGTCCCCCGCCTCCAGCCGTTTGGAGAACATCGGCACGAAGGCCATGTTGAACGCGCCTTCGGCAAAGAAACGGCGGAACATGTTGGGCAAGGAAAAAGCCACGAGGAATGCTTCGGCCACGGGGCCAGAGCCTAGATAGGCGGCGATCATCACGTCGCGCACAAACCCCAGCACACGGCTGAGCAGGGTCCAGATGCCTACAGTGAAAAAGCCGGTCATCAGGCGGATGGGTTTCATGGAGGTGCAGCCTTTGCTGGGATGTATCACGGCCTAGCGACTGGCGCAGACCAGTGCAATTGCCTATTCAGATGCCCGGTCCTGCTATGCTGTTTCGGGCGGCGGTGCAATCGCGATGCGACGTGCCGGCAGGGCCAGAACCGGAGGCAATATGGTGGCTTTTGGGGCGGTGATCAGCTGTTGGCGCGCGCGGCACCTTCCGCGATGGCATCACGCAAGCGTTTTTCCAGCGCGCGCTGTTTGCTCTCGGAGTAATACTTCAGCCCGAACATATCCTTGACGTAGAAGGTATCCACGACCTGCTCGCCATAGGTGGCGATGACGGCATTGGCGATATACACATTTGCGCCCGCCAGTGCGCGCGCCAGATCATAGAGCAATCCGGGCCGGTCGCGGGTGTCGACCTCGATGATCGTGTAAATCTCGGAGCCGTCGTTGTCGAAGGTGATATGCGTCGGCACGCGGAAGGCTTTCTCGCGCTTCTTGACCTTGTCGCGGGATTTGAGCGCATCGCGCGCGATCACCTCGCCACGCAGGGTCTTTTCGATCATCTGGCGCAGGCGCGGCAGCTTGGACGCTTCATAGGCGTTGCCTTCACTGTCCTGAATCCAAAAGGCATCAGTGATATAGCCATCCTTGGTGGTATAGCTGCGCGCATCGACCACATTCGCGCCCACCAGCGCCAGCGCACCGGCGAGGCGGCTGAAAATACCATGATGGTCCTGCATCACAAAACACGCGCGGGTCGCGTCGCGGTCCTCGTCCGGGTGCAGATCAATATTGATTGCCGGCGGGTCCATGTCGCGCAGCATGCGTGCGAATGTCACATGCGCCGTGACGTGCAAACCCTGCCAGTAAGGATCGTAGTGGCGTGCCGTCTCTTCCTTGAGCGCTTTTTTGGGCCAGTCGGGCAGGGCAGCGCGCAGGGCTTTCTTGGCCTCGGCGCCCCGGCTGGTGCGGTTGAGGTCTTCCAGTCCGGTCTCCAGTCCGCGCTTGGTCTGGCGGTAAAGACCACGGATCAGCACGGCCTTCCAGTTGTTCCATGTGTCCGGCCCAACCCCGCGAATATCGCAAACAGTGAGAACACAGAGCAGATCCAGCCGCTTGACGGTTTGTACCGCCTTGGCAAAATCGCGCACGGTGCGCGGATCGGCGATGTCGCGTTTCTGGGCCATATCGGACATCAGCAGGTGATAGCGCACCAGCCATTCCACGGTGTCAACCTCGTCCTGCTTCAGGCCCAGACGGGGGGCCACCTTGCGCACGATCTGTGCGCCAAGGATCGAATGGTCCTCGGGCCGACCTTTGCCGATGTCATGCAGCAGCAACGCTACATACAAAACCCTGCGGTTCACCCCGCGCTTGAGGATTGAGGACGCGACTGGCAGCTCTTCCTCCAGCTCGCCTTTCTCGATCATCGCGAGGTTGGCGATGGTCTGGATGGTGTGCTCGTCCACGGTGTAGCTGTGGTACATGTTGAACTGCATCATCGCCACGATCGGCTCGAATTCCGGGATGAACGCGGAGAGTACGCCCAATTCGTTCATGCGCCGCAGGGCGCGTTCAGGGTTGCCGTGCTTGAGCAGCAGATCAAGGAAAATACGCTGCGCTTCGGGTGAGTTGCGGACCTCGTCGTCGATCAGATGCAGGTTTGCCTTGACCGTGCGCATGGCATCCGGGTGGATCAACATGCCTGTGCGCAGCGCTTCCTCGTAGACATTCAGCAGATTGAGCGGGCGTTTCAGAAAGGCGTTCGTATCGGCGATGTCGATGCGGTTGTGCACCACCACATAGCCGTCCTTGATTTTCGGGCGGCGGCGGAAAAGACGCTCCAGCAGGGGTTCGGATTTGACGTGCATATCTTCCAGCTTGGTCAGGAAGATGCGGGTCAGGTCGCCCACGGCGGTGGCGTGCCGGAAATACGCCTGCATAAAGACCTCGACCGCGCGGCGGCCACTCTGGTCCTCGTAGTTCATCGCTTCTGCCACGCTGACCTGCATGTCAAAGGTCAACTGTTCGGTGGCGCGCTTGGTCAGCAGGTGCAGATGACCGCGCACGGCCCAGAGAAAGTTTTCGGCTGCCTTGAATGTCTCGTATTCGTCCGCGCGGAACACGCCCTTTTCCACCAGATCGGCGGAGTGCTGCACGCCGTGGATGTATTTCGCGATCCAGAACAGGGATTGGAGGTCACGCAGGCCGCCCTTGCCTTCCTTCACATTAGGCTCGACGACATAGCGCTGGCCCTGTTTCAGGTGGCGCGAATCCCGCTCGGCCAGCTTAGCTTCGATAAACTCATGGCCCGAGCCGGAGAAGAGCTCGCGCGTCAGTGTCTCGTCCAGTTGCTCGGCCAGCGCTCTGTCGCCGCAGACAAACCGGTGCTCCAGCAGGGCGGTCTGGATGGTGTAATCTTCTCTGGCCAGTTGTACGCAGTCCCGGATTGTCCTGCTGGAGTGGCCGACCTTCAGCTTCAAATCCCAAAGAAGGTATAGCATCGCCTCGATGACCATGCTCGCCCAAGGCGTGATCTTGGCGGGGAGCAGGAACAAAAGGTCTACGTCCGAAAATGGGGCCATCTCTCCACGGCCATAGCCGCCTACGCCGATCACGCTCAGCGCCGCCGCATTTTTTGGCGTCGGATGGAGGTAGCGGGTGGTCACCATCAGGACGGACTTTACCATACCATCGGTAAGATAGGTGTAAGATGCAGTCATTGCGGCTGCGTCAAAAGGCGCTGATGCAAAGGCTGACGCAATGGCGTCACGGCCCTGCGCTTGTGCGGCGCGCAGAATTTTTACGGTTTCGGCACGCAGGTCCGCATCGGTGTCCGCAGCCGTCGCGGCAGCAGAAATCTGCGCATCGACGGCAACGTTGTCGTAGATGTCATTCGGCGCGGCACCCAGACGTGGCGCTGTCGCCATGTCTGAATGCCACCGTTCATCATATGTAACAGGCTTGATCAGAACCCTGCTCCACCAAAGGCCTGTGGTGCCGCTTCCAGCAGGACGACCTGATTGCCGCGCACCGTTGCGACCGCAAGGCCGCGCTGGTTCGTGCCATCCGCACGCAGCCGGAAAATGCCGTTGGCCCCCTTAAAGCCTGCACCCTGTGTCAGCGAAGACGCCGAGAGTGCATTCCTGTTGCCGCTCTTTACCAATGATCCGATTGCGGCGATGCCATCGAAGGCGAGGCCCGCGATATCCAGGGGACGTTCGCCATAGGCGGCAGTGTAGCGTGTGGCAAAAGCTGCGCTGGCGCCAGGATCGGGCAGGGCAAACCAGCCGCCCTGAATGCCCGGCAGTGCCAGCGTCTGCGCCGGAATGTCCCAACGGCTGAGGCCAATATACTGCGATGATTCGTTTGACACGCCGGCGGCGGGCAACATTTCAGCCAGCAGCGGCAAGGCCGTTGAGGAGTTGGCGGTCATGAACAGGGCATTGGCGGCGGTACTGTCGATGGCAGCCTTGACCCGAGGTACCGCGTCCTGGACACCCTGTTGGCTCAGGGCGTATTCAACGCTGGCCGCGAGCGTCGCGCCATTTGCGGAAATTGCCTGCTGGATCGCATTGCGGCCCAGTTGCCCGCCGATATCATTGGCATGCAGCACCACAATCTTGTCCTTGCCCGCCCGTTTTGCATAGCTGACCAGACGGTTGGCCGTATTGTCGAACGTGGGCCCGAGCACAAAGACGTTGCCGCCCGCAATGGTGGTGTTGTTGGAGAAGGACAGCACGTTCACCCCCGACGGTGCGACAGCGACGCCCGCCGCGTTGGCCGCTTCACCGTAGACGGGTCCGATAATGATTTTGGCACCGTCGGCTACAGCCTGCGAAGCAGCAGTTGCGGCCATTGATGCTTGACCTGCGGTTCCGTAAACGCGCAGATCAATCTTGACCCCGCCCAGATCACGGATGGCAAGCCGTGCCGCGTTTTCCAGGTTCTGGGCCAGAAGATTATCTGCCGCCGATCCGCCGCGCGGGATCAGCAGCGCTACCGGAACTGCCGCGTTGGGATCGACCTGCGGTGCGCTGTTGCCGCCCGCCCCGCCCATGGCGACTGGATCACATGCTGCCAGCAGCATCGCGAATATCGGCAGGATTAACAGCCGGATAGGCTTTCGGATGGTGCGAAGGATGGCAAACATGGTAACAGTACTCCCCAGTCAATGGTGCAGGAACTTTCCTGCACAAGAATTGGCGCGATCATATAGTGTCAAAAGGGCGGGTCCAGCGTTGAATATCCATAAGCAGAAGTTAGCGCCGGGGATTACATTCGTGGGGGTCCCGATTGGCACTGCGCGCGACATCACTCTGCGCGCGCTGGATGTACTGGCTAGCGCGGATATGTTGGCGGCCGAGGACACGCGCAGTCTTCTCAAGCTGATGGATATCCACGGTATTCCGCTGGACGGACGCAAGATAACAGCTTTGCACGATCACTCCGGCGAGGGTGCTGTGACCCGCCTGATCAAGGCTGTGCAGGACGGCAAGTCCGTGGCCTACGCTTCCGAGGCGGGCATGCCGCTCATCGCCGATCCGGGGTTCGAGCTGTCGCGTGCTGCGGCTGCTGCTGGCATAGGTGTGACCTGTGCGCCGGGCCCGTCTGCGGTTCTGACCGCGCTGGCGCTGGGCGGTTTGCCCACTGATGCGTTTTATTTCGCGGGGTTTTTGCCCAGTTCCAAGGCCGCAAGGCTTACCGCGCTGGAAGGGTTGCGGGATGTGCGGGCAACTCTGGTGTTCTACGAATCGCCTAAACGGCTCGGGGCCATGCTGCGCGACGCGCAGACCGCGCTGGGTCCGAACCGGTCCGCTGCCGTTTGCCGTGAGTTGACCAAGAAATTTGAAGAAATCCGGCGTGGCACACTGCCCGAACTCACAGAGTTTTATGGCTCCAACACACCCAAGGGTGAAATTGTCGTGTTGGTGGACCGGGGCGATTTAGAAACTGTTAACTCGGATGATCTAGAGTCTTCCCTAAAGGCTGCACTGGAGGAGCTATCGATGCGCGATGCAGTCGATCTGGTTGCCAAGGCCCATGCTTTACCGCGCCGACAGGTCTATCAGGCGGCGCTGGAGTTGAACACGCAGAAGGATTGACGGTTATGGCTGCGCAGGAAGCCAGAGAACATCGCGGTGCTATGTCGTTCCATGCGGGCATCGCGGCGGAAGGCCGGATTGCGCAGGATTACGAGCGGCGGGGCTTTCCCGTTGCGTGTCAGCGCTGGCGGGGGAAGTGTGGCGAAATCGACCTGATCGTTCACGATGGTGACGGTTTGATCTTCATCGAGGTCAAACAGAGCAAAAACTTCGAACGTGCGGCGCAGCGGATCAGTGCGGCTCAAATGCGCCGGATCTACAGTTGTGCGGAGGAGTTTCTGGGCACCCAGCCGCGCGGCAGTCTCACAAACGTCCGCTTCGACGTCGCGCTGGTGAACGGGTACGGCGAGACACAAATCATTGAAAACGCCTTCGGGCACTGTTGAGGCCATTGCACAGGGCGGCTTGCTTTGTCATCAAGAGGCAACAGCAAGGAAAAGCCCATGAAAATCGCCTTTCAGATGGACCCGATCGGGGACGTTAACATTAACGCAGACAGCAGTTTCCGTCTCGCTGAAGAAGCACAGGCGCGGGGGCACTCGCTGTTTTTCTATACACCGGATCATCTGGCCTATCAGGAGGGCAGAATCACAGCACGCGGCCAGGACATGACCGTGCAGCGCGTACCGGGGACACCGGCCATTTTGGGCGAGATGCGCGAAGTCGATCTGGCGGAGTTCGATGTGGTCTGGTTGCGGCAGGACCCGCCATTCGACATGCATTATATCACTTCGACACATCTGCTCGACCGGCTGGCGGAGACCACGCTGGTGGTGAACAACCCGTTCTGGGTGCGGAACTATCCTGAAAAACTGATGGTTCTCGATTTCCCCGATCTAACCCCTCCGACAACGATTGCGCGTGATCTGTCGACGATCAAGGCGTTCAAGGAAAAGCACGGCGATGTCATTCTCAAGCCACTCTATGGCAACGGTGGGGCAGGCGTGTTCAAGCTGACCACGGATGACCGCAACCTCAGCTCCCTGCACGAGCTTTTCACCGGTTTTTCTAGGGAGCCGCTGATCGTGCAAAAATTCCTGCCTGCAGTGTCCAAGGGCGACAAACGGGTAATTCTTGTCGATGGGGAGCCTGTAGGCGCCATCAACCGCGTGCCGGCCGAGGGCGAGACGCGCTCGAACATGCATGTGGGCGGGCGCCCCGAGAAGGTCGGCTTGACCGACCGTGATCGTGAAATCTGTGCCCGTATCGGCGGTGTGCTGAAGGAAAAGGGGCAGGTTTTTGTTGGGATCGATGTGATCGGTGACTATCTGACCGAGATCAATGTCACCTCACCCACCGGTATTCAGGAGCTTGAGCGTTTCGATGGCGTCAACATCGCGGCGAAAATATGGGAAGTGATCGAAGCCAAGCGTGCATGAGCACGATCGCGCGACTGCTCAACGCATGGCTGCGGACGTTTGAAAAGCCACGCATGCGCAAGGGCAATTTAAAGTCCTTGCGCCGTGCGATCGAGATACAGTCACGCCTGTTTTTCCGTGCACCGCGCGGGACGCGCCGCCGATGGTCGACGCACGGCGGTGTGCCTTGTCTCGAGATTGCGCCGCGAAACACGCTGCCGACCGCACCGGTATTGCTGTACATCCACGGCGGTGGCTTTCTGTTTGGCAGTCCTGATACCCATGCTGCCATGGTCGCCCGGCTCGCGATGTGCTGCGGCTTGCGTGCAATCCTCCCTAGGTACAGACTTGCGCCAGAATCCGTCTTTCCCGCTGCACCGCAGGATGTGCGGGCGGTTTGGGATGCGCTGATTTCAGGCGGCATCGCGCCTGATGATATCATATTGGGCGGTGACAGCGCCGGTGGCGCGCTGGCTTTCGGTCTGGTGGCAAGCCTCAGCGCTGAGCGTGCGGCGCAGCCCCGGGCCGTTTTTGGATTTTCGCCGCTCGCGGATCTGACCTTCAGTGGAGACAGCTTTGCAACCAACGCGGCCCGCGATGTGCTGCTGCCTGCGGATCGCGCCGCTGAAATGGCCGAGGATTTCTTACAGGGTCAGGACGCAACCCACCCTTCCGTCAGCCCGCTGTTCGGCCGATTCGACGGCGCACCACCGGCGTGGTTAACGGTGGGCGATACCGAAATCCTTTTGGACGATTCGCGCAGGTTGGCTGCGCATCTGCGCGATGGCGGTGTGGCGGTAACGTTGATCGAGCAGCATGATTTGCCCCATGTCTGGCCTCTGTTTCACAACATTTTACCCGAAGCCCGCCAGACGCTTGGGGCGCTGGCCGCTTGGATCAGGCAACAACAAGGCTGGGAAGCCGGAAGCTGACCGCTTCGGCAACATGCGGTTTTCGCACATCGCGGGATCCGTCGAGATCTGCAATCGTGCGCGCGACACGCAAAACGCGGTGATATCCACGCGCGGACAGGCCGAAACGTTCGGCCGCGCGGAGCAACAGATCACGCCCTTCCGCATCCGGGATGGCCATCTGTTCGAGGATATCCCCCTGCGCGTCTGCGTTGCAGCGCATGTGTGGCTGCGCCGCAAACCGTGCCTGCTGGATGCTGCGCGCTTGCTCCACGCGCGCCGCCACCTCGGCAGAACTGTCACCGGACGCGGGCAGGTCGAGATCCGTATATGAAACCGGCGGCACATCCACGCGCAGATCAAAGCGGTCCATCAGCGGCCCCGATATGCGACCCATGTAATCCTCACCGCAGTGGGGCACGCGGGCGCAGGCGCGGGCAGGATCCGTCATATAGCCGCATTTGCAGGGGTTGGCAGCAGCCACCAGCATGAAACGGCAGGGATATTTCACATGGGCATTGGCGCGGCTGATCATAACTTCGCCGGTCTCGATCGGTTGGCGCAAGGTCTCCAGCACGTTGCGGGGAAATTCAGGGAATTCATCCATGAACAGCACACCATTGTGCGCAAGGCTCACCTCGCCCGGTTTGGCATTGCGGCCGCCGCCGATGATGGCAGCCATGGATGCGGTGTGGTGCGGTTCGCGGAACGGGCGCGCGCGGTTGATGCCGCCTTCGTCCAGCAGACCGGCGAGCGAATGGATCATCGAGGTTTCCAGCGCTTCGGCGGCTGACAATGGCGGCAGGATGCCGGGCAGGCGCGCAGCCAGCATGGATTTTCCGGACCCGGGTGTGCCGACCATCATCAGGTGGTGCCGACCGGCGGCGGCGATTTCCAGCGCGCGTTTGGCGCGCTCCTGGCCTTTGACTTCACGCAGGTCGCGGCTGTGGTCCATTTGGGCAACCTCGCCCGGTTCGGCAGGGGGCAGGGGGACTTGTCCTGTGTAGTGTCGCACCACGTCCCCCAGCGTCCGCGCGGCAATCACCTGACAGGCGTTCACCCATGCGGCCTCCGCCCCCGAGCCATGGGGGCAAAGCAGGCTGCGTTCCTCCTGTGCGGCGGCCATCGCAGCGGGCAAGGCACCGACCACAGGGATCAGCGAGCCGTCAAGCGACAGCTCCCCCAGCGCCACAACGCCTTCGACCACGTCCTTTGGCAAGATATCCAGCGCGGCGAGCAAGGCCATCGCGATGGGCAGATCGAAATGGCTGCCTTCCTTCGGCAGGTTCGCGGGACTGAGGTTGATGGTAATGCGTTTGGAGGGCAGCGCAATCGCCATGGAAGTCAGCGCCGTGCGCACACGGTCTCGCGCCTCTGACACGGCTTTATCCGGCAAGCCAACGATGGAAAACGCGGGCAAGCCGGGGGTGACGGCGCATTGCACCTCCACCATGCGTGCCTCTACGCCCTGAAATGCAACGCTGTAGGCGCGTGCCACCATGGTCCTGCTCCATCCCTACCCAAGGGTTAACGGTACAGGTGCAACGGTTTAAGAATGGTTAACGAAACCTTAGACGGGCCAAGGGGCCGTGCGCCCGACAGGAGGATAAGGGAAGGGATTATAGGACAGCTTCAGCGCCTCCGCGCGCCATTCCCGGAAGGCAGGATCACCCAGCGCTGTTTTGCAATAGGCAAGCGCCGCCTCTGACACGGGCAGGCCATAGCCCGCGATCCGCGCGCAAACCGGCGCATAGAAAACATCCGCCAGCGAATATGCGCCAAACAACCACGGACCGTCCACGGCCGTCTCCCGCGCAAAGGACCAGAGCGTCTCGACCCGCGCAATATCAGCCAAGATCGCTTCGGAGGGCTCAAAATCCGCATCCACATGGGCCAATTGCATCGGGCAACCGCCGCGCAATGCGCCGAAACCTCCAACCATTTCGGCGCAGAGCCAGCGTGCGCGTATCCGCGCCGACGCATCGGCGGGCCACATGGCCGCCTCCGGATGCCGCTCGGCCAGTGTTTCGGCCATGGCGAGGCTTTCCCCCACCACATCGCCTTCGGGTGTGCGCAGCGCAGGGACCAGCCGCGCAGGGGCCAGCGGCGCCATATCCTGTGCCATTGTGCCGCCGTAAAGGCCGACCATATGTGTGCGATAGGGCAAGCCGAATTTATGCAGCATCAGCCAGCCGCGCAGCGACCAGCTGGAAAACGTCCGGTCGCCGATGAACAGATCATATGTCATGGTAATTTCTTTATGTTGGACCTGTTTGTACGCTAGGCAGGCACGACTGATCTGGCAAATTCTTTTGCGTGCGCGGGTCGGTCACGGCAGGTGATTGATCCGGTCCACGTCCCAGCGGTCTGCACCCAGATGGCGCAGGGTCGTGACCGAGATATTGTCTATTTTATGGGCCATTGCCTCATAGGCAGAGACACGTAGCGCGCGCTGGACCTGTGTGAGGATCACACCGAAATGGGCAACGGCAATGATGTGGCCATCGGGGTGTGCGGCGTTCAGCCGGTCCACGACGGCGCTCACCCGCGCCATCGTTTCGTTCCATGTCTCGCCGCCGGGCGCGCAGATGTCGCCCGGTTTTTCCCAGAAGGCGCGGCTCAGCTCCGGGTCGCGGGCGGCGATGGCGTCAAAGCGCATGCCGTCCCAGATGCCGAAGTTGATCTCGCGCAGGTCGGGTTCATGCGGCAGGCGGCTGTGCTGTGGCGTGGTCAGCGCGTCCGCCGTGGCGACCGAGCGGACCAGATCGGAGGACACCATCCGCGCTTGATCCGGTAGATGGCTGCGCACGCGGGCGATCAGCGCGGCATCGGACAGATCGGCAGGTACATCGCGCCATCCGACAAATGATTTTTCATGCGTGGGCCCGTGGCGCACCCAATGCCAGGTTGTCATGGCAACGTTCCTTTCAGCACCTGAGGCAGCCCTGCTATCACCATCACCGCCAGATCCGCCTGGCGCGCCAATGCGATGTTCAGCCGCCCCTGTGCCTCGCGAAAGCGGCGGGCGAGCTTGTTGTCCGGCACAATTCCGTGCCCCACTTCGTTGGACACAATAACCCAAGGGGCAGCACAGTCACAAAGCGCGTTGAGCAAATCATCCGTGGCACTGTCGATGTCGGCGTCGATCATCATCTGGTTGCTCAGCCACATCGTGGCGCAGTCAATCAACACAGGGGTGTCCGCATTCAAACCTGCCAGTGGCGGCCCGAGATCCAGCGGCGCTTCCAGCGTGTGCCAGCGCTCATCACGACGCGCCTTGTGAATTTTTACGCGCTGGGCAGTTTCTTGATCCCCGACACGGCCAGTTGCGAGGTAGGTAACATTCAAGCCGCTGGAAAGTATTAACTTTTCGGCCCACTCGGATTTCCCCGAAGCGGCACCGCCTAGAACGAATGTTCCATTGGGCAACATTTTTACGACCTCGAGTGAACCAATCAGCGACTTCATGCGTAATCTTAACAAAGCCCCACTGCAAGGTGAGGGCAGTATTTCCAGGGAGACGGATCAGATGGCTATCGGTACAGCGCAGGACTTCTCACTTACACGCACCGCAATGAAGGCGGAGCTTTTGGACGCAGATACAGAGTTGAAGCTGGCGTATGCCTGGCGCGACGAGCGGGACGTCGAGGCGCTGCACCGCCTCATCAACGCCTATATGCGTCTTGCCATCTCCATGGCGTCCAAGTTCAAGCGCTACGGCGCACCGATGAATGACTTGATTCAGGAGGCTGGATTGGGCCTGATGAAGGCCGCAGACAAATTTGACCCCGACCGTGGCGTGCGCTTTTCGACCTATGCGGTTTGGTGGATCAAGGCCTCCATCCAAGACCATGTGATGCGCAATTGGTCGATGGTGCGAACCGGTTCGACCTCAGCGCAGAAGTCGCTGTTTTTCAACATGCGCCGCGTTCAGGCGCGGCTGGAGCGTGAGGCGGCGAGTGCTGGCGAGACGCTGGACAAGCACCAGCTGCTCCAGATGATTTCGACCGAGATCGGCGTGCCGCTGCGCGATGTGGAGATGATGGAAGGCCGGCTGTCCGGATCTGATTTTTCGTTGAACGTGACCCAATCGGCCGAGGACGAGGGGCGTGAGTGGATCGACGCGTTGCAAGACGACAGCGCGCAAGCCGCTGAGAACGTCGAACTTGCCCATGACACCAAGCAGCTGCGCGAATGGTTGCTGGCCGCGATGGGTGCCCTGAACGAACGCGAGCAGTTCATTATCCGCGAGCGTAAACTGCGCGAAGTGCCGCGCACGCTGGAGTGTCTGGGCCAAGAGCTGAAGCTGAGCAAGGAGCGGGTGCGCCAGCTCGAAGCCGGCGCTTTCCAGAAAATGCGCAAATCGCTTGAGATGCAGTCGCAAGAAGTGTTTCACTTCCTCACATGAGGGATTGGATGATTTCGACAACCAAAACTAGCGCAGTCGTAATGGCTGCGCTTTTTGCATTGCCTGTATCTGCGGAAATTCCACAAGCTGCACGGGATGCGCGGGTTGTGATATTGGGCGAACAGCACGACAACCCTGATCACCACATACGGCAGGCGGAGTGGGTTGCAGCACTTGAACCAGTGGCGCTGGTTTTTGAAATGCTCACACCCGCACAGGCCGCGCGCGCGGATGTCGACTGGGCCAGTCAAGCCGATCTGGATGCCGCAATCGGGTGGACTGGTGGTGATTGGCCGTCTTTTGATATGTATTTTCCCATTTTTGCCGCCGCACCAGATGCGGCCATCTATGGTGCCGGTGTCCCGCGCGACGTGTTGCGCGCGCAGATGGAGACGCCCTTGGCGCTGCATCCGTTAGCTGCCGAATTTGGCCTCGATCTGCCTTTGGATCCAGAGACACAAGCCGCGCGCGAAGAGTTGCAATCCGCAGCCCACTGCGGCGCGCTGCCCGATGAGGTGTTGCCCATGATGGTAGATGCCCAGCGTATCCGCGATGCTGCGCTGGCCGATGCGGCCTTGCGCGCGCTGGAGGACACAGGCGGTCCGGTTGTGGTGATCACCGGCAACGGCCATGCGCGCACAGATTGGGGCATGCCTGCCCTGATGGGATATGCTGCGCCGCAGGTGCAGGTCTTTGCCCTGGGGCAGGGCGAAAACGGCAATGCGGCAGAGGGGATCTTCGCCCTGACACTTGACGCGCCTGCACCAGAGCGCGGCGATCCTTGCGCGGCCTTCAGGCAGTAGGGTCTGGCACTGCCACCGCGCGCCGCCTATGGTGCCCCCGAAGCGGCCACGCGGAGGGTTCGGGATGCTAGCGGGTAAACACATTCTTCTGATCATAGGCGGCGGTATTGCCGCGTTCAAATCGCTGGATCTGATCCGCCGCCTGCGCGAACGCGGCGCGGTCGTGACGCCTGTCCTAACCCGCGCGGGTGAGGAATTCGTAACGCCGCTGTCGGTCTCTGCATTGGCGGGCAACAAGGTCTACCGTGATCTGTTCGATCTGGGTGACGAGGCCGAGATGGGGCATATCCAGCTCAGCCGCGTGGCCGATCTGGTGGTCGTGGCTCCTGCCACAGCCGATCTGATGGCCAAGATGGCAGGCGGCTTGGCCAATGATCTGGCCTCTACCCTCCTGCTGGCCACTGACACGCCGGTGATGATCGTGCCCGCGATGAACGTGCGCATGTGGGATCACGCAGCGACCCAGCGCAATCTGGCGACCCTGCGCGGCGACGGTATTCTGGTCGCTGGTCCGAACAGGGGCGACATGGCCTGCGGCGAACACGGCCCCGGCCGCATGGCCGAGCCGATGGAGATCGTGGCAGCGGTTGAGGCGGCGCTGACTGACGGCCCGCTGAAAGGCCGCCGAATCCTTGTCACCTCCGGCCCCACGCATGAGCCGATTGACCCCGTACGCTACATCGCCAACCGGTCCAGCGGGGCGCAGGGCACGGCGCTGGCACGCGCGCTGGTGCGGCTGGGGGCGCAGGTGGTGTTTGTCACCGGCCCTGCGGACGTGCCGCCGCCTGAAGGTGTGGAGGTGATCGCCGTCGAGACAGCACAGCAGATGAAAGATGCCGTAGACGCGGCCTTGCCGGTGGATGCCGCCGTATTTGCCGCCGCTGTCGCGGACTGGCGCGTCAGCTCGGCCTCTGACCGCAAGTTGAAGAAAACCAAGGACGGTCTGCCCGTGCTCGAGTTCGCCGAGAACCCCGACATCCTGCATGGTGTGAGCCAGATGACCGAAGGCCGCCCGCCGCTGGTGGTAGGTTTTGCCGCCGAGACGAACGAGGTGATCGAGAATGCAACCGCCAAGCGTCTGCGCAAGGGCTGCGACTGGATCGTCGCCAACGATGTCTCGCCCGCGACGTGCATCATGGGCGGCTCTGAAAACGCCGTCACACTGATCAGCGACGCAGGGGCTGAGGAATGGCCGCGCATGACCAAGGACGCCGTGGCGCAAAAGTTGGCCGCGCGTATCGCGGAGGCGATCACGTCGTGAGCGGTGTCGAAATCCGCATGATGTGGGAGCCGGACGCAGACCGTGCACTGGGCTTGCCAAGCTATGAGACAGCGGGTGCCGCAGGCGCCGACCTGCGCGCCAACCTGCCGGGTGGCGCGCCCATGACGCTGGTACCCGGCGCGCGCGCACTGGTGCCTACCGGCCTGCGGCTGGCCATCCCCGAAGGGTACGAGGTGCAGATCCGCCCCCGCTCGGGTCTCGCGCTCAAACACGGGGTCACACTGCCCAACAGTCCCGGTACGATTGACGCGGACTATCGTGGCCCCCTCGGCGTGATCATGATGAACGCGGGCGAGGCGGAGTTTACCATCACCCACGGCATGCGCATCGCGCAAATGGTGGTCGCACCCGTTGTTCAGGCTAGGTTCCTTGCGGTAGAGGGGCTGGACGATACCGCGCGCGGTGCAGGCGGATTCGGCTCCACCGGAACGGAGTAATCGAGTGCTGGTATTTGTTCTTGCAGGGGTAATCTGGGGCTTGGGCGCTATCATGGGCACGCCGCGCCCTGCGCGCTGGATCATGATCGGCTTGCTGCTGGTGGCGGTGATCGCGGGCCATCTGGTGCTGCCTGACGGCCATCCGCTGCGCGCAGCGACGGGCGGTAGTGCCGCAATCTGGCTGATTGTGACGGGTATCGGGGGGCTGGTCTGGCTCTACTCGCGGGTCATTGCCCGCGTGCGGCACCGTACCGGCGTGGATGACAAAAATCCCACACTGCCCGCGGGCAAACCTGGAACTTTCACCGAAACGGAGTTGAACCGCTACGCCCGCCATATCGCCTTGCGTGAAGTCGGCGGGGCGGGGCAGAAGGCGCTCAAGAACGCGAAGGTGCTGGTGGTGGGGGCAGGAGGCCTCGGTGCGCCCGCGCTGCAATATCTGGCGGCGGCAGGTGTCGGCACCATCGGCGTGATTGATGCCGACACGGTCGAGAATTCCAACCTGCACCGGCAGGTGATCCATAAGGATGCCGCCATCGGCATGCCCAAGGTCTTTTCCGCCCAAAAAGAAATGGAGGCGCAGAATCCGTTTGTGATGGTGAAGCCCTATCACCGCCGTTTGGATGAGAGCATCGCGGCGGAGTTGATTGCCGACTATGATCTGGTTCTCGACGGCACCGATAATTTCGATACCCGCTATCTGGTCAACGCGACCTGTGTTGCTGCGGGTGTGCCGCTGATCTCCGGCGCGCTGAGCCAGTGGGAAGGGCAGCTGAGCGTCTTTGACCCGGCCCGTGGCGCGCCCTGCTACCAGTGTATTTTCCCCGAGGCACCCGCGCCGCATCTGGCACCCAGCTGCGCCGAGGCGGGGGTGATTGGCCCGCTGCCTGGGGTGGTGGGTGCCATGATGGCGGTGGAGGCGATCAAGCTGATCACTGATGCAGGCGCGCCCCTGCGCGGGCAGATGGTGATCTATGACGCGCTCTATGGCGAGAGCCGCAATATCCGCATCGCCCCGCGTGCTGACTGCCCTGTTTGCGGTCCTGCCCGCGCCTGACATTGTATCCCCCGCACCGCGTTCCTAGGTTGGACGCAAAGGAGACCGCATATGAACCCGCTGCTGCAAGACTGGAACACCCCCTTTGGCCTCGCCCCGTTCGATCAGGTGAGTGACGATGATTTCGCCCCCGCGCTGGAGCAGGCGTTGGAGGCGCATAAGGCAGAGATTGCAGCGATTGCAGACAATCCCGCGCCCGCCAATTTCGCCAACACCGTTGAGGCGTTGGAGGCCGCAGGCCATCTGCTGGATCAGGTGCTGGGCGTGTTTTTCACCGTCGCGGGCGCCGATAGCACTCCCGCGCGCGAGGCGTTGCAGCGCGACTTTTCGCCCAAACTCTCGGCGCATTTCTCGGATATAACCGCCAACAAGGCGCTGTTTGCCCGTGTTGATACCGTCTGGGCGGCGCGCGATGCGCTGGAGCTTTCGGACGAGCAGGCGCGTGTATTGATGCTGACCCATCGCGGTTTCGTGCGCGCGGGTGCTGCCCTGACCGGCGCGGAAGAGACGCGGATGAAAGAGATCAAGGGGCGGCTGGCCGTGCTGGGCACCCAGTTTACCCAGAACCTGCTGGCGGATGAACGCAGCTGGTTCATGAAGCTTGAGGAAGACGACCTGCAAGGTCTGCCTGATTTCGTTGTCGATGCCGCCCGTGCAGCGGGTGAGGAGAAGGAGGCGGGCGGGCCAGTGGTCACGCTGTCGCGTTCGCTGATCACGCCGTTCCTGCAATTCAGCCCGCGCCGCGACCTGCGCGAAAAGGCGTTCAAGGCGTGGGAAGCACGCGGCGCCAACGGCGGCGAGACGGACAACCGTCAGATCGCGTCCGAGACGCTGGCCTTGCGCCACGAGCGCGCGGCGCTGCTGGGCTATGACAGCTTTGCCGATTACAAGCTGGAAACCGAGATGGCCAAGACGCCGGAGGCCGTGCGCGACCTACTGATGCAGGTGTGGGATCCCGCCCGCGCGCAGGCCAATGCGGACGCCGAGGTGCTGACGCGGATGATGCATGCGGACGGCGTGAACGGTGATCTGGCCCCATGGGACTGGCGCTATTATGCAGAAAAACGCCGCGCGGCGGAGCATGATCTGGATGAGGCGGCGCTCAAGCCGTACTTCCAGCTGGACCGCATGATCGAGGCGTCATTTGCCTGCGCCACCCGCTTGTTCGGGTTGCAGTTCAAGCCGCTGGATGTGCCGCTCTACCATAAGGATTGCCGCGCATGGGAAGTGACCCGCGATGGCAAGCACGTCGCGGTGTTCATCGGCGACTACTTTGCGCGCGGCTCTAAACGCTCGGGCGCGTGGTGTTCTGCGATGCGTGCGCAGGCGAAATTTCCGGACGTCCAGACCCCTGTTGTGATTAACGTGTGCAACTTCGCCAAGGGCGATCCGGCGCTGCTGTCTTATGATGACGCGCGCACGCTGTTCCACGAGTTTGGCCATGCGCTGCACCAAATGCTGTCGGACGTGACCTATGAAAGTGTCTCTGGCACCTCCGTGGCGCGCGACTTTGTCGAGCTGCCAAGCCAGCTTTATGAACACTGGCTGGAAGTGCCGGAAGTGTTGGGTGAATTCGCAACTCACGCGAGGACCGGCGAAGCGATGCCAAAGGAAACGCTGGACAAGGTGTTGGGGGCGGCGACCTTCGACATGGGGTTCCAGACGGTGGAATATGTGGCCTCCGCGCTTGTCGATCTGGCGTTCCATGAAGGCGACGCACCCACCGATGTGATGGAGATGCAGCGCGAGGTGCTGGAGCGCATCGGCATGCCCGAGGCGATCACCATGCGCCACGCCACGCCGCAGTTCGCGCATGTGTTCTCCGGTGACGGATATTCCAGCGGCTACTACAGCTACATGTGGTCCGAGGTGATGGAC
>TARA_R110002020_G_C16321351_1_pt1 | contig 25911 bp, 20 predicted proteins | sample TARA_R110002020 | Tara Oceans TARA_R110002020 (sample SAMEA4396489) | marine metagenome | biome: Westerlies Biome; feature: [MES] marine water layer (ENVO:01000295) within the mesopelagic zone...; material: water (ENVO:00002006), including particulate matter (ENVO:01000060) such...
TTATATATAGTACCTTGAACTATGTATATTGTGTATTAAGGCAGAGAAATCTGCCTTTTTATTTGACAACAAACACTTTAGCATTATAGTGTATTGTATGTTTAATATGTATAAAGGAATGAACCTTGTCATCGGTTAAAGTCAAAGCAACTATCGTAGAAGATAATACTGGCATTAAAAGTCAGCTCCCCATCTTGATCACCGAACAAGGTGAAGTTGGTTCAGTTACCGACTACTTGCTAAAGATGGAAGCTGATGGTGCTAGTAATGCTTTAATGAATGGTTTTATACAAGCCACTTCTTTGCTCTTGGATTACATGGAAGCCAACAAAGGATTATTTGAAGATCCTAAAATGCTATTCCAAACCTTTGCTAAGCGTCTTTACACAGGCACCATCGGTGAAGATGGTTTAGATCCCTCTGGCTTGTACTGGGTGCCAAGCTCAACTGAAAACGTCAATAAACATATTCATCGATTAACGGCATTTACTGATTGGCTGGCTAACAAGCATGGCGCAGAGCCAATGAACCCTTTGCGAGATGCCACACCTCATGAGCAACGCTTGAATTATGCGGCATGGTATCGAAAAAACCAAAATGACTTCCTTGGGCATATTGAAGATAAAACCGTTAACAAAACCATCCGTAAAGCTCGCACAATGAAAGGACGTACTCCATTGACGAAAGCCGAAGACGATGCTTTAGCATTCCCAGATAAGCATTGGGAATCATTCTATAAAGATGGTATTGGCGGAGCAAAAGATCCACGAGTTGCGTTGAGAGATAAGCTTATGCTGCTCTTGATGCACGGTGGCGGTTTGCGTGAAAGCGAAGCTATTATGCTCTGGGTGACTGATGTACTTGAAGATCCGTATGCCCCTGAAAAAGCGATAGTTCGAATTTACAACGAAGTCGATGGTAAAGCACCCGAAGGTTGGCGTAGTCGCTCAGGGACAAAAACCAGAGAGGCCTATTTACAAGAAAAATACGCTCGTATACCACGCAAACGAATGAAAGGCACGGCATACGTTGGCTGGAAAACAAGAGTTGTAGACCATCGAGATAACTACATACAAGTTCAGTGGTTTCCAACGGATTATGGCAAGGTTTTTATGTCACTGTGGAAGAGCTACCAAAAATATCGAGCCAGTATTGACTGCCATCACCCCTATGCGTTCATTTCATTCCATCACAGCGCCCTTGGAAACCCATACACTTTGAATGCGTTTCACCAAAGCTATGCGGCGGGATTAAGGCGCATTGGCTTAGAGCCAAACAAATCGGAAGGGTTAGACCCGCACGGTCATCGTCATAGCTATGGCAGACGCTTAGAGCGTTCAGGGCTTAACCCGTTGGTGATACGACGATGTATGCACCATAAATCACTGGAGTCTCAAGTTCCCTACACCGGTAAAGGGCAGCAGGAAATCTCCGATGAACTCAACAAGGCCACGCTACAACTGGCAAATCCTGAGTCCAAAGTAAAATCGCTAGATTGGAAAGAGTTGGTCGAGCACGGTTTTGACGATATTGACCCGCAAGGCTATTTCACAGGCAAGCATCCGAAATTACGAGGTAAATAATGGCAAAAAAAGGTAAAAAATATGACGGACGTACATCGGACTTAACGTTTAAATGGATGCTCACCACCCTTGGCCCTGAGTGGCAGCAATGGCAGGAATTAGCCGCTGAGTGGATGGCGACACAGCATGCGGGGGTTGACCACAAGCGTAACGCGTTGAGCCATTTTTTTGAGTCCTACCTGTTGGAGTACGCTCCCTATGCAGCTGATATTGGTCTGTTTTTCAAGGGCTGCAATGGCCATATCTGCTCCACTGAAGAGCTAGAGGCTACTGTGAGAAAAACTGTTAACTACCCCGAAAGAGTATCAAAATTTATCAACTACCCCTGTGACTTCATTAATTACGTCATTGAGCATCATCTATCTGAAGGAGATGATAGCGGCAACTTAATACCACTGGTTCGCAATCCGCTGAACAAAATTAAGACCCAAGGCTCACACACTGAAACCGTGCGTAACCCACTTCCGTATCGTTACATCCAAGACCTGCGCCAAATTCTGTGTCCATTGCCAGATAAAGCGGAACTGACAGTGATTGAGCAAAACCTACCACAAGGCGAGTCGTTACTGCCTAGCTATCACTACCGCCATTTCAAGCATTGGGCATGGGCACAAGAGCAGACAGGGCAAGGCAATAAGAGTGGCGATTGGTTTGAGGTCGAGCCTGACTTGATTGATAAAACCGACCCCGATTGCGTGTGGCGCACCAAAGAAGTGACTAGAGATAATAAAAGAATCACCCTCCACCAAATCTGGTCACCTGTCAAAGCGATGGTTATATTTATGAAGCTGCATCTGCCACTGCGCACCTATCAAGTGCGTATGTTAGACAGTGGTGAAGCGGATACGTGGCGTTATGAAAGCGGTCATTGGAAGCTCAATGACAAGCATGACTTTGCGCTCGGTAGCGAAAAACGCCCTTTTGGTAAAGGCATCTTTCGCCGTATCCATGACACCATGACAGGCCGGTATTCCACAGGTTTGTATATCAACACCAACAAAACCGCCGACCAGAATAAAGATGAACTAGAACGCGGCTACATCATCCCTTGGCAGAATGAAGAAGTATTATATTGGCTGGAAAAACTGCGTAACTGGCAGGAAAAATATAACCCCATAGCGAAACCGACAGACTGCACCACGCTGTTAACTAAACATACTGCGAGTCAGAAGTCACAAACCCAGCTAGAAAGCATGGGTGAAATCGCCTTTCTGTTTCGGGATGCGTCAGCGAAAGGAGAAGATAAATACAAACCAATTTGTGGGGATGCGAATATAGCACCTTTCTGGTATCAATTGTTACTGGAATTGGAAAACCAGCTTGCTGAGCAAGGTAATACGCTTGATAATGGAGAGCGACTTAAACTGGTTGTGGATTACCCAGAAGACACTCCAGAATACGCTAAGGGTGCCACAAATTTCCCCCTGCACAGCTTGCGTGTATCGCTGATAACTGCCTACACGATGGATACCCAATTGCCACTACCTGTCATATCCAAACTACTGGCAGGGCACTCACGTATCCTAATGACCATCTATTACAACAAAATCACCCCGTCCGTGATGGCGGAAAAAATGAGTGAAGCTGAATGGGAGCTTGAGGGTAAAGCCAAGCAGTCAGTGCGCAACTTCCTCAAAGATGCCTCACTAGCGCAAATTCAATGCAAAATGGTCTACCACAAAGAAGACAGTATTCAGGCAGCACTGGTTAACCGTAATCCCATCGGCTGGGAGGAGCGTTCAGCTGGCTTATGTTTGGTCGGAGGCAACACCGTAAAATCCGATGAAGTCAGTACGCTGGGCGGGTGCTGGAACGGCGGTGAGTTGATTAGATATTCAAGTGCTGCCGCTCATCGCATCTATGGCAGCGTACCGCATGGCCCTGAAAACTGCATTCGTTGCCGTTGGTTTATTACCGAGGCGCGATACCTGCCAGCGCTTAACGCGCAGTTTAATCAACTCAGTTACAAGGCGCACCAGGCGGCTAACCTATCGGTTGAAATCGAAGGTGAGCTAGAAGCACTCAAAGACGAGCAGTTCTTCTGTGAAGAGCAAGGTAAACCCTTCACCAAACACAGTGAGCTACATACGCTGCAACGCCGCCATGAGAAGCAGCAAGTCGAAGCGGATGAGTACGCAAAAGACTGGATAGCGTGCTTCGAGTTAATCTGCAAAATCATTCGTGTCGAGGAAGCCAGAAATGAGGATGACACAAAAGATAAGCTGATTGCCGTGGGTGCGGAGCAAGATATCAGCTACGCCTTGAAGTTTATCGAAACCGACTCAGAGCTTTTACACCTCTCCTTGCTATGTGACGATGCCGAATTCTTCCCTGACTTGCAGGATGAACTTCGTAAAACGCCCGCTATTGAAAAGCGCTCCCGCAAACTTAGTCGTGCTCTGATGAAGAAAGGCTTTGAGCCTATCTTTATGGAAATGGATGAGAAACAGCAGCTAATCGCTGGTAATGCCATGCTACGCCAAATGGCAAAGATAGCCGACCCTGACGATAAAATGGAAGGCTACCGTAAAGTGGCTAATTACATCGAAGCGGGTGAGTACCTGTCTAATCACAAGCTATTTAACGCTGGCATGAATGCACTGTCGGATAAGTCCTTGCGCTTAGAAAATCTCACCCAACCTGCGCTCTTGGAGGGTTAATGGACATTAATATTGATATCATCTTGGCTGACTTAAAAGACGACAAAGTGCCAAGAACCCAAAAAAACCTAGATAAGCTTAACGACATCCTGAAAGCCTATGTAGAATCGGGGCAGAGTGATTTCTCCATTACACAAATGGGGCGAGTATCAGCAGCAGAGGGTGGCCCAGGTTACGAAGCGTTACGAGCAACCAAAAATAAGCACTACCGCACCTTGATTGAAGCATGGGCAGCAAAGTGCAAAACAACCACCAAAAAGCCGTTATCGCCAACCTCACGCTCTAAGTCTGTTCCACAGGATAACAAGCTGCTTGAGCGTATTCCAGACGCTGCGGTACGGGCTTTGTTTGGTCAGATTATTGCCGAGCGCAACCGTTATCGCAAAGAGGTTAATCTGCTAAAACAGCACGCGAATATTACCATTGATAAGCGTCCTGTACGTCAGTTTGATGCAAGCGCAGAGCCGAGTGTTGAAGTCTTGCCTTCACTATCTGGCATCTTGACCGAATCTGAGAAGAAAGCCTTAGCCTACGCTATCTCTGACGAATGTATGGAAAAGCATAACTGGCAAACCACACAAGCTGGCCAAGTTAAAGACATGGAATACAACATAGAAATATTCCCTAGAGGCTTTGCGACAGGTCTACGCAAGTTGTTAGGTGAGGTAGATGATTAATGGCGAACGGTCAGCAAAGAGCGCAGCAAAACCTCGAAGCATTTGAAGTATGGCAAGCCACTCAAACTGATGATGACTTTAAGCAGATCGCCTTTAAAGGCAAGCTCAACCGCATCGAAGTAGCAAAAGGGGTCGGTTGCGGCAAGTCTGCCCTTAACCAAAATCCAGCGCTTAGAAAAGCGCTCAAGGCATTAGAAGACAAACTGCGAGATAAAGGTATACTCCCGCCACTGACCGAATCTGCAAGGAACAATGCTGACAAACCAAAGCAATACGACAACACGGCTAATCGCAAGCTGCTCGACTCAAAACGAGTATCGACCTTAGAGGCTGAAAACATTGAGCTAAAAGCCAAAGTTAAAGAGCTGGAAGGTAAACTAGAGCGGTTTGGCGAACTGAATGAAACCTTGTCAGAAATGGGGTTCATGCCACGATGAATGTTGCACTCCATCAAGACCAAATGCGTGTCACGAGTATTCCTTACAGCTCTACCAAAATGGTGATATTCAGTGGCGTGCCACTGAAAAAAAACTCATACAAAACTAACAGTGGCAAGTATTACGTCACCATCAAAGCTGATCCAGATGCCATCCCCGTTCAACCAGCCCTCGGCCAACACTGGTCGGTTAAAGGCCATCGTTTAATAGAAGAAATGGAAACGGGTGATTACGTGATGCAGGAGCATACCTATGAATCACCAGAGCACATCGAATGCAGCCTGCCAGAAACGGGTGAACAGCTTATTCGCTTTATTGCCAGAGAAAGTGATTTCAAAGGTATCGGTGAAAGTAAAGCTAGAGCACTCTGGGAACTGTTAGGAAAGGATTTTCACCCAACGGTTGGAAAAGACACTCATGAATCAAGAGAACGGCTCAGAAGTGTCCTGAGTGAAGATTCTATCAATGCGTTATTTGAAGGTTACGCCAAATATAAAAATCTTGCCTACTGCAACTGGATGACCGAACACAAGATACCAGCAAGTATTCAGCAGCGCTTATTGAAGCATCATGGAGAAGAGTCTATTGAGGCTATTAAACAAAATCCGTATGTCCTTATTGGGTTTGGGATGTCGTTTACGGATGTCGATAAACTGGTTAATTTTGACCAGTTTAAGATCACAGCTTGTGATCACCGCAGACTAAGCGCCGCACTTGAAACCGCGATTCGCAAAGAGATTGAGAAAGGCCACACCTATACAACTCAAGCGTGCTTACGCCCATACCTAACCAAATTGCTCAAAGATAAGGAACTGGTGACGGAAGCGTTTAAAGCAGGTCACAATAAAGCGCAGTACATCCTAAACCCCGACACTGGCTCTTATCATCCAACTGCCCAGTTGTTGATGGAAAATGTCGTTGCCAAACGACTTAAAGCACTAGCTAATCAAAACAACCTTTATGACGAAGTTGCAAATTCTGCATATTGCTCTTCGGTTGGTGAATTACCATACGAGCTAACCAAGAAGCAGATTGAAGCAGTGACAACGTGTTTGGATAACGCCGTGAGCTGTATTACGGGCGGAGCTGGCACAGGTAAAACAACGGTACTTAGAACCGCACTTCGAGCCTACCATCAAATGGGATTTGAAATACATGCGGTCGCGCTGAGTGGCAGAGCCGCTATGCGCTTGCATGAGTCAATTGGCTTTATCACCTCAACTATCGCTAAGTTATTACGTAGAGAGCCTATTGAGCCAAGTTCAGACCAGCCAAAGCATTTACTGGTAATAGATGAAGCCAGTATGATTGACTTGCCAACCATGTATCGCCTGGTCAACCATATTCACCCATCGGTTCGTATTATCTTTACTGGCGACCCTGACCAGTTACCACCTATAGGTTGCGGCAAGGTTTTGGCTGATATCGTTCTATCTAAAGCCATTGCTAATACTATGCTAGATATCGTTAAGCGTCAGAAAGGCTCAACGGGTATTCCTGAATACTCCAAGCTCATTAATCAAGGTATCGTGCCTGAAAAACTAAGTACGGGGGCTATTCACTTCCACGAAACGGCAAAGAGCGACATTGCTCAAGCCTGTTGTGAGTTGTATCAGCAATCACCTGAAAATAGTCGCGTCATGGCACCGACCAAGGCACTCGTTGCTGAAATTAATAAACTGACCCAAGAGGCTGTTAACCCAAGCGGTAAAAGGCTTGAGTTTGAAATGCACGGCGAGAGATTCTTTCAAAACCTCAGATTGAATGATGCGATTCTATTTACGCAAAACCACTATGATAAAAGCATTCAAAACGGATCTCTTGGTACGCTTACCAGTATTGACTCATCAGGTGAAAGTTATGGTGAAGTAACGCTGGATACGGGCGATAAAGTTGAGGTCACACAATCCGTGCTCGATTGCATGGAGTTGGGTTATGCAATAACTCTTCACAAAGCCCAAGGTTCTCAATTTCCAAGAGTAATCGTTGCACTTCAAGTGGGACGCATTGTTGACAGGGCTTGGTTATATACAGCAATCACAAGGGCCGAGGCTGAAATTCATCTTGTTGGCACAGAGGATGATTTCAAGAAAATTATAGAGACGATGAGCAACTCGCATAAACGCAATAGCTACTTGGCTGAGCTTCTAATGTGACAACCAGGCGAAATATCGTTAAACTGTAACCGTTCACGATATCAATCATGCAAAGACTTTCTGGGCCATACCATCCAACTTAGCTTTTGTCTTTTCCCACTTCGGCATGACCTGGCTCAGAAGCCGGTAAAACCGTTCGCTGTGGTTGTGTTCTACTAAGTGACACAACTCATGCAAAATCACGTAGTCAATGCACTCTCGCGGAGCTTTAACCAGCAACGGGTTTAACGTGATCCGCCCGTTGGGCGAGCAGCTTCCCCACTGAGTTTGCATGGTCAAAATCCGAAACTCAGGTGCTTTTTCTATCCAAATGGCCTGCGTCATAATCGCGTCTAAACGCGATTTAAAGACCTCTTTGGCTTTTTCCTTGTACCAACCTTCCAACAGGGACTTGATGCGCTCTACGTTGCGCTCACGGACTGGTAACGCCTTCAATTTTCATTAAGTTCCCCCCTAATGCGAGTAGAATGCGTTGCGACGCCAGCAGCCAGCCAACCCGACTCATCTAAAAACTTGAACATTTTGACTACATTATTTTGATGGATTTATCGAATGCTCGCTTGGCTTTGCGGCGTCAATAATCGCAGTATTAACATCGCAAACGCTTTCTGGTTATCTTCATTCTCAAGAATTCCCATCGATAGCTTTTCATGGTCAGCCATTGAATCGAGTACTAAGTCAGTCAGGCGCTTCGGGAACAGCCCATGCATCACTTGATCTGAAGAATGGTTATTCACTTGAGCCATTACTGCATCATCGCGGCGCACACGCTCTGCGATGCCGTTCGCGAAGTGCAGTTGGTCCTCATCACTGACTTCTGCACCGAAAATATCGTTCAATGCCTCGATAATTTCTGAAAGCCGTTTTTTCTCTGGATCATGGGCCTTACCAGAGCCGAGTTCGGTGATAGGGTCTAGGCCGTATTCTGCGTCATCTTGAGCAAGGCGCAACTCATGCTCTTTTCGCTTCGTAATCCGGTAATGGCTCAAGGCCAGCTCTGAAATATCGATGTCATCATCTTCGAATGCTTCCTGGCGAAGCAGTGGCAATAAGTGTTTTGCGAACACACAAAGTTGCTCAAGCTCCGCATCCTCAAAGAAAATGATTTGCGAGAGAAATTCATAAGCACGAACAAAACTGCCAAGGTTCTTTTTAAAGAGGTCCAGCGTATCTTTGTAGACCCCCTATTGAAATAATACTAATTAGAGCAGATATCCTGAATTGAAAGGCGCACAGAATAGTATGATACTAATTTATTATACTATTCTGTCGGCAATCACTAATTCATTGACCTAAAAAATAACATCATACGGATTTTGAGTCGGACCCATCTAAAATCTCATCAATTTTAGCAATCTGGCTTTTATTTAAGCCAGCCAGCTTTACGATGCGTAACGCTTCCTCATCCGAATCACAAAAAAAATACCACGGTGGTACACCTAGTTCTTCAGCAATAAGTTTTACTATAGAAAAATCGGGAATATGTCGTCCTTTCTCATAGTGATTCATTCTGCTGCTAGCTGAACTGGGCTCGAAACCAATCCGAAGTCCGAGCTCACGTTGGCTTAACTTCGCCAATTGACGAGCCTCTTTGAGGCGTTTCGAAAAAGGGTTTATGGCGTGCACTTCAATATCATCTCTAAATAAGTTTAGATGAATTGATTGTCGAGCCTTTCACACTTCAGATATACTTAGGAATCCTAAGCATCATTTATTGATGATATGTATTTTCTTGAAACGGATGAAAAGAGATGTCATTCAAGCGATTAGTTCTAGAGATATCAAAATCAATTCCAAAGCCGCAGTTTACAGTAGAAGAACTGCGCGAGCTTTGCGAGCGAGACTTTCCAACTATGGATACATCTAAGCTCCATGCAAAGGTTTATAAGACCATGTGGGTTCTAAAAAAAGAAGGTTTACTGGATTGTTTAGTCAGCGAAGAGAGCCCAAGAAACAATAAGTGGTTCCTGACAGCGGATGGACACTCGCTACTAGATTCGGCAAACACGGAAGCTGAAAGCTTGGAGCTCATTCACAAACAAGGACATCAAGATTTAATTGATGCCTTGAAAGGAAAGTTAAGCGACTTCAGCGCTCAGCTAGCAATTATTAGCTATGAAGTACGGCAGTATCATGACCTATCAAGAGAGTTCCCCAATCTATCTCAAAAACTAAAGCCAATATTTCAGGATGCCAAGCAGCGTGCAATAGTCTTCGAAGGTAGGATCAAGGCAATCGAAAATACACTAAAAGAGATCGAACAATGAGGCCAAGAAATTGGCAGCAGGAATGTGTTGACGCTGCGGTATCGAAATTTCTCTCGGGAAAGAAAACTTTTTTCGTTCAGGCGACCCCGGGTGCTGGAAAAACGTATATGGCGGCAGTCCTAGCTAGCGAGTTGCTTCAAAGAAATTTAATCGATTACGTGATTTGCTTCTCGCCTTCAATAACTGTATCGAATTCGATAAGAAATACTTTTGAATCTGTATTAAAACGCGGTATGTCGGGACTGCTGGGCGATGTTGGTGCGGCTTATACATATCAATATCTTAGCACGGCGCAAGCTGAGCGATTTAAGGTCCTTTCAAATAGTAGAGTATTTGTAATCTTCGATGAGATTCATCATGCGTCCGGTGATAATGATGGTTTAGCCAACTCGTGGGGACGAGAGATACTTACAAAAGTATCTAATCGTGCCGCATACATTCTATCAATGACAGGAACTCCCTGGCGTAGCGATCAGCATCCAATCACTCTAGCAACGTATATCATGCCAAAAGGTCTAATAGGGTGTGACTATACCTATGGAATGATGAGCGCAATTCGAGACTCTGTGTGCAGGGCTCCCGAAATTAACCTTATAGATAATGATCAATTACTTGTCGATGGTAAGCCATATTCATCTATTGAATCTGCGCTTCTCGATTCTGAGCTACGGTATGACTCATTTTTAGACAACGAGGTAGCACTTAATCATATCCTTTCATTGGCATCCAAACGGTTGAGAGCTGTTAGAGAAAATCACGGAAACGCAGGAGGTTTGATCGTAGCGAAGTCGGTTGAGCATGCCCTTTATATCTATCAGATATTGAGCAACAAACTAAATCAAACCGCAGTAATTGTAACGTATCTAGATCCTAACTCACAAAAAGTGATTGAAGAATATAGACTTTCAAATGTCGACTGGATCGTGAGTGTTGCAATGATTTCAGAAGGAACCGATATACCTCGTTTACGCGTATGCGTGCATCTTAGTAATGTAAGAACAGAGCTGTTTTTTCGGCAGGTACTCGGGCGTGTGCTGAGACTAATCCCTAATCAGGATAACGATATTGGTTGGTTATATACATTTTCAGAACCCGATTTAGTTGAATTTGCAACTAGGGTACAAGACGACATCCCAAAATCTGAGCTTGTTGTAGTTAAGAGGTCTATCGGCGAAATCACTGACTGGGACCTAGCCTCTGTGACTCTGAAAACTCGACCGAGGCCAGAAGAGCAACATATCACTAGTACACCAAATAATGAATTGTCTTGGGGTAGCTGTTCAGACATAGATCGACGCAGCCATGTAATAGCGTCTCAACTAAAGTTTTCCTTAGAAGGTAGTTTTCGACAGCAAGTATATTCAGTTCTTCGAATATGAAAATCACGACTAATTTTCCTTTAGTTTTTGGTAACCCAAAAGGTCTTATTAGAAGCAGAGTTCATGTAAGTCTTTGACTTTACGCCGAGTCAGATATTTCGTATTTCGGCTTTGATCACTTTCATAGCGCTGGTAGCTAGTGTAATTTCGCAATCATAATTAAAAAATTTAGGACACCTTATGTTATCAGAAGAGATATCTAAAGCGCTTAACCAAGAGGGCTTCAGCCAAACAATAATCGCCAAAGTACTCGGCTGCTCTCCGAGTCTAGTTTCCAAAGTAATTAATCGAAATGCGGTTTCAACTCGGGTAGCAATTTCTATCTCCAAATTATTAGAGCGGCCATTGTTAGATGTGTTTCCGGAATATTTTGAATTAGCAAAAGCACATGGTCGCAATAAGGAATTGATTGAAAGACGAATGAAACTTTTGTTGGACTGCGCACAGTCAAAAGCCGATGGAAGCTGAATTAAAGTTAGATCGGAATTTGAAAAAGAGTTTAGAGCTATTCATTAAAGAAGAATGACAAATTTCTGCGCATGAAATAATTATACGCGACTCTCCTAGCGCACTGGTGACCAGGGTCGAAGGACTATAATTGCACGATTGAAGTCCCACAGTACACGATTAAGGTCCGAAATGAGCGAATTGCGGACCTCACTGAATATGGGCGAGTATTCCTGAGAATATCGTTCACAAGAGCCATCATTGTACCATTTAATGGAAATGTCGTCGATATCATGGTTCTATTTGGGGGAGGTAAGTTTGAGTAAGACAATCGTGAAAACGTTAATTAACAAGCGAGTCAACGAATAGGTGGCTAAATGGCGGTTAGCGAGCTTTACTCGATAATTCGAGCTAAATTTGATGCGGTCATCATGTGGATTTTATGCACGCGACACAGAGTATAGGCATTGTTTAACGTGAACATAGATATACAAGACTATTATGACGCTCTGAAAAATAACTATCTTCTCATTGTCACTTCAAATAGCAAAGAGAAGAAAGCTGTTAATGAAATCATGACCAATAGGAAAAATCTTTCTGTTCACATGTCTACAGGTGGGTGCAGTATAGGGCTGTTGGACGGCATGTTTGCAATTCATTTAACGGGAAGTAGCGGCATATCTGCTGAAGGCTCGGCAAGTAGGTTAGTAGTCGAGTTTGTCAGTCGAAACAATATGCCTTCTCCTGGGCTAGTGTATTTAGTGGGATTTTGTTGGGGTAATCCGACATTAACAAATATTGGCGATATTATAATTTCCGATACAATTTATTCACTTAATTCAAGAATAAGCAAAGGCAAAGAGTCCATATACAAAGCAACACAATACAGAAGTTCACTTGACCTTTCCCATGTAAGTAAAGAAATAAATCGAGAAATTGCGGACTCTCAACTAGGAAAACTAGCAAGTTTAGAGACTTTGCTATCAAGTACTTCTGAAAGGGAACAGTTGCTTCAACAGTACCCATATTTGATAGGCGGAGAAATGGAGGCTTTCGGTTTCGTGCCTTCGTTAAAGAGAACTCCTTGGCTGATTATTAAGTCAGTGTCGGATTTCGGGTGTGATGATTTTGAACGTTCAAATCAACCAGAGGCAGCAGTTTCAGCTTCGTTAGCACTGCGTACTCTTAACGAGTTGCTGATAAGTAATGCATTGATTAATTTTAGTATATCTAAGCCTGATGAGTTACTTCTTATTGACCGTTTATTTGGCAATGAAATCAGAGTTCTGAAAAAGACTATTAAATCAGATGATCTTAATGACCTCTTAAATGATGAAGTCGGAATAATCATAGAGAGGAAACTCGAGTATTACCTTAATGAGGTTGGTTATGACAGAAGTTTCCTGCGCTACTTTTGTGACTTGATCCTTGAAGTTCTACAGAACTCCCTTAAACATAGTGGAGCATCTTTCGCCAGTGTTAAGTTTTATCCAGATAAAATAATCATTAATGATGACGGAGATGAGTACTCGCTTGATAATCTTGAAGGAGATAATGGGGGGGCTTTATCTTGGCGGCGCATTAAGTCATGCGCCATAGATACTAATTTAGTCAATTATTCCTTTAAGAAGAAAAGTCACTACTTTGAAATGACGGCTGCTAATAAAGAACTGATAGATGCCGTTAAAAATTGTACAGCTTCAATCATTCCATCAACAATAGGATCAGCGTATAGCCGGCAAGCTACCTTATCTTATAACGAAGGATGCAAAGTTATATACGTTCAGGATAGCGATATTCGTATGACTTCCAGAAGAATAGCATTGATTCACGAAGTAAAAAGACTGCTAGATGAAGGCAAAAAAGTATATGTAAAAGTTTCTGACAAAGCCTACGCTGAAGAATATAAATTAGCGTTAAAAGAGTACTCAGATAACTTACGAATACTAACCTGATAGCCAAACCCATAAGAAGTTTTTGCACTCGAAGAAATTATCTCGCTGTAATTTTAGTTTTCCATAGTAGAGTAAGCGTTAACGTGCGCTTTTGGCACAAGTCGACCAATGAGATTAACTTTAACGTCAACATTGAGCGAATAACAGACGTATTTTTTTCCGAATTTACTTTACCTTCGATAACAAAAATACTCATCTTTAGGTTGAGTTTGCGGTAGACAAAAGCGTCGCTTAAACTCAGGCTTTACCAATGAGCCCTTAAAAGCAAAGTGAAAACACTGATCCGAAAATGCAAAAAATACTAAAAGCACTCGTCTCGAAACTCGAATATAAGGTTAGACAAAGCTGCATCGAACGTTATGGACGGCTTGAGCGCCGGTATTTCTATCTCTGTAGAGAGAAGAAGACCATTCACCTGCGAGATGCAAAAGCTGATGGCTGGGATGACGACCGGTTCATGGTATTATTCGCACTCAATAGTTTCTATCAAGTCGTCATTGGTCCTTTGACTTGTTCAGCAGTAACAAATAAAAGTACTAAATTGGGTTCTGAGATCGCTATTTCCTATGGTGCGAGTTTAACTTTTGATAGTAAGCGAAATAGAGAGATGAGCTATCTCGCAAAGGAATTCAATGAACTCTATCGGGAACTTGGATTTGCACAATCTGAGCTACTGGGTGCCCAGACTGCGGACGACATCATTTATCGAGTAGCCGAGCACGCACGCATTAAGAGAGAATTTGATGACATGGATTGATGATGTCTTTGACACAGTGGAAAATTTTACCAAGAAGCATGGCGTGAGTTATCGTGCGACACATCGCCAGCTTTCAGCTTCATTTGAGATTGGTTGTTTCCACGGCCTTATTGATTTTTATGAGAGTATTGGATACTCACTGGCGCTCGAGAACTTGATTGATGGGAAATATCGGTATCTAACCACACCCGCCGGAAACCCTGTAAATTTTTCGTATGTCACGGTGACCAAAGATTCGCAAACGTTCCAAATCCGCCAGCAGGTAAAAATTAGATCACATACAGGCGAAGACATTGCGTTTTCACCAGACTTTTCGGTCTTGAAAAGTGAGGCAAAGATAAACGCAACGAAGGATCCTGACTTCGCAAATGGGAAAAAGTCTTTTTTTACCGTGTCCAGTAAAGATGTTGTAGCTGCTCACGAATGCAAGTCGACCTCAGTGTATCCAGAATTGATGGTGTCTTTTATCGGAATGCTGGTAACTGCTCATAGGTGGTTTGATATCAATTCTGGTTCAAGTTTTGATCCAAGGAGCGACGATGGGGACCACTTAGCTCCTACCTTGTTCGTTGGCGCTTTGGCTAAAAACCTTGATCTCAGAATGCTAACTAGTTTGGAAAAAGTATACCCAATAAACATTATTACTGGATTACACCACGATATTCATAAAGTAAAATTAGCTTCTCGGAATCGTATCTCACCAATAATGGTATAAATAACTGTATTCAACGATTTATTTGTTATTATCCAACAGATGCACTTGGCAATTTTCAGTTTTAAAGCCCACCTGTCAGCTACGCTCGATGAGCGGACATCTCCACATCCGTACAGGTTAGAAACTTCACTGAATACAGATCATTTTAGCCTATTGCTGTTCAGGTATTTTTTGTTTAACAAGTGAAGTGGTTTAGGGATACTTACCGCTGTGGCAACGGTGTAACTTCATATTTAAAAGGCTGTAACCATGAAATTCGGGTTTCTAATTGACAAAAAATCATTTGAGTGCAGTTGCTTTAGAGTAGCTCCGATTCCAGAATTTAATAGTGTTATGGAAGAGTTCTATCGATCAGCTCGTGTTAGCAATGGCTGGTTTTACGGACCAGAACAAGAACTTAAGAAAACCACAAATGAGAATAGAAAGTTTAAAGAACGCGGTCCTGTTAACTGTTCATCATTCTTTCGTATAAGCCCGACGCATGAAATAATTTCAAATACGTGCACAGAAGAGCATCTTCGATTCTTAATACTGGGTTATGGTTTTTTACAAGGCATATACCTAACTCCAGAAGATTACTCATATTTAGGTCGGACAGCTTATGAGCTGGGTAAATTAAACGGTTTACGCCTATCAGGTGATGATTACGTCAATGGCATGGAGGCTATAAACCAGTTTTATCTTTTGAGCGATAGTGAAGTAAGGAAACAGATGTTTTCCTCTATTCATTGGCATTTAATCGGCCAATCGTATTACTTCGATTGGGATAGATTTGATTCTCAGTATAAAACGCTCGACGGCCTTTATAAAATATCGGGGATTAAAGCTAAATTTCATGCCGAGCGCCCCGTAGAGCTTGCAAAAAGGTATAATTTAAAATTGCCATCGTGGGCTGAATTAGATTCAACGGGTAGAAAAAGCGTACTCAGCATACAAAGAAATGAACTTGTGCATGAAGCAAAGTACGGTGGATATCCTATCGGATTCTCCTACCCAGATGAAAACTACAGCCTTGAGTTGACCTCATTTAACACAAAGCTTATTGCTGCTATGTTAGGCATTGACACTCCGTATTTGGCAGCTGAACCTGACAACCGGGATTACTGGGGATGGGACATAAAGAAATAACCGCTTAACGTCCGCTTCTGGCACAAAGCCGAAGGTCAGCAATGAGCGAGCAGCGACCTTCCGACTTTTGGCCTACTTCAACTAGTGATTAGCCGCTCCGTTACTCGTAAGCGTCGGTGATGTCAACGATGCGCGGCAATTGCACTTCGACAGTATTGCGCGTTTTGTTGTTGTATTGTTTATTTAAGTCCTTTACTGTCAACGAGATAACATTAAATCAAGATTATATATTGTGCGTTAGGTAGAGTGTAATTGAGCATGCTCAAATTTCCTTTGCTAAACCGGAAACTTTCAAGGTAGGAATGCTAACTTAATCAGTAACCTAAGAATCAAAAGCTACTAATTGAACGATTTCCGAAGTGCGCATGCACAATGTACAAATGTTAGCCTCTCAAGGAATTTCAGGTCTTGTACAGAATAATTAACTATTTAGCATTCGTAGGCTGCATTATTTGGCTTCTTATAGACCAAAGCCCGGAACCTGTAGTCGTGCTTCTGCTTACTGTTGCGGGATTCTTTCGCGATGACATTCATGGCGTCATCGGTAAGAACGTATTCACTCTAACTCCTAAGAACCAGCTTATTCGAGACTTGGAATCGGCCAGATATTCATTTATCACCCCTGAATTTATTAACCCACAAATATTGGATGATCTATCAGGTTGGCTTAGTGACACTGGCGATCAAATTGTATCTATCAATATATCCGAATCAAATCGATCAAATCGGTATCATGGTGAGATTAAAGTTGAAGAAACAGGTAGCTATCCTGTTGTTACTTCCTCTGTAGATGAGGGGTGGGTTTCCTACAAGTATATCGGTAGATCCTTTAGCGGGGTCCATATAGTTCAAACTTGGAGTAACGGCGGTGGCTCTGGTGTTTTTACAAACATATTGCTGGTCACGTTAAGCTCTGATTCATCGCTTGAATCAAACGGGCTTAGTTACAGTAAAAAATCTAGGTATGTAATAAAGCTTATTGGTTCATTGCCTCTTGGTGATAGGTACCAAGGGCAGGTGAAATACAGGTTCGGCATTCTTTCTATCTCTCCATGCGTAGGTATAAAATCACTTAGACAGTCTGGAGCAAGAATTGTCGTACTATAAGGCTAACAAAGCGCTGCTGTCGGACAAATTTTCCGCTGCGCTCCAAATTTGCCGCAGAGCGCGGCGTTAAGCAAATCGTGAAATGAGGAAAAAATGGCGTCACTTGTAGAGAAAGACATACTAGATACGATCAGCGCAATAGCTACGCTGGTTACGCCTTTTTTGCTGCTTGGTTTAGGCGGGCTTGGTTGGCTAATTAAAAGTAAGATTCAGGCATCGCAAGCGAAAGTGGAGTCAAGAGACGCAAGAATTCGCGAACTTGAGGATAAGCTGCGCGAAGACCGAGTCAAGACATACAATGCCATGTTAGAGCCATTCTTTTTGCTTTTCACAAGCGAAGAAGCATTTGCTAAAGATCCGAAATTCAAAAATAAGAATAAAAATGACCTTGCTATGGCAAGAATGTTATCTGTTGAATACCGCGAGGTTGGCTTCAAGCTATCGCTGGTCGCGAATGACTCAGTAGTTCGCGCATACAACAAACTAATGCAATATTTCTATCACACGGAGAAAGATCCGAGACCGATTGAAGAAAAAGTATGCGACTGGATCGCTTTAATGGGTGATCTTTTGCTTGAGATCCGTAAAAGCATGGGCAATGAATCGAGTGCCTTAGATCGCTGGGAGATGATCGAATGGTTCATGGCGGATGCTCCGAGTCTAAAGGAACAGCACATTTCCAGAGCCGTTAAAGCCTAACAATTAGTCCAGTTTGTTCCGGGCCAGACGGCTATCCACCGGAGGCCTTTTTTCCGCTTTGCTACAAAAAGGTCACCGCTGAACAAAAACATTATAGCTATTAAAATTAGGAAGTATTAAATGACAATGGAAGAGATTAGGTTTTATGGGGTTATCGTTGCTGCAATAGGATCTTTGCTGAGCTTTTTGGGTGTTGTTTATGTTGCTAAGGTTAACCGCCAGCATACATTGAACCTTCAAAAGCATTCTCAAGAAAATGAGAGACATTTTGAGGACATAAAGCACTTGAATGCTGAAAAACTTGCCTCATTGCAAGCAGAACTTTCAGCTCAATCACATCGCTCACAAAAGAACTACGAAAAAAAGCTGGATGTGTTGAGTGGTGCTTTCGATAAACTTGGTAAAATTCAGTCATTGGTTGAAAGCTACGTAGTACCTTATACCGTACATACTCAATCACGAGATCCACAGAAACTAGTCGAAGCTTCAAGGGTATTCGAAGAACTCAGAGAGTATCATCTAAGGAATGCAATTTTCTTTGATAAAGATGACAAGCTCGGGTCATCGATGAGCGAAATCATGGTTCAATTAAACTACCTCAATAATCTTTCCGATTCAGACAGTATGGATGTAGTGGCAGAGAGACAAAAAGCATTTAGTCAGAAGATCAATCCAGCCATTTATTCTGTGAAAGAGCAGTACCAAAGAGCTACGGCAGAATAGCTATAACAATTTGCTTAAGTCGGATTCGTAAACGAGTGCCGAGCCGCTGATGCTCAAACATGACAGACGTCTATTCATCGCTTAGCAAAGCGCTTACGTCTGCTCCTGGCACATAACGGCCCAATTTTCTTATTTAAAGCATAACCATGACAGAAGATTGAGCTGCTAAGTTCTAAGAATTATATGGCGAGCGTAAGCTGGGCTACGATAATTTAATGAGAACCTCATTACGTGGTATATGCACGTAATGACTCGCTAAGCACTGATAATATTAGGTTTACGGGAAAACTCAATGCGTGGTATATGCACGCATTGGAGTAAAACCCGTTATTTTAGTATGCCCAAAAGCTGCTCCCTACATACTAGTAGCGTTTTCCTTATTGTTAATACTCAGCCCTTCAAATTGCGACTTAAAGGCTGTTCTTGTTTTAATAGCCGTAAAATAAGTAACGCAAAAGCTCTCTGGTTACTTTCATTTTCTAGAATTTCCATCGACAGCTTCTCATGGTCGGTTATAGAATCCAGCACCAAATCAGTTAAGCGTTTAGGAAGCAAACCATGCATGACTTGATCCGAAGTATGGTTATTAACCTGAGCCATGACCGCATCATCTCGCCGGACGCGTTCAGCGATACCATTAGCAAAATGCAGTTGATCCTCATCGCTTACTTCGGCGCCAAAAATTTCATTAAGTGCATCAATAATTTCTGAAAGTCGCTTCTTTTCTGGGTCATGAGGTTTGCCTGAGCCACCCCCTCCTAGCGGATCTAAACCATGCTTGTTATCATCGTCCACAAGTCTAAGCTCATGTTCTTTTCTCTTTGTGATTCGATAGTGGCTCAACGCAAGTTCTGAAATGTCAATGTCATCGTCTTCAAGGGCTTCTTGTCGTAGGAGCGGGAATAAGTGTTTTGCGAACACACAAAGCTGCTCAAGCTCTGCGTCTTCAAAAAAGATGATTTGCGAAAGAAACTCATATGCACGAACAAAGCTGCCAAGGTTCTTTTTAAAGAGATCCAATGTATCGAGGGCTTCACCGAGTTCTTTTAATATAGAATCCGCGTGTTTAATACCCACTGTATTTCCGTCTGCCTCGGCTTGCTTACGAGCATGACGCGCATCATTGCGTTCATCCCTGAGTAGCTTGTAACGCTTACTAAAGCGTTCTCGCGCTGGCTGGCAATAGTAAGAAAGCTTTGATGAATCAGCTTTCGGGTCAAAGAATGCGAGTGCAAAGGCCTCGACTTCATTCCATTGATAAACTTGCTCTTTATCAAGTGCGTCTTGCAAGTCATAAACTACCTGCTCATCCGAGACGCCGGTAAGCTCAGCCTTGTTGTAATAGGGTAAAAACGAATCAAGAACATCTTGGGTGTCGTTGACAAAATCAAGAATGAAGGTTTCTTTACCGGGGAATAGCCGATTTAGGCGCGACAAGGTTTGTACGCACTCAACACCTTGCAGTTTTTTATCGACATACATGGCACAAAGCTTAGGTTGGTCAAAGCCTGTTTGGAACTTATTGGCCACTAACATCACGTTGTATTCGTCCGTATCAAATGCCTTAGCATGGTCGCGACCATTCAATCCTGGGTTTAACAGCTTGCTGGTTTCTGTCACCTCATCAGGGATAACATCATCGGGCGGCAAGCTTCCTGAAAACGCCACCAACGGGTGTACGTCTTGATAGCCTTTGTCATTGATGTACTGCTGCATCGCTAACTGATAACGAACCGCTTCTTGGCGGCTGCTCGTTACCACCATCGCTTTGGCTTGGCCATCGAGTAGGTGCCGCACATTTTCACGGAAATGCTCAACAATCACTTCGACTTTCTGACTGATATTGTATGGGTGCAACCGCACCCATTTTGCTAACGTAGTCCGCGCTTTCTTTGAATCAACCTCATCGTCTTCACCACTGCCGTGTGCAAGCTTCCACGCCACTGCATAGGTGGTGTAGCGCCGCAGCACATCAAGAATAAAACCCTCTTCGATGGCTTGGCGCATGGAATAAAGATGAAAGGCTTCTGGCTTATTGGTTTCACTTCTTGGTTGCGTCGGGTCAGGCTCTCGACCAAAGAGTTCTAATGTTTTCGCTTTCGGCGTGGCCGTGAATGCATAGTAACTGATTTGTTCGCTTGGTTTACGAGAAGCCACAGCAGCGCCTAGGAGCTCTTCTGCGCTCAGTTCTTCGCCTTCGGGTAGCTCTCCACCTAAAATGGCTTTTAACTTGCTTGCAGACGAGCCTGTTTGCGAGGAATGCGCTTCATCAGCGATGACAGCATAGCGACCGGACGCCAGTTTCGGGTATTTCTCCAACGCATCGAAAAGTGCGGGAAAGGTCTGAATGGTCACGATGATAATACGCGTTTGCTCGGCCAGTGCTTCGGCTAGTTGTTCTGATTTGCTTTGGTTGCCAATGTCACGATTAATCGGACGTACTACGCCTTGCGCGTGTTCAAACTGATAAATTGTGTCTTGAAGCTGGCTATCCAAAACGGTTCGGTCGGTAACCACGATGACTGAGCTAAAGAGTTTATTTCCATCCGCATCGTAAAGCTGCGCAAGTTGATGTGCGGCCCATGCAATTGAATTAGATTTACCAGAGCCTGCGCTATGCTGAATCAAGTAGCGCTTACCCGCACCTTCCCTGCGCGTTGTCTCAACGATTTGATTAACTACATCCCACTGATGATATCGCGGGAAAATAAGCGTTTCTTTTGTCTTGCGGTTGCCATAAAAATCTTCTTCCGTTTTCTTCTCTAAGTGCAAGAATCGTCCTAGAACTTTGAGCCAGGCGTCTTTTTGAAATAACTGCTCCCACAAATACGCGGTTGCATAAGTGCCTTCATGCTCAGCGCGAGGGTTGCCGGCACCACCATCGGCGGTACCGCGGTTAAACGGCAAGAAGAAAGTATCTTTGCCAGCAAGCTTCGTCGTCATGGCAACTTCATCTTGGCTTACGGCAAAATGGACTAACGCACCGCGCTTAAATGTTAAAAGCGGTTCAGATTTGCGCGTTACCGGGTCTTTAACCGGGCGGTCTTTCTTGTACTGGCGTTTAGCATGCTCAACGGTTTGCTTGAACTCGCTTTTAAGCTCTAGGGTCGCTGTGGGGATGCCGTTAACGAAGAGCACTAAATCAAGGCGCGGGTTGTAGTCTCCGGTACGTGCGTGAGGTGAATACGATACTTCCTCAACCACGCGTAAGCGATTCGCTGTATAACGCCGCTCAGTATCAGGGTTCATTCTGTGGTCGGGTTTAAAGCTGCACAGGTCAATTTTAACACCGGGCACTTTAAAGCCGTGGCGCAGCACATCTAATGTGCCTTTTCTTTCTAGTTCGCGAACAGTTTTCTGTACGAAGACTTTTTCAGGGTTTTGTGGGGTGCTCTTACAGAACTTCTCCCAGCGCTCAGGCCATGCGTTCTTGAAGTAGCCAATCAAATCTTCAGGGTAAAGCGCATGCGCTCGGTCATACTCGGATGCACTACCCACAAGCCACCCTTGCTCACTCAAAGCCTTGATAATATCGTTTTGAAAAAACCGTTCGCGACTGTCTGCCATGACTAATGCTCCGTTACTCGTATCCGAATTTGTAGGTCTGCTGATATGTTCATGCCGATGCCGCTAAGCCTGCTTTTTGCACTTCTTCATCAAAGGCATTTTCATCTGCAGGCGGCTGCCAGTCACGCACGTCGATTTTTCCAGTGACGGCCGCTGAGATCAGGGCGGAGCGGCGCTCTGTAAGCAGACCAACCATGTTAACGGCATCTTGCTCAAGCACATCAAAGCTCTCGATTCGCTGGTTTAGCTTGAGAGCAATGTCGGATTGTTCGCCAACTGGTGGGAGAGCTACCACTAAATTTTCAATGACACGCATACCGATGTTCTGCTGGGTTCCAAAGTTCCAGTTGAGCACAACTGACTCTTGAAAGCTTCTAGAGCGCATTGCATGCATAACGAAATAAGGGTTAGCTGATTCATTACACCTAATAACCGCTAACGGGGACCATATGTTAAAGTCATCGTCAGACTCATTGATTGCGACAACCCCCGTGGTAGCGCCAGATTTCACCATGAAGATATCAAACTTTCTAGGCTTGTACTTGCGAGAGTACCTAAGATGGTCTTCCTCAGATATGTATTTCGCCTTGCTAAACTCGATCTTTCCCTTGGAGACAGCTTCGGCAGAAATAAAAGTAACTCCTGCCTCTAGAAATTGAGGAGTTTCATGAGGGCCATCAGTGACAGGCGTTGAAACTAAATATTTAATCGGGGTTACAACCCAATGTGCCGGCACTTCCCCAAGCCACTCTACGCCTGAATCTTTCATTGGAACATTCGGGTCTAGGCCTTTGGTCACTGCATGCGAAATAACGGCTTGGCGCTTTTCTTGAAGCAGCTTTATCAAGCGCTTCTGCTCAGCAATCAAGGCATCGATTTTCGCGGTTTCGTGGTCGAGGAAACGGGCGATTTGGGTTTGTTCGGTGATTGATGGAGAGAGCCCAAACTTAAAAGAGAGTAACTGCGTATCCGAGATGTTTGGCTGAGCACCGCCCGATGCTTCGAGCGCAATATGCTCTTTATAATAAGTGCTATTAAGAATATGCCAAAGGTAAGAACTGTTTATTGCATGAGGAGCAAATCGGCAAACTCGCTGGTTTATATAGGCGCACTCTTCCGACATGTAATATCCTACCTTCCCAATGGTAGCTCCGGTCATTGCCATCAAAATATCGCCTTTAATTACGTCTGGACGAACTGAAGTTAACCCATTAGCAAAGTCCGCTGATACTCTTTTTGTATCTTTTAGCTCTATGCTCCTGCCTTGAATATCCGTAATTCGGATAACTGGTACCCCAGCGTCACTAAATACTTCCGATGGAAAAGCGAATCCTGTATCTATTTGGGAAACTAGCTTCAAAGGCTTTACCTGCCAATCCTTTGGTATTTTCCCCAGCCAATCAACTCCCGACTCAACATACTCCGCATACCTTGGAAAACTCATGCCGACAACCCCTCAATCATCTGCTTGATTCGGTCGGTGCACTCTTTTAAATCCGCATCGATTTCTTCAAGTGGGCGTGGTGGGGTGAACTCGTAGAAATGACGGTTAAACGGGATTTCAAAGCCTACGATACCGACTTCACCATCTTTCTCATCACGCTTCGACTCATCAATCCATGCATCCGGCACATGCGTTTTCACTTCGCGCTCAAAGTAGTCATAAATGGACTCAGTAAGCGGCACGTTCTCGTAATCACGCAAGGTTGTATCAGCTTCAACATTGCCTTTGCTATCGGTGCAGACATCGGCCTCGGGGTCACGCTCACTAAGTGCATTCAGAACGGCTTTTAACTGCGGTGTACTCAGGCTAATGCCATTATCTGTAAGAGCTGACTTGAGTATCTTTTGGAATGACTTGCGATTGCGATAAAGCGTTTCTGGGTCAATCGTCTCACAGGCTGCTGTTAACCCATTTTGCGTTTCTTCAGGCAGCTTTTGTATGGCTTTTTCATCCAAAACGCGGGCAATGCGCTCAGGTGAGGCTTGGAAATTCAGTTTTAATGGGCGCTCAACCGTAATGCGTCGATAGCCAAACGCTTCGTTAGGGAAGATTTTGCTTTTCTTCGATGCTTGGAAATCACCATACATGCGAACAATGTCGTCTTGGTCGATTTCACTGACAAACTGACGCTTACTTCCCAAGGATTTGCGCATCTTAGTCGCTCGGTCACTGGCATCAATCAGTTGAACTTTGCCTTTGCGCTCAGTGACCTTATTGTTTGAAAGCACCCATACATACGTGGAAATTCCCGTGTTGTAGAACATATCCGTAGGTAACGCGACGATAGCTTCAACTAAATCACTTTGTAGCAGATAGCGACGAATCTCAGATTCACCACTGCCAGCGCTGCCGGTAAATAAGGGGCTGCCATTAAGAATAATACCGATGCGTGAACCGCCTTCACGGGCATCACGCATTTTGCTGACCAAGTGCAATAGGAATAAAAGCGAGCCATCAGAGACACGGGGCAAGCCGGGGCCGAAGCGCCCATCAAAACCGCGATGCTTGTGCTCGTCCGAAACTTGTTTTTGCACTTTCTTCCATTCCACCCCGAAAGGCGGGTTAGACAGCATAATGTCAAATTTACTTGTAGCAAGCTGGTCATCCGATAGGGTGTTACCAAGCTTGATGTTGCTGACGTCTTGGCCCTTAATTAACATGTCCGCTTTACAAATCGCGTATGACTCAGGGTTAAGCTCTTGCCCATGTAATGAAACAGTCACCCCATCGCTGATTTGCTGAATGTATTCATCACCCTCGGATAAAAATCCACCCGTTCCTGCCGTGGGGTCGTAGATTGTCACAATGCTGCTCGGAGACAGACGCTTTTCTTGCCCTGTAAGCACTAAAGACGTCGTTAAGTGCACAATGTCGCGCGGTGTAAAGTGTTCACCGGCGGTTTCATTCGAGCTTTCGGCAAACTTACGAATTAACTCCTCGAAGATAAGACCCATACCAAAGTTGCTGATTGAGTTCGGGCTAAGGTCAATACTGGCAAAGCGCTGTACCACCTGATAAAGCAGATTATTGGCACTGAGTTGCTGAACAAAGTCTTCAAAGTGAAAATGCTCGAATATCTCACGCGCATCTTTACTAAATGACTGGACGTAGCTCATGAGGTCATCAGCGGTCTGGCTATCAGAAAGACTTCCTAAACTCAGTGGTGACGCATTGAAAAACTGCAAGTCGGCAGCGCGTAGCAAAAGCTTCTCCCGAACAGCATCCGGCTTGGTTTGATGCTCTTTCGCGGCGGCAAGCACCTGTGTTTTGTTTGGCTCTAGTACGCATTCTAAGCGTCTTAAAAGCGTAAACGGCAGAATCACTCGACCATATTGGCTTTGCTTGAAGTCACCGCGAAGAAGGTCGGCTACAGACCAGATAAAAGCAGCGGTTTGTGAGTGATTGGTTTTATCGTTTGTCATCCGTGGGCTCCGTTGAGGTATTTATTGTCCCTGTTGCCTGGGAGGCTGAATCAATTCTTTGTAGTGATGCATTTAATGTTGTTCGAGTTACACCAAAATGGGCAGCAACTTCGGTCTTTGTCATCGTCGGCTCCAGCAACATCGCGGCAGCTTTGCGTACATCGGCGTCAGTCATGGCAGGTTTACGTCCACCTTTACGACCGCGAGCTCTTGCTGCAACGAGACCGG
>TARA_R110002020_G_scaffold256273_2_pt1 | contig 25868 bp, 27 predicted proteins | sample TARA_R110002020 | Tara Oceans TARA_R110002020 (sample SAMEA4396489) | marine metagenome | biome: Westerlies Biome; feature: [MES] marine water layer (ENVO:01000295) within the mesopelagic zone...; material: water (ENVO:00002006), including particulate matter (ENVO:01000060) such...
GAGGATTAGGAAGGGCAACTAAGTCAACTGATATTTCTACATATGAATCGTTAGCAAAGTCTGGACAAACAGATTTTAAAAGTTTATTTGCTATGCAAGAAACTCCTGCTGTTAGTGAAGTTTCTCAAATAGGATATGATAAAACTACAAATATTAATAATTCAGGTAATCATGAAGTAAGTGCTGATAGTTTAGAAGCTCCTAAAATTGAAAGCAATACAGATAAGACACCAAAAAGTGTAATAGATGCTCATGCAGACACAGGAGGTTTAGAGCAACCAAAAGAAGTTAAAATAAATAATACTTTGGAAACTCTTACTAAAGAGAGCAATGATGTAAAGATTAAAAAAATACCAGTTCCTAAAAAGGCAGAAAAATTAAATAATAATCAAACTGGTGATAATGATGACAATACACCAATAAGTAATAAACCTGAAGTAACATTGACTTGGGAAACAGACACAGAATTTAATGCTTGGTATGATGAACAAAATTCAAATGTTATTTTTAGTTCAGATACATTGAGCGAGTATGACTTAGCTAATAAAAAGAAACAAGCATATACTATGTGGTTAAAAGATTATAAAGGTAAATAAAATGAATAATGAACATTTATATGGAAGGTTTGGCGATACAGATTTAATCAAAACATCTTCTGGTGAAAAATGGCACGTTAATAAATTAGAAAAATCTATTATCGATAGAATGGGGGCAGAAGGTGAAGACTTTGTAGCATATCATGGCTCTGGTACTACAAATCCTATTACTGGGCACAAAGAACAATGGATACCCGCTGCTATTGCTGCTGTTGGGTTAGGTATGAAATTATTTGGAATGTATAAAGCTGGGAAAGCAGCTGAAGATGTAGATAGTTCTGGTGCTGTTGATGCAGCTGAGGGTGTCGCTCAAGCTGAAACTGAAACTGCGTGGGAATCTTATATGGCTGATAGAAGTCAGCAATTTACATCGTCAATTGGAAAGGTTGTTGGGGCTGCTAAGCAAACTGCATCTTCTGTAATGGATATTTTTAATAAAAAAGAATCCGTTAATGAGTCTACTGGTTTAGTTTCTAGCGGTGAAGTTGATGACCAATATGATAATGCTTCATCTCAAGTTAGGGACGATTACAAGTCAACAACAAATCAATTTCAAAGTGAATATGATTATACTGGTAATAAAATGAATATTGCACAGTCAAAAGAACTTGCAAGTATAGAAGAAAGATTTCAATCAAGATTAGCTGAAATAGAACGAGTTCCAGATACTTTTAGAGAAGGATTTTGGGGTACTAATAATTATAAGGTTGGTTAATTATGGCTCTTTTTAAAACAATGAACGCACTTGAAGCACTTGAGGGTAGAACTGACTACCTTGCTGACCGTGAAGCAAGAGAAATGGCAAAGTTAAATTTATCACTTATAAAAGCCAATAGATTAGAAGAAAGACAATTAAAGGCTGATGAAAGGGCGGAAAGGGCTGACGAAAGGAGTGTAAGAGCAGAAAAAAGAAGCATAATATCGCATGATGAAGCAAGAGAAGCCCATGAATGGAGACAGGATACAAAAAACAAACAAGATATATTAGATATTTTTACACCATATCAAACTGCTCTCACAAGTGGGAATTTAACTCTTCAAGGTCTAGAGGGAGTTGGTGGAGAGAAGAGTATAGAAGAGGGAGACTCCGATGAAGTAAAGGATGAAAAAAGAGGGTGGCAAGGCACATTTAATATAGAATACGCTAACGCATTAGAAAAATATAAAGATGACCCTGAGGCATTAAAACAAGTAAAGCTTGTAGGAGAAAATGTTCAACAGGCATATGATATAACTCACAAATTTGAAAAAGATGAAGAAGCTCTTCTTGAAACAATGGAGGCATTGAACAACTCACATAAAGATGGAAGCACTGCTAATGCTGATTCTATACAGAAAGTTATTACCAACATTCAAAACAAACACAAATTATATATTGAGTCATCTGGTGTAAATAAGCCTCTTGAATCTGCTTGGGAAAATGTTACAAAAGAAGCTGAAACTCAAAGTTATGTTTATAATACATTAGAACAATATACAAATGCATCTTTTGATGGTAAGAAAATTAATATGTTAACTGAAAATGTAGACATCTTTCAAGATAAGGTACTTCCTGATGGTGCTACTGAAGAAGAAAAAATAGAATTAAGAGAATCAAGAAACTTCAGAAAGAATAACGCAAGGCAATATAATAAACTAAAATCAGCAGAATATAATGCAAGTATAGGAAATTTTCCCGAAGCAGAAAGATTATTAAAATCATTGCATGGTGATTTCGTAGGAGATATAGCTATTGAGGGAAGAGAATTAAACGCTCTGGCAAAATCCACTAAAGCAATAATGGAAGATGCTAAAGATGAAAATCGTAAACAGATAATTAGTAGGACTGGAGCATTGCAAAGCGCAGTTTCAATTGCGAATCAAGGTCAAGGTAAAAATAGTAAACTTCATGAATATACAAGTGTTTTAACTGAGTTCAGTAATAGAATGAAAAATATGGACACCAAAGTAAATTATGATTCTAAGATTTTTCATCAAGAAGCAAGTGAAGCATTTCGTTCTATTGTAAATAAAGTTGTCTCAGAAGAAAGTGGTGGTGGTGAGGTTCTTAGTTTGGGAGTAGAAGTTTTTGAAGAAACTGGTAAATTCCAAGACTATCTTCAAAATGACTTGGAAGGAGCTGCTTTACTTTTTACTGGTCAAATATATCTTGATAAAGTAAAAGATGAGAAAAGTGGAGAAACATCTCCTGTTTTGAGATGGAATGTTTTTGGAGAAGGTGCTGGTGGTATGGAAAAAGATGAGGCTGGTCTTATCTATATGCAATGGAATCCAGAAAAGCAGAAAGTAGAAAAAGTTCATGGGATAGAAGACATGGCTTTTAAAATAGACCCTAGTGAAATGTTAAATACTAGAGAAAAATTACAATATGCAGATACAAGCTTGTTTCTTAGCAGCGATAATCTTGAACTTAAAAATGCTATGGCTAATGCCGCTGAGATATATCTTAGGTCAACACCAGAATTTCAAAAGCGAAGAACTATTATTGAAGAAGATTCAAAGGCTGATTCTCCAGAATCAACAAAAAGATTACTTAAATTATCTGCTAATAATGATATAAAAAAACAAATTGCATCAGCTACTGAAGATGGAGTATTTGATGTAACTGAAAGACAAGATTTAGTAGAGTCTTTTGAAAAAATAAAAGATTCAGATGCAGAAAAAGTTCTAAAACTATTGGAAGAAGAGGGCTTGTTAAACGCTGAAAATAGGCAAAAGTTTCAAGAAACTTGGAATGATTGGGCTGGTAAATCTGATAAAGAAAGACAATCAATGATGGATGCATCAAGAAAGCAAGCTAAGAAAGAAAATCAAATAACAATCTTAGATAAAGAATCTAAGAAACGGGATTTTAGAAGAGCATATGGCAATAAAATGACAACGGCTGAAAGAAATAAGTTTTCGAAAGATGGTATTATTCCAACTAGATTTATTGATATTTACAATAAGGAAAGATAATGAAGAAAAATGGTTTACTCTGGGAGTCTCTTGACTCAGATTTTAATGTTAAAGAAGAGAAAAAGCCTGAAGAGGAAGATGTAATGGCACATCAAAAAACTCTTAATAATGGTATGGGTAGGATACACGAATATTTAGTCAATACTCTTCGTCAACCAAAGTCAAAAGGAATAGATAATTCATTAAGCATTTTAGAACAAGAATCTATTAGTTAATTATAAATGTCTCTTAATAGAAAGTCTATTGTTGATTTTTACAGAGCAGAAGACCCCGATTTCTATGCTCCGTATTCTGATGCAGAAATATTTAGAACTGCTTTAGCAAAGCACCCTGAAATTGCTCAAGAATTTGAGTATGTTCCTAAAGGTGTTAGCTTATATGAAAAAAAGGGTGGTCATGGTGACTTTTTTTCTACTGGGCAAGTCCTTACCCACACGGAAAGATTTCAACAATTCTTTCCAAAAATAGCAGAAGATATTGACGTTGGTATTACTGGTATTTTATTTGATAATCCTGAATTAGCAAATGAAAAAAGAAAATTTTATGACGGTTGGAATGAATTTGTCTTTGAAAACAATCCTAGACTTCAAGCTGATATACATTGGAAACAAACTGAGCCTGGATGGACTAGTTTTGATGCTGCTGCTAGGGCATTTTCAGAAGCCGCTCCTTCATTAGCCGTATCTATTAGTGGTATGGTGGCTGGTGCTGGAGTAACAGCTGCTGGTGGCGTATTAGGAGCACCTGGGATGGCTACTACTGGTGCAGCTTACCTTACTGCTATGGCACCAATACTATTAATGGAAACTGGTAGTCATTATACTGAGTCTCTTGGGACATTTATTGATGAATATGGTATGTCTCCTGAAGAGGCTCAAGATTACGCACAAGTATCATCACTTGCGTATGGAGCAATCTCTTCAAGTCTTGAGTTGTTGGGCGTAAAACACTTCACAGCAGTTGGTAATTCTATTATGAAGGGTGTTGGTAGAGAATCTCTTATGGATGCTGGTGAAAGAATTTACACAGAAAAAGCAATGAGAAAAATTGTTGATTATGGTGTTGGTAAGAGTGCCCTTGTAAGAGGTACTACAAGATTGGGTGCTGGTTCTGTTGGTGCGTTATCACAAGGATTAGTCGAAGGTGTTACCGAATCTTTACAATCTTTAACTGGTATGAGTATCCAAAGAGCGATGGAAATGGGTGCTGAGGGTGACCCATCAGATATATTAGATAGATTACAAGGTGCATTTGTAGAAGCTGCTAAAGAAAAGCAATGGATGGAAGAAGGTTTTGCTGGTTTTACTACTGGTATCTTTGGATTTGGTGGCTCGTTTATTAGGGGAACCGAAAGCCAAAAGAGATTTGATAAACTACAAGAGTCATTAAAGAAGGCTGATAAAGATTTAGAAACATCATTAGGGGCTGAAGGTATAGATATTGATGATGAAGGTGTAGTTGATGGTAATTTATTTGGTTCTTTTCTTGATTCTATTCTAGACCCCAAACTTGGAGGTGAAGTACAAGAGTCAGCACAAGATGATGGAGGCGTGTTAGCCAAGAGGATTACAGAGACTGTTGAAATAGAGGATGCTGGCTTTAAGATATTACAAGCAATCGGTGCAAATAAAGACTTAGTAAGTGAAATTGTTAATCATGAAAATAGTGATAAACTTCTTGAAGAGGTACGAAAATCACTTAATACACAGAGAGGTGATAATTCTCAAATAGCGAAAGGTGATACTGATGCAATTGTTGAAACATTAGAAGCCTTTTCTAATTATGGAGAGTTACAGATGCCATCAGATGAGGCAACTGAAACCTTTGGTGATGAAGTAAAAAGAACTCCTACAATTCAATGGCAAACTCAAGGTACGCCAGACATTGATGAGCAGGCTCCTGATACTAGACAAGACATGGATTCAAGGGAGAGTGGTCAAGGTCCAGATGACGCAGGTAATGTTGGTTATCAAGAACGGGTAGCGTCTGACGAAATCTCTGACCCAGAAACTGAAAAACAATTAGCGGCTCAAGCATCACAGCAAATTAGTACTAAAGGAGAAGGAGTAGATACAACCCCAGATGCTTCTGGTGAGGTTGCAATTTTAGAATTAGCAAAGGGGCAACTAGTAGAAAAGAGAAATGCCCTTCCAAAAAATGATAAAAAGGGTAGAGATGCAATAGGAAAACAAATTTTTGGTCTTCAACAAAATATTGACAACTTAAAAAAGGGTGTCACAACTACAGCCACCACAACTCCAACTGAAGACACCTCCCCAGAAACAGACGAACCTACTACTATACGAGATGGAGATACAGTATCTATAGGGGGTAAAGGCAGATTTAAGGGTATGTTTGGTACAGTTGTTGGCGATACAAAGCCAGGAGAAGAAAAAGGTTCTTATAAAATAAAATTAGAAGGTGGTGGAACTGCTACTATTGCAAAATCTGTTGTGACTAAGGAAATAGAAGAATCACCTAAAAAGAAATCTCCTCCATCTAAAGAAGTTGATACTGAAAAATTAATAAAAGAATATAATAATTTAAAGCAGTTTAGAAATGTAATAGTTGCGGAAGAAGGCAATTTAAAGCCTATAGATAAAAGAATTGGTGACATTGAAAAACAATTAGAAGGAGCTGGAGTTAAGGTTGGAGAAGCTCAGGCACCTGCCACAGTTACTAAAGTAGACCAACAAGAAACAGATAACTTTGTAGTTCATTCTGGCGGTGCATTAAATACACAAAGAGACAATAGAAGGGATTCTGCTGACCTTGTATGGGAAGATAAATTAAAAGAGAAGGGTGTAACCACCGAATCTCATAGTTTTCAGGGACATAATCAAGGAGGAGAAAATAAGATTGTTCATAGTGAGACTGAATTAAAGGCTGCTGATGACCACATAAACAAAGCAAATGAAACTTTAGGTAGAACTGGTAAAGGTTGGACAGATATAACAAGCAAAGCTGGGAAATATGTAAGAAATCTCTTTAGACGTAATTGGCATCAAGTAAAAGATGCTTCTCAAGTTCTTGCTGTAGCCGATATTAATGCAGATGGGCAAGTAGAAGGAGGCACTGCTGTTGCTGTGCAAATGGCTATAGACAATAATAAGCCAGTATATGTGTATGACCAAAAGACTAATTTGTGGAAAACATGGGATGGTGAACAATTTGTTACCACAGATACTCCAACATTAGCACCTAATTCAGCTACAATAGGGACTAGAGAGATAACTGCGACTGGTAAAGCAGCTATAGACGATGTAATTAATAAAACATTTACTCAAGACCAAACTCAAGATGTAGAAACTACCCAGACAGAAGATGTCCACCCTGCTATACTAGAAGAAAGACAAAAACGACATGATGAAAATATTAAACTTCAAAAAACTAGGAGTCTTAAAGAATTAAGAGCAGTAGCAAAAGAACATGGATTTCCAAATCATCAAAAGATGACAAAGAAACAAATTATTGAGGCTTTAGAAAATCAGACACCTAGCAAATTAATGGATGAATCTGTTCAGTTTCCTGACTCTGATGCAAAATTACAAAAAATTATTGATGATTATGAAGCAAGAAAGGGGGCTAGTGGTGGTGTTTATCGTAGTGGTATTACTGCTGAAGATGTTCACAATGCAGCAGATGAGGCTGGTCTGGATGTTGATACAGATGAATTTCGTTCCCTTTCTAAACAAGTTGTTGGTCAAGAACATATTGACAATATGTCTAATAATCAAAGAGGGAGGATGATAGACCATTTAGAAGGAAGAACTGCAGAACCAGAGGTAACTGAAACGCCTGAGGCAGCTGACCCAAATGCAGTAGCAGAATTTACACCTGAGCAAATGGAGGCTATTAATGACCCATCTATACCTTATAGTCCTCAAGATGCATTGATGGGAGAACCTGTCCCTCCTAAACAAACTAAAACTAATGACCCTGAGCAAAAACAAAAAGACTCAGAAAGCACTAATTATGATGATGAAATGGATTTGCTTCAAGAAAAGGGTTCTTCTAAGGAGATATTAGCAAGGGAAGATAAAGAATTAAGAGATAAAATATTAAAAAGATTAAAAAAGTTTTTCCCTCATGTAGATGTAAAGACCTTTGATGGTGTTCTTAAAATACATGGCATTGAAGTAGTTGGATGGGCAACAGAAAGGGCTATTGCTTGGTCAACAACAGATGCTACTTTAGATACTATACCTCATGAATATGCTCATATCTATGTTAAACTGTTGGCAAATGAAAAGATTATAAAACTTGGTATAAAGAAATATGAAACAGAAGAGAAATTAGTTCAAGCAATCGGTGAATATTATACTAATCGTATGCGTAATAAATCTCTTATGAAGAGAATGAAAATATGGCTAAAGCAATTTGCGAATAGGTTAAAGAGATATTTTGGAGTTGAGCCTAAGAATAAAGAAGATGTAATGAAGTTTATTGCTGAAGAGTTTTTTCAAGGAAGGTGGCTTGGTATTGAAGTTGAAGTTGGTGCTGGTTGGATAGATTTTCAAGAGAGAAGAACTTCAAGTGAACTTTCTGAACTTGGAAATATGATTGATGAGGCTAGTGGTGCAGATGGGACAGTTGGTGAGGAATCAGATTCTAATCTTAAAGAATATCCTACTGATGTGAAATTGTCAAATATGTTTAATAGTCTTCTTGGGATATATATAGATAAAAAAGATATTCCAAATATTATAGAACTAGCACAAAAAAGTCGTTCATTTGAAGAATATAAAAATAATTTATGGAATTGGGCAACTCAGATGGCTGCTAAAAGGCAGATGAAGGGTGATGATAAAATAAGAGATAAAAACAATTTAAGTAATAGAGAAAACGGAAAACTTCATCTTGATTGGATAAAAGCGAATAGAAGAATTAATAATTGGTTAAGAGATGATAATACAACAAAAACCTTAAACAATAGAGTTTATCAACATCTTATATTTGGTAATGTAAGAAGTAATCCAGAGGGTCTTCAAATAAGAGGTAAAAGAGATTTAGCCAATGATAAAGACCATCCTATTTCGAGTACTAGAAACTTTGTAGAAGAAGAAATTAGAATTGGTGTTCATGAAAATAGACCTATTATGTTACCTGTTAAACAAATATTAAATAAAAGAACAAGAAGAGATGGTAAGAATTTTTATGTTAAGGCAAGTTATGATTTAACTATTGGTGAACTTGAAAAGCTTCAAGACGATTACAGTAATAGGTTTATAAATAATATAAAAAATAAAATTCAAGTATTAAAGAAAGACGCTTTAGCTAAGTTGGAAGAAGGCGTTTCTGAGGAAGATGTAAAAAGAGATTTAATTCAATCATTAATTGACTTGGGCGGTAAAGATATAGGAACAACACTTTTAAGTGTTATAGGTTCTAAACTTGGTGACCATTCTGCTATTATATCAACAAAAGCAGCAGAAACACCAATGACCCTTACTCCAGAGAAGTTTAAAAACATATTGGATAATGCTGTAGAAAACAATCTTATTAGACCAGAACATCGTGATATGATGATGAAGGATTCTAATTTTGAATCTCTTGAAAATAATAATAGAGATATTATCAATCTTCCGTGGTCGCAGTATATTGTTAATAAAGCATTAGATGAAGATTTAAGTATAAATGACTTACTCAGTACTATCCTTGATAACGATTTGGCATATATGGGAGAAATGAAGAATAAAATGGCTCAATCTCTTGCACAATTAAGATTCTGGCAAGATATAAGGACTCCCGATTACTTTATGTATGAGAATAGTGCTTCTGATAGCATGGTTAGGCTTAGTATTGACTTAGCAGAAGGTCCAACTCCAATAGGCTCTGGTAAGGGAAGATTAATGATTATTGATGCCGATTCAAAAATCAGAAACACTAGAAATGACCACAATAATGAAGCAATAGAATATGATAAGGTTGATGGAGCAACATTTGTTGGTTCTGGTTATATGGATAAACTTGCTAAGGCTTTGGGATATGGTAAGGGAGAAGATGGAACTCATAAACTATGGCAATTAAAGACCTTTATAAGGCAAAGAACAATGAATGAGGAAACTGGTGATGTTGATTATTTAGGTATGAAGCATATGATGTTTACTGTTAGCGATGGAATGATTATAGAAAATAAAGATGGAGATGAGATTGCAAGAGTTGTAACAAGACAAGGTCAAACATATTGGAGAAATGCTGAAACTGGTGAATTATTTGATATGATTGCATCTCCGAATGAAGCCAAAATGACATTTGGAGGGTTTGCTAGTACGCAACAAAAAATAGATGCGTTTGGTGAAGGTGATTATGAAAATGGTTATTATAAAATACATGAAATAGATGAAAGTTCCATAGCAGTTACACAAATGTCTAAAGGAAGTAAAACAAGTGCTGCTCATCCAATAGCATTTGCTGAGCTCTTATTAGACATGGGGTTTGAAAGCAAAGAAGTTCAAGGCTTATTAAAAGAAATAAGGGGAAGGTATATTGATGTTCTTAATCACTATACAGATACAATTCAGTCATTCCATGAAAACCCAGCACTCTTAAAAGAATATATTACTAAAAACAGAGATGAGAATGAGGTTCCAGATGAATTAGAAGAACTGATTGACTTAATTGACGATAATGGGATGGGGATATTTCATGATGCCTTATATACACATATAAAACCAGTTTTAAATTCAAGAATTATACAAGATGGCATTAATAAGGCAAGGTCATTCAATAATGATTCAAGTGTATTGTATTTAAAACCTGTTACTAATTTACCATTAAAAGAGATGGAAGACTCAACTGGTCACAAGGGACTTATGGCTTCTGCTCAAAATACAACTGTATTTAAGCATATTGAACAATTATATTTTCGCTCAATAGGCGTAAGGCTTATTGATTCTTCAGATGTTCAAGTTACTGTTATGGAGAAGGGAGAAGAGGTTCAAAGGTCGTGGGATGATATATCATTTGGCAAAAAAATAGATATATTAAATGATTATCTTGTTGAAAATGAAACGTGGACTCTTGTTCACAGAAATCCACTTCAAAAGGTGACTGCCCCAGTATTGAGAAGGATGCATAAACTAGTTAAAGGTAGTCATGGTGAAACATTCTTTATGTCAGAAGAAGATGTTAAGAATGTAATAGATGGAGATTGGGATGGTGATAAGGGTGCTGTTGAATTTATCTCTGAGTCTCATTCTGAGGCTATGGAAAAATGGCACAATTCTGATGCTCATACTAATGCCAACAAAATATTAAAACTTGAATTCTTTGGCGAAAGAACAGATAGAGATGAATCAATTGCGGATACAAGTGTTTTATCAAGAAGTGATATGAATGATGAGGTATCTAGGAATTCAATGGCAGATGGTTCTACTGGTATAATGGTTAATGCTATGACCATTGCTAGACAGTTGTTTCATAAGAAGTTTGAAATGAGCATTGATGGTAAAAAATACAAAATACGAGTTGCTGATTTTGATAAGAAGTCTGATGAAGGTACTGTTATGGATTATCTACCATTAGACATTGGTCTGCTAAATAGAAATAAAGGTGAATTACTAGACATAATAAAGAGCAATGGTGATTATATAGTTGACGCTGATGGAAATACAATTGATTTAGATAGCAAAATAGAAGCAACAGATGTCGAATTATATCTAAAGACTACAAAAGCCAATGAATTATCTCTCTTATTTCAGATGGCAGTTGATGGTGCTAAATATAGATTTTACTCACAGATTATAAATAAAACTGGTAAAACTCCTTTTGATTTTGCTATATCTAGAATGTTTGAAAGGTCAGATAAAAAACCATTATCAGAAATGGATATTAGAACATTGTCTACAATATATAGTACACAAAATATGAGTAAACAGAGAGGAGGGAAAACACAAAGCGGTCTTGCAGCTACTTACGAAATATCAATAGCGCAGAGTGATGCTTTGTTAAATAGGATTAATAAAGAAAGACCAGATGACTCTCAATTAAAAAAACAAGATAGTAAGGGTAGGACTAAAGGTACAAAAACAAATAAAAATTATGCTAAAAGTTTTCTTACTGAAGTATTAAATGCAATTAGTTCAAGGTGGCAAAACGAGTGGTATGGTCATTCTCCAGCTGATATTAAAATCAGTATGGAAAATAATATTACTCCATTAGAATCACTTATGATGAGTACTGGTTATAAACTAAAACAAAGTGATGAATATCTTAGACATACAAATACAGTTCTTAGAAAAGAAGCTCATTTAATGGCTAATCAGGTTTTAATGGAGAGACTTCAAGATTCAGAATTTTATGATAATTTAATAAACGGAAGATTACAAGATGATTATCAAAAGGCTGAAGATTTTATATATGAAAAAATGGATTTACCAGATGCTGGTGATGGAAGACTATCTGATGTTGTCCAAAAATATAAAGATAAAAATGTTAAATCTGTTTCTTTCCACGATATATGGACAATGTTAAAAAATTATAAGTATAGCCAAGATGCAGTAAAAGCAGATTTAGATGAAGCATATATTGGTTTTGTAGATAGGTTTCTTGACAAATGGAATAGTCTTACTCCCGAATCTCAACATTGGGTAACTTTGAGGATGCTTGCTGGTACTCAAAATACAATGTATGTTATGAAATTGTTACCAATTAAATTGCAAAGTAAAGAGATGTTGGGAATGTATTTAAAAGCATATGGCGAAGCTTTTGATAGTGAAATATTTGAACAAAGAATAGATGCTGCTGGTGGTTTACAAAATCTAGAAGAAATTGCACCACAACGACAATTTAATAGATTCACTCAAAAAGGGATGTATGGTGCTTTCATAGGTCAAGTCCACAAGGTTAATAAAAAAAACCAAAAAGAAGATGACAAAATGAATGTATGTGGAACTAAAGGAGGTAAATAGTGGCTGAAAACTCTGGATTAACTTGTGATGCTACATTAGCTGCCGCTGATATAGAAGAGGCTTCCCACAGACATGATTTTAATATTAAGTGTCAAAATGTAGTTGCTTCTATGATAGGGTTTCCTAATATGAGAAGAACAAAGTTGGCTCTAAAGCAATATAAGGAAACAAATAAGAAAAGTGATAAAAGAAAATATGAGATGCATAAAAGAAAATATGTTGCTCATAAAGTTTTATTTGATTTATTAGAGGGTGATATAATGGATGCATACGATTCAGTTTCGTCAGCGTCTGCTAACCCAGGAGAATTAGCCAATCCAACCACATTACTAAAAGGTTGGCAACAGATATTTCATGAATATGGACATGGAATTATAAGCCCATTAACTGCGCAGGTTGGTTCTAGAAAAATGCAAAGTATGGGTGGACTAGTAAGAAGAATTCAGAAAAAGAGAGCTACCTTACAAGCTAAGGGAGGCAATATTCCAAAATACATTATTGCTATTGCTCCACCACAATTAGTTACATCTTGGGCAGATAGATATGGAGTTGTTGCCCCTATAATTGAAAGAGTACTTAGGCAAAGTGATACAAATGTTCAACAAACTTCTAAATATGGACAACAATTCGAAGAGGCTAATAAGGAGGCAAGTGAAGTATTTGATATACTAAAGGATGACTTGCAAAAGGATGTCAAAAGTCGATTCAACATGAATAATGCTGCTATGTCTGAATTATATACGAATTTAACAACTGGTGAAATTTCAAGGACTGGTATAAAAGGGGTTAGGCTGGTAGATAGAAAAACTAAAGGATGGACAAAAGATTCATTACAAAGAATTAAGTATGGCATTGGTAGTGAGGTAATTATAACTGGTCAAAAAATGCGTAATAATGTAATGGGGTATATGTTTGTTACTGAAGATAATCAAGGTGCAGACCCTAAGTGGTTACCAGAAGATGCTTTTGATAAGACAACTGAAGAAATGCAGGAACTTTTGGTTGATAAATATAAGAGTGAATTATTATATGAATTAGGTAGTGGTCAAGTAAGGCACGTTATTCCAAAGACAATAAATATGGATGTAGACGATGAGGGGTTTGTAGCAAAACATCATGAAGGTCTTGCTAGGGATATAAAAAGAATAAGACAAAAATTAAATGAAATGCGATTGGCTGCTGAGGAAGCTAGGGATACAGGCGTTACAAGAAGAGTTCCAGGTGTTCATACTCAACAACACACAGATGCTAGTGGGGTAACTTGGGAATATCGTTATGTTATGTTAAAACAAGGTGAAGGTAATGTAGATGGTGAATCTTATCATTTGTATTTACTTGATAAAGCTGAAAGTGTTGCTGGTAAAAGAATTGAAAATGGAAGAAATGTAAATTTCATAGGGAATAGCATAACTATGCTTGGTGATAATATAATTGCTGAAAATAAGGGTACATATTATGCTGATGAAATAAATGCCGTTATGGGGACAGAAGGATTTTATAGAAGTGATAGTTATAATGACTTTGGTCAATATACAAACAAAGAAGGTGAGCCTATATTTGGAACTCAAAAGAAAAGATTAACTAGTTTTAGGAGAATGAAACAACAACCAAATGAAGCAGCAATGCCTGCTATTTGGAAACTACTATCGTCCGTTAGGAGTATTTATAGTCAGGTGTGGGCAGAAACATCTGTTATGGTAGGACAGACTGAGGCTGAGAGAGTAAAGTGGGATAAGTCAGTAAGAGCACAATTAAAAAATAATGGGTATACAGAAGAAGAAATATTAGAATATTTTGATACAATTTATAATGCAGGTGGTATTGAACACAACTTGAGAAGAGATGAGGAAACTAATGAATTAAGGATGCCTCATATGTATGCAATGCCTAAAAGTGAAAACTATATGCCATCATTGTATAATAAAACCAATATAATGATTAAGCAAATACCTCTTCAAGTACGCAGGCTTGAATCAAAGATACAAGAATTTAAACTTGCTAATCCAGATGGTAAGGATGAAAAATTAAATAAAGTTATAGAGCGTTATGAAGAAGGATTAGAACACCTAAGTAGTATTTTACGACAGTTTACCGAACAAGACCTCCCAGACCATAATGTGTTTGATTTAGATAGAGTACACGCCTTAAAACATATTACAGCATGGACTGACCCATTGGAAGTTAGAAAAGACAAATTTGTAATAAATGATTATTTAAATAATATGTATTCATCTATTAATAGAAATAAAACAACTGTCGAGTTGTTAAAAGCACTTCATAAAGGCAATAGGATAGATAAAGCTACTATCAAGGGTGAGGGGATGTTAAATGGGACAATGAACTATATGGTAAATCGTGTAAAAATAGCATATGGCGATACATCTTCTAGGGCTATGACAATATTTGGAAATGAAAGAAGTTATGATGCTCAAGCAGAAAGCCTTAATTCTTTACCTGATGGCTTAACTGGTGGAGTAAAATGGGATGGTAAAGCAGCTGAAAAGTTGACAAAGTGGCTTACAGCCCCAATGACAATGTTGCACTTAGGAGGTTCAGCAGCTGTTGTAAATAATACTCAAATTGTAAATAGATTTATAAAGGTTGGGTGGCATGGTACATCAGAGGCATTGAAATTATATAAAAATAAAGATAAGAATGGGTGGGGAAAGATAATTGACAATACTGGTGTATTAAATATATTATCTGTATTTGAAGATATTATGTTGAAAGACGGAAACCCTGAGTGGAATGATGCAGGTCTTCTTGATATACTAGGTATTCCAGCTCCAACAAGAAATTTAGTTCATTTTTTGAGATTAATAAGTAAAGGAAGGCAATCATTTATAGATGGGGGAGAAGGATTTCAAGAAACTGATGAATTTTTAGCTATGATTGAACATAGAAATCAAGGAAAATCAAGAGAAGATATACAAGATTTAAGAAAAACCAATCAACTTTTAAAAGATTTAAGTAAAGATGATATGAAAAGAAAAAGGGGGGAATATTATGATATATGGAGCTTGGAAAAAGGTGTTTCTGAAGAGATTATAAAAAAGAGGTTTAAGCAATTAGTTGGAGATGTCGCTGATTCTCAATTAAAGAAAATGGTTTCTTGGAAACTAAGTTGGTGGTTTGGTGAGGATTTAGCAGGAAAAGGTATATTTACATTTACAGAAACAGAGAAAAATTTAAGGTCTGTAACTGCTATATCTGCTATTATGGATGCAAAAAGAAATGGTTTGCTTGGTGATGCCAATGATGATTCAATATACTATTCCGATGCTGCTGTCAAAGTTGCAAGAAACGCAGTATACGCAGAGCAATTTGGTATGACTCCTCCTCATATGGGAGAATTATTTAATGGGTTTGGAAGGTATGTGTGGCAATATAAACAATATCCCACTAATCAAGTTATTCATGATTATAGGGTTTGGAGGAAATTTGCTGATGGGAATTATGACTGGATTGATGGTGTAGAAAGGATTACAAGAGCTATGGTACATATGAGTACTACTCGTGGAGATTTAAGTGATACTAAAAGTCAAGAGTATGACCAAGAAGCCATACAGATGGGAAGGTTTTTATTTACAAGAGCAACAGCAAGTGCATTAGGCACAATGGCAAGTACTGTTCCTTATCTTAGTTGGATAATTAGAAGAGGAATAGGTGGAGCAGATATTAGTTCATTTATTCGAGGTGCTGAAAACCCAATATTGGCTACCACTTTTAGGTCAATGTTATATGTTACTTTAATTGGAATGGGAATGGCTGGTGATGACGAGAGAGAGGAAGCACTCCTACCGTGGCAATACCTCCTCGTCCCTGTCATGATCGGTACCTTTATTCGTTTTATAAGCGATGCTTTAGACGATTAACGATACCTCTCTAGTGTCTTAATCAACGTATCAAGTTCATAACCTATTTGCTTGATAAGAAGTTGAATGTTTTTTGTTTTTTCTTTTACTTTAGTTAAATATTCAAGATAGATATCTTCTTTAGATAAATTAGACGTTCCAGATTTCATATTTATTTGACCCGTATGAAAATTTTGATGAAATACCTATTTTATTCATTATTGATAATCCAAGTTCTATACTTTTGCCTTGTATATGAGTAATAGCAATTACAAATGGGAATAGTCCTATCCTTGTATCTTTTTGATAATCATGTTCTGAGATAATATGTATACAATGAAATCCAAAAGTATGGTCGCCATAGTTATGTGTTACTTTTAATTCAGGTGGTGTCATAAAGTGTTGCATTATTTTACTCCCCATTTTCCATGTGATTCTTTTTTAATATTATATCCATATAGTGCAATGCAAATGGCATCCGCTGTAGCTAATGTACTTTTTATTCCAGTTTCTTTTGTTGCAATCTCTTTTATCATGTTTTTTCTGTCCTTTTTTATTTTGGGCAATTTACCATAAGCAGATTGCCATGTTCTTGGTGTGACAAGTTCAGTTTTAATATCAAAGGAACTAAGTATGCCTTGCCAGACTCCAAAGTTAACTCCGAATTTAAATGCTGAACTTCTTCCGTCTGTAGGAAATGCATGAACATTTTCCAAGTAACAAGTAATATATGCTGCATCTTTCTGTAACATTTTAATAAAAGAACTCATTTCATCTATTGTTTGTGGGCATTTAAAAGCAGTACATATTTTAGTATTTTTAACTGTATTTCCCCATTTTATTATTGCCATACCACCGCTTTTTCCAGGGTCAATTCCGATTATCATATTGCTTGCGTATACATCTATTTTAGAAATCATCAATAACTCTCTCTGCTTCTATAACTGTTTTATTTCTTTTAGCATCTTCAATTATTTCTCTTCTTGCATCATCTGCGTTTGAATAAAATTTGCATTTGCTTCCATTAAATCCCATTACATAAGTTCCTACTTTTCCATATCTTGCTTTATCACATATTATTTCTATTTCATGTCTTCCATATTTGTCATCATTAAAATTATATCCATAAAATACTAATAGTGCTGTTTCTGCTGTTTGTTCTATAGTACCACTTTCTGCAAAGTCTGCCAATCTAGGTCTAGGTTCTATTCTTTTTTCAATTTCTCTATTTAATTGAGATATAAGTATACCTGCGCAATTTTCTTTTTTACAAATCCATTTATATTCTGTTAAGATATCTTCTATTTCAAATCTTCTATCTTTGTTTCTTTTATTATCTACTTTAATTAATTGAATATAATCATCAACTACAACATCTGGTTTTTCTCTTTGTATTTCTCTTATTGCGTCATCAAGATTTCTAATATCATCATACATTATTAAATTTTCTAATTTATCTTTTAAGCTATTTGCCATCATTTCTATTATTTGAAGTCTTCCTTCTTCAATATCGCCAACTCTTAAGTCTTCATATTTTAAATCTCTGCTTTCCATTATCATAAATTTCTTAATCATCTCAACATTAGACATTTCTCTGTTAAATACCATTACTCTGTATCCTTGTTTCAATAAACTGTTTACAATGTTGATACTTAGTGTCGTCTTTCCATGTCCAGGTCTTCCTCCTATTACTGTAAGCTCCTTCCTTGTCATTCCACCTGCTATATTATCTAATTGAGGATATCCAAATTTTATAATATTCTTTCCTGTTTTTAATGTTTCTATTGTATCATTAATAACTACATCAATATCTATTCTTTTACTAGGTGCTATTTCTAATAATTCATTAATTAATCTTGAATGTTCATTTAATAATATTTCTACTTTTTCTTCAGATTTTTCAAAGCCAGTATTATATAATTTATATGCTGATTTAATTGATTCTCTTTTGATATATTTTTCCCAAACTATTTTTGCGTATGTTTCTGCTTTTGCTGTTGATGGTACTATATCTGGTAATCCCGTAATGTAGTATATATTTAATCCACTTTGTTCGCTTTCTTTATTTTTACTTCTTATCCTGTCTGATATTGTTATAATATCTATAGATTCATTTTCTCTATGCATTTCTTCCATTGTTTGCCATAGCACTTTATTTTTATCATGATAGAAAGCATCTGAACTTCTTATCCATCCATAACATTTTTCAAAAATGCTATTACCATCTAAAAGTATAGAGCCTAAAACTGCTTCTTCTGCTTCCGATGAATGAGGATATACTTTAATTTCATCTTTCATACATTATTCTCCCATAAGGTTAAGTTGAATGTTTACTGGTTCATAATTCATTATAACTAATTCATTTTTATAGTCATCTCCATGAACCTGCCCAGGATATTTAATAGGTATCTTTTGAATATTGAAATCTTTATAAGTATCATTAACATAATCATGGTCATCATAAGAAATCATGAATTTTCCTTCTTCATTATCTATTTGTTTACACATTTCAAATAAAGCATCATGGTCATCTATATCTAAAGAATGTACATAATAATCACCCCTTTCACCTGCTATTACATAAGGAGGGTCAAGATACCAAAAATCATCTTTTCTCGTAGGATATCTATGAAATAATTCTCTGAAATCTAGATTTTCTATCATTGTATCTTTTAATTTAAGTTTACTTGTTTTTAGGCAATTCCACATTTTATCATTCCATTCAGCTTCTTTTGCTATAGGATTATGAAAGTTTGTATTAAAGGCGTTCTTTATGATATAAAAATATTTAGCTGCTCTTTTTGGGTCTGGCATATAGATATACTTAAGGTCTTCCTTTAACTCTGTTTTAAATTCATCATAAAATGTTCTACTTTTTAATAAAGATTCACAATGATTGATAAATATTTCATAATGATGCATTACCGATAGATATAGATTTATTAAGTCATTATGTTTATCATTTAAAATATTAAGTTCTGCTTTTCTTTTTCGAAAAAATATACTGCCTCCTCCTAAAAAAACTTCAATATATCTTTTATGCTTAGGCATCATAGGTATTAATTTTCTTCCTAATTCAAATTTGCCACCCATGTAAGGAATGATTACTGGACATTCATACCATCTAGGGTCTGGCATTTTTCTTAGCCTCTATCCAAATTTCATTAATCTTTTTTTTTGTATATTTTCTTAATTCAAATGCTCTTTTTCTTTTCATTATTGTAAGAGGTACATCTGCTAAAGATGGTTCTCTTCCCCATTCATCAGACATTATATGTTGATTTAACCAATTTTGTTTATTCATTATAACTTTCCATCCAAGTTGATACAAATTTTATTGCCATTGATTTATCTATTTCAAATGTTTCCATAACATATAGGTGTGCTCCAAACATATTTGTTTCACCAGATTCTCTTAAGTCTTCTAGATATTCAAATACATCATCTTTCATTTCATCAAATTGCAAATCCCTTTCATATTCTTCTCCTCTATCTAGGTCTTTTAATGTGATTATATCCATTATTTCTCCTTAGTTAATTAAGTGGCTGGCTTTATCCTAGACCTATATTCGATAGCATTGCTCTCTAATAGGATTTTAAGGTACCACCAGCCACAAAAATGTGGGCAAACATCGTAGTTGTGAATATCGACATTGACATCTATATGGTCAGAGAGTCATCACTGCTTGCCCACGGGGTTATGCTTTAGCTATATTTTTAGCCCATTTACTTATATTAGGAAATATACTCTGTTCTAATTTATGAGTAGATTGATATTCTCTTTTCATTCTGTGTGTTGAAATATATGTTGCTGCATTAAGTAAATCCCAATATGTTTTAGGTTTATTAGCAATTAGATATTCAACTATAAATTGTGACATTTGTGAAGGAAATAATTCTACTAATTTTACAATATGTTTTTCATCAAGTTTTGTATCTTCTAGTAATTCAAAATCATTTCCAACTTTTAAACTATGGGAAATTGTTTTTTCAATAGCTTCATCAAGGAAATTAAGATTTTTATTATTTATATTATGTTTATAGTTTTTTTGTCCAAGTGTTATGCCTATTACCAAGCCATTACTACATACTAATCTAAAAGCACCTGCTAGGATATTTACTTGTAAACTCCCATCATAACTATTTTTAATAATTATTTCTGGATTAAGAACATCTCCTTCTGCTACTTTTATTTTAATATGAGGTATTACCCATTTATATATAGTTTTTTGACCTAATCCTAGTGAAATAGCTTCTTTTAGTTTTGCATTATGTTTCTTTAATATTGGAGCAGCTGTGTCAATTAACTCTTTATTAGTTACTACTCTGTATTCATCTGTCATACAACTAAGTATATCATTAGTATCTTCTCTTATTATGAATTTATACCCTGTATTTAATTTAACATCTGCTATACCAGCTTCTTCATTAAAAGCATAAGTAGCGGGCATCTCTCTTACTGAAAATAATGTATCTGTTAACATTAGTCCTCCTTTATGGTTACTACTGATGGTGGCTTACCCCTCATCAATAATTCATTTTTAGAAACAACTTCTTTATTGGTATTATAATTAAGTATCATAGCAGTTAAGTATTTAAAGCCTTTTCCTTTTAAATATGGTTTATCTGATAAATATCTTTTAACAATATATTCTACTACACCATCTTCTATTTTTGATATTGATTGATAAAACATATATTCTCTAGTTATATCATTTTCACTAGGTATATTTGCCATAATATTATTTGATGTTTGAGTTAATAGTTTTTTTAAATATCTTGTACGTTCTCTTTTTAATTTCATTATATTTTTTGAAGGATTATATTTTTTATCTTTATCGTAACCACAAACTGGACATCTACTTTTTTCCACTATATTTTTCTAGCATTTTATCTGTTATTTCATTGAGCACTTTAAAGCTTTCTTCATCTTTTCTATATCTCATATTACGATGAGCATCTAAAAATCCATCTGCTACTTCTTCCGCTGATGTATTTAATTGATTTGCCAAATCCTCTACTTCTATTATTAACTCATCACGTTTTCCTGTTTCACATAAATGTGCAATCCAACTCATTGTACCCATTTTACCTCCTTTTATTTTTTGGAAACCACCACCAACCATTACCATTTTCTCTAAATAATTGTTCACGGTCTTCCAAGTATTTTTTATCTGTTAAAAAATCGTCTTTATAGGGAAAGCCTCTTAATTGTTGTCTCCACGGTATATTAGTTCTTAATTCCTTTTTAGGATAATAACCACCTTTACCATTTCCTTGACCTCCCCATGATTTATTCTTACTCATCGTTTTCGATGATTGCATCTATTATATCATCTATTTTTTGTTCTATTCTATGCAATCTCAATAAATGACTTATTTGAAGTACTAACATCATTAACATTGTGAATTCCCAATATGGAAAATATTCTACACTAAATAATGCTTCCCAATAGTATCTAATCATTTTTTACTCCTTCTCTTAAGTTATCTACCCATTGTATACCCATTGAAATCAACATGGCAAATATACAAATACCTATAGCCCACATTACCACAGCGACACCTAGTATTAATAAATTTGCTATCCATTCTGCTATGTCAAACATTATCATTTTTTATTCCTCCGTTTTTGTGTTATTGATTGTTTGTTTTTATTAAAATCATGTTCATCACCAGTATCTCTGTATTCAATAAAATCTTTATTATATTTATCAGCTGTTGTAGGTTCTCCATCAAGAGCAGTTTTAGCAAGGTCTTCAATCATTCCATAATTATCTCTTAAATCACAACATTTAATTATTTCTTTTAAAGCATTTTCATACCACCCTATTCTAATTTCAAGTTCTCTTACAGTTGCTGCTATTTCTTTATTACCTTCTTCATAAGCTTGTTCACATTTGATGCATATTCCACTTTTTTCTAATGTTGGTTTATCACACCAATGACACATAAATGGTGTAGGCATATTACCTCCTTAATATTTAGGGGGATGCTCTTAGTAAGCCAACCAAGAGAAAAGAAATGAGTATCTTTTGTCATCCTCTTAACACCCCCCTTATTTATTTTTTAATAACTTCTGTTTCCGCCCCTATTATTGTTTTCCCAAGAGTCATGCTAGGACTTTCCAATATAACGACTTTAGCATTTGTTTCACATTCTAATAATACTCCAGTTGTCTTACCAATAGTAAACATTTCACCAATTTCCAAGTCTTTTAAATAAATATATCCTTTAGATGGTTTCCATGTAGGTTTATTTTTTAAAGCTTTCTCTGCTAATTTCTTTATTTTTTTAGGAGTTATTAGTCGTTTCATATATTTTATTAATTTTGTAAAGTTCATGTAACAATTCATCATATTTTGCTTTTTCTTTTTCATCAGTTGCGTATTCTTTTTTATTATGTAATGCGTTCATTAATAATTCAACATCTTCTTGTTTTTCGAATACTAAAACTGGTACTTGCATTGATTTTGCCATATTATCCTCATGTTTAAAAAGCTAAGGAAGAGAGGTCTTACCTTTTTCACACCTCATTGTCATATGACTGAGTGCTACTCTTCCTTATCTTTCGGGTTGCGGTATGTTAGAAGGGTAAATCGTCTACTGTTACTTCATCAGCGGATAGTGTTTCACCGTCAGACCATGGAAAAGCGTCAAAAGCTTTCCAAACGTATCTCTGTTCACCATCTCTTTCGTAGTTTTCCTTCTGTAATTTAATAAAACAAGGGTGTCCTATGATATCTGATTCTTCTACTAATGCTAGAACAGTATCTCCTGCTTTATTTTTTGGAAAAACAACACCAAGACTTTCAAAGAATTCCTTATATTGTCTATTTCTCCAACCTTGTCCATCTTCTGGGCTAGGCGTTAACCATATGCCTCTAGAATTGAACCTTTTACCTGCCATGAAACTACCTGATATTGTAACTTGCTCACCAGTAACTTCATCTTTTTCAGCATGATATGTTCCATCACCATTTTTAATTAACTTGGCAACTTTTGTATCACTCACTTCATCGGCAATTACAAATGTAATATTAAACACCGTTTGTTCACCTGCCTTAGTTTGCAGTTCTTTAGATTCAAGAGCTGCAACATGGGCTGGATATACTCCAGGTGCTATTGGCACTAATCCATCTTTAGATTCATTAAACGTAGTATTTGTCATTTTTATCATGATATTCCTCTATTTATTATTTGTTTTTATTGAGTACTTACCGACTAAAGAATTGAATTCTTCTTTGAGTTCAGTCATTCTTTTGCTGTACTTGGCTTTGCCGATACCTTGAAAATATAACTGAGGTGATACAAGCGTACCGTCTGCAGTTTTAAGATATCGTTTATTATTTCTACGAGTAGAAACAAGACCTTTTTCTCGCATTTGTGTAACTGTAGACTCTTTAAGAATACCTGCTTCTTGCAATTCCTCAGTCTCTTTTACTGTTAGTTTTCCCATTTTATTATTCTCCTCTAGTTACGAAGTCTTCAGGCATAGGAAATTGCCCGCTTTCTTCTATTGTGAAAGAATTATAACTGACATTTATTGTTAGTTCTGATTTATTTTCAGTTTCAAAGCACATCATATTTTTACCACAAAAGTTCTTAGTACCTTTGAATATTACTTTGCTAAATATTTTACCATCATTTTGTCCTATAGTATATTCTTGACCTTCTGTTAATATTTCTGTTGTTTCTGTGTTGTATGATTTCATTTTGATAACCTCTCTAGTTTTGCTAATGATGCTTTGTAATTAGATGTATTTATTTCTTGATTTTCTATTTTTTTGGCTATTGTATAAGCAGTATCAGTATCTAGCTTGTTTGCTTTTTCCATCAATTGCTTATATTGATTATCGTCTAAAGTAGGGTCTTCGCTTCTATAAACATCTGCTGCTATATCCATATAGACATTAAGAGCTTTTTTCATGCAATCTGTGTTAGCTGATTTAATATCATTACCAATATCAACAAAAGTACTTGAATCACCTGACTTGGTTTGTATTCTATGAGCAGCAACCATATCACCCTCTCTCCACAATCCATTATCAAACCATTTTAATCTGCCATGCACTACATATGCATTACTACCCAATGCTTCGCTTTTAATAATAGTCCAAGACCAGCCTGGAAATTGTTCATTTGCCATATTTTTCATATAGTTAAATTCAACATAATCAAAGCCTTGCTTCTTTTTGACTAGTCCTTTAGGTGTTTCTATTTTACCAATTACTTTATGTTGATTCGTTATTTCTTTTAATTGGTTTTTTAATGCATTTAGTGATAGTTCACCATTTGCAATAGTCATTTGTGTTTCAGACATTTTATACTCCTTTGCAATATATGTCTTTAAAGCCACAGTAACGACATTCCCAATTTTCCATAGGAATACCATATGTTCCAGGCTCTAGGTTATCAAAATTTAATTCTTCATCAATACCATCAACATAATCATTAAGCTCTTCCCAATATGTGATAGAATCTTGTATCCATTGAGTAGACACAGGTTCTTCTCTTAATGCACTAGTATCCTTATTATACCACAATAAAGACATTGATACATTACCACTTGGGTTGTGTGTTCTTTTAAAAGCTTCTGTATATGTAGCAAGTTGCATATTATAACCTGGATTGCCTTTTTTATCTGGCTTTCTTCCAAATTTCATTCGCCATTTATAACTAGCACAGGTTTTAATATCCATAACTTTCAAAGAATCAGTATCTTTATCAATAACTGCTACATCAACATGACCTACAATATTTAGTTCTGGTATTTCGATTCTTTTTTCCATCATTATTTTATACTTTATGTTTGACATTTCTGGACTATTTGTAATAGCATCCTGTATGTCTTCATGAACAATTGTTCCTAATCGAAGTAATCGCATAACCCTATCATCCATTGGAGGTTCAGCCATATTGGCTCTACGTAGTAACTGTTTTTTAAAGCAACTTCCTGCTGACGAAGCACTAAACCAACCTTTGTATTCATTATATTTTTCTCTAGTTTGGGTTTGTTTTTCGTGCAGAGATGTTGCATAGATTTGCTCTATGTTTATCATAATATCTCCTTGAAAAGCCCCCAAATTTAACAATATTTAAACTTGAGGGCATTAACTGTTTAGTAATATTGCGATTTTTCTCGCATTATTTTTGCTTGACTATGCCTGCCTTTATAAACTTTATCATCTCTTAATTCTGGATGTTTTGCTTGAAGTTTACGTCTACATCGAGTAACAGACTCTGATTTAGTAAGTTCACCTTTTCTAAGCATATCGAGAAATCTTAATGCTGTTATTTGATTTACTGTTCCATAGCTTATTTTTTGTAAGTCATCAAACCAAATTCTTGACATTAATGCCAAATCAGATGTTTGATATTTTTTATGACCTTCTTGAAGTGGAGATAATAGGTTTTTAACTCTATCTTCTAAGTGTTTACCTGTTAACATATTTCAAACCCTCCTGATTCTCCACAAAATATACCAAAATCAACTATGGCTCTTGCAGAAGGAGGATAGCTAGATGCCCAACTTCTTTTATGATAAA
>TARA_R110002020_G_scaffold103217_7_pt1 | contig 25836 bp, 13 predicted proteins | sample TARA_R110002020 | Tara Oceans TARA_R110002020 (sample SAMEA4396489) | marine metagenome | biome: Westerlies Biome; feature: [MES] marine water layer (ENVO:01000295) within the mesopelagic zone...; material: water (ENVO:00002006), including particulate matter (ENVO:01000060) such...
CTACACATTCCCGCTGATTAATAATACCGCTTGGAATGCAGAGTATCCCAATGTTATCGGACATGTAGTACAAGTCAACGCCGATTCTTCTCAAGCTCATGGCGGTATTAATGGCAGAAATGCCGGCTCGTGGGGGATCAAGGGAGACGCGCGCAGACAAAAGTGGTTGGATGCTCTAAATCGCGCCAATGATGTAATCCAAGCAGCGCACATAGCATGGGACGATATTAGCAACTATCCTGAAGTCCAGATAGGAATTTATCCATATATAACAAGATTAGTAACAGAGGAGTCACGCTATAGCTTTGAGCGTTCCATTATAGATTCGGGATTTCTCAATCTTTTCTCCGCATCTCAAGTAGGCGAATTCATGCATACAATTGCGGGACAAGGCGCGCCTATTTCGTCAGGAGCATCAAATCCTGCATTTCGCGGTGGCGCTATGGGCACCTTGGCATCATTAACCACCCTCTATAAATTACTATTCCAGGCATTTGATGATACTATCCTGCTCCCCTACGAAGTAGGAGCCTTTGAGGACGAGCGAAAACAGGGACTCGATATTGAAATCATCGAGTGGATTGCGAATGCTATCGAAGATGAGATCGTCCAGCGCCAGGTAATGGTGACCCGTGCTATTTTATTTGAAGAGGGAGTTGATATTTTTAACAGTGGTTTCACAAACTACACCTTTGAAGACCGTGACATAAGCTTTTTATCCACCCGCCCATCGTACAAAGAATATTTTGCCACGACCTTCAACAAGGACGCTATCACCTTCATACCTATCCTTCAGAACTTTTATTTAACGGGTAAATACTTTAGTAATATCGAAACAGCCTTTGAGAGTACCAAAGACAGAACACTAGACATTCTTCTCACCACAATTCGTAATGACGATAACTTCCGAGATCTACCAGACCTTACACGCCCCGCAGCCCAGGAGGCTATAGCCGCATCGAATGGGTTACCTCCGGGTGATGGTAACGCTGCCCGCGACTTTATCCTGAAGATGCTTATCAAGACTCCAATTGATATTCTGAAGGGACTGGCCGAACTGATAGATCCGCACGTTGCGATTTCCAAGTTGATTAAGACAGGCACAGGATTCGCCTTTAATGAGTTGGCAAGCGCTATGGATGTGCCCGCTCAAGAGATCAATGAAGACTTAACGGGAGAAGACCTTCTTAAGCTTGTTCTCTGTATAGTAGATGCTGGGATTCAAGCAGGAGAAGAAGGGCTGGAGAATACTACGGGCGCAGAAGATGCAGACTATTTCCCCCGCATTTCTATTGATGGTGTAGACTTTACTGGAACAGTAGCAGGTATGTTTATGATTCCGCCGAGCCCACTAGGCTTGATTTATTTACTACTAGAACTACTTATGAATGAAGCTACGGACGCCCTCACAAATGTAGACGGAGCTGGAGCGATTGCAGCTGAGGAAACAGAGTGTGCAGATCAGCAAGAGGAATAAGAGATGAGTTCGGGACTTTCTGCGGCATTACCTTTAACAGTGGACAGTGTGTTTGGCACATATCGCCTTAACACCACGTTTGAGGAACTAGCCAAACAGAACTTAAAAATGCTGGTCCTGACCCTCCCAGGGGAAAGGATGATGGACATGAACTTTGGTGTTGGCTTGCGAAGGTATTTATTTGATAATAACGGACCTGAAACCTATGGTAAGATAGCCACGCGGATAAATGAGCAAGTACAAAAATACTTACCATATATCGAAATCGATGACATCAAATTCAAGATCCCCGAAGATAACCCTGACTTGTTCCCTCACAACTTGTCAGTCTCTATCTTTTTTACGATAGTTCCCCTGCAGATAAATACAGCTATTCAAATTCAAGTGGATCAACCTATTTAGAGAAGTAAATTATGGCCAAAAAACTACAACCAATTGATTATACCAGTCGCGACTTTGATTCGATTCGTCGAGATCTAGAAAACTACGCGAAAAGATATTACCCCGATACATACAAGGACTTCAACAAATCTTCGTTTGGATCGTTAATGTTGGATACGGTTGCTTATGTGGGTGACATTCTCTCTTTTTATCTGGACTACCAGACGAATGAGAGCTTCCTAGAGACAGCACTCGAATACAATAATGTGATTCGCCTTGCAAGGCAGATGGGGTTCAAATTAAACACAAGCCCATCCTCTTATGGGCTACTCACCTGTTACATTCAGGTGCCAGCCAGTACTCTAATTGGTGGTCCCGATATGGCATATGCGCCTGTTCTGCGCGCCGGAAGTACTTTTAGTTCCACTGGGGGCGGTATGTATACGCTCTTGGAAGACATTGATTTTTCCCAAACCACTAATCAGCTAGCTGCCGGCGATGTAGTGGGTGTGAGCCCCGTTAATTATATCATCCGTGCGCAAGGGCGCGCCGTTTCTGGGCGACTCCAGTTTAAAGAAGTGGAAGTAGACGAATTTCAAAGATTCTTACAGATTCCTCTCGATACCTCCAACGTGACTGAAGTAATCAGCGTAGTCGATTCCGAGGGGCACACCTATTATGAGGTGGACCATTTATCCCAGAATATAATTTATAAAGCCATTCGCAACACGAATACGGCGACTAATGGCAGTGTACGTAATATTCTTAAAGCCACTCCCGTTGCGCGCCGCTTTACTGTAGAGCGCGGCGCCGACGAACAGACCTTCCTTCAATTCGGGTATGGATCGGATTCGGAACTTCTTTCGGAATCAGTAGTAGACCCTTCCTCTGTAATTCTTGAGCTTAATGGTCGCAACTATATTACAGCTAGAGATTTTGATCCTACGCGCCTCATCAGCACGGATAAGTTCGGTATTGCCCCAGCCAATACCACGCTGCGCATCGGCTATCGTGTGAATACAGTGGCAGATGTAAATGCAGCTGTGGGCACGATCGTTAATTCTAATAATCCGCAGTTTCGCTTTACAGCCCAGGGATCTCTATCGCTTTCAACTCGGAATAACGTTGTTAACTCTCTAGAGATTACCAATGAGGAACCCTTTGTAGGAGATATCTCTTTACCTTCGTCAGACGAAATTAAGCAACGTGTTTTTGGATACTATGCAGCTCAAAGTCGTGCTGTTACTGCACAAGACTACGAAACAATTGCCTATGCAATGCCCCCAAAGTTTGGCTCCGTCAAACGTGCTACGGTGGTGAGAGATTTTGATGAGTTCCGACGAAATCTGAACATCTACGTAATATCTCAAAACAGTAGTGGCAAATTGGTGGTACCCAACAGCACCTTGAAGAACAACTTAAGAAGTTGGCTACTTCAATATAAGGTCATCAACGATACTATAGATATCCTTAATGCTTCTATTGTCAACTTCGGAATCAATTATACGGTGGCTATCGACTTAGGCGCCAACCGGTTCAGTGTGATTAGTCGTGCTAATGCAGCATTGAGTAATTTCCTTCTTCGCCACCAGTATGATATCGGGGAGTCAATTCGAATTACTGATTTTTATAAAGTATTGCAAAAGATTGATGGCGTCATTGATGTGACCGATATAGAAATTGTAGGACGCACAGGTGCTGGTTATACTGATGCTAGCTTCGATTTTCAAGACCGATTGAGTGCCGACGGTCGCATGATTGATGCAGACTCCAATTCAGTCTTCGAACTTAAGTTCCCCAATGTTGATATTAAAGGATCGATTCAATAATGGCTATTTTAAGATACACTGCAAGTGCCGACAACACTATTACGAATGCTTATGAAGCCAACCTCGTCACCCGCGGCAGCGGCTCCAATATGGGCTATGCTGACGCCCTAGAAGTATTCTCGATCTATGGACAAGAGTCGGGGTCTAATGGGCAGTCCCAAGAGTTGTCTCGCATTCTCATTGAGTTTCCTATTAATAGTGTTAAAGCCGACCGAACTGCTGGAACAATTCCGGCTTCCGGAAGCGTCTCTTTTTATCTCAAGATGTTCAATGCCGAAACCCCCTGGACATTACCACAAGATTTTACCCTGACAGTGGCGCCAGTCTCCCGGTCGTGGAACGAAGGTACCGGTCTTGACATGGATAACTATCAAGACTTAGGGACGTCCAACTGGATGAAAGCAAATAATAGCACATCATGGACAACGATCGGCGGCGATTACTTAACAGCCTCCAATTTCAATGTTCTATTCCCGCAAGGTTATGAAAATCTAGAATTAGATGTTACCTCTCTGGTTGAGCAGTGGATTACTGGTTCCTCCGGCGGCGGATTTGACAACTATGGATTTGGAGTTCACTTGACAGCGAGCCAAGAGGCTTATTTTTCTAGTTCGGCGGGAGAACCTAGCAGCGGCTCAATTCTTCAGAACGTATCGGGAGCGACCGAGACTTACTATACTAAAAAGTTCTTTGCCCGCTCCACCGAATTCTTTTTTAAGAGACCGGTACTGGAGGCGCGCTGGGATTCACGTTTGATGGACGATCGCGAGAATTTCTATTATTCCAGCTCCCGCGCCCCCGCCGCTGATAACTTGAACTCCCTTTACTTCTATAACTATATTAGGGGTCGCTTGGTAGATTATAGTGCAAATGTTGCGGTAAGTATCTACTCAAGTTCTTTCGGTACTCCAACCGGAAGCGCACTTACCCTGTCGAGTCCTGCAGCCACTAGTGTCAACGCCACTAAAGTTTCAACGGGTATCTATAAGATAGAATTTGCCATCACTGGAGGTGCTACTGATCCTATTGCCGAACTTAATGATGTTTGGAGTGACGCTGCCACCGGCGTACAACTTTATACCGGTTCAGTCTACCCCGAGGTTTTTCCGACTTACGCCGCGGCACCTACATTTACTAAAGTCACTTCCTGTACCAACCTACAGAAATCCTATTCTCGCGAGGACACCGCGCGCTTTAGATTCTTTATCCGCGATAAGAACTGGAGCCCTACCATTTATACGGTAGCAACGGCAAACAATCCCACAGAAATCATGCCAAGTGCTTCTTATAGTGTGACGAGGGTCACAGACAATCTGGATGCGGTTCCCTACGGTACTGGATCGAACTTAAGCACATTAATGTCATATGATGTAGATGGTAACTATTTTGATCTGGATATGGCTCTTCTGGATGATGGATATATGTATGAGATAAAACTTTCCTATTATAATGATAGTATAGGATCGTGGAGAGAACAACCACAAACGTTTAAATTTAGAGTTGAAGAATAATTAAGTTATGAGCATCAAGAAATATTTTGAAGTCACACAAAATATTAAATCTCTCTCAAACAAGTCAGCAGACGATATCGCATCCAAGATAGAGTCGGTCGGCTACCATGAGCAAGACATCATTGCTGAAGAGAGATTTATTCCCCGTGTCAACTATTCGGACCCCGCATCCTTTGCGCGGTATGGATATGCCGCGGATTATTATGCTCAGTCCATTAAGCGTATTTACTCCACCTACCCATATGACGGATCTCTTAAGGAGCGTCTAGAATGGGAAAACGATTCCACCTATCTAGATCTTCATATTTTTAATGATGAGTACCCTCGCACCAATGGGTATGTAATTCTCTCCGCGGATGGATGGGGCGGAGTTAGCAGTACATCTGACGGATACGGACTCCCCGCTGTCCCAGAATATATCTATGTTAAAGGCGGACCCAATACAAACCCCAATGGGATGTCACCGTATTCTCTGCAGTTCACTGGATCCAACTACTACGAGCCATCTAAAAATCGAGCATCAAATCTTCAGCTAGATGTTGCCACAAAGGGCGCTAGCGTCGAATTCTGGCTTAATAAAACAGACTTTATTACTGGATCGACTGAAAAAGAGGTTATTTTTGATCTCTGGAACGGCGAAACGTCTGGCTCTACGGATTATGGTCGCCTCCGCGTTGAGCTTTCGGGTACTACGGATGGTCTGAATCCGTTTTTAGTGACCCTCTACTCGGGGTCTACAGGATTCTTCCAACAATCAGTAGGATCCTCTACTGTTACCACTTCATCTATTGCCGACGGCCTCTGGCATCACTATGCTGTCACTGTTTTGTCTGCCTCTAACGGTGTGTTGACTCGTTTCTATGTGGACGGACAGCTTGACAATGAGCAAACAGTGGGCTCTGTCGGACTTAATAACGTCAACTCTGTAAACATGCGCGCCAATGTTGGTGCCCTGATCGCTGCCCCTTCGGGTACCACTGCCGCGGCCAATGCGGGCAAACTTTCTGGATCGCTGGATGAGTTCCGCTATTGGAAAGCCCAGCGTTCTTCCGAACAGGTGGGGCTTTATTGGTTTACCCAAGTTGGTGGTGGAGTTAATAGCGATCCCACCCCGTTTATAGAAACTAGTGAGACTGCTAATATTAATCTTGGGGTTTACTTCAAGTTCAATGAAGGTATTACAGGAATTGCAGCTACTGATAGTGTGGTGCTAGACTATTCCGGACGCGTTTCAAATGGCTCCTGGGAAGGATATACCAATAATTCACGAAACACTGGCTCTGCTATTGTAATTTCGAATGCGGCTATTAAAGAGTTTAAAGATCCAATTATCTATTCTTTTAGTCCTTTGGTTGAGTCTCTCTCTGCGCGCCTTCAAGCATCCGGCTCTGCTCATGATGGAAGCAACAACGCTTCTATCTATAAGAGTATTCCTTCATGGATCACCGAAGAAGACGATGAGGGAACAGGTGAGTTAAAGAAGCTTACACAGATCATATCCAGCTATTTTGATACTCTGCATCTTCAAGTAGAAAGCTTGACAGATCTTAAAAATATTGAATACACTAGTGGAAGCAACAAGCCGTTGCCCTTTGCCGAAAAACTACTGACCTCTAACGGACTCGTATCACCAGAACTTTTTATTGATGCGGACATCTTAGAGAAACTCAATGATAGAAGTGAGGATCTAGTATACGAGAAATCCCTGCAGGATATTAAAAATACGATCTATCAAAACATCTACAATAACTTGTCTTATATCTACAAGTCCAAGGGTACTCTCAAGGCTTTCCGGAATCTGATTAGGTGCTTTGGCATTGATGAAGAACTAGTCCGCGTTAACATGTATGCGGACAATGTTGAATATCAAATGCGTAACAACCGCACGGAAGTCGTCCGCGCTGATCGTTTTGTTAACTTTAATACCACTACTAACCAAAACGCCGTCGTTTACAGTTACCCAGTAAGTACTAACTCTAGCTCCGTTGGGTTTATTACCGCAAGTAGTCCCTTAGCTAATGGATACGCCTATACTATGGAGACGGAGGTAATACTCCCTCTTAAGCCAGAACGGTCAGCTAACTTTTATTTCAATACTAACGCGATTAGCTCCTCCGTATTCGGCATTCATGGTGCTGCTAATAATGGTACGGATATTACATGGCCATCTAATGACGAAGTTAACTTCCAAGTTTTTACGGTCCGGGATGAAGTAGATTCAGCCAACGCACGTTTTGTCCTGACGGGAACAGCCGGCGGCGTGGTTCCTGAACTTAGTAGTGACCTTTATGAAGACATCTATAACGACACACGGTGGAACTTGGCTGTCCGGGTCAAGCCAGAAAACTATCCTCTCTCTAGTTTTGTTGACGGAGGAACCACCGGAAACTATATTATTGAATTATGTGGTCACCGTGCAGAAGCCGGAGTTATTCTAGAGGAGTTCGTTGTATCAGGGACGATTACAGCTCCCCCAGCTGGATTTATTACGGGCTCTCGCCGCCCATTTATCGGAGCACATCGTACCAACTTCACTGGTACTCTACTGCAGACATCCGATGTAAAAACCAACGCATGCAGATACTGGCTTGATTATGTGGAAGATCATGCCCTGAAGGGTCATGTGCTAGACACCGAGAACTACGGTAGTCTCCAGCCTCATCTCTATGCTTATCCTTTCAACACATCCGCATCTTTTGGTGACATCACCAAATTTGACACTCTGGTTTTCAACTGGGAGTTCCTTACAAATACGGGGTCTAATGCGTCCGGAGAATTTACCGTAGAAGATCTTAGTTCAGGATCGGCAGACTTTGTGCGATTTGGTGAATTGGGTAACATTCTTAATAAACAATATACTGCCCAGGGAGCACTTTTTGGAGCATCTTCTACTACTGCTATAGATAAAGATTTTGTCGTCTCGTCCAAGCTCAATCTCCCGGAGCAGATTTATTCAGAAGACATGGTGAAGGTACTAGACACAGCAGATCAAGATGTGTTCATGCCCGATACTCGTCCGATCCATTACTACTTCGCATTTGAAAAGAGTATGTATCAGACGATCTCCGTTGAGATCATTAACTATTTTGCTAACCTTAAGGATTTCAACAACCTAATTGGGGACGCGATCAACCAATGGCGCCCGGAATACAAGTCTCTAAAGTTTATGAGACAAAAATTCTTCGAGAAAGTAGGCAACGAGCAACTGGATTTTGAGAAGTTCTACGAGTTCTATAAGTGGTTTGATACTAGCCTCTCGGTTATGTTAGCACAATTGGTACCAGCGTCAGCTGACTTCTCAGATAATATACTCACTGTTATTGAGGACCATATTCTTGAGCGATCTAAATACCAGCGCAAGTTTCCGTTCATCGAAAAGGTGGGCGGACTTAATATAGGTCCGGGCGGCAGTGGACCAGCAGCTGAAAACGACGAAACTAACAGCATTGTCATAGGGATAGGTGCACCAGCGTCTCCCCCAGTTAAATCATCGCCCACACTTCCCAGCTCTTTTCAGCCGAGCAATGCAGCTACACAACGTCAGCTTGGGCGAGGAACCCCTATCGCGCAGCGTTCGTGGAAGCAAGTTCATGCTCCGGTAGATGATTCGGATAAAAAGAATGTGTACTGGCATCGCTATCTCAAAAAGACAGACGACGCGCGCCATGGGATTCAGGAGGCTATCAAGCAAACTTACAATCGCAGAATCGGATCCCCGGTTAATCTTTCGGCCGACGGCGCGGTTGTAATGGGAGGCGTTGCCAAACACCAGAATGCCCGTCCCAATTACACTTTTGCCGCCACAGCCCCATGGGGACCAACGGTGCCCAGTACTAATATTCCCATTAATATTATGGTTTCCTTTGATTCAGATGTCGAGGAATTGGTAGACACGACCGACGTTTTCAATCCATCAGCTAAGCAAAGACTTGGTTTTGGAATGGACCCTAGTATCAACACGGACCAGAATCGTAAAGGTGATGGAAATATCTTTGCTCCCTTGAGTCTATACAGTTCATCGGTTAACACCGGATACAACCAGAGAGTCCAAGAACTTTACAAATCGGGCACTATGGTCACTGACCTCCACCACGACTTCGTAGGAGGCACAGGGATCCCCATGCAGGGACCTTTCACCGAAAAGTATGTTGGTGGTCGTCAATACCGCCACATTGCCTTAAACGACGGCACAGACACGCGTGAGACCCGCCCAGAGGGTTTCCGTGTGGAGTTAGGACTATTGACGTCTGGATCTACTAAATCGGGCTCTCTGGGTATCGTCCCTCCCAACTATCCATTCGGCAATTCTCCATCGGGATCTGCTCCTCAAGGATTTTTACCTGATATTCCGATTGCTCCTCGTTTGCGCGAAGAAGCTGCCAAGCGCCCCGTAAACATTCGTAACATTCAGTTGCGCTCCGGATCTACAATTATCGGTAACTACGAGAAGAACTATCAGGTTGTGAGTACCGCAGCACGTACACAGAATGATCTATTCTTCCGCAAGCAGACTTTTGACTTCTCTCTTTATCCCGAAACGACCGCAACTCGTGGTCGTTTCCCGTTGACTGCCTCAACATCGAACGTTGGCGGCAATCGCAATTATGAGCTACCGGAGAGAACTGGCAGCAACTCCAACCAGACCGTGATTGTAAACCGATTTAGTGCACCTGGCTCTTACGAGGTTATGTCCCGCGGATACATGGATCCAGCGCACGAAGAATTGTCCGTTTATAATGCTGCTCCTTACCGCAACCAGGGAGTTATTAATTATGGACTGTCTGGTTCGGCATCCGTAGACCCAGTGGCTGCGAAGACCATTACAGTCGTAGACCAGATTGGTAAAAACCGCGGCTTGCAGCAACGCGCTACTCTTCATTGCGGTCCGTTTGGTTCGGATGCTGCATACGGCTCTGTGCCCGAATTGACCTATGTAACAGTTCCATCGTGGCATAAGACAAACAGAAACCCCCGAAAGAGAATAGAAGGTGATCCAGAAGCGAGTTATGCGGGTCCCGGAAAGGGTTTTGTCGGTGAATATGAGACTGTCACTGTTTACGATAATCTTTTTGTACAGCACGCAATTCCACGCTCCACACAACAGTACAGCTGGGTGACAGCCTCTTTAGCTACAGGAGAGAGCATTTTTGGGCTGCAGCCTCCATCCTGCTATAGCGCGTCGACGCTGACGCAACTCATAACATCATCGACAGCTTTTGCTTCGGACTTTTCGACTCTGTCTACCCCATTAAACTTTGTAGGACTAACTGACCTTATTCATGAGCCTCTGACTGCATCCTCTCATATCCTGGGTTATCCTCTGGGAACTTCGATAAATGCTTATGTCAACTCTGATTTGGCAGCAAGTGGGCTCAGTAACGTACAAAATGCCCACCAGCTCCATCGCAACGGACCTTACGGGTACCCCACGTGGAAACAGATCCGCACCGGGGACCATCCTATTGCCCGGAAGCTCCGCGCGTCTAATATGATTGGGCAAGTTGTAGCTCCCAGTGCTATCCCGAACATAGTCCGCAATCGAAAAATTGGGTATATCTCACCTGAACATCCTAATACTTTTGTGGATTATTTTGAGCCTCCGATCATGAGCCGATACTCTCCGGTCAAGTTCTTCATGCAGGATGACACCGTGAACTCCAATAAAATGAATGACATGATTGTGTCGGTTCCTTTTGGTAACGACCTAGACTGGTTCAATCACGAAGGGCTCAATAACCGACTCGGACTGACTATCGACGTTGACACTCAGGGCGCCTACAACGAGGTAGTAAGGTATATCACCACCGGCGAGGGTCAGGGATTAAGAACAGTAGTGAATCACTCACAAAGAGTGTACCCCGCTGCAGTTAATGTGTATAGCGATATTGTGCGCTCCCGTACAGAATTCTCGATCGCAGGCATCTGGAATAACAGTCGAAGCGTGAGAAGTGAGCTTAGTTCTGAAACCAACTCTCAAGGGATCACGGGCGTTACTAGTGCCAGTGTCTGGCCGCTAGATGGTCACCTTAACTTTACCACCACTTCTTCGGTCTCACCTCTAGACGGCTCTGGTGAACTAATGAACGCCTATTCGCGTTACTATACATCCCCTGGTGGTCTTTCATCTACAAAGCCGGCAGCTACCTATGCCTCGCGACTTATGATAACATGCTCTTCTCCACCAGATGTTGTACGTGCAGGAGACACAGAATGGTTAGCCCCCAGTCAAGCCGGAAAGGATCCATATGTTGAGTATGTAGACTACGCTCATCGCATGCGCCTAGTAGGTAAAGATATGTCCATTGTACCAGAGTTCAGAATTAGCTCTCATATCGCCACTTATGAGAGCCAAAAAGAAGGCGACTTCCTGGCAAATATCGATGGGATCCTCGAACTTACTGGAGCCGCGATCCAAGACAGCTCGGAACCCGGATTCTTCCAGACTTACACAAATGCCGACTTCATGAAATACTTTAAGGCAATCGACGAGGATCTCTATAATAAACGTTCAACAGGAAGTCAGTTGCAACGAGATAAAATTTCCCTGAAGTGCGATGCCTTGGTTAAGTTCCTTCCATATAAGGGCTTTTATCCAGCTGAACGTACGTTAGAGTTGGCAACTCTCTTCTCACAGTCTTATGGTCCGACCATGAATGCTAAGCTCCCAACAGGAGTTACCAAGCAACAGGCATGGCGCGCCGCCTTAGAGCCGATGTTCGCACCCGGTATTATACACAATACTATTAAGTCGGGTCTAGCAGTAAGTAACTTTATTGTTGTAAACACCGCTTCTATGCCGACCACGCTGCCTATAGCAACCCAAAATAACCCCAATATCACAGCCTTCCCGGAAGGCAATGTTGAACAAAAGAAGCAGATTAAATTTGTGAGCGCCCCCGCCGGCGGCAATGGTTATGGATTTAAACGATTGCCTTTTGAGACACTATATGAGCCCATGAAATATCTTGGATCGGGTTCTGTAACAGGCTCCGGGTTCTTCTATGATACGGGCGTTGACGGTAACTACGATTATCTCGACGGCGGTGGTGGACAGGTCACAGCTGTACAGGTGCAGGAAGCCGGCAGCACTCTCTATGAACGTGCGGCAGATAACTTTTTATGTGAGGTCATAAACTTTTTTGATGAAGGGTTAGCCAGTTTTGTCTCCAAGAGAGAAGATGAATTCCAGCCTGTAGTAAGCGGAACAACCTACACAATGCGGCTGAAGTTACATCGAACTCTGTCGCCATCAGGAACTGCGGATTACGATGCGTTTGAAATGTATTCCCGAGCTACTGCCTTCGGTACCCCCTTCTTCCCCGGCGCCGGCGCAAACCTGAGCCTTGTTCACGTAACTCCCCCTTACTTTTCGGGATCCGCCATGGCTACATTTACCTTTGCCGCGGCCGCATCGGAGGTCCCCACACTTGATACCATTTTATCAAACACCACCATTTCCTTCGAGCGAAGACACCAGCCCTTCGGGGGCACCTATTCCTCCACTGTTTTCGGACAAGACCCTATTATGCAAATTGACTCATGCTTTAATTTGACAGACTATATCAATAGTGTTCCGCCGGGCACAGTCGAGTCCAAGAAAAACTGGCTCATCCAGTCTAAGTTTGAAACACCCGTAATGAATTTTGCGGACGTTACAACTACGCACCCGCCTTCTTGTTCGGTCAATGCAGGGGTCACTAATCCTTCTGACCTCGTGATTAAAGGAATGTGGCACCAGTATGGATTACTTCCAAGTGGTAGCAGCGAAGGTATCTTTGCTACTATAGAAAATGCGAACACTACAGCCGACAATCCATCCTTGGCAAGCATTGTTGGATTCCCCGCGGGACGAGCCATGAGGATTGGCAACGTAAAGAAAGAGAATCTATTGGAAGAAGCAGTAGTCGCTGTACCGTTCAAGACTGTCAAGAACCGAAGAATGTTCTTTACGAATGTCCCCGCAGCACGCGAGGAACAGTTGGCTGCGCAGCTGAACAAGTATGTCTTCCCTCCACGTTTCGACTTTACACGCCATGACACTATTGATCCTATCTTAATGTATACTTTTGAATTCTCTGCGAAACTCTCACAACAAGATATCGCCGATATGTGGCAGAACTTGCCCCCAAGTATCGCCGACAGCTTCGAACAGAAAGAAGTTATTATTGAAGAAAAGGAAGTTTTGAATCTCATCGCCGAAAACTCGGAAGACATTCAATGGATGGTATTCAAAGTCAAGAAGCGAGCTAAGAAGAGTTTCGAGAAGTACCGACGAAGCCTCGTAACAGAAGATACCAGCGCCTTCCCTGACACAATCGGCGAATACTCGTACAACTGGCCTTATGATTATTTCTCCCTAGTTGAGCTAATTAAAATTGATGAAGGAGTCCAATACAAGTCCGGAGATGCTACTCAATCCGAGAATTTCCGACGAGGAGAGCCTGTGACACAAGAACCGACGACCACACGACAAGCTCGTGCCTCCACTGCTATTCCTGCCTCCATTAGCCGCGCTGCAAGCGCTCAGCCCAATAAAAAGAGGAGCAAGTAATGGAATTCTTTAATCAAAAAGAGGAAGTCCTCGACGTTCAGTTAACTGAATACGGTAAATACTTGCTTTCTATTGGACAACTACGTCCTGAATATTATGCATTTTTTGATGATGACATCCTTTATGATGTGAGCGGGTCAGGGTTTACAGAAGATCAAAACAACGCCAATCCCCGTATTTTAAATAACACCCCTCGCCTGAAGGTAGCAGCAACCCGCACCGGCGCTGAGACTCGTGTCGACTCATTTCTAGATCGTGTGATACCCGCATTAAACGGTTCGGACCCAGCCCATAATGTGGAAGTTTTTGATATCGAATCTTTTGAGACGAAGGGAAAGGTGGGGATGCAGCCCCTAGGAAATTCTTCTCTAGACTCAGAGTATAATGCAGCCTGGACACTCGAAGTTCTCTCTGAGCCCACGATTAGTGCAGCTTCTACTCACTTGAACACTAACGACGAGATCGAGAGCATCCCTCAGGTAGATATTACGGTAGATTATGAGACCTTCTTCAAGCAGGGAGATATGCTAGATAATGACAGCATCAGTGAGTTTTTTGAAGATACCTCTATTTTTCTAGCTCTCAAAGAAAACTACTTGATGCTAGAACTACTAGAAGCTAACACAACATTTGAAAAAAACAACTTTGAGATTGAAGTGTTTTTATCGGGCTCCGGCGGAGGTTACCAACAACTTGTATATACCCCCACAGATTCTCAAGATTTTATCGCCCCGCGTCGAGTGGGTAACGATATAGATGGTGTAGGTAACGTTGAATACTATATGAACATATTGGTGGATAACAACATTCCTGTTGAGGTCCTTCAAGAATTAAATATTCCATCCCGAGCCGTCTCTACAAATGCCTCCCGTTTGAGATTTAATCGCGACCTCTACACAGCTGAAGACGAGGAACCGTGCTAATGTTATTATCCCACAGCCCCTTCGAACAAACTATTCCCTTCGCATCTCTAGAAAAAATAGGACTCAAAAACCATAAGGATGGACAGATTGCGCTGCAATTGCAGATTTCTAATGAAACCTCCCGACCCTTGGATCGCATGGAATTTTCTAATCTTGTCGTCTTCTCGCCGGATAAGATGGCTGTTGATTCGATGGCGGCGAGCTTACCTGCTATCAACACCTTAATCAGAAACCCAAGTGCGTCGGTACGAAAAAAGAGCTTTTCTTTGACCAAATCGGATTTTGTACAGAAAGGTCTGACTGACGCTACCTCTACACGATCGATGGCTCGCCAGTCCATTTATAGTAACTCTCACAAAATGACGGTGGCTCTCCCGCGAACCGAAAATCTTTATGTTATGGTTGTGGCATACCGACAGTATAAAGAAAAGATCTTTGTTGGATCAATTATAAAGGAAACCATAATCAAAAATAATGCCGCGCCACTCCGTGCTAAGATTTACCGGCTAGCTGAAACACTAGAGCCCTATGGGGTTTCCGGTTCTATCTGGCCCGGCGCAGTGCATCGCCACAATAATACTTTGATGGCAGGTGTTTCTCATTCTCCCTCTATTCCACATCCCCGCGTAACGGCAACCTCTGCTCCTAACTATAAGATTGTAGATAAGAGGTTTTTAACTGCCGCGCAAAATCTGAACTTCGATAATGAATCAACGCGAACCGCTGCCGGTCGCCTTTTCTCCGACGTCACCCTTTCACGAAGCGAAGAGGGTATGGTTCATGGTTCAGTATCCTTCGACCTTCTTTCCTATGCAAAGAATAATTCTACTTTCGGGCGCTTGATTAAAAGCGACGCTGCTTTGTTAAGCGCCTTTGGGATTGACGACGCAGTAGTATATCGTAGGGTGGTAAACCCAGGAATGTATGGGAACTCATTAACTCCCGCTATGACAATGAAATGTAATATACAGGGGACTACTTCCTATGAACCTGTTGCTACATTGGGAAAAGAATTGCGAACAATTGTTATTGACGCAGCCAACAACAACGGAATCGTCCCCATGTCTTTTATAGACAAGGATGCACAAAATCTTAACGGAGGAGCTGTTCAATATAAGCTTGAACTGGTTTTTTCGGATAAAACCCACGAAGCAGTAACATATATTCGCGACGGGTTGTTGACGTCCGCACGTTCATACCAACCCGGACAAAGCGATGGTTGGGAAGTTCTGGTTGATGATTATTTAGCCGCCGTCTCATTTGTATTTGGCTCGGCACCATTCGAGACTTATCCAGTGAGCACTTGGCGTAAAAACTTGCTTGCGCTTGCTAAGTCACCTGTATCTAGAAAAATAGATCACCAAACCATTATTACAACAGTGGAGACTTTCGTGAATGGGCTGTCTGGGCTTTTATCTGTCCCGCTATCAGGGGACTCCTCCCCTCAAGATTTTAGATCTAAAATTTATGTTTCCAAGAAAGAGTCGTTGAGGAGAATAGTAAAGATTTTAGCTAACAACTATGTGATTGTCGATAGAAAGAACGTAGGTATTTCTTATATCGGGAAGGCGGTGGATAATAAACGCACAGTCATTCCCACAATGGGACACAAGAGCCTTCTTGATCGTATTAACACCGAAGTGACAAAATATTCGGTGGCAAACTCTAATGCCGTATCAGTTAATAAATTTGGATATGTGTCGCCTGAAACTTTACTTTTGGCTAACACCTCAATTGATACCACAACGCTGAGTGCAAGCACTGACGCCTTCTCCCCATTGATTCGAAGCAATACATCCAACAGGATAAAGTTTGCACCTGATTTGCCCAAGACGGCCCAGGAGAATAAGTCTAATATTTTGAGTAACTTGAGTATTGGAGCCATGCCTCTACAAATTGATCTTCAAAAAGTAATTTCCGTTCAACGCCGCGGCGACGACGCGATTGATTCAGACCAGTACTTGGGCTCCGGCTCAGTGTTTGTTCGAGCGGATAACTACTTAACAGCTAAAGTGTCGGGGTCAAACAGTAGTATTATCCAAAAAGATGACAAAAAGGGTGAAATCTTTAATTCGACCTTGGTAAATAATCTGGTCGAGAAATCCACCTTGGGTTTTAAAAACGGAATGTCGCTGACAAATAAATCGGTAATTGAAGGCTCTCTCGCTCTTTCTAAGTTTGTAAGTGATCAAAACTCAGTATCGGACTTAAATCCTATCTCCAGAAATGTTAACTTTAATACTGTTGCAAAAATGGAATACCTACAATCCTATGATGCTACACTACGCTGCGGCAAATTGAATTGGCAACTATTAGATGAAGCTACGTGGACTAGAGCCAGCGCCTCTGACCGCACATTATTATGTCGATTGGTGAAAACTAGCAATGTACTGGATGCACCCGAGATGCTGAAATTGGAACCTTTAGGGTCTCTCTTTGCGTTGGGTACCCCTAAAAATATTCCCCCGAGTCCTAATTATAAGCGACAGCTTTCCAATGTACGCTCAATGATGACAAAATCCCGCGGTAACAATGGACAAGATACTAATAGCATGATGATTTACTACGCCACCAATACTCCCATGACAGCTGTCACCCGCACTGCCCAGACAACGACGACAACGACACAGACCATTCGGACAGCTACTCCTAAGCGCACAGGACGCACTAGAAGGTATTAGGTAGTATGAGCGGCAATAAAGATCGAATTTGGATTGTAGACCACAACTTGGTGGGACCGAAACGACGTCGGATTAATCCCGATGGTTTCCATCCTATGATGCGTGAGTCATGGAACTCTATCGAAGACCGTCTGCGTGCTGTTTTGGCAAAGTATTATACAGTCTATAACAGCACAAAGGGTGCGACATTGTGGAATATGGCAAACCCCGGCAACGCTTATGATGGGGGTTCCAATGGTGTCGGACGTCTCTCACAGCAGAGCACTAATGGTGTACTCCGATTAATCTACGAGGAAGAGCTTAACAGTCCGCAACTAAATTTACAAAGTGACGAATTCACTAATATGGCCTGGAATTCGTATACGAGCCGCGACCCGGAGTCTGATTCTTATATTTTTAATAACGCATCAAACTTTAATGAGTACATTCAAAGTCTCGTTGAGCCTATACTAAACCAATTTTTTGAGGACTACACTTCGGCTCATTATATGCTCTCGGCAAACAATGAGATCCGAGATGCCGGAAATGTACAATGCAGCGTCAAATCCATATACCAGTCCTATGTATCGTCCGCACCCCCTTATGAGGAGGTCATCAGTGCTCCAGCCCTACCGGAACACCTTTTGCCGTCCGCTTATATTATGCAAGGAGAGGCTTTCAACACTAGCTCTTCGCCACTCACTAACTATTCTATTCAATCCATCTCGTTAGATGGAAAGATTCCCTGGTTCGACAACAGCACTGCATCCGAGACAAACGAGGGGGTTTATTATGAGCTTTACGCATCCGCCTCTCAAACAATAATTAGCGACGGTACTGTAGGCACGGTTAGCGAGAATCTGTCGCGACTATCAAATATGGTTGTGTTAAATTCTGATCTTGAGCTGGCAACGGAGCTGGGGGTCATTCCGACGTCGATTCCTTTTTATACTAAGATTACGATTGGGAGAGATACAGAAAACGCTAATAGCGTAGAAACGAGCGGGAAGTCTTTGGGAACTCAAATTTATGAGCAGATAGCGGCAGACCCGACAACCCAGGACTTTATAGACTACATACAAATTGAAGCAGTTCGTCAGTATCTTGCCGGCACTCAAGACAATGATTCTTTCCGAACGACAGTTCAGACCCGAAAATCCCCAAATAATGCTGGCGACTTTGAGTTCGCGACAAGTGTTGAGGAATATCCAGTCATCTTTAAGACTGATGTATTAAATCCCGCGCTTGATGCTACGACACTCAACGAGATCAGTAATGCGAGCGAAGACACCAACTTTATTCTCCTCCGAGATTTTAATCGCGAAGATAATTTCCAATTACATAGCACACAAATTAATAATGCTATAGCCGCAACGGAAGCCGAGCGACAAAGTGTCCGAAGAAAGTTTTCGGAGATCCTTGAGGGTATCAAGTGTCACACTGAAGTGCTCATGTATGTTATAGAAAAGCGCCGTGTCATTGACGGAGCCCCCGGACCTATTCTCCAGAACTTCTTTATTTCACGCAAATTTAACACGAACGATGTCCGGCCCGTGGTGTTCTATGACACACAGGTAAAATATGGACAGAGATATGTCTATAACATCAAAAAGCTTGTTACGGTCTTCGGGAGCTACTATCGCTATCAAGGATTAGAGCTAGCGCCACTCCCTGGTCAGGGTCCTACGGAAGAGGAATTTGGAGATCGGCTCTCTCCCGGCGACTTTGGCTCTGGAACATCAGGCGCCTATGAAGAGGTTCTGACGGACGATATTTTATCTGAAGGCGCTGAAGAACAGGAAGATTTACAAAATCGCATGGGCGAACAAGATCTCTTAGCAGGACAGGTTGCAGATCAGATTGTTAACGAAACACTTCAAAATCTAGCCGGACAACTGGGTACTACGGGCATGCCGGGACGATTTGGTACTACGGGACCAGTTTTGACTGGACCCGGCGCGCTAGGACGAGGACCCGGGGGCTTTGGTGGATCGCCAAGACCACCCGGCGGTCCAAGACCGCAGAATCTTACAATTAGCGAAGATTTGGGCGTTATTGAAGACCTTGAGGATCCGGAGTTTTAATCATGCCTATAAATTTAAATGGATTGAATCCGTCGCTTGGCGATGCTCCCCTTGGACGGACGCTCACACCAGTCGACCCTGGCAACTCGATGGGAGCCGGATCAGTTGCTGAAGAACGAAAATTAAATGCATATACTACTGTTCAGAATCTCGCAGCCCAGAATACTATAGTGGTGCCCTATGTTAATGGCGGGATAGAAACGGTAGTAGTGGATCTCCCTTCTGTGCCGCCTGAAATTTCTTTTTATCCTTTCAAGAATGTCAACAATCGGATTGAGATTTTATTAAACTCGAACACCGGGCAGTTATTGAGGTCTCCCATTGCTATTAATCCATCTGATGAAGCCCACTTTGAAGATTATTATCTGCGACAGACAGGTATGTCCTTATCCTACAGTGAAATACTGGAAGAAGGCAAAAAGATTGAGTTTTCTAAAGATGATCCACCCAAGATATATCAGATATATCGCCTATCAACGACACCCACGGCATACACCGACTTTACTGGAAATATGCTCGTAGAGATTGACCCAGAGTACGGTATCGCCGGCTCCTATATAGACGCCATACAGCCCAATCAGAAGTACTATTATTGTGCTCGGGTGCTTGATTTTCATAATAACATTTCCAATCCTACTTTTATTCACGAGCTGGAATTAGTCGACAACAACGGACAAATATTTTTGAGCCAGAAAGTGTTTACTTTCCCGATAGAACAGCCTTCTACAACACTTCCGGGTCGGCGCTTTGTTTATGTGGAACCTTCCTTGACACAAATGGTCGTGCCGGAGGATACTTTGGAAACCGGCATCACCGATGTAGCTGTAAACATACGCCCCCCAGATAGTCTTCTGGGCGACTCGGCGAACGATACAGCCTTTGATGAGATATGGCAAAAAGACTTTAAATTGCGGGTCACTAGCACAAAGACCGGCAGAAAATTAGACTTAAACATAAAATTTAAAAATTCGGGAATAGTAAATCAAACCGAATAATACATTTAATACTATTTATATGAAGAGGATATAACATTATGGCATTCTTAGATAATTCCGGCGACATCATTTTAGATGCCGTTTTAACTGACTTAGGGCGAAAAAGACTCGCTCAAGGAAACGGTAGCTTCCGCATCACGAAGTTCGCTTTGGGCGACGATGAAATTGACTACGCTCTGTATGATAAAGACAACGTTAGCGGCTCCGCGTACTACGATATCAATATCCTCCAGACCCCGGTACTCGAAGCTTTCACAAATAATATGTCCAGCATGAAGTCTCGACTTCTGTCGATTTCTCGTACAGACTTGCTTTACCTGCCGGTTATCAATATTTATAACGAAGGCGACTCAGCTCTTAACTCAACCTTCAATAACTACATGGTCTTGGTTGATGAGACTACTATCGATGCACTCACCGATGATAAAAATGTCTTGGACGGAGGAATTCTCAACGGCTTTCAGCCACAGAATGGCAACCGTTTAATGCGGGCAGATCAGGGTCTCAATACTGGAGAAATTTCTAAGGACGCACCAATTAGCCCCGAGTTAATTGAAACCCAATATTTTGTTCAGTTGGATAACCGACTGGGCTTCCTCACCAACCCAGGAACCGCTGGGCAGGGGGTAGCTGTATCATCGGCAGGCTTCCAGCCTACATCTATTGACGATGATAACATTGCGACCTACCTCTTCACTTCTGCCGACAACTCGGGTGTTGTCTCAAGGCTCACCAACGGAGAAGCCTCAGCTGTAGAGGGTCCCCGTGGAACTAGGGTAGCACTCAAGATTGCAGCATCTCTGGATCTGCGAACCAGCACCTTCCTGTTTAATCGTCTAGGATCCCAGGGTGTAACAAACATTACCAGTGCCAGCAAGACGCTAGCAGCTGCCGACTACAGATTTATTGATTCTACGATGCGAGTGTCGGGAATAACAACGGGCTATACACTTGACATTCCAGTAAGATTTGTCAAGAAGACTAGTTAATAACAAAGGATAATATAATGGCTACATCGTTTAAGACTTTTGATGACAACAGCACCGCAATTACGCGTAATTTGCTGCACGAGGCAATCCCCATAACAGGAAGTATCGTTTCAGGAACGTACGCAGATCTGAATATTAAGAATTTTTCCCATGGAATGTTTCAATCAGTTTATGATTATCCTTTCCTAAGCTCCTCGGCTAATCACATTTTTGATCTGACAGCTGGCTTTTCCGCCAACTCTGACCTTTCGGCTTCGTCCACGATCCAGAATGCCAAGAAGATTAATATTTATAATGAGATGGCACAGGTCCTTGTTGGATACGACGCGACCGGTGCCATTCGTGAGTTCGACGAAGATGGGGACTTCGCGGCTGTTGGAACTAAGAACAAGGAAGCCTATTTTATTAACTTCTCTCGTCTTCTTACCAAAGATGAAATTAAGAAGGGTTCCTTCACATTAGAGTTGGGAGCCACCCAGGCATTTGCGACACCCTTTACAGATAGGATTACTCTGAAGGATACGAATGCTGAGAACCAGTATAAGATCAACTCTCCCGCAGGCGAATATGGTATTCTCTATGTTTCTAATAGCGCCGGAGTACCTCTGGATGGAATCACGGGATCCACCCAACAAGCAGCCGGACTAATATATTATCAAGCCGGCGTTGCTATCCTTACAGGTTCAGTATTTGGCGCGCTATTAAGTTCGTCCGTACACATGAATTCCGCAGGAGAGGACGTTAACACGATCTTGACTGGGTCTTCTATCTCGGGTAACTGTGACGCAATCCGCCATCGCGTACGGGATATTTCCTTCAATAATACAGTGGAGCTAAACTCTACCATCTATTACTGCCGCGTCAATAATACGGACTTCAACTACTCAAGTAACCCAACGTACCTTTCTAGTAGCAAGATCGTGGTTAAGAATAACTCACAGGACTTACCAGTAAGTTATATGACGACAGTCGGGCTTTACTCGCCGGATAATGAATTGCTTGCTGTAGCCAAGCTTTCCGAGCCCCTAAAGAAGGATCCGTCGACGGAATTTACTTTGAGGGTTAGGCTAGACTACTAGTGCTAGCAGTATGGCCATGCTATGTCATTGTATAGGTTCCAAACCAACGACGTCCTTGTAAACACTGTAAAGCTATATCCGAGTATACATTTTACAATTTATAGCGGATCTGCATATTACAACAATGCCCCTAATGTGTCGGGAGCTTTTGCTAATCCGGTCCGGCTCGCCAATGCCGGAGAGGTATCTCTCTACGAGTTGAATATTGATCGCACGGCGTCATCAACGGGGCTTATGATTGGCGATGCTCCCAACACGGGACTTATTTATCCATGGCTAGTCAAGAACGGAACTCGTTTAGGCTTCCGCACCACCAGCGATAGCGCCTGGAATAGTGAGGACTATGGCACTCTTATCACCAGTTCATATCCTTTGGTATCTACTATATCTAAAGAGTATTTCGCTTCAACCGATCCACGCTTTGATCAAAACCCAATTTATGTTAGTTCCCAGAATTCGACGGGATCGGTAACTCATATCTTAGCCCTCAAAAGTACGATTGATAGTTACCAGTACTCTAATCCTAATTTTATTTATTCTTCATCAGTGCGAAGCTTCGATACTATTGATTTAGGTCTCTTAAGTATTCCTACGGCTTTCTACGGGTCTCAGATTTCGAAGGGTACAATTGACTTACGTTTCTATGTGACTGGAACTCTCGTTGGTCGAGCCCAGGATACCAATAGAGATGGATCGATTTATGAGACATATGGCACCAACTCGGGCTCGCTGATCGGACTAGCTTTGTATAACGAGGGATTCCTTATACTTACGGCGTCACATGCACTCTCACCCATACAGGATAACTATGTCGGAGCGGCTCTCGATAACCCTAGATGGATTTATTTCGCCCAATCTATATCTGGGACTATCACAGCCCCCAGCTCGTCGTTCACCATGCAGATGAGCGGAACTACCACTACTCAAACCCTAACTATGTTTGCCACCGCCCCCAAGGGACAACTCAATCAATCGAACAACCCGACCTTCACAAAATATTCCACCGCGGTCTTTGCTGCCAGTGGTTCCAAGACCTACCTAGAAAATGATAAGATGCTCATCAAAAATGTGGTCAGCTCCTCTTATCATGATCCGACCGGATCCTTTGAAAAAACCACGTATATCTCTAAGGTAGGAGTTTATGATAAAAACCGAAACTTAGTTGGGATCGCCAAAGTAGCAACTCCAGTCCGAAAGACGGTTGAGAGAGATTTTACGTTTAAAATTAAGCTCGATCTCTGATATTATTCTTATATGATTTTAGGAATAGACGTTTCAACCAGTATCACTGGTTATACCCTTTTAGATTCAACTGGTAAGATTGTAGAATGTGGACATGTCGATATGCGCAAGGAGAAGAATTTCTTCAAGAAGGCCGCACTCGTCGAAGATGCGCTAGCGCGCATTACAAGTTATACCACCATTCAAGCAGTATACATTGAACAGCCCTTCTTGTTTTTTAAGTCGGGCGGCTCATCTGCCGCTACCATGGCAGTTTTGCAAAAATTCAATGGCGTTGTGTCGTGGGTGTGCTATAATCTGTTTGATATAGAGCCTCAATATTTGAGGGCGCAGGAAGCTCGTAAGCTCTGTGGTATCAAGGTCCCTCGTGGACAGAAGGCAAAAAAGGTTGTTATGGATTTTATCCTTGACAACGTGCCTGACTTTGATGTAGTATACACAAGACAAGGTAATCCTCGCCCCGGTTATGCTGACCGAGCCGACAGTTACGTTGTAGCAAAGGCAGGACTCACGCGTGAAAACCAAGAAACTAAAGATTCTAACTAATGTCCTTGGACCTGCTTACAGATCCAACAATGAGTATCTATTTGCTTGCCCTTATTGTGGTCATCACAAGCGTAAGTTTTCTGTTAACATCGACAAAGGTTACTACAAGTGTTGGGTCTGCGATACGCGCGGTAAGAACATTTACCGTGTTGTTAGAAAATTCGGTACGAATCATGATAAAGGACAGTGGCGAGAGTTTACGGACGCTGTTGAATTTGACAAGCTAGAAGATCTTTTTACCGAAGAAATCGAAGAAAAACAAGTAGTTGAGTTGCCTGAGGGTTTTGTATCGCTGGCTACGAAGGACGTCCCGCCTACAGGATTCGCGGCACGTAACTATCTGCGAAAGCGCGGCATCGATAAAAAAGATATCATGTGGTGGAAGATGGGCTACTGTGCCACTGGAGAATATGAAGGACGTATCATCATACCGTCATTTGATGAAGAAGGAGACTTGACATATTTTGTGTCCCGCTCCTACGACAAGAAGTTTTATCCCAAGTATAAGAATCCACCAGTTAGCAAGAACATTGTCTTTAACGATTTGTTTGTGGACTGGAGTTCGGACATTATTCTAGTGGAGGGAGTATTTGACGCTATTACAGCGGGCAGAAACGCTATACCTATTCTCGGATCTACACTAAACCAGAACTCTATCCTTCTCCGGCGCATCGTAAAAGAGGATGCGGGAGTATACGTAGCTCTGGATCCAGATGCAACGAAGAAAGAACTTGAAATTATTAAGACTTTGTTGGATTTTGATATCGAGGTTTGGAAGGTGGACATTGGGGACAAAGAAGACGTTGGCTCAATGAAAAAGGAACAATTCCAGAAATGCTTGGAAAATGCGACTCTTATCACTCCGGATAACTATTTATTGTTGACACTAACTATGTCGCTGTAGGAGTTCTCATGAAGAATAGACGCCATCGTGTAATGGAGATCATTCTTGAGGAGATACACAAGCGAGCAAAGATGGTGTATGAAATACGGGACATGGGCGAGGATTTGTTGAGAGACATGAGACACCGCCACGACAAGGAATCACAGAATGAAAATATCAAAAGCTAGACTTATAGAGATTATCAAAGAAGAGGTCTCTGCTGTATCTGAAGTTCACTCCGAAAAGCAGCGCAACTACATGTGCGCTATGGCTGATGAGGGCGCTGACCGTCCTGCGGGACTATCCAAAGCTGAGGCTGACGAAATGTGTAGCGGACCAATGAAAGAGACTGTCAAATTTTCCCCAGAGAAGGCAGTGTACACCACAGACGATGGCGAGAAAAAAGATGTTATCATTTTAAGACGAGGGACAAAGAGAGCCCCGTCATGGCTTATAAAGTTAGATGGAGCCACGCGCCGCGTTCATCCAAGTCGCCTAACCCAAATCACCCGCGAGGAATAAAGATGAAAATCACAAAACAAAAACTTAGACAAATCATTAAAGAAGAACTTCAACAGTTTCCGATAGCCCCGGGTCTAGGAGAAGACGTTCGTTTTAGAACTGTGGAGGGTTCCCGCGAAGATATGATGATGCCGGCCCTTTCGCAGGCTGACTTCGATGCAGCC
>TARA_R110002020_G_scaffold89089_3_pt1 | contig 25830 bp, 31 predicted proteins | sample TARA_R110002020 | Tara Oceans TARA_R110002020 (sample SAMEA4396489) | marine metagenome | biome: Westerlies Biome; feature: [MES] marine water layer (ENVO:01000295) within the mesopelagic zone...; material: water (ENVO:00002006), including particulate matter (ENVO:01000060) such...
TCACAGGTACGGCCTAAGTCTTTAAACGCGCCGTCAGTTGGCAAGTTGTATTGCACTAGAGATAACTTACCATCACCGCCTGAGATGTTGACCGGAGTACTCGGCCCAAAAGCTGACTCTCCTTTTAACTGCTCACGGATTCTGTCGCGTATTTCTGTCGCTGTATCATCGTCCGGTGTGAAGGGCATTTCTACGTTCAGTATGCCGCTAAGATGGATAGAATTTTGGAGATGCACATAGTTAAACCTCGGCAAAAGTGATTCTAAGATTGAATCATAATATGCGCCAGTCCAGTTCGCCCGACCGTACAGTTGTTTACCTGGCTCGTAATCCTCAATACGATGCACACAAACCTTTTTAAATACACGGTCTTGTTCATCTAAAAAATCCTCATAGCCATACCCTGATAACGGTAGCCTATAAGGTCTGTATTCGTTGCGTGAATAATGTGCCCAATTTTTAGAAATCCATACAGCCGTCGGCTCTAGGTATTCATCAACATCGGACGAGAAACGCACTTGCGAAGCATCTAAGTGCATTGCAAAGCTGCGCTCTTTTATTGGTGTGCTGCCGGCATACTCTATGTATCGTACTTCTTTTATAAAGCCTTCGCCGTGCAGTTGTACGTCTAAAGCAACACGGTAGATTAATTGTCGTAAGTCGTAATGCGTTTTCGGACTTGTAAACTTATCAATCTTTTTCTGCAGGCTTTCGTTCTCCGTCTTTAGGTCTGACGCTACCAGGTTGCTCTTTTGCGTCAACACTGCTCTTAACGTCTTGCTGTTCTGGTACGCTTCCGCTATCCTCTGCGGAAACAGGCCGGCGTTTCCGTCCTCTCCCCACTTTACCCACTTCGTTCCCCTGTACCCTACTACCTCCGACCCCATCGTCGGCTTTTCGTGACTTGCGTCTAGCAGGTTTAGTATCTGAAAGGCACTCAAAGAATTGGGGATATTGTTTGCAGGTTTTTTCATTATAGGGATTTGAACCATCTAAAGGAAATACAAACGTAAATCTGCCTCCGATAATAGAGACAGACTTACCTCTGTACTGTTTTCTAACTTTGCAATCGCAAGCCATGTTAGACAGTTGGTGCTAACAATTCAGCGATAATTTCGCTGTGTACCGTAGTTGCACCGCCTGATGTCAACTTGCTATGCATTATGAACGGAACTTGTTCTTGTTCGCCCATAAGGTTTAATTCAAATGCATTAGCATCAGTTCGTGCTGCACCTGAACCACCGTTGAACGACATGAATTCTAGCGTACCGTTTTCAGACTGGTCGCCGCCTAAAAAGCGCAACTCAGTGTCTGTTCCAAATTCTTGCACAACTGCAACCATTTCACACGTGCTGCGTAAATCTTCAATCGCACCTAATTGCGCACCAGATGGTGCAGGTACATTCATGAAAATGTTAACGCTAGTTACATCAACGCCATTGTCTTGACGCTCAGTAGATGCCTCATATCGTGCTTCGCCTTTCTTGAAAACGAATTCTACAAAGCCTGCTGCTGCGCCGGTTGTTGCAAATTGAATATCAGTGACCTGGTGTTGTGGCACACCTGCACCTGTTGGTGCAACTTCATAATCAACTTGTGTTATTTTAGACAAATCACAAAGTAATAGACGCTTGATACCGCCTGCAACTCTGTTACACTTGTCAACTGTTAAACTACTTAAAGCCATTTTTCTATTTATTTAAAGGGTTAAAAATTAGCTTAGAAGTGTGATGCTTTTACCGTCAGAGATATTTACATCGAAACAAAAATCTAATCTATATCGAATTGTACGTGATGCGTTAACAGCCGCCTGGTCTGCAATCAATACACTGTTCAAGTCACTCAATAATGGAGTAGCAAAGTGTAGATTTGAAACACGTGATACAACGATTGCATTATGTCGCATCTCAGGGATTTCATATACATCATATCCTAAGTAACGCAAAGCATACTCGCTGCTATAAACATTAGGCGAATAAGCGTCTTGCGCTTGTGCCATTTTGTAAGCTGCTGCAATGCGTGATGATACATAAATAGCAGTGTCAGGTGCTAGACGAATGCTGTCTGGCATTTGCTCGTAACACGCTTCAAGTGCTGCAACAACGTTGCTTTTATTGATAACTGTTACTGTACCGCCTGACCAGGTGCTTGCAAAGCCTGATGTATCTAACTCAATCTCAAATTTGTTAGTAGATACCAATGCTTTGATAACGTGTGTGGTATTTGATAATCCTGTCCACGCTGCGCTACCTCCTGCAATTGTACCAAAAGTTACTTTGTCACCTACTGCCAGGCCTGTGTTACTTGTTACAGTAATTTCAGCATCGCCTGCTTTAGTGAAAGACGTAATCGTTTGCTTGAATGTACCTTGTACTGCTACGTCGTTAACGCTAGAATCTGCAAGCATTTTGTCAATCAATCCTGTTACAGCGTTTGAACCTGTTTTAGATAGACCTTGTGATGCGCCGAACTGCGTGATAGCAGCAGCAGAACCATTCCAAATAGATGCGCCAACAAAGAGAGATGCTTTTTGTGCAAAGTGTGCATTGAATGCGTCCTCTAGCGTTGCCGGTGCAGCGTAGTCACCTGCTGCGCCACGTGGTTGCTGTGCAGCTAACCAAAAGCTGTCAAGTGCTTTGTAGTCAATTTCAGCGTTAATCATATACTTACCTAGATTGAACTTAATTTCATCTAAGCTAGTAGTTGATGAACTGGCAAACTCGCCATTCGCATCTTTGATGTTAACTGCTGTGTCAGCAAATACTGCTGTCGCTTTATCATCTACATTAGTGTGCAAAGTGATATATCCGTTTTCAATTGTACGAGCACCTAAAACGGAAGATGCTATAATTACATCGCTAAAATATCCTGCGTATGTATCCGTCGTTAAACTAATATTTGCCATTATTTCTTAAATTTTAGGGCGTTTTGAATTGCAACTTCTTTCCAATTTAATTCAGTTGCTTTATTGTCTGGCGTGTGTACTTTCATAGCAGCACGCTCTTCTTTTAATTCTTCCATTTGTGCCTTCAACTCAGCAACAACTTCAGATAAAGTTTCGGCTTCAGATTTTACTTCGGCTTCTGCTTCTACTGATGCTTGTGCTTCTTCTTCTTCGTCGTAAGCTGCTTCTTCTTCCTCCTCGTCCATTGCTTCCGGCTCTTCTGCTGCACGTTCTTCTAGGACGCCTAATGCAATAAGCATTGCGTGGTCATCCATTGGTATGACTGCAACTTCTGGAGCAGACATATACTTTTCCGCGCCTTCGCCAAGTTTAACACATACCTCCTCAACTCCTTCTACATTGTCGGCCAGTGCCTTAATGAGTTCAAGTTTAGCAGATACATCTAAACCCAACGCAAGGTCTTTAATTTCGTCAGACGTTAACGCCTCAACGATTTGACTTTTAGTCTTAAACATTGCTGTGATTTTTGTGATTAAAGATGAATGTAAACCGCCAACTTGCTCCTCGCTGTAATCTACTTTATCGGCAAAGCCTAACTCTACTGCCTCCTCTGGTGTCAACCAGGTTTCAGCATCAAGCATTTCAATTAACGAATCTTCTTGTTGACCTGTTTTAGTTTTATAACGCTGTACCATAATATCACGCACTTTATCAAGTACGTCAGCGGATTGTCGTAAGTCTTTGCTTTCGCCTGCTGCAACGGTATGAGGATTGTGGACCATCATCATTGATGCAGGACGCATAACAACAACATCGGCAGCCATTGCAAAGAGACTTGCAGCACTTGCCGCTAATCCTTCTACAATTGCCGTTGTTGGTCCTTCGTGCATTTTTATTGCATTGTATAGCGCAAAACCTTCAAACACATCGCCACCAACTGAATTGATTTTGATTGTTAAAGGTGCGCTAATTTTATTTTCAATTGCGTCTGCAATTTGTCTAGCAGATACATCCCAGTTACCAACTTCGCCAGATAACACTACTTCAACGCCTTCTGCTTTATTAGTAATTTGTGTAAGTGACGTATCGCTGATTTTAGCTTTTACTGTATTTATTACTTCTTTCATACGCTTTTCGCCTAGTGTGCCAACACAGGCCCATTTAATTTGAGCAACAACGCCGGCAATGTTAGACAGGTTTGGACTAGTATCATCTTTAAATTGTGAACCATCCTCAAAGTGACGTGCACACCAGGCCTCTCGTTCTGATACCCATTGCTTTACGCCTTCTGTTTTGTCGCCTTCTCTATACTTTGTAAAGTATTCAAAAGCCTCATTTCCTCTTATGTTGCCACCTGCTTTCCAAATACGCGGATAATTGTCCTTTAAGTCTTTGGCATAAGCAAAGTCAAACCTGTCGTAATCGCTTTGCGTCAAAGCAGGCTTGTCAGGGTTTATTGGCATCGTACAAGAATACTGATAAGTATTGGTATTTTTTACATTATTTTCCTAACCCATTCAGCAGACCGTCCAAATTTTTGAGCAGTTTCTTTGTATGCTTTCATTGATTCGCCGTGTATTTGTAAACGCTCGCGGTAATATGCTTTCGCAATTTGCTTTACATTGATAGGCACAAACGCACCTGTGTTAATCATTTTTCGTATGTTGTCTGTCATCCTATTGTTCTAAGTGATTCAATTACGTTTACACTATTCTCACGTTCACGCAGTTGCTCAACAACCAGAACCGGCTGCCTAGATTTAAGTCCTGCTGTTATTAAGTCTGCTGCTCGGTCTGTTGGTGTTGCTGATTGTATAGGTTGTAATACGCCGCCATTTTCAAAGAAAGGTACGCCGCCGCCTGCAACGTTAATTGCTGATGCCATTGATGCTAGAGCAGGATTTTTCATAACGCCTTTTGTAAGTACAGCCTCGCCGCCTTCTGCTTCGCCATAAAATGCGCCGCCTTTGCTGAACATAGGGATGCCGCCTTGTGCGTGGCTAGGGCCGTTTAAAATTCCACCTTTGGCAAATTTTTGCGCCTTAATAGTAGCAATTTGTACAGCACCCTGTGCTGCTATTGTAGCTGCTACAATTTGAGCAAATGGAGGCGGAAGCGTGGCAAGAGTTTTAGTGATACCTTGTGCCGTGTTTATCATTGCCTGCACAATGCTTATTGCTTGCTGTTGCCGTGCTGCTTTTTTGCTAATCTTTTCTTTTTTCTTTTCAGCTTGCTCTTCAGTTATCACACCTTGTTCAACTTGCTTATCAACTGCTGCAAGCCTTGCTGTTTCTGCTGCACCGATTGCTTGCTGTGCAATAGCAAATCCATCTTGTAGAACGTCTAATGCCATCAATGCCTTTTCAATGTTGTCAGGGTCTACACCTAGTTGCTCAGTAAAACTCTTTGGCTCGCCTTCTTCATCTTTGCCTGTTTCTTGCATTTGGAAGTTTACTTGTGCTAAAGCATTACGTAACTCAATTAATGCGTCGCTGCTTTCATCAATTATGCCTGCATCTAATCCGGCTAACATATCTTCCGGCGATGCAAAATCTAAAGAATCTTCTATTGCTTGTATTTGACTTTGTATAGCATCTTTTTGTAACTGTAATTGCTGCATTTGAAACGACTTAATCAAAGCTAGTTTTTCCTCTTCTGTGCCTTGAAAATTGCGCAAGTCGTTTAAATGTGCTGTTTCCAATGTTAATGACTGCAATGTTAACTCTTGTTCAATTACTGCCAGGCGTTCATCAAATCCTTCTTTCACTGATTTGACATTTTCTACTCTACGCTTTTCATTAGCCAGGCGTTCCTCTTCATCTGCTTCATCACGTATTGCCTGTATATCATCATTGTATTTAGCAAATAATGCCTCACGTGCATCTAGTTCTTGCTGTGTCAATTTTGTTATGTCCTTATCAAGTTCAAGTTCACGCAATTTGTCGTTGAGGCGTTTCGTTAGCAATTCCTCTTCGGTCATGTTGCGCTCTATCTCTTTATTGATAATGTCGTTAATTGCTTTCAGTCTGCGTTCTTCTGCTTGCCTGTTGTTATCTTTTGCTTCTGTATTTTTATCAGTTGCATCTGTGTTAGCATCAAGTACTTCCTCCTCTTCCTCTATTACTTCAATTACTTGGTCTGCTGCATCTGTGACTGCATTGGTAGCCTCTACACTGTTCATTGCTGCATTATAGGCCCTATTGAATGCTCTTTCTCCTGCCGTTCCAATTCCGTCAATTGCATTGTATGCTTTCTTAAATTTACCTTCGCCTATAAATTCAAGTGCATCGCCTAAAGAACCTAATACCGCCTCACCGTAAGCAGTAACTCCGTCAAGCGTTGCGCGCACAGCCGCAAAGCCTTCACGAAAAGCATTAACAAAACTTGATACACCGCGCTTAACAGCCATCATTGCCTTTCTGAATGGCTCAAATTTTTTGGCCATATTGATAACAGCAATGCCTGCGCCTTTGAACACATTTTTAATTGCACCAATTACAGCAGACAAATTTCTAACGCCTAGTGCAACAGCTTCGGCAACTAACCGGAAAGGCGTTAAGGCAACTTTAACAACAAATCCGACGACATCACCTAAACTCACTGCAGATTCACCGGTCAGTCCTAGTGCTGCGCCTAAAGTTTTAAAGGCTTCAATAACAGGAGTAATGCCATCCATAACAAAACTCAAACCTTGAACCAGTCCAATTTTAATGCTATGGCCTATCTGTGTTAGACCTTCTTGAAAAGCAATAAAATTTTCTGACATTAACGCCTCATCCATTTGTTCGGCTAATGTTACTGTCCTAGATATTTCGTTTTGCAGTTGTTCGCCAAATTCATCAAGTTCATTTGATGTGCCGCTCATGCCAACTGTTAAAGCATCAAATACTTTAATCGCGCCGCCGGCATCTTCACCTGCACCGGCAAATAAATCTGCTGTGACTTGTGCTAATGCCTGTTGGCCTAACCCTGTCTCCTCGGCTTTTGCTCTAATTGTTTCTAGGGCCTCTGCCGTAGATATTGAACCTTTGTCAATGTTACTAAATAAGTTATCAGTAAACTCTTCGTCAAACGCATTGACTAGTGCATCCCTTGTGGAATTTGTTTGTTCTCTAAGTCGTAAGTCTGCCTCTTTAAGTGCGTCTGGCAGCTTGTCAGTGTATATTCCTAAATCAAAACCGGCATTAACTATTCCAGTAAAATTTTCAACGCTAAAGCCTGCATCTGCAAAAAATGTTGAGTACTCCCCTATGCTTTGCAAAAATTCATCATTCGTACCATTAGTTGCTAGAATACCGGTTTGCATTTTATTTAATGCTTCCTCATAGCTGATGCCGAATTGTTCTACTAGTACTTTTGCGGCTTGTGCTGATTCTTCTGCGCCAATACCTAAAGTTTCCTGTAACGCATCTGTCTGCCTTCGTATGTTGTTTAGTGTGTCGCCTGTTTGTCCTGTTATTCCTGCAAGCAATGAATTAGTCTTGCGAATTTCATTGTTATAATCAAACCAGGCTTTAGTCGCTGTGCCAATAGCCGCCAGTGCTGCAATAGCTGCACCGATAGGCGTGGCAATAAACGCAATTGCTGAACGTGTAGCCTGTGCAATACCACCTGCTGCTGCCTGAAATGCACCTTTGATTCCGCCAACAGATGCGCCGGCTTGTGCTGCCGTGCCGCCTATATTGCCAAGATTTTCATTCGCGCCATTTAATGCTTCTGTCATACCTGACAAGCCACTTACCATCGTATCAAGTTTCGCACCAAATGAACCTAAGAAAGGCGTTACACCTTTAAGCGCGTCGCCGTAGTTACCGACGTTTCTACGGTTGTCACCAATCGCAGCTTCTTGTTCTTTGACTTCTGTACTTAACTTATTAATTTCTGCTGCAAACCTTTCAGCAGCTTGCCGGCCTTTTTCTGTGCTTTGGTCTAGCTTTCCGTATTCTGTTTGAGCCAGTGCCAACTTACGGCGTAATTCATCTAATGTATCAGCCTGTGCATTTACTAACCGCGCTGACTGTTTCTGCTCTTTGCTCAAATCTGCTAGTTCTGCCTTATTGTTAGCGATTGCAGTTTTGTTGCGGACAAGTGCCTTTGTCGCCGCGTCATTGCTCATTTCAACGGCTTGCGTTGCAGCAGCGTATTCTTTTTCCGTCATCTCGCCTTCAGCGTAGGCCCTGTTCAATTCCTGCAACGCTTTTTGATTTGTTGCCAGGCGTTTTTCTAAATCTTTACGCTGTTGGTTTAATTGCTTTTGATTTTGTTCTACTTTGATAATTGAGGCACTCAAGGCGTCCATACTTACCTGTGCCTCTTTTATACCTTTAATTTCTATGTCTAAGATTGCTTGTGCCATTATTCAAAATATCCTAAGTCGGTTGCCTCGTTTGGTAACAACCAGATTCTGTTATTTAATTCGTCTGCGTGTATGTATGCCGGCACTTCAGCGACCCAATCAATGCCGTTAGTATATACGCGCAAACTTACCTGTCGCGCTTCGTGTTCTGTATTGAAAATGTAATATCTCATTCTTCTTCTTCTTCAAGCCAATGCTCATATACTGCAAAAGTGCCGTCCTCATTGTACACGTACTTTGCAACAAATAAGTCGTCGTCTGGCAACTGTACGTCGTCAGGCAGTTGCACAATTTCTAGTGTGTTTGTTGTGTTGGCCCTTGTTACTTTGTGCGGTGCATCATTGTTCCAGGCATAATAAATATCATCCTCAAAAATTATATTTTCCGCGAACATTACTACCTGGCGGTCAGCTTGTGTAATCAATATTTTCATTATGTATTTGTTGTTGTGAATGTATTTGCAATTGTGCCTCTGAATGATGTGTTTGCCCTCGTTATCATTGCCGTCAACATTGCGCCGTTATCTTTATCTACTTGTGTTATTAAATTATATCCGCGATACGAATCAGATGTTGTTGGATTGCTAGGGTCTACTAGAACGACCTTGCTGCTTGCCGTATCAAATTTAGATACGTCCCATGTGTTAGCTGATGCGTCGTATGTTGCAGGAAATAAAATAAAGTCAGATGTATCTGCGCCACTGCTAAACAGTCCGCCTGCCAATAAAAACTGAGTAGAACTGTCAGATATGCCGTCAAAGTATTTGCGTATGGCTAATCTTAAAGGCTGCTTGCTGCTGCTGCCAAATGTTGCGGCTGCGCCAACTGTAAACGTTGTTCCGTTCCATATTACACCATGTATCTGCGATGTGTTAGCGGTTCTATCGTGAAAAGCCATGAGGCCTGTACCATTTGTAATAAAGTCCGCAAAGTAGTAAAAACCATCTGTATTTGTGCCAGACTTAAACAGTGTGTCGCCAACTACTTCAACAAGTGTGTTTGTGCTTGTGTTGTATTCGTACACAGCATAATGCACCAATCCTGAAAAGCTGCTGCCTCCTGTAAGGTAAAACGATGCAAAGCATTTCTTTCCGCCTACTTCGCCTAGATTGATAATATGCGCACCGCCATGACCAGGTGATGAACCTGCACCTCTAGGGTATAATATACCGCGCTGTGTAATTGCCTGTGTACTTATATTCAAATCATATACTCTTACGTATGGCGTTGCATTGCCTCTTGTTAAACCAGTCGCGGCTAAAGTGTAAACATTAGCACTTGGCTCATTTATGACTATAAATTGCGTGCCTCTATCAATATAATTTGATGTGTCGCCGTCATTGATAGTAAAGTCAACTGATACGTTATTATTGCCGCCGGTGTATGTACAAACCTTAAAGACGTTCCCTACACCAACAGCAGGCGTTACCATTAAAAACTTTTCGTCTGTTAGCCTACAGATGCCGGCTGCCTGACCACGACCATAAGGGTCAAAGTCTGCTGTATTGTTAAATGCCACTAATGGCGTCACACTTGTCGTTAATGTGTTGCCGCTTTGCGTTAAACCGGTAACAGTCCAATCTTGATTGTCCGCGTTTGTTGCTTGACCTAGACTTGATATATAGCGGCCGCGTTTTAATTCAAGAGGCCATTGATTTGTGTTTGTGTTGTTTATGCCTGTCAGCACGTTTTGCTGTGTGCCAACTGATGCAATTGCTGTTAATATTGCAGGCCCTATTTCTTGGCTAGATGCAAACGCATCAACAGCTAGTAATTCAACCTCAACCATCTGCTCGTCTAGCATAGGGTCAAAGTCTTTTACTTTGTTTATTATAAACCGCTGATTCATCAACGTGTAATACTTCGTAAAATCTAGGTTAACGTACTCAGCGCGCGTCAATAATATTTTTGTAATTAGCGTGCGCGTCGTTATCAATTTGTCTAGCGTTGTTTTCCAAAATCGTTCGTATAAACCGTCAACCATTGTGACTGTGTTAGCGTTGTAAATACCTAGATTCACGTCATCAATATCATTGCTATTTATATCAGTCAATGCGCCTAACCCAATAGCATCTGACGCTTGCCTGGTTACACTTACATCGGCAACGTCTACATTTAGTATCGTGTCAAAGTCAGATACTTTTGTTACAATACTCGCGCGGCTAGAGCCATCGCCTAGTGCTAAGTTTTCGTCAGTGTGTGCGTATGGATTAACAGTCATGCAATTGTACATAAAGGGATATCCTAGTTGTGTAATTGCAAGGCCAGTTGACCTTTCATATACCCATTGTCGCCAGGTCGGCGTAAATAAATATGCCTCTATGCCAGTGTACCGGCTAGTGACCGGACTGATTGCGTTGACATGACGTGGCATACCCATCGGCGCAGCACCAGACTTGAATACGAATAACCTGTTTGCAAAAGTGTTGTCAGGGTCATAAGTAATTGATGTTGCCTGGTTTGCTTCATCTTCTGTAATTGGTCCAATAAAGCCACGTGTGCGCACGCGGTCAAACTTAGCTTGATAAAACTTACTAAGGCTTGTGTTAAATGGCAACTGTATATCTGTAATGCCTTCCTCATTATTGCTGTCTAGGTCAACAATATATCGCACTTCCGGCTGATTCACTGTATCGTCAGTTATAAAAGGGTACATATTGTCGTCAATCGGATATGTTTCTGTTCCCCACGACAAACGCACTTGACGCTTATAGTTGCCTGATTTGTATTGTATTTCTTGGTCTACGCTAACCTTATCTGACCAGTCAACAGTGCCAGAATAAAATCCGTTGTATGTGTTGCCGTTCCATGATGTCCAATTTTCGCGCGGCTCAACCTTTAATGTAATGCCGTCAAAGCTAAATACTAGATTAAATGTTTTGCAAACATTCATAAAAAAGTCTAGCATTGTTACATCAGCCGGCAAGAAAAAACGCCAATCTTCGGTCGTGCCAAATGTTACGTTTGGGTAATCGTCTTGACTACGGTCGCTGTAATATATGTTGTCAAAAAAGCCATGCGTTGCGTTACCAGTTAAAAAGTTGCTGTCTAGCTTAAATGAGTCAAAGCCAAACACTTGTTGAACAAGAGGATTTGTCGCTGTGCCAAATATGCCGTCAATCAAAAAGTCAAGTCTAAATGCAGGCCAAAAGTCTGTGCCTCTTGCGTTGCGACTTGTGCCGTTGTATGTTTCCGTGCTGTCGTAATTGTTTGCATTGCTGTCGCTGAACTTGTACATATACGGATTGACAAAGACATAACTTGGGTCAAGCATTGTGCGAGGGTCAGCTAGAACACGTGATAATATATTTGCATCTGTGTACGCTAGTTGCAAAACTGTGCCGCTCGTGTTTGTTGTCATATCAGACATTTTTAGCGATTGTAAGGCAACGACCCATGATTCGTTTCCGCCTACAAATTGGCATTCAAACTCTAGTGCATTTGTGTTGCGTTTGGCTTTAAGTATATACACATATCCATCATCAATTACATTACCGTTGACAATTATTAAACATTGCTGCTTATATACATTCAACGCATCTATGTCTGTACCTATCACGTGCGCATAACCTAGTGCCTGCACATTTTCAGCAGTTGCCGGTATCTTAAATGTCTTGCTAGACGTTTTGTTGCGTTTCTGTATGTCCTGCACTTCCGCAATTGATTTGCTCAAAGTGAAAGGAAAGTCGCCTCCACTGCCTAGTGTGATAAATTTATTAGTCTGTTTTATGTATAGTTGCGCGGCCCTCATTGCAGTTTATCCATTGTTGTCATCTGCTCAATCAACCAGGTAACTAATATGTCACATTGGTCGTATTCTAAGTTCATTGAAAAAGTTGCCTCGTCATCATTATCAAAAGTGACGCAAATGTAGTTGTCAGCGTTGCGCAGCTTTGGGTACATTACTTTAATTTCTGATGTTGTCATACGTCTGCATATCTGTAAGTGAAAGACAATTTTTGCGCGCGGTTGTTTTTAATTACATCAACCTTGCCGTCATTGATTGTTATTCTACGCACACGCTCGTAACCAGTGTCCGGATGCGTTACGTCAAACGCTGTACCGAATTCTGTGCTTGTGTCGACTACGTAATGCACCGGCGATGCAAAAAAGTCTAAGGCAATTTCACGGCCTTCTTCTGGTGTAAATGGCAGCGTGTTGTTTATCGTAAACTCATATTCACTTTTTGGGTTGATAGCACGTTGCCGCGCACCTGTAAGTAGATATGCACCTAAGTCATTAGTGTTTGCTGCAAATGGGTCTGTATTGACTAGAGCAGTGTCACCGCGACTGCTGATAACTGCTTCATTCGTTTTAGAATGTATGGTCAGCGTTTCGTGTACGCCAAAGCGATTCATGTAGATAAATGTCGTTGGACATTTTATGTTGTGTTTAGCAGGATTCAGAAACACCATTGAAGCAAATGCGCCGTCAGTTGTGTTGCTGATTGCAATGCCTACGCTAGTAAATACACTGATAATTGTTGCCACTGATACCGGCGTTGATGTACCTGTTAACACAAAACCAGATTCGCCAGATGCAACTGATATATCTTGCAAGTCGCTTATAGATACCGGCACTGAACATATCTTGCTCTGTTGGAATAGGCCACCGGCTGCCGTTGTATCAATTGTTGCAGTTGCGTATGACGTATCGTTGACATATACTGTAACACTCATTCCGCCTGTAATGCCTAGCGGAAAGTTGAAAAACGTTACGCGGCTGTAATCAGATAAGAACACACTGGTTTGCCGGCCATCTCTAGGCTGAAAAAAAGCAACATCAAAAGCACCAAAGTCTTTCCGTGAATAAGGCAATGATGATAGGAAATATCTGTTGTCAAAGTATTCTTGCGCTGTACCTGTTGAATTGAATACCTGGTGCTTTGCCTTTGTTATGTAAAAGCCGTTAGATGATAGTGTTGCGCTTGTTGTGCCGGTTGTTTCAATTTCAGTCATTGCCACTGCAATAAACCTTAATAAATTGTCATAGTAGTGTATCGCAGGCGTTGCATCAAAACTTACTAAGTCGTCACGTATTATAGTCAAAAAGCTGTTGACATAATCACTTACGTTAAAGGTAAATTCGCTGTTGATTAGCGGCGCATAGTATGCCGGTATGCCAGACAAAACTGTGCCTGTATTGCCGTCTTTTACTTCAAACTTTATGAACTTGATATTTGCGTTGTTGCTTGTTGCTTTAATAACGCACGGATATTCAGATGACCAGAACGTGTTACTGTTTGGTTGTGATGTTAAAGTGATTGCCATTGCTTGCCGATTGTTGCTTCAAATGACGCTGCTGCGTCTTTACTTAGTTCTTTAATTATATCAGGCTGCACCTCTTTCATTGTGTCCTCAATAACGTGCAACTTTGATTCATCTATTGATGTGCCTCGTATTTTACGCGGCGCGCCGTACTTGCCAATGTTGGCACGGATTGCCCACGCTGCCTCCTGTGGTATGCCTTTCGCTATACACCATTCTAGTATCCTACTGTATGGCGGCTTCTCGCCAGGCTTGCGGCCTTTTTCTATGTACTGCCAATGGTCTGCACCGTAAAACGTCAGCACCATATCAGCGTCATCAAATACTGAATAGACCGATGATATACTGCGCTGTGTTGCGTTGCGGCCTTTTGCATTCATTGTAGCCTGCAATCCGGATATAACAATCTCGGTTATTTTATCTGCGTTTACTTTAATCATTATGTACACAAAAGTCTGTTTCAACATCAACGTTGAATGTTACGTACAAAGCACACAAATTCAGTTGACTGCTGTAAGGTATGTGCCGCATCTCTAGGCCGCCTGTTACCTGTGTTTCAGGGTAATCGCTGACATTATCTAGCAGGCTAAATGTTAACGTTTCAAAGCTGTGCATCTTAGTCCACCAATAATCCCACCGGTTTACGGCTGTTACTGTTTGGTCTGCCTGGTGCAGGTTATCAGCCAACAGCAACACAACCTGATACCTGATGTATTGTTCGTTATTATTTTCTACGTCTGATATTGCAGCGTTCTGCAGCATCAATCCATAATACGGCATCGCCTGATTCGCTAGCTTGTTCAACTCGCTTTCATCCCAAATGTAACCGTATGACGTTATGCCATTTGCTGTAAAGGCGTGTTCTAATCTGTTTTTAACTTTGGATAGTGAGCCTTGTGGCATTAGTCTGCTTTATGTAGTATAATCATAAACCCTGTTGTTGTTACGAACGGCATCATTGGTTCGTCTGCATCTACCTTTTCTGCTTTTGTTTCTAGCACCGGTGTAACTGATACAACAGAGTAACCTCCATTAGGATTAAACTTAATGTCTAACTTGTTAAGGTGCTCGTTTAATGCTCTTGTTATCAGGTTGTTTTTTGTGCCATATTCTCGCATAGCATTTAAAGACGTATTCATCCTTTTATGCTTTGTTTCAATTCTGTCGCGCTTGTCGTGTATGTTTTGTTCTTGTTGCTTTACTTCCTCGTGAGCCACTGGAAGGAAAAGTGTTATAAGTGCCATTGTAAATCGTTTGCACTAAATATAATGAATAAAAACTGAAACCGTTTTTGACCTGTATGTTACATTGTTTTGTTTTCTATTATATTCTTTTAGCATTGCAGCAGCATTGCAGCAGCATATTTTGTTAGTGTAAGATATTGTCCTATATTAGCAACGGAAGAATGTTTCTTGTGTTTGGTTCATAGCCTCTGCCTTAACCGGTAGAGGCTTTTTTTTATACCTTTACCTAATGGACATATCAAGCATCATTATTATCATTGCCTGCACTACATACATTCTAGGCATCTTCTATTGGGTCGGCCGTACTATGGACGATTGACTATTTAATACTAAACGCGCGGCTGCTGTGCAGCTTTGTGTATCTGGCTGCGTCAATAGCGTGGTCTAGGTATTTACGCGGCGTGTCTAGCATTATGCCTGACCTGGTGCGCTCGTACACATAATTGCGCAACTCTTTGATAAGATTGATTGACCGCTTAGTTACAACAAACGGCTTTGCTTTCATCATTGCCAGGCCGCCATCTACTGACCCTCTGTACTTTTTAACTCCCATTATTTGCACGCCGTTTTGCCCTAGCTGCCGTATCACTGTTTCGTGCGATGGGTCAGCAACAACCATTCGCCTCACATCGCCTGCACGTATCACAGCCATTAACTTGTTAAAGCCAAAGCCTGGCTCATAATGTATTTCATCGTAATAATCTATGCCATCGTGCTGCCATAGGTCAACAAGCGTTGACGGATTTGCTTCGCCAAAGTCCATCCCTGAACAGATGTAACGCGCGTTGTCTGGCAAATTACCAATAGACCACACAGACGGCGGAAATATAACTCCTGACGGTGTACCTATTTCGCCTAGACCAAAAACATTAAACCAATCTTTGTCGTGCTTTCTGCTTTCTATGTTGTCAATTGTAACCTGGTCAAGTGCCTCGTTGTGTGTGTAGTTTAGTTTTACAAAGCGTAGCTTTTCCCTAAATTCTTCTTCTGGATGTCCAAGCAATTCAGTGTGTGCCCAAAACTCGCTGACAGGGTTAAAGTCAATGATTGACCATTTGCGCGTCCGTATAAACAATTCACTCCACGCCTCGTATCCTATATTGTTAGCTTCGTTCACAAATAAGTAATCACGGCGCGCGCCTCGTAGCTTATCACTTTGGTCAGCACTAAAAAACTCAAACGTCGCGCTCTTTATTTTGTACGTGTGGCTTGACTTGTTGTGCTGCCGTGCTTTGTACATATTGTTGTCAGTTAGTATCGTAAAGAAATCACGCATTGCGCCACGCCTTAAATGTGGCAATGATTCTGATACTATGCTTATAAGGCCGGTCAGGCTGCTTTTGTGTGCCGCTAGAATTAAGTATTGCAAGACGGCGTAAGTTTTGCCTGCTGATGTGCCACCTTGTACAATTACAATGCGTCCATCGGCTTGTATGGCCTCGCCTATCTCGCCAAATGCTGTCGTCGTTTTCAAATGTTATCTAGTACGTCTAGTGAAATTTGCGACATTGGCTGAATTACAATTTGCGGCTCGCCAGTGTTTTCTATTTCCTGCCGTTCAATGTAGCCGCGTTTCTTGCCTTTTGTTTTCAGGTAGAATATTGTCGCTGCTGTACTACCATCTTTAATCTGCTTATGCAGGCTAGATTCAGCAAAGTCTAAGGCAATATCCTCAACATCGTTTATTGCTACCTTGTACGCATTGTCCTCACGCATCCATCTGTAATGTGTTTCACGGCTTATTCCTACGGCTTTGCATGCACTGGTAACAATACCCAATGCTTTTTCCATAGCCTCAATCATCGCTTTTTTATTGGTGTCAGTTTTTGTCATATTCCTTTAAATGCTTTTAGTGGATAAAATATAAAGCTATTGCGATAGCCGCCTGCTGCTGTTGGCACAATTGGCGTTACACCGTGCACGTTTCGCCAGGCAGGATAAACAAGCATTGAATTATCTGCTTGCTCGAATGTTGCATTGTAGTCAGGCACATTTAACGCGCCGCCGTTGCTGTTGTTGCGCTTAGTAATTATCACGTTGACTGCGCCTACTAAGTTAGCTGTATCTCTATGAAACGGTGCAGGTATGTTGTAATTCGATATGCTGCTTGTAAACAAGTTGCCAAATCGCCACTGTTGCGGCACGTCCTCAAAAAGTTGTACCTGCTGCTCATAAATGTTTGGCGTTATCTGCTTTATTATTTGCTCGCTTTCTAGTGCAGATGCTAACATGGCCTTGATAAATGTCTGTGCTTTTTTGTCCTGGTGTACGCTGCTCATACTAGGGTACGGCATCCTCATGTGTGGTTTAGGTGCACGGCTGCCGAGTATTGTGCTATACTGCGTCACTAATGTTTTACCGGTTGCCTGTCGCTTTGCTTTATCTTTCTTGCTGCCTTGTGGCCCTCTACTCATTTCTTGCTTTGGCACATTGTCACTCCTAAATTCTTTGTTCGCTATTGCAATAAGCTGTGTCAGCCTGCTGCTATACTTGCCAATGTCAGCAATGTAAAAGCCAACTATTTCGCCGTCAGCCTCTAATAAGCAATCTCTAGTAATGTTTGGCTCATAATATGGGCACTGCTGTCCTATCTTTACGTTATGCTCTACCTGTTGCAGTTTAATTGTTTCCATTGCTTTATCTGTTTAGGGTTATTAAAACGCAGTTGCAATTCTGCTTTAGGATGGCAACCTTTCTTACTTTTATATCTAAAAAAATTAGGGTACTTGTGCATCAGGTATGCGCTGTCTACAATCTTTCTGTCTACTCGTTGCTCGTAAGTGCCGATGCCGCCTGGTTCGTAATGGCCGGCAATAGGTTTTATCCATGAATTTATCAGCACACAATTGTTTTTGATAAGCTGCTCAGCACAATATCCAAAGTCCTCCATCGCTTCTAGTTTTGTATCATATTGCAGTCCGTTGTATTTGATAGCAACAGCCTTTGATATAACATAGCCGACAGTCTTGTATTTTTTAGCGTTAAAAAAGTAATTATCTACCGTTGCATAACCTATGTATTCTGCTTTTATTTTTTCCGCTATGGCAATATCTGCCTCTAGCAACTGCATAAATTCTTTCGCAGTGAACTTTTGATATATGGTTTTTTGTGTTATGTCTGCACGCGATACGTCGATTTGTTTGCAGGTATTGTAGTATGTATCATTAAACCGCTTAAAGCCTTTGATATTGTCATCTAGTGATACGTACCACTGACCACGTACTGCTAGATTCTGCACAATGTAATTCCTTTGATTTGTTATGCCTGGTGCAACATTAGTTACAATGATATCAGATGCTGCAACTCTGCCAGATGCAACATAAGCATCGCGGCATTTTTCAGTGTGCACTAAAACCTTGTAAGGTATATTGTCCTTATCAAGCCATTGTGTTGTTGATATAGTGTTTGCTCTATTGTACGATGGTATGTATATCGGTATCATACTTTCCGCATTGCCTCTAGCACAATGTGTCCAATGTTTTTTCCCTTGTTTCTAGCTTCGTTGATTAACTTGTACGCCTCATCGTAGTGTTCTATATCAAATTCTATTTGTATTGCTTTCTTAACATTGTTGCTCATATCTGCAACATCGCCGTCTACGTCTAATTCGTCTAGTATTGAGTAATCTACTTCATCTTCTGGCTGCCATACGTCTAAACCCCAATCTGCCAGGTCAGTATTTGCCCATTCATTAGCCAACAAATCCCAATCCCAACTTCCATATCCTACATTGTCCTTGATAACAAACTGCTTTTGTTCTGCCTCTGTTAAGTCAGTTGCATATACGACCGGCACTTCCATCAAACCGATGTGTTGACAGGCTAATAATCGCATATTTCCGCCGAGCACAACATTATCAGCATTGACAACAATAGGTCGCAGTTCTAGCATTTGCGGAAATTCCTCAATTGAACGTACCAGTTTATCAAATTTGTCCTTGATTATTACTCGTGGATTGTTTGGGTTCTGCTTAATAGCAGATAATTTCATTATTGTAGTTTTCATCGTACCTTGAATATATTGTTTTTCCTGTACAGTTGTATGCAGTCACGGCCAATTACATCATCAGGGTCAATTGACAGTCCTAAATAGCGTATCTCGTAGTGCAGGTGTGGCCCTAAACTGTTGCCGGTGCTTCCTACTATGCCAACAGGACAGCCTTGCGGAATCCAATCGCCCTCTTCAACAAGCAATTCCCTTAAATGTGCATAGTACGTTTCTAAGCCGTTCAGGTGTGTTACAATTACTAAATATCCATATCCGCCATTGTATCCTTTCTTAGCATATCGCACACGCCCTAACCACGAACTGTAAACCGTATCTCTGTTATTGTGTGATATGTCTAAACCGTGATGTATTCGTCCGTTCCTGTAACCATGTCCACTAACTAGTACACCGTCAACAGGATAGTGCATATCTGTCAAGTGCAGCGTTGCAGTATCTGGCAAGCTAACAGGCCTGTAATGAATTTGCGCCTGCACACTAACCGCAAAAAAAATCAGTATTACAAATCGCATAACATATCTATTAACTCCTGCTGTGGAAACATATCGCTCTTGTATTTGTTGGTGTTGCTGTGTGTCCATAGACCTTTAGTCCTGCCGTAGTACGCATCTACGTTCCATTCAAATGCTGCTGCACCTTTTTCTTTTACTAGTTCTGGCAAGCCTTTTCGCACGTCAATGTTATCGCGGTTGCCTATAAACTCAATCAGGTGTTTTAGTGCGTTCAGTTGCTTATCGCTGTACCTGTGCCAATACTGCTTGTTTTTAAACGGCTTGTCTAGCTTAACAATCTGTTCATCGTGTACTTTATAGCCTGCGTAACATTTACCGTCTACAATGTAACTAAAGTTGCACACCTCTATTCCAACGCTGTCTGTGTGCATTGCCTGGTTTCCGTTCTTGCCTAGATGCCAGGCATAGCCGCCGTCAGGTATACACTTTACAATTTCGCCATCATGTTCAAAATCTGTGTTGAATATTGACGGCCCACCAATAACAAACTCTGTTGCGATGCGGCCACGCTTATCACGTCCCCAGTTGTCTATGCACTTGTAAGGATTGTGCCATCCTGCCGTGTGATGCAGAAATAGATACTCTTTTTTTGTAGGCCCTTCTAAATATTCGCCTTTCGGTAAGTAGTGGTTTCTAATGTCTAAATCTGCAAAGTGTTCAGGCTGCGCATCTGCTTCTTGCTTGTCTGTGGTTGCTAGTTGCAACATTGTCCAGGTCTTAGGGCCAACAATACCGTCTGACCAAAGTCCTGTGTTCTTTTGGTATTCCTTTACAAAGTGTTCTGTAATCGGCCCAAATATGCCGTCAACGTCAATGCCTAATGCCTCTTGAATCACGCGTACATTGTCGCCGGTGCATCCTCTATATAATACTATCATAATTTAAAAATAATTAAAATTGTTTACGCTATGCGTTGCACACGGTTATGATGCCGCCATTTATTACATCGCTGCCAATTAACACGACGCTGCCGTTTGCATTGACATAGAAAAAACCTGTATCACGGCCGCCTCTTATCATTTTGCTTATTTCATTTACTTCCTCGCCTTTGCAATACAGTGTCGTGTACTGTCCTTGATATTCTATGTCTATACGTATTTTCATATCTACAAATTATCGGCCCTGTCCTCTATACCGTTTGCGGTAATTTTTAGACGTTGCATTTTTTTGTGTCTTTTTTTTTGCGTGCACGCCTTTACGTTTAACTTTTTTTCTAGTCAGTGGCTGTGCACCGTACTTAATTCTCGGCATAATATTGTCGCTTTAACTGTGTATGTCTTTCGTTGAATATATCGTATCGCTCTTGTATGGCGTGTTCCTCTGGCAGCATCATCATAATGTTATCAGGGTTTAATTTATACGCCGGATACGTGCCTTTGTTCAGTACGTGTGCGAATTGCCAGTGCCATTGATAATGATGTCGCGGCAGCAAAGGCCGGCCAGATACCTCGCTGACGCGCTCACGTGTTGCCCAAACATATTCAAACAGTTCCTTCTGGCTTTTCATAGGTTTTTACAACTGCTGTCAATATTTGTTGCACAACTTCGTCATTCTTCATCAATGCTAGCAACGCTTCCGCGCATTTGTTTGGCTCGCCGTGCAAACCTGCTGTCACCAGGCCCTCGCTATTAACGTAAACGACAAGTGCGTGGTCTACATTTTGTGGCACAGCGTCCTTTATTTTTTGCCGCAATCCCATTAGAACGGTAAATTGTGGTCATAACCTGTGTCTGCAACTTCTTGCCTTTCTTGCTTGTTGTTGCTGCTAATAAATTCAAAGCTGACTACTTCTACGTCAACAGCGTACCGGTCGATTCCATTTTTGTCTTGATATTTTCGGTGTCGAGTCTTGCCTTCTATATAAATCTGGTCGCCTTTGTTAACGTATTTGTGTAGTGTTTCGGCTGTTTTGCCATAGCTGACTACATTGTGCCAATCTGTGCGTTCTTGCTTTTCGCCGTTCTTTGTCCAACGCTCAGACGTTGCTACACTAAACTTGCATATCGTAGTGCTTGCGTCTATAATTTCTGGTTGTTGTCCAACCCTTCCTAAAATTAACTGCTTGTTCATAAATAATCTTTAATTTTATCATAACTGACGCTCTTAACGTCCTCCATTTTACCCCTGCAACCGCAACTGTGCGGTCTAGTTGCGTAAGTGAAAGTAAACTTACCACAATCGCAAATCTTTATGCCCTTTTCTGCTGTGCTGCATTTCCAATTACCACAGATGCAGGTCAAGGTATTTTTCTTTTCGCTGTATTTATACATTATTCCAAAACCTTAACAACTGCGCGCGCTTCATTTTTAGTATTTTATCATTCTTTGAATCATAAGCGTACAATAATTGACCAACTATTTTGACGTAATCTTCTAAGCGTGACCATTCAAAATAATTTGTATCTACTTCTAACTCAAATATATCATCGTGTGCGGCGCGTATTGCGTTAATGTTGCCGGTTACTAAATACTCGCATACCTTCTTTTCAAATTGATGCAAGTATCCCTCTGCTTTTGTTTCGTATGTGTCTAGCATATATCTAATTTAGTAAATTTTAATAAGGTAAAATATCAACATTGTCAACAATCCAATTATCGTACCGACTACTTTTGCCAACAAATTGTAAATCACACACCAGGCATTCGCCCTCACGGTTCTTTTTAATAATGCCATACGCTTTTCCTTTTTCGGTCTGTCCACCGCGTATAGGGTCATCATTCAATTCATAATATTCTGGCCGATACAAAAAGGTTACTGTGTCAGCATCCTGCTCAATACCTCCTGATGCACGCAGGTCGCTTAGTTGTGGCACTTTATCCGGCCTTGATTCTACGCTTCTGCTCAACTGGTGCAGCAATACAATCGGTATGTCTAACTCGTTTGCCATTGCGTGAATGTTTTTAGAATTTTGCGTGACGCCTCTGTATTCATCGCCGCCGTCATCCATTAAGCCTAAATAATCCATGACTAGAATAAACTTGCCGTATTTAGCACGCCACTTTAAGCACTTTATTCTAAGCTGCGCAAAGTTAATGCTCGGTGTATCGTCAACTTCAAAGTCTAATTGCTGCATCTGTAAATGCGCTTTATCGTACTTCATACGCTCGCTGTCGTTTATCCTGTTAAGCCGTAACCGTTCTGTCTGTATACCGCTTAAATACGATTCAACACGAAGTGCAATTTTATCCCTAATCATTTCGCCAGACCAAAAACACACAGGCAAATGCTGACAAGCATTAACTGCAATGCTAACTGCAAACGCTGTTTTTCCCATAGCCGGCCGCGCCGCAACTACGTGGACGCCGGTATAAAGTCCGCCTATTGCTTTATCCCATTTGTGCAAACCTGTCGGCACTCCCATCATACCGCCTTGCCTAGTGCTGCGCTCCGATAACTCACGATTGATAATAGTAGCCAGGCGTTCAGGCTTTACCTGCTCAAAACTTGTTGTCATTGCATTTACACGCTGCTGCACGTTGTCTAACAAGTCGCTGACTTTTACGTTATCTTTTTCAGCTTCTTGTGCAATCATTAAACCCATCATACACAGGTCGCTTTTTATTGCACTGTTTTTTAATATCCAGGCGTGACTTTCAATATTTGCTGAACTGCCTACTTTGTTAGTCAAGGCTGCTACATCATAGGCTTTTACCTTGCTGCGCTTTTGCTTTAACTTATCACACACTGTTAGCAGGTCAATCGGCTTGCCGTCTGCGTTTACTTCTACAATTGCTTCGTATAAATCTTCGTGCCAACCGGTAAAGTAATCAGGCTGTAATATATTTGATACAACGTGATACGCACCTTTTTCCATTAAGATTGCACCTAGTACAATCGCCTCAATTTTTTCTTGTTGCATCAGGCAAATTTATAATTCGGTTTATTACTATTTTCTTTGTTCCACCAGGTGCGCGCTGTGGACTTCCAATTTTTTACTTCTAGGCCGTTGCTTTTTAACCATCCTTGCGAATCGTAGTACAGAAAAAACTTAGCAGCATCTGGCACGCTTTTGCCATTTTCAGTAAAATAATCTGTGACCTGCTTTTCAGTTGGTTTAACAAATGTCTTTTGTTTTACTTTCTTTTTTATTGTTTTAGCATTGCCGTTGCTATGCTGTTGCATTGCTGTTGCATTGCCGTTCCATCGCTTGCGTGCTTTTTCTTGTGCTGTTTTGCTTCTATTCTGTGCGCCTTCTACCTCCTCACAAATCCAATCAATAATAACGTTATCATCTTGTATTCGTACAAAACCGCGTTCCATAAGCCTGTCTATTGCCTGGTCATTACGTATATATTCACGCAACAATTCTTCGTCTACATCGCCTTCGCGTGTGAATAACAAATTGCAACAGTCAATAAATGCGCCTTTCACTTCGTGCGATTCTAGCATAATGCGTCCGGTTAACCAGGTTTGAGGATAAAATTTAAACCACTTTAGAGCCATCGTCAAGTAAATTTTTAATCACATTTAATCTGCCTCCAATTGTTGGCTTACCTTCTAGCAATTCTAAAACTTTTAAAGCCTTATCGTGCTGTTCGTCGTTATCGTTGCGCTTCATATAAAACACAAAATCTGCATATCTGTTAGCATACTCCTCGTCTGTGTCCATACGGTCGTTAAACTTTTTAATTGAATTTATTATCGTGGCGTGGTCACGGTGCAACGCGCTGCCTATCTGTTTTAAACTCATATCTGTTTCATCCCTAAGAAAGTTGCACATAAATTGACGCATTTCTATAAACCTTCTAGTCCTATCTGCGCAAGTGATATGCACTTTACCTAGTCCGTAATTTTCTTCAATACGTTTGAAAACGTGTCTAATATCCATAATCAATAATTTTTTTTGTTAATATATAATTTTACCGGTTAGCAGCACGCTTTGCTGCCAGTGTGCTAGAATAACTATCCATATCTCTAATAGGGTCAAGCTGATTCCTGTACACTTTTTCTATCAATGCCTGCCTTTCAAACATATCGCCAGATTCTGCCGATTGCAGTATGTGCTCACACTGGTCATCGTTGTAGCTTGACGTTTTTAGTATATGTTCAAGGTGCATCAATTGCTTGTATTTAATGTTTCGTGCCTCTTGTTCTGATATATGCAAGTCATTCATATCATCAAAGGCGTTAAATTCCCAACTCATTCAAAAAACAATTTGTCAATATTCCACCGCAAACCTAAATAATTCAAACATTCTTTGACGTTAATATTGGTTCTGTGCCATTTGCCAGAAATATAAGCGTTACACACCGTGCACAAATGCAGTTGTATTGCATCAGTGCCTAATTGGTCATGTCTAATTTCTAGGACTATGGCTTTGCGCGTTGGCCAACTGTCAACAATGCGCTCCAATAACAAACGTTGTCCCATTGGTATGCCCTTACTATTATGATTTTTCAGTTCCATTAGTATCAGTGCTTCGTTGTCAAACTCTAGCACAGCATCAATGTCTGACGGATGTATCTTGTCATTCTGTAAACCGGTAAAGTCAATCGCTTGTTTTATGTGGTTTACATTTTTAATCAGCGTCATCGTACAGCTTTAATTCTTCAAGCATTGTGTCAACCAGGTGCGTCGCTATTTCGTAATAATTCACATCGCTTTGAAAAGCAAACAACAAACCCTGTAACATTTCATCGCCGCAATACTCCTCAATGTGCGTTGCAAACTCCAGGCGTAAATTATCCGCTACAAAATGGCGCAGTAAATCAATTATGTAACCTGGCATATCATCGCCATATACGTAATCTTCACGGTCTAGCAACCATTGTTCAGCGTCATCAATGTAAAACTCGGCACTGCCGTCAAAGTATTCTAAATTTATACGCCAGGTTTCGTAATTTGTCCATCCGTTATATTCTATGTTCTGTAATTTATTCATCATTTTGTTTTATTTATTAGTACATATTTTTTAGTAAACTCGCCTGCGTTTATCATTGTGGTCATCTGGTCTAACCGGCCACGTATTTCGCCAGGCACAAAGCGCATCTCGCCTTCTATTTGTACTAATGGGTATTCGTACAAATCACGCGCGCATCCCCATTTAACAGCACAGCGTTTCAGTGCGTCTGATATGCCGCCTTTAGTTGCTTCTATTGCTGTGTCATCTGCGCCATCCTCTTTACTAACCCACGTGTCGCCACACTTCACGTAAAGCGTACAGAGCACACCTTTTGCTTTCCACACTGTGTAACTGTCTTTCCAATTTTCAGGGCCAAAGGCAGCGTCAAAACGGTTCATCACTGCGCGACTGGTAATGTATGGCACTATTGTCGTCTTGCCATTTTTCGCACTTTGTACACGCCATTCTATTTCGTTAGGCTGTATTGGTTGTCTAAGTAAATCAAAGTTATTCATTGTCAAAGTATTTAATAAAATTGTATAATCCTGATGCACACGCATCATCCATTTCCGCCGCGTTCATAATTGCAACCGCTTCGGATATTGTTAGGTCAAAAACCTTTTCTTTTTTGTGCAGCGCGTTGACTGCTTTTCTGTAATACATTACGCTATCACTTGTTTCGTTTAGTATTAACTGCGT
>TARA_R110002020_G_scaffold181796_2_pt1 | contig 25816 bp, 33 predicted proteins | sample TARA_R110002020 | Tara Oceans TARA_R110002020 (sample SAMEA4396489) | marine metagenome | biome: Westerlies Biome; feature: [MES] marine water layer (ENVO:01000295) within the mesopelagic zone...; material: water (ENVO:00002006), including particulate matter (ENVO:01000060) such...
ATCAAGCGTTACAACGTACTGAGCGTCACTGACAGCTGACACACGGCCGCCGTTGGCACGTCCTGCAAACAACTCATCTGACACATTGATGATATTACCGACTTGCGGTATAAAGCCATCTAATCCGACACCAAACGATACTTGGCGCGTCTCTAACTGCTCAGTTTTAAGCGCCCAAAGACCTGCACGTTGAGCTTGTGCCTGACTGGTGCAGCCAAATGCAGCCAAATCAAGCACTTTAACGCCAAATTTAGCCATTGCTTTTTCGTCACGGATGTACTCGTACTCGGTCTCAAACCCATTAAGCGGATTGTCCCATGCGACTTTTGCTAGTGTATGTCGGTCACGTGCTCGTGTGCCGGTATATTCAAAATTACCATCGATGACATTGGCGCGGGAGAATGTATAAACAGGGTCCTGTGGCACATCTGCATCAAGTACAACTTGCTCACCATTCCAGTAGCTCATGGCTCGGAATATACCAGCAATGTTGGACAGCACTTGATAAGCGTCAGCTTGTTTTTGTAGATAGACATTACACGTAAACCGTGGTTCTAAACCGCCCTGACCGTCACTAACCATTTGATCGCAATATTGACCAAGCGCATATAGTGACCACTTATCAATCATCGTTAAATCTAAACGCTCACCTAGACCGTAACGCCACTGAGTGCACAAATCAAAGTACACCCATGCAGGATTATTGCTATAAGCATCTTTAAATGTACCATCCCAAATACCAGTATAAGTACGAGCAACGGCATCATAGTTGCTTGGCACACGAATAATCATGCCGCGTATGCGAGCTGCCATCTTTGCAATACCGCTAAATGTCTCAGCGTTATACTGCAAGCCGAGTAGAGCAGTGTTTGGGTACCGCAGCTTTACATCAATAACCTCAGCAACGGCATCGATAAACATATCATCTTGCACATATTCGCTTGAATCATTAGCTGTTAAGCGACGCACACGTATCTGCCAACCTGTTGTAGATTTAGGTAAATCAATACGGTGTGTGCGCTCGTAACCTGCGCTAGTCTTATCTTCAATCTTGGTATTAAGCACCTCAACGTAAGCACCGCCATTGGTCTGCAAGTCAATCGCGTACTGAATTTTATAACCCTTAACGTCGCCAGTTTCGGGATCAGTTTTGCTCAGGCGATTCCACTTAAAACGGATGCGAACGGCTGATAACTGAGTATCTGTAAACGCTTTGATCCATGGGTTATCACTACGCAATTCAATGTTAATAGGCGTCTCGTTAGACACATCAGGGAATCCCTTGATGTATTCCTGCTCATTAGTTCCCGTGCGAAAATCCCAAGTCACGCCATCAAAGTTTGAATTACCTGCGTCATCGAGCAGCGGCGTACCATCGAGATAGATTGATTTACCGCCATTGACTAGACCTGCAATCTCACCTTCGCCTAGAATGTACAATATTTTAGCGGTACTGGTGCTTGCCACCGAGTCTTTAGCGATAGACGGTTTACGTGATTCGCCCGAACCTGCTTTTGCGCCTTTAATTGCGATAGCTGTCATTATTGATTATCCTCTGTATAGATGCCCGCACTGCCTATTGCCCCGCCAACTGTACGCTCACCGTATGGCAAACCCACTACATTGCCTTGAGCCACGGTTGTGACTGCGCTACCAAAGCCATAGTTTGCTCGGTTGCCATCCTCGTCTTGCTCGCCAAGCTTAGGCGTAGGCATGAGTAGTGAAGCAGCACCGCCAACCATCAAACCGACACCAGCACCGATGGCCCACTGCATACCAGGTACAAAAACACCGACACCTACTAAAATTGCGCCAGCTACTACTTGCAACCAACCGAAAGCATCGCCGCCAGCACCCATAATCTTTGGCACAATATGGATGACGCTTGCAGACGTGGCATTGTTTAGTTCTTTTTCGCCCACATTACCTTGCTCAGTCTGCTTATCTAAAAACACAGCAAAGCGCATACCGTCTTGCTCAGCTTTTAACATAAACATTTTAAATTCAGGTAATTGGCAAGCAATAGCATGTGTTGCCTCGGCTGCTGACATCACATCGAGCTTGAAAAACTCACCAAATTTGTCAGCAAGTACGCCATGCAGGTGGATAGTTTTCATAAATTGCGCCCATAAAAAAAGCCGCTAATTTAAGCGACTTGTGTTATTTAATTAGTGATTTATGTCTAATGATCACAGCTGCTCGTCGCTGCCACTGCTCGCCGTATATCTCGCGTAGAGACTCACGATTGTATGGGTGGTGCAGTATCAAGCTATCACCGATCACATCGTCTGTGCTCTCACTTGAGAGCCGACCGTCACCGATAAAGACTAGCGCGTGGTTCACATGGACAGTGCGACCTAGGCGACAAAGTATCAAGTCGTGTTTTTGGATGGTATCGACCTCAACAAAACCCTCAGCTCTAAAGTTATCAAGATATAGCGGCTTGCTGTCTACGGACTCCCACCAAACGTCATCACGTTGGTAATCGCCAAGCGTTATGCCCAGTTCACGCTGATAATAGTCTTTAACAAGCGTGTAGCAGTCCATTAGGCCGTGGTGATACTCACGGCCTAATAACGGGGCTTGATAGCCGTCAGGCTTATGCAGCTCAACGTCGATGCCATTGGTGATAATCCAAGGCTTACTATGCAAATTCATCTGTACGCGGTCTGGCATACTTGGGTTTGTGCTGCCATCAGGATGACTATGAACATAAGCTTTAATCTTACCTTCTTTGGATGCGCCAATCAGGTCCATCGGACATATCTCAAACTGAGCATGGCTGGCTGCTATGTTGGTGCAGGGGATATACTCTTTGCCAATAATTACACCGCATGACTCACGCGGATATTCAGCATTAGCATGAGCGATAATCGCAGCTTTTATAGAATTGGTTAGCATGGGTTATCCTGATATGAGTGATGAGCTTGGAAAACCGCCAAATGGTAGCGGGTTGTTATCGCCGAAGCGCAGACGACAATCGCTTAGTCTGCCACCGCATTTATCTTTTGATGGATCATCAGTAGGCGTGCCATCTTCAGTAAACATAGCTGTACCTGTATAGCCGCATTCCTCACCACGATAGCGTCCATGTACTGCCCAATGGCAATATGATGTGATCTCACGAGTAGGGATACGTGCACCTTCAAAATCGATAGGGTTTGATAGCTCAAAAGTTACTGCACTGGCGTTCTCACTGGTCTTTTGCTCGACATACCAGAGCTGCTTGCGGTACTCGTTAGCAGCTTGTGGATTGCCATCACCAAAGTTCACAGCATCCAAATATTTAGCAAGCGTATTGATAACGGTCAGCTTTGCCCCTGCAAAATCATCGAATTGCAGACACATGGCACTGATAGCACCTTGGACACCGTTAATGTTATTGGCCAATACAAGGCTTGGCGTTGATGCGCGACCATCGCCTCGCATCTCTAAGCCATCAGACTGTATTGGCATAGGCCTATATGTATTACCTTGCCAAATGATATCGCGACGACTTATATCCTCTGTGCCCGTATTTGTGACTTTATACGTACTACTTGCAAATTCAGTCTTACTAGCAAATTTAAAGAGATATTGCCAATCTTCAAAGCTTACATGCCCATGCCACCGCATTATGCCAGCACCAAGTTTTGTAGCATCAAGCTCATAAAGCGTTACAAGCCCTGTGACTGAAAGCTTTTGTAGGTCTGATTCGAGCATAGTAGATCCTTATTCGACGGTTATATCATCTATACGCTTAGTAAGCGTCTCGATTGCCTTTGCCTGCTCAGCAATCAACTTGCCTTGCTTGACGTTTGTCGCGTGCAAAAATGCGACGATTGCATTTAAATTGATACCTTCTGCTTGTCGCTCGTCAAGTGGTTGTTCAGATGTACTCCCCTCATCGTCAGTCACTGTCTCAGTATCACGCCACAGCGTAAACGCAGGGTCGTATGCGCCCAAAGCTTCCGCACTAAATGAGTAGTAATGATAATTAGGATTGTCAGCTTCAGCGGTTGATCGATAAACAATGGGCGCAAGCTGCATTGCGTTAGCATAAGCTGTGTCATCAAGCTCTAGGTCTGCAATGATGTCTTTATAACGCTCAGATGAGGTTGAGCGCATAAATGTACCGTCACTACTGATAACAGTATTTGCGCCTGCAGCAGTAGTTAAGTTATAAACAACAGCATTGCCGGTATTTGCCAAGAGTTTTATGGATTTTGTCAGGGTGTTAGTGTCATGGTTGTATTTCACCACCTCGGCACCATAATCACCAAAAAGCAGTGATATGCTATCGTTTGCTCTCTTAATCCTTAGTATTGCTCCATATCTGGATAATGATGCATTACTATCAGGATAGTTTGTAGATGCCGATCCATTGCCAACATAAAGCCCAGATGCTACGTTCGAATATAAGTTACTAAGGTATATCGCAGCTGATGAGCCGACGCCAAATGCGCCCACCAACATTACACTGCCCGGCGAATCACCAACCGTACGACTCGCCGCATTGCTCTGATCTTCGAAGTTGGCCTTAACTTTACTCCATAAGACAAACTCGTTATCACCTGTTGCGCCATTACCTGTGCCGGGATTTGGAACTTGAATAGTCATACTATCTCCTAAACGCTCATAAATTGTTCAAAATTAAGTGATATTTGCCAGTAGTCGCCTTTGCGCTGCGGCGTTGAGTAGCTGCTACAGGTGTATTGCTTGGTTTCGCCAAAGGGGTCTGTCCATAGAAAAGGGGTCACACCAGCATGCTCATCGATAAAATTCATAATGGGCTTAATAACGTTGTCAATCTGGCCAGTTTTGGTGCCTGACCAATTCCTGATTTTGTTATTGATTCCAAACGATGAGAGCTGTGCGTAACCATCACCAAACTGGGTTTTATTGACCCTATGTTGTGTGGTGGGCGTTGCACCCATGTCCATCTGCCAAGGGAATGTCTTTATTGCCATTATGATCACCCACTAAAAAGCCCACTGGATAGTGGGCTTATGGTTAGTTTGAAATAGTTTAGAGTGTTGGTAGTAGCTGGAAGTTGCCATTCATATCGCCACGTATGCGATAGTTCTTAATATCACCTTTATTAAGTGTGACATCAACGGCGTCAGTGGCAGATGGGCACAATCCACGTGAAGTATCAAACGACAAGATATGTCTACCGCTTGGCACATGGAGTGTCGCTGATTCAGACGGTCTCAAGCTCGCTGTTTGTTTGCCATCAACAAAGATATACGTGTTGCACGCTGATCCAAGAAAGCCGCTATCACGTGTAATAACGAGTGTGGCAGAATCAGCGGTTGCAGTGTTATACAGCATAGGCGCAACCGCAACAGATGAGGTTGTTGGTTTGGTGGAGCATGCGCTCAGTGTGGCCACAGCAAATACAGCAAATATTACTCGTTTCATAATAACCTCTAAGTGAGCAAATTATTATCATATCGACTTTTGTTGTTAACGTCCATATAGCAATCCGCCTTGGCGCTTTTCTTTAGCTATTTGCTGTTGTATAGCAGCAGATATTACATTGCCAAACTCACGACCTCTTTGCTGATCAGACTCAACTGACGACCGACCATCGCCAGTCACTGTGACATTTACATTAATATTGCCAGATGTTTGGGTAGGTTTCTCATAAGTACCATTGCTCATCGCCTCAAGCTCTGGACGATAGCGTTTAGTAGTAGCTGCATCACTAACGTGTTCTCGACCATGAACATAGCCGACAATCTGGTCTTCTGGCGCGTCTCCTGTATAACCACCCGTTTGATAACCAGGCAGTTCTAGCGTCATTGATGATGCAGCAGTAATGATACGTCCAAACTCAGTGGCGATGGTTGCAGCAGCAGCAAACTTTTGGCTCATTGTTGCGCCTTCAGCCATCGCATCACCGTAAGCATCCCACATATTAAGACCAGCAGATGCCATGACAAAAGCTTGTTGTCCTGCAAATAGCATTTTATAAGCTGTGTTTTGTTCACCTAGCATGGTTTTAAATGATGCTGCTAGGCCACCAGCTGTCGCTTCTGCTTGTGACAGTGTCAACTGGGTTGCGGCTGCTTCAAACTCGTAACGTGCCGCATATTTAGCTTGTTCAGCTTGCTCAACAGCGATGACTTCAGCATCGAGCGCGTCTTGTATGACATCGAGACGACCTTGATACTGTTGTGCTAAACCGTAGCTTGCGCCCATACCAGACATATCTGCTTGCTGTGCATTAAATGGATCTCTAGCAGCAGTTTGCAATTGATTGGTGTCGTATATTTGAGCGCCTGCCATTGCATTACGCAATGATGATTTTTGACTATCATCAATGTCCGTGCGTTGATCGAGTACTCGTCGCTGGTCAGCATAAGACTGACGCAGCGAGGCTAAGCTAGATTGGCCAATACTAGTTAACTGGCGTAACTCACTCTCAAACGCATAGCGGCGTTCATCAAGTGCTAATTGCTCAGCTTGATTGAGCGCGGTAATCTTTGCATTTCGCAGCTGCTCATCCATATTGATTGTTAATTGGATTTCGCGGCGTTCAAGCGCGTACTGATTGCGGATACGTTCAGCGTCCGTTTGCTCAGATTGCTGCGCGTACTGCATTTGCTGATCATGCGTGAGCTGCATTTGTGCGAGTTTGACATTGGCCATGTCGATAGCATTATCGATAAATACATCACGCTCGTTATCACTAAAACCGCTTGCACTAATTCTCAAAATGTCAGTTTTCAACTGCTCTTCAATGCGTGTGGCTTCGTCTGCGTACTCTAAGCGAATGGCGGTACGTTCTTTGGCTTGTTGTTCTGCGAGACGTGCTTGTTCAGCAGCAGCAGTAATTTCACTTTGCATTATTTGGCTGACTGACTGTTGAGCGATAGCGACGCCATCGCCATAGTAGTCTTTTATGTGTTGCTTAAATCGTTTACCGGTAACAGCCTCACCTTTGGCGACTACGCCATCTTTATTGACATCCCACACTTTGTTTGACTCGTAACCTGCTGAGCCGCGTTTATAACCGTAACCGGCGACTGCGTCGTAAACTTCAGCAACGCCAGCGCCAGGTTTAATGCCGCGACCTTTGAGGTACGATACGACATATTCCATTTGCTGCAATGGGAGTAGTGCGCCAAACTCGTTACGGGTCATGCCAAAGTATTTACCATCATCCTTACCGTCACTGCCTTCCATAAACTGGATAAGACCAGTAGCCGATGATGTTGGATTACGTGCATTAGTGCTAAAAGTGCCACCAGTTTCAAAAGAAATGACGGCGGCAAGGTCATTAGGGTTTATGCCTAGTTTCTTGGCTCCGTCTAGTATTGCATCACTTATTGCTTTAGGCATAAGAGCAGCAGCTTTGCTAGCGACAGCGGCTGCGGAAGCTTTCTTTTTTGCACTAGCTTCAGCTTTTTTAGCAGCGTCTTCCTCAGCAGCAGCGTTTGCTTGTACTGTCTGACCGGTCAATCCCAATTGCCTACGCAACTCTTCTTGTTGTTTGGCAGCAGTTAGAAATCGGCTTTCACGTTTTCCGCTACCGAGATTATCTATAAACTCGAACTGCTTAGAATAACTAGCTAGTGAAGCAGCAACATCCTCTTCTGCTAAGTTTGCAATTTGATTAGCACTGCTAAAGTTTTTTGCAAGCTTTAAGGATGTAATCCAGACACTATCAGTGGCATTAACACCTTCAAGCAACCCGCCAAGAGTAGCGGCGACGCCTCCAATGCTACTGCCAACGGTATCAAATACAGCAGCGACACCGATACCGACCTTGGCAACGCCTTTAAAGACAAAGACTAGGTCTTCGCCCATTTCGCGTGCGAGGTCAGATGCACTAGCAGTTCCTACTAGCTCATCTGCAACATCTGCCAGTACGGGTATAAATGCAGTTGTAAACTGAGTTTTTGCTCCTTCAACGGAAAGGGTTAAAAGATCGTTTGCAGCCCTCAAGTCTTGAGTGGCTGCCAGAGTCTTTTCGTCCATGATGACGCCCGCATTTTCTGCGGCTTCTGCCCAAACATCAAAACCTGCACCATTGTCATGCAGCAATGGAATTAATAAGGAGGCATCAGATGCAATAGACTCCATATAAAATATCAGCTCGGAGTTGCTGAGATTGGCATCCTGTAGACCGTTATAGTATCGCTGTAATGCATCAGGTCCTGATAACTGTCGAAAACTCTCTGCAGTTAGGTTAACGTTTGATGGCATACTTTCAAAAAAATCGGCCATGGCGCCGCCGCCAGTTGTTAAAAAATCACCGATTTTGTCTTGCGTATCTTTATAAATATCGCCAAGTGTTTCTTGTTCAACACCCATGGCACGGGCTGCAACGATATGCTTTTGCATAACATCGATATTTGTGTTCGACACTTTTGCAAGTTTGATGATTTCATTAGCAAGCTCTGTTTGCTCTTTGATCATCACGCCGATGGCCGCAGTCCCAGCTGCTGCCATACCAGCGAATGCAGCTGCACCAACTTTGGCCATATTCGCAGCATCAGCTTTGATAGCGCCCATCATAGTAGAGGTGCTTTGCTGAGTATCACGCATTTCACTGCGATACTGTGCAGTGTTGGCAAACAGTAAGATATCTAAGCGCTGTAATACCTTTGCCATGGTGCAATCCTTATTTTTTTGCCCGTCGTTTCAAAGTAGCTATCAGTGATTCTGTATAGGCTTGGCTGCGTTCTGCGTCAGCTTTCGCAGTTTCAATAGCACGTTGCTCATTAGTCAACGGGAAGGGGTCAATTACAAGCAAGTCTTTAAGGCTTGGCGCTTCTTTGCAGTGGCCTGACCATGCAATGACTTGCTGTGCGAGCATCGCAAAATTCAGATCAATGCGGTAATCGCCAATAGGGTTAACGCGGTCAAATGCTTGCCATGCGCGTAGTTCGTCAATACCTATTAATGCGTCAATTTCAGCAATTGTTTTGCTCAAGTGCCCAGCCAATTTAAATTTAAAAAATTTATCTGGCTGGGTTAAGAGTTTTTTAGCTCACCATCCGCATCATCTTGTGCGTTTTTGGCATTTGATTTAATAAAGCGATTAACTTCATAAAACTTATCCAATGCTTTGTGAATGAGCGCGGGTGGCAGTTTTTGCACAGCCTTAATATCATCAGCGGTTGCTAGATGTTCGCCAGTTTCGTCAGCGAATAGATATGCGCCTTGCTCATCAACGACAGCAAGAGTAAATGCTACTGCATTGCCATAACTAGTGCCTTGTTCAGTCGGTACTTCTTTCATTTGGGCAAAATATTCGTCACGCTCACCGATTGTCATGCGTTTGACGTAGATAGTAGCGTCTAGCTCTTCGATGGGTACAGCCTCTGGCTTTAGCATTGCGGATGCGGCGATAGCGGATAGTAGCTGTGTTTTGCCCAATACCGCGTTTTTGGTGTTTTTTTTAGTTAGAGCCATGATAGTTATCTCAAAATATGGGTAAAGAAAAGCCCACGATTAAGTGGGCAGTGATTAGTGCAACGTAGCTAGTTGTTATGGTGCAGATGTAATCTCAGTTACATCGCTGCCAATAACGATAACACCTTTTTTGCGCAGTTTTTTCTTAGGGTCAGTGACATTAGATAGCTCTGAGATCATGCCGTCAAATGCATATCCAGATACAGCAACATCTGCAAAATGAATCTCACATTGAATGACTTCATTGTTGTCATATGCTGCTTTTAATGCGATGTGCTGAGCATCATCAGGTTTCCAAACCAATTCAAAAGCAAGGTCATTGACTTCGGTAAAATCAACAACGGCTTTTTGGGTGTTACGTGCATCAGTTGTTGTGATTTCATCAATAGATTTTTTTTGATCAGGCATGTCGATATTGGTTAATAGAGGTACTTTAAGAGGAGTGCCTGCATCTCCAATGCTAATTTTTAAGATGTGCTGGCTGTCAGATAAGCCGTCAATAATTGCTGCCATGTGTATCTCCTAGGGTGGGATTAGGTAAAAGGGGTGGTTTGCCAAAACTCAACATCAAGCGATTGTCTAAACAACTTTGATTCGGTTTCGTAGCTTTGTTGCGAGTTTTCATATTCGCTAGGGTGGATGTTATCGCTAATAGAGCCAATGACTTTGTGAGCGAGGTCTGTACATTCATCATAGTCGTCGTGGTAGACATCTATTTGTACTCGAACCCATTCGTGACCAGTTACGCCATCATCTGTTACTTCGGGAATTGAACTAATAATTTGCCAAATAATATAGGGGCGTGTCTGGTCAGCAGATTCAGTAGCAATCATAGGATAGATTCGACCATCTACTAACGGGCCCAGTAGCGCGTATAACCGATCGCCAGCTTTCATGGTTACTCCGAATATTTATCAATGTTTTCGTTCAGCTTTTGGCTAAATCGTTCAATCATTAGCTGTACATTGTTGTCAAAAGCAGGTCGGATAAACGGCGTGGCAGGTTGTGTTGAGGTGCCACGCTCAATGAAGTGCCAATAATTTGGGTAAACTTTGTTTCTGCCAGTGCCTATATACATGCCCATAGCGGCACCTTGTGCAAATTCACCTTTCATTTCTGATTTTGGTACACGGCGCTTTTTAATAGCTGTGCGTAATAGCCCTGGCTTAACGTCTATTTTTTTGCCATTTGGATAAACAACGGTATGGGGCTCTTTAGCTTTGGCGGCAAACTTTTTAGCGTCTTTTACGACAGGGGTAAGCGCGTAACCCAAAGCGTTATATATGGCTTTACCGGCAAGTTTATTGTCGAGCTCAGCAAGTTTATCTTCAAGCTCAGAAAGCCCTTGTACTTCTACAGTGCCCCAGTCGTCATTGGTCATTTTACTTTAGTCCTACATAAGACGATTTTCTTGTTGTCTTCAGGCACAGGCATAATACTTAAGACATCATATGTGGTATTACTTATGTCCAATGTCTGTAGACGGTCGCTAGTGTTGATGACAACCGATAAATCAAAATGTATTTTGGCGTCTATTGACGTTCCAGCTGCGTTTGCTTGTACAAAATCAGACGTACTAACTGGTAATAACTGACACCATGCTGTGCCGGCAACGGTTTCTGTTTCTTTAACTGCGCCAGATGCTGATCGGGTAGTTGTTTTGCGCAATATATTAACTGGAGTGTTTAGTTTACCTCGGCTGATTTTTGCCATGTCATACTCCCATCTTGCGATATTTATTCAGCAGTCTATCGAGTGCGTGGTTCATGTGCAGCTGCTCAGTTTGCTGCGCTTCACGGTTTTGGTACAAGTCACCGATAACAAGCAGTGCAGCATGTTTTAATGATTCAGATAATTGGCCAGACGGGGTTAAGCAGATATCCTCCGTTAGCTCACGATCTAGTTCATCAGCGATTAATTGAAATGACGTAGGGATAAGCCCCGCAATATACGTATCATCTATCTCATGTGTGACACGCAGGTGAGATTTGGCTTGTTCAAGCGTGATAGATGCAGTAATCATAGATGATGCCTATATTGAGTTAGGATAAAAAAGACCGCTGGCAGACGTGCTACCAGCAGCTAGGAGAAGCGTTTCAAATAATAATTATCTAATCTTATGGACCGACGTTAACTAGGTCGCCCGTCACAGCAGCATCAGGCATGACAACACCAAAAGCAGCACGCATTTCAGCGCGGATAGTTACCAAGTTTTTGCGGAAGTTGTCGCCATCTTCAGTAGATAGCTCAACAGTGGCGTCTTGGCGAATATAGCCTTCAGTTGCCATTGTGATATTACCTGACCAAAATTTGCCGACTGGCATAGCTGGTGACTGCATAACTTTTAGCCCCCATAGGATCGGCTGTACAGCAGAGCCTGGCGAACCAAAGATATAATGACCGTCGTCGCCCTTAACCTGCTCAATGGCTGCCCAGTCTTGTGGGTTTAGAATGACAGTCTCAGGTGGCAAAAAGTTAGCGTAGGCTTTTGCTTTAGCAGTACTGATAGTGTCGATAGCGTTGTCATTGGCGACAATAGTCAAGCTATTACCAGCTTTCATCAAGCCCTTGAAGCTTTTGGTATCGCCATTGATGACTAGGTATTCTAGTTTTAAGCGCAAGCCGTAAGACATACGACCTTCGATATACGCAGCCAGTGCAGGAGCGTCGGCTAGTACCTGGTTACTGACACGTATCCAGTGCGCGATAACATCAATTTCTAATGAATCAGGACCAAACTCAAGCGTTGATTCAGGCTTTAGTTCGCCCTCAGCGACGATATCTGCCATAAAATCAACAGCGCTTTCGCGGACATAAGGGATAAGCGGTACAGTAGTTGGTATCCAATTGATCATATTAACGATGGTCAGCGGGTTTTCAGTAGCCCCAACCATTTTTGAGTCGTTGATATCACCTGCGGTATTGATACTACCTAGCATTACTGTATTACGGGTTGAGACGCCATCAATTTGCACTTTACCGCGTGACTGCTTGATTGCTTTGATCTCTTGCGATAAGCCTTCATTGCGAGAGAGTAGGCCGCCGATGCTATTGGCATCAAGTCCACCATCTTGGACACCGCGTACCATCTTCTGTTCAAACTCTTCAAAGCGGGCTGATAAATCATTGACGCTTTCAGCCGATTTTTGGAGTTCGGCGATAGCATCGCGCGTTTCGGTGTCATCTTTGTTTTCAGCAAGTAGTTTTTGCTTTTTTTCAATCAGCTCGTCGAGCGTGGCCAAGCGGGTTTTAAGCTGACCAGCGAGCTTTTCATATTCATCTTTAGACGTGCCACCCGCATCACGGGTCATAACACCCATGCCAGACATAGCGCCAGCGATTGCAGCAGTTTTAAAATCACGCATAATATTTTCCTTTAGGCAAAAAAATAGCTACCGATTGGTAGCATTGTTTAGGGTTTGATTGGTGTTAAAAGAGATGGTTTATTTGTCTAAAAATGCAAAGGGGTCATCGTCTTTGCTAGTATCATCAGCGCTGGTGCCCATGATGCTGTCGAGTTTGGATATAAAGTGGCGCGCATCGGCCTGATCCAGTCCTAGCTTGGTCAGCATGTCACACGCATCGCGCTCATCAGCTAAGTTGTTAATGGTTTCTGCTTGTCGATTAATGCGAGCACTGCGATCACTAGGCTCATCAACGACACTGATTTCAAATAAATCTGCGCGTTTGATTAAGATGTGACCGTCTTGCTCTTCATAATCCATTTCAGTTGGGTTATAAAAACAAATAGATAAGCCATCAACAGTAAGGTGCCGCATCATTGCAGCAACAGCAGTGGCTAGCGGTAAACCTTGAGTGAGTTCGCCTTTGACACGTAAGCCGATATCATCCTCTTCAAACTCTACCCATCGACCAACACGCATAGCTGCATTGGTGTCAAACATGTTGCGCCAACCGTGGTTGTAATACATATGCACGGTTTTTTCGCTATTATTGAACGCGCTAATCATATCGGCGAACGCACCACGGGCGAATTTCTCACCATGTAAGTTGATGCTATTCCACTGGACTGCATAGCCTTCAAATGTGTAAGTAGCAGCGCCGTCTTTGTCAGGTTCAGCAAAGCGTATCTTAGTATCGATAACTGGAATACGGCGCGTACTGACAGATTGCAGTAGCTCACTGCGACCATCGCGACAGTGCAGCGTTTGCAGTGAGTGTTTATCCATTACTAGTATCCTCTGATTGGTTCGGTGATGACTGTTTTGCGACAACGCTAAGCGGCGCAAACCCAAGTTGCATATAGAGTTCGTCACCGCCTTCTTGTGGTTTCCAACCTTCAGCACGTCGTACCTCGTTTGGTGTTCGTTGCCCAGATGTGATTTCGGTGTTATACATCTCGACGCGAGTTTGTCTATTTGGGCGGAGCATAGCGTCTGTATCAAATTTAAACTCATACTTTGCCCAGTCTTTACGAGGCAAAAGCGTAGTTAATGCACTAAGCTCAAGACGCTCAAAATAAGGCCTAGCATTAAATTTATGAAAAGACTCAATGATTGCGTCGATACCGCTGCCCCAATTTGTTGACTGAGTGCTATCGTTTATCAAAATACTAGGAACGCCAATAACACGTGCGATCTCTTCCAAACTAAATCGTTTCGTTGCCAGTAGCTCAATATCTGCTGGCGTCAAGCTAATGGCTTCAAACTTCATATCCAGTGGCAGCACTGGCATAAAGGTTTCATCGCCGCTCGTTAGCCCGGCCATTTCATCACGTAGTGTTTGGCGTTGATCAGCAGTTGGATTGCCCTTTGTCATCAATGCGCCAGTGGGCTTCGCACCGTTGCGCATAAGTGATGTTATTTTGTCATCTGCAGCATCAGCAACAGCGACTGCTTTGGCAGCGTGCTGTAAAGGCGACAAGCCTTTCAGTCCGTTGCCAAATAACTTCACATGCCAAATATCTTCTGGTGGGTAGTCGCGATAAATTGATGAGGTAATGTAATGTCGAAATATGATAGAACCGTTATTTAAGATAATATCCATATTGGCAGAATTTATTACATCAAGACTTATGATTCTAGAATTTTTATCGCCGACGCGTGTGATTCGGCTATAAGCGTTGCCGTCGCTGACTAGATTGAGTATTTTTTGTTCAAAAAACTCAATTCGGTTTTGACGAGCATTTGGCTTATATCTGAGTAAATTAATAATGTCATGGTTGGCTTTATCACCTAAAACGCCATCGGCATCTTTGTGATATAAGTCAAGAGGCATACTAGCAATAGTTTCAGCTAGCAATCGAATGGACGCATATACAGCTGATACAGTCATTGCTGTATCGAAACTAACAGGCTTTGCTGTTTTGGTTGCCGTTCTATTGGCGTTTTGTTTGCCGTCCACGGGGTCACGCGGCGCGTAACCAAACCATGCGGCGACGGTTTGTATGATTGCCATGTTATCCCCTGAAGCTTACAAAGTCGTTTAAATAATCACCAAGCTGTGTCTCAAAATCTTGGCTAGGTAGGTCGCCAGTTTCATCGTAGTATTGTGCGCGGTTGGTCGCGATGATTGCAGCGACCGCGCCGTCAATTTTACTGGCATCTGATTCCTTACGAGGGAATATGTTATCGTTTGCGTCTTTTTTGACAGTGACGTTACCCATACACCAGCGCAAGATTGGATTGCCATCGTGATGTACCCGTTTTGAAGTCAAGAGAGCTTGTAAATGTTTCATTGGCTCGCTTAGATAAGCAACGCGCTGCGGCACTTCGACCATATTGAGACCTTGCTCATTTAGACGCATAGCCAAATATGTCGCGTTAAAAGGATCGTAACCCGTTTCCTGCATGTCGTATTTCGATGAGTCGTGAATGATATCGCGCTCAATCTTTTCAAAGTCAGTGATGTTGCCGTCAGTAACGGTCAGCCAACCTTGGCGCTCCCATTCGATAAAACGTTTTTGATTTGGATTGTTGGCGTTGTCCAGTTGGGCACGGTTGATGTAGAAGTTTGCAAAGAAATAGTAGTGAGATATATCGTCTATTTTTCTGACAAACAATTTTACGCGTGATGCCAGATCCACTTTAGATGCTAAATCTAGACCGCCGAAGCAGGGGTGTTTATCAAAAAGACCGGAGGCTAGGGTTTTATCAGCAGCATCATCCCAGTCTTGCATGTTAAGCCAACCGCTACGTGCCGCAACCCAAACGCATAAATGCTTGGTTAAAAAGTCAGCTTGAGCATCAGGACTAACAGCGGCGCGTTGATATTCAGCTTCGAGCGCGGCTTTATAAACCGAAACACCGTAGTTTGGGTTTGCTTTGCGCCAACTCTTGGGGTCACGCCAATCATCAGCATCGTCTATCGTATAGATAATGCCAAAGTAACGGTCATGCGATTCAAGCCCAGATAAAACCTTGGCGACCAAAGTGCGTTGCTCGTAGCAAACACCGTCTAAAATAAAACCGGCTGTAGTGATAGCGAATAGAAGCGGCTGCTCACGCGCACCCATGCCCGTAGCCATGACTTCATAAGTATCGTTTGATTTATGAGCATGTAGCTCATCGATGATAGCGCCTTGAACGTTTAGACCATCCAAGTTACCCCCGTAATCACGGCTGACGGCTTTGAATGTTGATGTGGTGGCAATGGAGCTGACAGCATGTGCAGTCACTTCTATGCGCATAGCCTTTTGCATATCGGGGCGTTTTCGCACCATACTTTGCGCTGTTTCAAAAACAATGCGTGCCTGGTCGCGAGTGGTGGCGGCCGAATAAACTTCCGCACCCATCTCCCCATCAGCAAAACATAGGTATAAGCCGATACCAGCAGCCAATGTAGACTTGGCGTTCTTGCGTGGTACTTCAACATAGGCATAGCGATAGCGGCGTTTACCATCAAAATCTACCCAACCGAATAAGTTGGCGACGATAAATATTTGCCAAGGTTCAAGCAATATCAATTCGCGCTTGTTGGCCAGTTCGCCTTTGACGTGTGGTAGTAGCTCTATAAATTTGCAAGCCTTTGCAGCAAGCTTAATATCAAACTCAAATTCAAAACCTGACTCGTTGTCAGCGCGTTTGAGATCGTTCAGGTGGCGTTGGCACGCTTGACGCACATAGATGCACGCATCGATAGTGCCATCGACTACATCTGTTGCGTATTGCGTCGCAATATTAGCGTAGGCAATAGCATCTGACATAGTTTTTTAACCTTGTTTATTAAACTCTTCAAACTCATCATCGCCAAACAAATTGCCTTGAGCGACATCGACTTTTATGCTGGAGCGGGCAGCGGGAGATAGACCAAACTCGCGGCCTAATGATATGAGCTGTTTTTGTAATGTGTTACGGATACTGACCAGTGCGGTCTGGACCATAAAACCGTTTGGTGTTTTACCAATCCAAGTATCGATATCTTCGAGCTTGGTACAGACGTCACCGTAACGAGCTGACGTCTCGGCATATGCGCCAAACAAATCGCCATCGATAACTGATAGCAATCCGAGTGCGACCAGTTGCGGGGCTATTTTGTCCCACTGTTTGCGTGATTTGGCATCGAGCCAGTTAGGGCAGGGTGGTATAGCCAGTGTTGGTTGAGCGGCGTTGCTGGCAGCTTCACGGTCGCTACGGACACGACTGCCTTGCAACACTTTAAGCTGCGTCGGTTTACGTGGACGAGACATAGTGTCACCTGAGAATAGTGATTGATTGAGGGGGTATACCCCCTACAGAGTTTTGACCATGCGAAAATTCTCTTGGGGGCGGTGGTCTCTGTGGGGCATCGTGTTTACTTTTTACCCCACCCTGCCTGTCTTTGCTGGGCGATATCGTAGTCAGATAATTTGTTATCGACTGTCGTTGTTTTGATTGAGTGACATGAGTAGCACAGTGGCTGCCAGTTTGACTGGTCCCAAAACAATTCCTGATTGCCGCGATGCGGTAGGATGTGATCGACTACATCAGCGCCCTTAACGATGTTTTGCATTATGCAATGTCTGCATAATGGTTCATCGTTTAGAAACACCAATCGCGCTGAGCGCCAACAAGCGTCATAACCGCGCTGGGCGGATGATGGTCTGTTATCGATTCGCTTAAGCTTTGCAGGTTCTGCTTGTTTAATTTGGTTAGGCGCTTGCCGTTTAGCTTTTGGTTTATGCATCCTACAAACGCCATTGGTACCAGCACTGGCATTGCAACCTGGATGGTTGCAAAGTGTGGTTGGCATCATTGGCATAAGGATGTCCAAAAAGAAAGCCCGCTGCGGGGGCAACGGGCTTAACTGGTGATGTTTGTTTACGTCTGCTTTATGATTAGGCAGGAACTTCGAATATGAGAAATATTAGGTCAAACTGTTCCATTAATCAATATGGCTTTTATTCATTGATGAGCTGTTCATCTATCTTACGCCTTACTCTGCGAGCGGTAGAGCGGATATCTTTTATTATAAATTCGATATGTTCTGAGTAATTGTTGCGCGACCAGGTCGCTTTAGATATCCCTGCAAATGCAGCTCTCTCATTACCTGACCAAGCAAAGTCAGTGGCTTCGTTCACTGGGTATTGTAATTCCGCAAGGGCTGTAGCACTAAGTACTGCACTATGCTTATGAGGCTTGTCTTCATAGTTCCATCTGAGACCGTATCTAGCAGCGATGCGCTTCTGAAGGACTGGGTCAAACCCGCTATAGATATAATGATAGCAATCAGACTCTATCTCATGAATGTTTGCATAAGCTTCAGCAGCTGCTCTTAAGTATTCTTGGCGCATGATAAATATCCCCCGTTATTTATAGCCAATATATATATAGGTTCAGGGTTGTGTCAAAGGTTCAGGGTTGGGCTTTAAACCCTGCACCTCTACAGGCCTTTATTTATAATACTTGTAGATGAAAGGTTAAGGGTTTAAGGGGTTTAAGGGTTATATTTACGCACGGGATAAAAACTATTTAGTGATTAATATTAAATATATTTAAGTTATTTATTTATTTCCCGCGCGCGCACAAGGAAAAACCCTGCAACGTCTGCTACAGGGTCTCGTATCGCTTGGTATTATTGGCTTGTAGAGGTTAAGGGTTTGATTTTAACTATGAACCTAACCCTTAAACCCTGCACCTAATTATTGTTTTGGGTCGTAAACACTATTGATTGCGAGCTTGAATCGGTGAATCTGTCCGCCAATCCAGTCTTGTTGACTACCAAACTTGTCAGCTGGATATGATGTCGGCATGGCTATAGCTAAGACCATAGCTTGTTTGGCGGCATTCATGTTAGGCGTTCTGTATTTTAGCCGTGATTTAGCTTCGCGTCTACCAATATATGTCATAAGTTTAGTTTCAGAGGTTGGCCGTTCGCCGCCTCTTTGGCACCACTGACGATAAACAAAATATAAGTCACTACTAAGGCAGCAGCAGTAAGGTATCTCTAAGTTATTGTTCGACCAATCGTCGTAGAAAACCTCCCAGTTTGGTTGGCTTAATCTGATTACTTCGCGCTTGCTCTGGGTCATGATAGCCGGTGTATGTGCTGTCTGGTCTTTTAAGTCAGTCATTAGAAGTAAAGTATAAAAAGCACGTAGCATCTTGTCATCGGTGTCGGATAGGGCAGCCGCGACATCATTTAGAATGGGTGCGGGAATCTTTTGTTGTGGGTAGCAGACAACATGACGCCTATCGTTTTGCTCTAGTGCTAAGGGCTTCATGTTGTTTGATAAGAATATTGCATTAACAAAGTTATCTTGCTGCCAGCCGCTCATAAACTTTTTACTGATATAAATTGTATTGCCTGTTACCAATTGCTTGACCATGCCCATTTGTGAATAGCTATCGCTGCCACTGAATATCTCTTCGAATAGCGCATATAACTTATTCGACACCCAATCATTATATTGAGAGTCAAGCTGACCTTGTCCCAATGTGACAGCATAGTCGCCATAGATGCGGCTCATGATGCGGTCAAAGAATAGCGACTTACCTGCGCCTTGCACTTCACCGTGAAAGATGAGAGCAGTATCAAGCTTGGTACCAGGTTGTTGCAATGGAATGGCTAGCCATCTAAGCACCCATTCATAGACTTCTTGTTTGCCTTCGCACAAATGTAATAGCAGGTCAGTGATCGGCTTGCACATCTTGGCCGCGTCTTCGATATCTGTCTCAATAGGTTTTAGTGGTAGACCGTCAAATGTATTGATAGCAATATCTTTGTCATGCTTGGGTGTTTTGGTGCGAGTAGGGTCAAACCAGATGTTATCCGCTTTGATAGTAATACGCGCCTCTGACTTAAGCCAAATCTCATACTCATTAGGGCGCGCTAGTTTGATGGTATCGACAGGCAGACGAATACGCTCAACGTCATCCCAAACCTCTTTGGTGCCATAGATAAGGAAGTAACGCTGAAACATCGATTGAGCTTCAACAGCCATCATCACGTCAAGGTCTTTTGCGACTTCTGACTTAGTTATCTTGCGGTGGGTCGCTTTCCACCATAGGTCGGCTAGTTTCTTATTGCCAATCTCATTAGCAAACTGGGTCTTTGTATACTCAATCTTTTGCTCAGTGTCATAGACTTTATTAGTCACTTTGCCGATATCAGTGATTTGAGCGTAGCGCTTGATCATCGCTGCCAGTCGCATTTCTTGCTCTACGTCAGCCGGTACATTGCCGTTGTGCTGTACGATGGGTGCAGCAGTACTATGGTCATCATTGGCAGCTCGCGTCACGATTGACTGATTGGCTAGCGCATGCTTGATTTGGCGTGCTACTTCATTAAGTCCAGATGCAGCGGCGAGGTCGTTAAAGTCTGTATGTTGTTTGCCTTGCATTACGCCGCATCCTTATCTATATCTAATATATCGAAGCTTGGGGTGACTATCTCACCATTGATGCTAATAGCAGCTTGCTGGGCCTTATAAATACCGGCGTTATATTCAACAAGCGGTTTTGGCTCTTTACCGTCAGCGATGTCTTTATCGCGCCGCTTGGCAGCAGTTGCGCTGTCATCATCAGCGCAGATGATGATGCGGTGATCAGGATATTGAGCGCGTATGGATTGGGCGACTGGTATTAGATTGTTTGCGTTAAATGCCACAATCACAGGCAGGCTGTAACTCATAGCATCAAACACAGTAGCGCCAGTGGCATAACCTTCACAAATGAGTATCACGCCGCCACCAAACATAGCAGGACTGCCAATCGTAAAGTAAGCGCCGCTTACCAAGCCGCCTTTTAAAAACAACTTTTCGCTATCAGGTGCAATGGTTTGCACGTTGACCAGTGTTATTTGTTTTTTGTCAGCATTGTGGTAATACATAGGGATGATTAAGTTATCATTAGCGTCTTGGCTCAACCCAATTGCTGAAACGTTTTTGCGTAGTAAGTAAGGGTGATCGTCAGCTGCGGGCTTCGAGTTGTCCCAGATGCTTTGGGCGCGACTGGCAGCATCAATGCGAGCCTGGCGCTTTTCAGCTTTCTCTGCTGCTTCACGCTCGACTTGCTGTGATTGCCACTGAGCGCGTTGCTCATCTGTGACTGTGCTGGTCGCATCAAGTCCTATTGCGCCTGAAATCAGCTTGTTAGTCTCATAAACATCAAGACCAGTGTATTGCTGTACGAGCATGAAGCCATTACCAGCGCCGCACTGTGAGCATATCCAAGTCCCTTCACCGCGCTTATCATCACAACGAAATCTATTAGAGCCGCCGCACATAGGACATGACTGATGCTGATGGGCAGGTTTAGTGAAGCTTATACCAGCAGCAGGAAAGATAGTCGAGACATAGTTGCCGACAGCTGCTGCACGTATGGCATCAAAGTCTAAAGGGGTGCGTTTATCTGTCATTGTGTCTCTCCATATTGCGCTTGGCGTTTTCTAAAATCGTTTGAATGTGACGCTGTAGTGATTGAGCATCTTTTTGCATACGAGCATATTCGTCAGGCTCAATAATTTTGTCAGCATAAGCATCCAGTGAGGTGCTATTGAGGTCTGCAAACTTTTGACCAAGCAAAGCAATATCAATCATTTCGTCGCACTGGTTGTCATCGTCAGGTAGCAAAAACCACGCGGCGTTGCCATGAGCGCAGCAGATAGCATCCATAATGAGTGATGATTGTGTTGCGCTTAAAACTTGCTCAATAAGTGACGGCGATAACGTGTGGCTTGTACGCTTTGGGTTGACTTGCAGGGCCGCCGTATTGTAATTAAGCCCAAACGTCTCACAAATACTGCCAAGCGTGCCGCGTGGTTTCATCGCAGCTTGATAGACTGCTGCTTCTAGGTCTAATGCGCACTTTTCGGCGCGCTCTGCTGCTGTATATTTTTGCTTCGACATATTGCCCCCGTTATTGTCGTTCTTTTATTTCGGCTGTAGCGTTAAGCTAGTTGTTGTTGATTACTTGGATCGTTTGCTGGTTCGGGAGTGGGGAATATATCTGGACGTAACTCGTGACATGGGACGCCAGTAGCTTCGCTAATTTTTGCAACATACTTAGCAGATGCTCTACCGTCTCTATTCAGCCATTGCCAAACGTTTTGTTGTTTTGCGTCGATTAGCTTTGCAAGCTCGGTTTGACCTCCAGCCTTATGAACGGCTCCCATAAGAGCTTCTTTTGGAGTAATTGGATCAATAATCATGATGTAAATCCTTTGTTGTTAATTTTAGTGTATTTAATCATTTGTTGTTAAGCATGTCAAATCTTTTGTTGTTAGCTTTGCGACTTCATTTGTTTTAAATTAATAGAAATTATGGAGGGCAATAACCATGGCACTTGGACAGCGAGTTAAAGAAGCAAGAGAGTTTAGAGGCCTCAAACAAGGTGAGCTTGCTGATCTAATCGGATGGACACAGCAAGCATTATCTACATTAGAAAAAAGAGACAGTAAGAAGAGTTCTTATTCTGCTCAAATAGCGAAAGCACTGGATATCGACATTGATTGGTTGATGAGCGGTACGGGCGAAATGATTAAAAAGGAAAAAGAGAAGGGAAACGGTATAGTTAAGAGCCCTATTAAGTACGTTCCAGTTAAAGGTTCAGCTCAGATGGGTGATAACGGATATTGGCTGGAGCTAGATTACATGGGGAATGGCGGGGATGGATACTTAGAGGTAAATAATGCTAGTGATTCAGCGTATGTCATACGTGCCGTAGGTGACAGCATGTTCCCTGCATTGCGTTCAGGGTGGTATATAGTATTTGACCCTAAAAGAGACCCATGCGCAGGAGAGTACGTACATATCGTATTAAGAGATGGGCGCAACATGATAAAAGAATTTGTCAGTTGCCAACATGGCATTATTACTGTCATTTCTGTTAATGGCATGGAGCGTATGTCTTTTAACTGCGAAGATGTGAATGTCTTGAATCCATTCGTAGAGATACAACCACCTAGTAGACTACGCGACGAGTTGCACCTATTAGATAATGAATGTACGGGGATATAACAATGCCTAGCAGACCATGGATAGAGTATTGGGTTGAGCATTACTTTGCACATGCTAAACCAGTCTCAGAAGACAACCCTTTAGTTAGGGGCTGGTGTGTTTATATTGAAGTCTACGAGTTGGACTAACTAAAGCACTTAATTTTTTAACATGTTTTGTTGTTAATATTTAATTATTTTTAATATAAACAACAAAAGATTTGACATTATTAACAACAAATGATTAATATATACCCGTAATCAACAAAACGGGTATAACGTCATGTCTCAATATCAAAACAATGGAACTGTCACACCAAATCGCGCTCAGCTAGAGATTGAGCGCCTACAAACAATCCTAGCCGAACGTAACCAACAGCTACAAGCTGCTGAGCAGACAATCACTCACACACAGATTAACCATAAGCAAGCGCATAAAACTATGCGTTTGCTTATGGTTTTTTGCGTTTTGTTGATTGTTGTTTTGTCGTTGGGAGGTGCAGCATGAGCACTCAAAACAAGCTAGGTAAGATAATCACGCGCTTTGAAATCGGCTTTGATAACGAAACCAAAGTCGAAATTGATTCTTTAAAAGGCAAACTAGACGAAGTGACGCGCGCGCTGTCAGTTAAAAATGACAGTCACGGTGACCGCTTGCTTGCTGCGATGCAAGCTGAAGCAGCTAATGATGCGCCCCGCATTCCATTTCTTAAGAAGATGGGGCAATGGGTGTTTGAAGGGCAGGATGAAAAGTGGGTAAGTGCTGCCAAAGATGCTGATAATGAAGTTTGGTTGTTTCAAGTGCCATTAAAAGACTTAGCAACTAGCGAGAATAAGGACTACTCGTTGTGGTATGCACAAGATGGTTCAAAAGCTAGATACCTTTGCGATCTTAGATCTAGTGAAGATTGGAAAAACAGTGCTATCGACCGTGAAACCGTCAACGATGTCGATTATCTAAGCGGCAACGGCTTAGACGAATGCGTCCCACATATCGATGATGTATTAGACCAACCTAACTGGCTATCTGGGTCAGTACCACAAATCACCCAAGCTGACATGCAGCTTATCTTTATCAAAAATCTATCCGAAACTCTTATACAGCGCATGCATAGCATGGACCGCTTTAGTGAAGATGATTATGCGGTTGGCAGTGACAAGTTAATAGCATGGGATATTTTGATTTACGAACCTTTGGGTGCTTACGCGATTTTAATGCGCGGACCTGGCCGAATTAATGTTGCGGACTTATTGCTCATTAGGGATGGTGGGCCGATGGCAGATGCGGGATGGAACACTGAGAGCGAAGCATTTGCAACTTTGCGGACAATAACCGAAGCCGAACTACCAGCATTCCGTGCTGCGCTGGAGGCTTGCTATGCGTAATATCGCCAATATCAAGCCGAGTACTATCTTAGTATCGCTCATGCACAACGCCAAACTTAGCAACGCTGTCAGCCGTACCGCTTTACGCGATGCCGAAAACCAGTGGTGCAAGCATATTGCCAAGCCAATCGAACTACGCGACCAGCACACTATGCTTGATGTCGCTGAGCAACTGCGCCTAGTAATCGTGCAAGTGTCACAGCGTCGTTGCCGTATCAATCCAATGTACTGGGCGGTATTGGTGCATTTAGAAGCTGACTTACGCAAGGCGTTTGCTCAAAACATCAATCTTGAGCCGCTGCTTGACATTGTAGCTGCCAATAGCGAACACAGTGAGGTGGCGTAATGTCTATAAACAAACAAACCCGTAAAGGGCCTTTGCTAATCAATGTTAGTGGCGCGCCTCACATTGGTGTCACTACCGCATGCGAACGTGTGCAACGTTGCTTAAATGCGCAAGGCATCATCACTGACGTCATTAAGCTTGAGCGCGGTATCGATGTAGTCAACTTTGATGATGATTATTTGCTTGGTGAGTATATGCACTTAGATGTCATTTTGTTCGACAAGCATCGCAATGCTGACTCCGCTGTCAAACGTCGTATGATTCATCCGCTTTGGGGTGCTGAGGGCGTCATACCTGACATCAGCGTCTTGCTCAGTTGTACGCCTGATAATTACAAGCGCCAAATATGTAATCGTAGCGATAAACGTAAAAAAGCTGAGCACCATGGTTATTACCTAGCAATCGATAGAGAGCATTACGGTACGCGCAACCATCATGTCGTCAATATCGATGGTAAAAACGGGCAGTTATACGCAGCCGGTACGATTAAAAGTCTGATATTACGGGAGCTAAAGCGATGAGTAAAACATTATCCCTTAACCGCCGTGCTCATTTATTTGTCAGAGATGACGCACTATTTATCAAGCTGCAAACGCCGCATAACAAAATGCCAGACAAAGCAGATATTTATATCCTTAAAAAATTCAGCATCGACCGCTTAAAAGACATACGTGACTGGGCAGATGCAATGATCCAAGCAAGTGAGAGTAGTAATGTCAAAAAAGATTAAAAGAATCGCGTTTGCAGCAAATAATTATGGCCTGAGTTGGCTAGAAGTAGACACAAGCTGCTGGGAAATTGTAGACGCATGCAGTGCTGGTCGTCACCTGGTTGGTCGGGCATGCCGCCTTGCTGACCGTGGGATGAAAATAGAATATCGCTACGGTATCGGCTATAAGCGTATCGAAGCGAACGTTGAGAAGATGGGGTGATTTATGGCTGATAAACCAGATTTAGCAGACTTCTTTATGACTGAAGGTTGCACTTTCAGTCTATTCAGACAAAACGATAATAGGCTTTTGATAACTTTGGGAGATGATAGTGGCAGCGCTAGAGATAGGTTGTTGCTTAGGGAAGCACTCAGATTGAGAGATACGCTTAATTTGATGTATCCCAAAGAGGAGTTTGAATAATGGCTGATGATGCTGATCGCGCAAACGACTATGTTGATTTAACACTGGCTCACTGCCTAAGTCGCGCGCCAAAATTTGATAAACCGTCACTGACAGAATGTTTGGAATGTGGCGAAGATATACCGGCTAGACGCCAAGCAGTGGGTGGGGTAACGCTCTGTGTAGACTG